>Ga0070714_100001864_pt1 | contig 15359 bp, 14 predicted proteins | sample LARL83metaG_FD_65450 | JGI IMG/M metagenome (GOLD analysis project Ga0070714, IMG submission 65450) | Corn, switchgrass and miscanthus rhizosphere microbial communities from Kellogg Biological Station, Michigan, USA - LAR L8-3 metaG | ecosystem: Host-associated > Plants > Roots > Rhizosphere ...
ACGGTTGTTCTGGGGCTGGGGCTGATCGCGGTCTTCGGCACGCCCGTGCTCGCACTTCTCGCCCTGGGCGTCCCGGTCGCCGTGCGCGGAGGGGTCTCGGGGCGGCTCCGCCGCACGCGGGCGCAGTTCGCCGAACAGTTGCCCGACAACCTGCAGGTGATGGCGTCGGCCATGCGCGCCGGTCACAGCTTCGTGGGCGCGCTCTCGGTCGTCGTCGCCGATTGCCCTGAGCCCTCACGCAGTGAGTTCCAACGGGTGGTGGCCGACGAGCAGCTGGGCGTGCCGCTGGAGGATGCGCTGGAGGTGGTGGCGACGCGAATGGCGAGCAGGGACGTGGCCCAGATCGCGGTGGTGGCGTCGCTGCAACGACAGACCGGCGGCAACACGGCCGAGGTGCTCGACCGGGTGACGGCGACGGTGCGCGAACGGTTCGACCTGCAGCGACTCGTGAAGACCCTGACGGCGCAGGGCCGCGTTTCGCGATGGATCGTGACGGCCATCCCACTCGTGCTGCTGGCGGCGATCAGCCTGCTGAATCCGGGGTACGTCGCGCCGCTCTTCCATCGTACTGGCGGTCAGGTGTTGCTCGTGGTGGCGCTGGTGATGGTCATCACCGGCTCGCTGGTCATCCGCAAGATCGTGGACATCGAGGTCTAGGAGGCTCTGATGCTCTTGACGCTGTTTCTGGGGTTGGGCCTGATCGTCGTGGCGGTGATGCTGGTCGCCCGCGGCCTCTCGCTATCGCGGGTGCGCACCACCGAGACGCTGGGTCAGATCCCCGCCTATGGATTCACCCATCCGACAGCGGACCCCGTGCAGGCCACGCGGCCGGTCAGCGGCGCACTGGACGGGATCGCCGGCGCGATCGGCTCGACGCTCGCGCGCCGCATCGGCAGCCTGCAGGAGGCCCGCGTCCGCGGCGAGCTGATGGCCGCCGGCATCTACTCCGTGTCACCGCGCAAGTTCATCGGCTACCGAGTGCTGTGCCTGGTCTGCGTCCCGGTCGCATGGCTGTCGGTCGCCGTCTCGATCGCGGCAGGCCCTCCGCTCACCGTAGTCGGATTCGCCTTCGCTGTCTGGGCGGGATGGGTGGCGCCGATGACGATCGTCCGCAACCGGGCCCGGCGGCGCCTGGAGGAGATCGACCGGGCTCTCCCGGAACTGATCGACCTGCTGGTGGTGACGGTCGAGGCCGGTCTTGGTTTCAGCAGCTCGCTGCAGGTGGCTGCCGACCGAATGGACGGGGTGCTGGGCGACGAGCTCCGCCTGACACTGCAGGAGCAGAGCATGGGCCTGGGGATCAACGAGGCGCTCGGGAACATGCTCCTGCGGGTGGATACCCCGTCCACGCGATCGTTCGTGCGCTCGATCCTCCAGGGCGAACAGCTCGGCGTCTCGATCGGCCAGATCCTGCGGAACCTCGCCCAGGAGATGCGAAACCGGCGCCGCCAGGCCGCCCAGGAGCGGGCGCAGAAAGCGCCGATCAAGCTGCTCTTCCCGCTCATCCTGCTGATCTTCCCGGCGATCTTCATCATCCTGCTCACTCCGGCAGTGTTCTCGTTCCTCGACGCATTCGGAGGCAGGTGATGGCCAGGGCGGTGACGATGGTGGTGTTTGCCCTGGCGGCATTCGCGACGGTCGCAGCGGCCGTGGTGGCGACAGGCGACGTTCTCACCGGGACGGCCGGGTCGAGCTGGGCGATCGCGCTCTACACGGTGCTCAAGGCAGCGGTGGTGAGCAGCTTCGCGGTGCTGGTCGCCATGCGCCCGCAGGCGCGGAGGGGGGCGCGGGCGCCCATCGCGATCATCGCCTGTGTCGCCGCCCTCGGGGCAGCCGGGGCGCTTCACCCACCCGGATCCGTGTCATCGGCGGCACTGGAAACCGCCGGCCTCGCCGTTGCGGTCGCCGGGACCTGCTGGATGCTCGCGTCGGTGCTCGCCCTCGGCACCTGCTTCGGCATCCTGCCGGAGGCCCGGGGGCTGGTCCAGCGCGGCCCCTACCGGCTGGTCCGCCACCCCCTCTATCTCGGCGAGCTGACGGCCTGCGCCGGCCTGGTCGCCGCATCGCCGTCCCTGGCCAACGCACTGCTTCTGGCGGTCTTCGCCGGTGCACAGGTGGTCAGGATGCGCCTCGAGGAGGCCGAGCTGACGGCTGTCTTCCCCGAGTACGCCGCCTACGCGGCGCGGACCCCGCGCCTGCTTGCCTGGCCACGACCACGCGCGATGACCGCTAGCGGGGACCGCCTGGGAGCATCCCCTGGGTCAGCCTGAAGCACCAGATACCGCCCAGCAGCGCATAGATCAGTGCCGGGAACGTCACCACCATGATGACGCCGAAGCGGGCCAGGTCAGTGCCGACGGCGAGCAGCTGGCTGGACAGCAAGGGGACGACGAGCAGGCAGCAGATGCCGCCCGCGGCAAGGTGAAGGGCGACCGCCGGGAACTTCTCGGGCATGTGGCGTTCGAACCGGCGATCGATCCACACGGCCTCGGCAGCGGCGGCGACGAAGAGCATGACCAGAACCCAGGTGATCGCAGAGACTCCCTTCTGGACGGTCCCAGCATAGCCTCTGTGCCGGTCGGTGGCCGTCTGTCAGACCACGGCATTGCCGCGAGAATCCGGACCGCAGGGCTGTTTCGCAGTGCGCTGGAGAGGACTTGAACCTCCACGACCCTTAAGGGTCACAAGGCCCTCAACCTTGCGCGTCTACCAATTCCGCCACCAGCGCGCGCAGGGCAGTGTAGTCAAGGAGTCCGCTCAGTGCCCGAGCAAATACCCGACAAAGATGCCGTTGACCGCGAAGAGAATCGAGATGACCACGGTCAGGTAGGTCAGGTTGCGCTCCATGACCGCGGTGCCGGCGTGCGAGGAGCCGCCACCGACGCCGAGGCCGGACAGTCCCGAGTCCTTGCCCGAGTGCATGAGCACCAAAACGATCAGGCCGATCCCGAGCAGAACCTGCAATCCGGAGAAGATCTGGGTCGCGAGATGCACGTCGATCACTGTACCAGCACGCTGCCGGCGGCCCCTGCGGCCATGCGGCCGACGATCGGCCAGGGCAGCGACGAGGCGCGCTCGGCAGGCAGCGTCACCAGCAGGCCGCCCGACGTCTGGGCGTCGCAGGCGAGCAGGCGCGAGATCTCGTCCAGGCCGGCGCCGAACCGGGCATAGGAGGCGGCCAGCTCGAGATTGGTGCGCGTCCCGCCGGGGACGAAGCCCGCCTCGGCCAGCGCGCGGGCGCCGGGCAGCAGCTGGACGGCCGGCCAGTCGAGCTCGACGGCCAGGCCGGCGCCGGCGGCAAGCTCCCGGGCGTGCCCGACCAGACCGAAGCCGGTGACATCGGTGACTGCATGTGGCAATGCCTTGGCGACCAGCGCCGCGGCGTCGCGATTGAGCGTCGTCATCGAGTCGACGGCAGCCTGCACGACCTGCGGGTCGGGCGTGCCGCGCTTGACGGCGGTGCTGACGATGCCGGTGCCGAGCGGCTTGGTCAGTACGACGACATCTCCGGCATGGGCACCGCTGTTCGTCCATATCCGATCGGGATGGGCGAAGCCGGTCACGGCCATGCCGTACTTGGGCTCGGGATCGTCGATCGAGTGGCCGCCGGCGACCACCGCGCCGGCGTCGGCTGCGACGTCTGCGCCGCCGCGCAGAATCTCGCCCAGCAGCTCCATCGGCAGCGTCTTGGGGAACGCCACCACGTTCAGGGCGAAGGCCGGGACGGCACCCATCGCATAGATGTCCGAGAACGCGTTGCTGGCGGCGATCCGGCCGAACGTGTACGGGTCGTCGACGACCGGCGTGAAGAAGTCGATCGTCTGCACCACCGCCACGTCGTCGGAGATGCGCCAGACCGCGGCGTCGTCGAGCGTCTCGTTGCCGACCAGGAGATCAGGCGGGCGGGCACCGGGGAGGGCTTGGAGGACGGCGCTCAGCGATCCCGCCGGCAGCTTGCAGGCGCAGCCCGCACCATGCGAGAGCTCGGTTAGCCTGACCGGAATTGTCGCCACCCAGGCAGTCTAGGCGAGCACCCCGCCGCGCTCGGCGAGCTCGCAGAGCGCGTTCTCGAGCTCCGGCTCCTCCGGCGGCCGCGCCCAGTGATGGGTGACGGTGCCGTCGGCCGCCAGCAGATAGACGGCCGGCGCATGGCGGGCGCCCAGCCGCGCCCGAAGCCCCGTCATCCGGTGCGCCGCAAGGTCGACGACCACCACCCGGCCGTCGCTGTGGGCGCCGAAGCGGGCGAGCCGGTTCAGCGATTCCCGGCTGGCGCGGCTGCCGACGGCCGAGAACTGGAGCAGGACGCCCAGCTCGGGGTAGCTGTCCAGGCCGAGCTCCCTGGCACGGACCCGCACCGTGGCGCCGTTCGCGCCGTGGCGCCCACGCACCGCCGCGATCAGCGTCGCCAGACTCACGGCCCGAAGCCTACCGCCCGGGTCGGCTCAGGATCGGTGAGCGAGTTCCTCCAGGAGCGCCTCGATGCGCGCCGCCTGTAGAGCCCGCGCGTGGCCGGCGGCTATATCGACCGCAGCCTGGCAGGGAACCGGAAGCCGGGCCGCCCGTCGCATGCCGTCGGCGATTGCCGCCACGTCCAGCGGGTCGACCAGGACGCCGCAGCGCTCGTCGACCAGCTCGGCCGGCCCGCCGACGCGGGTGGCGACGACCGGCCGGCCGCAGGCCATCGCCTCCAGCACCACCTGGCCCTGCGGCTCGGCCAGCGACGGCGCGACCAGTACGTCAGCCGCTGCCAGAGCATCGCGCACGCCGTCCGGCGTCAGCCGGCCCAGGAAGCGCGTGTTGGCGGGCGCCGCCGAGCGCAGCTCCGCCTCCAGCGGGCCGCCGCCGGCGATCGCCAGCGAGCCCTCCGCAAGCTCGGCGAACGCGGCCAGCAGGCGGCGCGGATTCTTGCGCTCGCTGAGCGAGCCGACGAACAGGTAGCGGGGGCCGGCGCCGGCCGCGCGGGCGACCGGCTGGAAGCGGTCGATGTCGACGCCGCAATCGATCACCTCGACCCGCCGGGCGCCCGGCGGCAGCAGCCCGGCGAGGTACCCGGAGACGGCGATCACGGCCGCCGAGCGGCGAAGCACCTGCCGCGTCAGGGTATTCAGGAAGGGGTTGGCGCGGGCGTTCTCGACATCCTGGCCGTGGGCTGTGACGACCGCCGGCGCGCCGGCGATCCGGGCCGCCAGGAGCCCGCTCAGCCCGGTCGGCACCAGGTAGTGGGCGTACACGGCGTCGGGCCGCTCGCGGGCCAGCGAACACGCCCGCGCGGTCAGCATCATGTACTTGAAGGGGGTGCGCAGGGCGCCAGGCCGGGGATCACGAACGACCGCCTCGTCGACCTGGTGGCCGCGAACACGCAACGCCTCGGCCAGCCCGGCCACGAAGACCCCGTAGTCGGGCCGGGAGCGGCTGGGGTACATGTTGGAGACAAGCAGGATGCGCACGCCGCTGACCCTATCCCGCCGGTGCGGCGGTCAGCCGGCGAGGCGGGCGGCCACCGCCCCGTCCGCGGCCACGGCTACCGCCACCGGCACCGCGGCGACACCGTACTTGCGGGCCAGGTCGGGCCGGCTGCGCACGTCCAGGGAGACGACCTGGCGGCCCTCCCCGGCAAGCCGCCGCTCCAGCTCGTGGCAGCCGGAGCAGAGCGGATGGGTGAACGAGAGCACGAACTCCCCCGCCGGCACCCGGTCCAGATCGGCCAGGTCGATGCGCTCCAGGCGATGCGCCCGGATGCCGCGGATGCGGGCGCCCAGCCGGTACATCTCGCAGCCCGTGCAGAAGCCGGTGACGGCCGACAGAAGCGCCAGCGCCGCCACCAGGAGACCGAGCGCCAGGCCCAGCAGCGGCAGGTCGGCGATGTAGGCGACCGAGGCCGCGGTCAGCACGACCACTCCCACCAGGTTGGCGAAGCGAGGCGGCCGCGCGTCCTCCAGCGGCCCCTCGCCGGTCCGCGGCTGGATCAGCTCGAAGTAGGCGACGCAGGCCAGGCACCAGCGACGACCGAAGAGCAATCCGACGGCAAGCTGCAGTGCGACCAGCGCCAGCAGCGGCCAGAAGCCGGTGAGCACCGCGATCAGCGCGCAGGCGCCGACCACCGCCTGGTTGACGCGGGGGGCGCGGGCGTCGATGACATCGGTGTCCCGGTAGGGATCAGCGGAGCGGAGTTTGGATCCAAACGCCACACCCGCAGCGTAGCGCCGATCAGACCAGATCGCGGGGCAAGACCGACGTCCAGGTGCGCTCGAACACGCGCTCGTCTCCCTCCCAGGCGCGCAGCGTGTTGGTGACCGTGAAGCGCTCGGCGTCGCAGGTCATGCGGCTGTCGGTCTCGCAGTGCGTCCGCCAGTCGCCGCGGCCGTAGCTGCCGGTCATCAGGCAGCGCACCTCGGCCGACAACGGATCGCCCTCGACGATCGAGTAGACGGTGCGGTTCGTGTCCTCGACCTCGATCCCAGTCGGCATCCGGACGAGGCCGCCGACGTCCCAGTCGAAGGCCAGCTCGGTGCGGCCGGTGGACAGGTCGAGGCTCATCGAGCGGCCCGCCGGCCCGCCGTGCAGCTGCTCGGTGACCATCCGCGGCGACTCCTGAGGCGGCCCGAAGGGCGCCAGCCGCTGGTCGTCCGGCGACGGCGTGCGCAGTGGCAGGCGAAGCGCGCTTGCCTCGGGGTGGATCGTCAGCGTCACCGGCTCCGGCGACGGCCAGGCCCATGGCCAGTAGGTGGGCGAGATGCCGACGCGGAGGCGGTTCCCGGCTGCAAACGCGTGCCCGACGGCGTCCAGCTTGACGGTCACCGCGTACCGCCGGCCCGGTTCCAGCGGCTCCGGGAACTCGTCCGAGTCGCGGTGGGTGAGATTCTGCATGGCCCGCGTGACGACCGTCGAGGCGCCGTCCGGGAAGACCTCGCAGAGGCGAACGGCAACCAGGGCCAGCGGACGGTCGCTGGAAACCTCGATGTCCACCTCGGGGTAGCCGAGGATCGGCAGCGGCTCGGTCAGGGGCTCGCTCGTGAAGCAGACGCTCATCCCGTCCATCGCCCGCTGGTCGCCCGGCCAGTCGGCCACCTCGCCGTAGGGGCACCAGGAGCCGGCGTCCCAGCCCGCCGTCTGCAACCCGGTGAACCCGACCGGCGGCGCCGGCGCCGGATCGCCGCCCAGCGTCCCGGAGCCGAAGCGCATCCGACACTCGCCGACGTTTGGCGACGGCCAGGACGGGTCGGCCACCCACTGGCCGGGCAGGTCGGTGTAGCAGGCGGCCGGCCGAGCCGGCTCCTGGATCCACGAGCGCAGCATCGGCTCGTCCATGATTCCGGTGTCCTCGCCCTTGAGCCAATGGTCCCACCAGCGCAGCGTCTCCTGGAGGAAGCCGATCGTCGGCCCCGGCGGGCCGGCCTGCGGCCAGGCATGCGCCCACGGGCCGATCAGACCCTTGCGCGGGCCTGGGAGCCCCTCCAGCAAGCGGGGAATCGCGTTGGTGTAGCCGTCCGCCCAGCCGCCGACCGCGTACACGGCGGCTTCGATGGCGGCGTAGTCCTCGCACACCGAGCCCTGCTTCCAGTACGCGTCGCGGCGCTGGTGGGCAAGCCAGATATCGCTGAACGGCGGCGCGGTTCGCATCCGGTCGAGCCACATCTCCCGCCATCGGTCGCCGACCAGCTCAGGATCGGGCGGGCGGGCGTTCCACACGAACATGGAGCTCGACCACTGGAGCATGTCGGAGCTGATGCAGCCGCCGTCGTAGTGGACGTCGTCGGCGTAGCGGTCGTCGGTCGAGCAGAGGGTGACGATGGCGCGCAGGGCGGGCGGGCGCCGGGCCGCCACCTGCAGGGAGTTGAAGCCGCTCCAGGAGATGCCCGTCATCCCGACCGCGCCGGTGCACCAGGGCTGCTCAGCGATCCAGGCGATGACCTCGCAGGCGTCAAGCTGCTCCTGCGGCAGATACTCGTCCAGGAGCAGGCCGTCCGACTCGCCGGCGCCGCGCTGGTCGGTGCGCACGCAGGCATAGCCGTGCCCGGCCAGGTAGGGGTAGTGGCGGGAGTCGCGCACCGCCGTGCCCTCGCTCAGGCGGTAGGGCAGGTGCTCGAAGATCGCCGGCACCGGATGCTCGCCGGCGTCCTCCGGCAGCCAGATCCGGGCGGCCAGGCGACAGCCGTCGGCGAGCGTGATCCAGGCGTGCTCGATCGTGCGGACGGGGCGTGGGTAGTCGGTCACGACCTGCACGGCGGGAGACGCTACCGGTCCAGCGGCGCCCGCCGCGCCGGGAGTGTCTTCACAACCCTTGCCGACGCCGCCCAGAACTCGTATAGTCGGCGATCAGTGGGGGAGTCACCATGAAGAGGCTGGTGCGGCCGATCGTTTTCGTCGTCGCGGTGCTCGGCGCAGCGATGCTGCCCACGGCAGGCCTGGCCGCGAACGCCTTCCCGCCCGATCCCACGTGCCAGACGAACGGCGTCGTCAGGGCGATCCTCTATGACAACGGCATCGCCTATCTGGGCGGCAACTTCACCCAGGTGGCACCGGCCGGCGCGACGCTCGGTGGCGCAGGCACGGTGACGCGAAACCACCTGGCCGCCTGCTCGCAGGCCACCGGCGCCATCCTCTCCTGGAATCCGGGCGCCAACGGCCAGGTGTTCACCCTGGCCAGCCAGGGCAATGCGATCTACGTCGGCGGCAAGTTCACGACGCTTGCCGGCGTGGCTCGCAACAACCTGGGCGAGGTCGGCGCGGCCGGCGTCGCCAAGACCTGGAACCCGGGCGCCAACGACACGGTCTACGTGCTCCGGTTCGGCCCCAACGGCAACATCTATGCGGGCGGGCTATTCGCCAAGATCGGCGGCGCCTCGCGGCACCGGATCGCCGAGCTCAACCCAACCACCGGCGCGCCGGCGGCATGGAACGTGAACGTCGGCCAGGTCACCGGCTTTGCCTGCCCGCCGCGCTGTCCGCCGGTCGTCTACACCATCGGCTTCACCGGCACGGCGTCGGCGGCCACCGTCTACTTCGGCGGCCAGTTCGGCCTCGTCAACGGCACCTCGCGCAACACCGCGGCTGCGGTCTCGGCCCAGACCGGCGCCCTGACCGCATGGAACCCGAACATCTACGCGGCTGCCAACTGCCCCACCTGCCCGACGGTCGAGACGAGCCGCGTGTACACGCTGATTACCAATCCGGCCAGCGGCCGCGTCTACACCTGCGGCGGCTACTGGAAGGTGAACGGGACGCAGCAGTCGTTCAACGTCTCGGCGTTCAACATCACCACCGGGACGCTGGACACCAGCTTCAACGTCCAGGACGACGGCGATACGCCGGGCTGCACGCTGCACCAGGGGATCCTCTTCTACGGCGGCCACTTCAACGTCTCCGGGCCGGGCTGCAAACCGAACGCATTGGCCACCTGCTCGACGCGGCATCACGTCGCGGCTGCCGATGTGACCACCAACCAGCTGCTCACCTGGAACCCGGACGCGAACTCCGACCACGGCGTCTACACCGTCTCCAACGGTGGCACCACGGTCGGCTTCGGCGGCTTCTTCACGAAGTTCGGCGGCAAGGCCCAAGCCAGCTACGCCGCCTACTCCTCGACGCTCCCCTAGCCCTACCAGCGCGAGCGCCGCGAGCGGCGCGAGGTGTAGACCAGGCGGGGCGGCGCCATGGCCATCCCGGAGCTCGTGAACTCGTCCTCCAGGTCGAGCCTGGCGGCGATCCGGCTGACGTCGGCCCGCTGGTCGTCGAGAACGAGGGTGACGCCGGTGCCGGTACGGCCGGCGCGGCCGGTTCGCCCGACCCGGTGGACGTAGCCCTTGCCGTCCTCCGGCGGGTCGTAGTTGATGACCGTGCCGATCTTCTCCAGGTCGAGCCCACGGGCGGCGATGTCGGTTGCCACCAGCACCCGCACCTTGCCGCTGTCGAAGCGCTCGAGCGCCCGCTCGCGCGCCCGCTGCTGCATGTCGCCGTGCATCGCCAGTGCCGACACACCGCGCTCGCGCAGCCGCGACACCAGCCGGTCGGCGCCCTGCTTGGTGCGGACGAAGACGAGCGACAACCCGTCCTCGGCGGACAGCAGGTCGATCAGCGTCGTCAGCTTGGTCTCGCTGGTCACGGCCAGGAAGCGGTGGTCGACGTCCTCGGCTGCCTCCGCCGCGTCGGCCAGCTCGTGATGGGCGGCGTTGCTTGTGTAGGCCCGGGCCAGCCGTCCGACCTCGCCGTCCAGGGTGGCCGAGAAGAACATCGTCTGGCGGGCCCGAGGCAGCCGGCGGACGATCTCGTCCACCTGCGGCTGGAATCCCATGTCGAGCATCCGGTCGGCCTCGTCCAGGATGAAGATCGAGACCTCGCGCAGCGACACCATGCGGCGCCGGCAGAGGTCCTCCAGCCGGCCGGGAGTCGCGACCAGGATGTGCCCCTGCTCGACCGTCTTGCGCTGCTTGACGATCGGCACCCCGCCGTAGGCGACGGCCACCTTGAGGCCACGGGCGGCGGCGATGTCCTCCATCTCGCCGGCCACCTGCACGGCCAGCTCCCGGGTCGGGACGAGCACAAGCGCGGCCGGGGTGGCGGCGCCGGCGGCCAACCGCTCGACCAGCGGGATGCCGAACGCGAGCGTCTTCCCCGAGCCGGTGGGCGACTTGGCGAGCACGTCGATGCCCTCCAGCGCGTCGGGAACGACCTTCGTCTGAATGGCGAACGGCGCGACGATGCCGCGGACGGCCAGCGCCTCGACCACCGGCGATGACACGCCGAGCTGGCGGAAGGTTGTCTGGAGAACGTCAGTCACGAAGTCACGGCGGGCATCCCGCCGGGGTCAGTGATCGACCCGGGCGTTGCCACCAATGCAGCGTAGCAGCGCCGGTTTCCGCAGCTCACCGGCCGACCACCCGGACGGGTGGCTAGGCAGCGGTCGGAGACCTGGGCAGAGTGGAGACGTATCGGCAGCCGTCCGGCTGCTCTCCGCATCGCGTGCGCCCGTCTGGCTGGACGTCCACCTCCGGACGAGCAAGAGCGCCGGACGGCTCGCCGGTCCCTGTGGCCTGGACTAGTCTGGACCGCCCATGAGCCAGACCTTGATGCCGAACACCCGGCGTTCCCCCTATCACGCCGCCACCGAGGCCGCGGGCGCGGTCGAGTACATGGTTTACAACCACATGTACATGCCGATGGACTACGGCCGGCCGCCGCTCGACGACTACCGGGCGCTGCGGGAGGCGGTGACGCTGTGGGACGTGGGAGCCGAGCGGCAGGTGCAGATCACAGGCCCGGACGCGGTCGCCTTCGCCGACTACCTCGTCACCCGCGACCTGACCGGGCTGCCGGCCGGGCGCTGCCGCTACGTGCTGGTCACCGACGAGTCCGGACGGGTGATCTGCGACCCGGTGCTGCTGCGGCCGTTCGACGACACGGTGTGGCTCTCGCACGGCAGCGTCGACCTGCTGCTCTGGGTGAAGGGGATCGCGCTTCACCGCGAGCTGCGGGTCGAGGTGAGCGAGGCGGACGTGCCGCCGCTTCAGCTGCAGGGGCCGAGATCGCGGGAGGTCCTGCAACGGCTGCTGGGAGCCGCCGTCGACGGGCTCGCCTACTACGACTGCGTGAAGGCGGTGATCGCCGGGCAGCCTGTGGTCGTCTCCCGCACCGGCTGGAGCGGCGGACTCGGCTACGAGCTCTACCCACTCGGCTCGGCCGGCGCCCCCGCGATCTGGGACGCGGTGGTCGAGGCGGGCCGCCCCCTCGGACTCCTGATCACCGGTCCGAACGTGCCGCACGCGATCGAGTCCGGCATCACCGACTGCCAGTACTACACCAACTTCGAGGTGAACGGGCTCGAGTTCAATCCCCGGCTGGTCGACCTGGACAAGGCCGGGTTCATCGGCCGCGAGGCACTCCGTGAGATCGCCGCGGCCGGCGTGCAGCGGCGTACCGTGGGGCTGCTCGGCGGCAGCGAGCGGCTGCCCCGCCTGCAGTGGGCGTGGACCGTGCACCGCGACGGGGACGAAGTGGGGCGGCTGCGCTGGGCCGCCTACTCGCCTGCGCTGGAGCGGACGATCGCGATCGCGCTGATCGACGCCGCCCACGCCGACCCCGGCCACCGGCTGACTGTGCGCCACCACGAGGGCGAGGCCGAGATGGTGACCGCGGAGCTGCCGTTCCTGCCGCGCGACGGGTGACCGGACAGCCTCGCTACGACGTCCATCAGCACCTGTGGCCGCCGGCGGTGCTGCGCGAGCTGGCCGGACGCCAGGCGCCGCCGCGGATCCGGGGCGGCATGTTCGAGGCTCCCGGCCGGGCGCCCTCACCGATCGCAGCTGACGATCACGCGCTAGATGCCCGGCTGGCCCGGATGGACGACGCCGGGATCGACGTGGCGCTCGTCTCGCTGTCGCCCACGGACGGGTTCGACGCGCCTCTTCGCGAGCTCTGGGAGACGGAGATCCTGGAGGTCGCGCGGGCGTCTGGCGGGCGCATCCTCCCGCTGTCCTGCGGGCGTCCGCGAACGGGATTCCGCGGTGTCACGGTGGCGGCCGAGGCGGTCACCGCTGGACTGGGCGGGCTCCCGGCACGGCTGGCGGCGGTCGGGCTCGTCCTGTTCGTGCATCCCGGGCCGCCGGCGCCGCCTCCGCCCGGCGTCCCGGGCTGGTGGCCGGCGGCCGCCGACTACGCGATCCAGATGCAGCGGGCCTTCCTCACCTGGCTCGCGCGTGACGCGCACGAGTACCGGTCGCTGCCGGTGATCTTCACGATCCTGGGGGGCGGCGCGCCACTGCTCTTCGAGCGCTACCGGGCCCGCGGGGGCGAGGTCGACCTGGCGCGTCATCCGCAGATCGTGGTCGATACCGCCTCGTTCGGCGAGCTGGCGCTGGGGCAGTTCGTCCGCATGCACGGGAGCGGACAGCTCGTGCACGGCAGCGACACGCCGGTGCTGGCACCCGGCGCCGCCATAAGTGCGCTGCGGGCGCTCGGCGGCGACCTCCTGGACGCGGCCACGATCGCGGTGCCGGGCCGGGTCCTCGGTACGGGCTAGCAGCCTCGCCGGGGGATCCGCTCGCGCCACTGCCGGGCATGGAACGGCTCGCCGCCGCGCGTCACGGCGAGCTCCAGGTCGACCACGAACTCGCGCTCGCTGCAGGTCACGGCCCCCCGCGCCTCGGCGACGCAGTCGAGGCCGGGCCGGCTGAGTGCAAGGCGGGTGCGCCCCTCGACCCGGGCCGACAGCGGATCGTCGGCGGCGACCGCGGTCGAGTAGACGTGCCCCTCCTCGCAGCGAAGGCCCTCGTCCGGGAACGAGAACGCCGTCCAGTCCTCGGCCTCCACCCCGGCCCGCGCCGGGTCGTCGACCACCTGCCAACGCGACGGCCGCTCCTCCACCTTGCCCTCCGTCCAGGTCACCTGGACGAGGCCGTCCGTGGGCGTGTGCGGCTGCGCGTCGGAGGGCAGCCCTGGCAGCTCCAGCTCCACTGCGCTCTCGACCTCAAGCGGCGCCAGGACCGGCAACGGCCACAGGCACGGCCAGTCGTTGCCGGCGACCGCGACGCGAATCCGGTGGCCCGGCCGGAACCGCCAGCCGGTGGCCATCAGGTCGAGCTCGACGGCTGCGCGGCCGGCGCAGGCGATGTTCAGCGCCCCTCGCGTCACGGGCTGCGACTGCCCGGCGGGCGAGACGTCGTTCAGCTTCACCGAGACGATCGCTCGCGGACCTGGGTGCGCAATCTGCAGACGGACGCGGGGCGCGCCCAGCACCTCGACCGCCTCTGCCAAGGGCTCGCTCTCGAAGACGGCACTCGCCGACTCGTCGGCTCGCTGGTCGCCGAAGAGGCCGCTGTCCGGCGGCGGCGGGCACCAGTTGCCGGTCGCCAGCCCGACGGCGGCCGACGCCGGGGCGGTTGCCGGGCCGCCCAGCGTGAGCACCGTCGGAGGCGCCGACTCTGGCCAGCCGGCACTGGCGATCCAGCGCCCCGAGACGTCCGAGCGGTCGCCGGGCGGGTCATGCTCCTCGATGAAGACGACCGAGCGCGGGCGCGCCTTCGGCGCAGGCGCCGCGCCGCTGCCGAGGTGGGCACGGAAGAAGTCGATCAGCTCGCGCATGAACGGGTAGCGCGGGCCGGGCTGGCCGCGGTCGGGCGCGATGTGCGTCCACGGTCCCGCCAACAGCTGCCAGGGACAGCGCAGGCGGGCCGCCATTCGCAGCCCGGCGGTGCGATAGCCGTCGTGCCAGCCGGCGACGATGAAGACCGGGCACTGGATGCGCTCGTACTCTGGCCGCAGCGAGCCGTTTCGCCAGTACGGCGCGTCCTGCTGCTCGGTCAGCCATCGAATGACCCACGGCGGCGTCCGGTCGATCCGCCGCCGCCAGCGCTCGTCGAACTCGGCCCCCGCGCCGTCGCCCGGCGGCAGCGCGTTCATGGCGATCATGCGGATCGGATAGTTGCTGAGCTCGAACGCGGCCACTGCGCCGCCGTCGTAGTGCATGTCGTCCGTGAAGCGGTCGTCGGTGGCATAGACGGGGGCGATCGCCCGCAGCGCCCGCGGCCGCCGGGCGGCCAGCTGGATGCACGAGAAGCCGCCGTAGGACTTGCCCCAGGAGCCGACACTCCCGGTGCACCACTCCTGCCGCGACATCCAGTCGACCACCTCCACCCCGTCCAGCTGCTCGGCCTCGGTGTACTCGTCCTCGGCGACCCCGCCCGAGCTGCCGGTACCGCGCACGTCCAGGCGCACGCAGGCAAACCCGGCGTTCACCAGCAGCAGGTTCTGGCCCCGGTCCTGGAGCGCGCGCAGGTCGTCCTTGCGGTAGGGAATGTGCTCCAGGATGGCCGGGTAGCGGCCGGGCGCAGCGGGGCGATAGACGTCCGCGGAGAGCTCGACCCCGTCGCGCATGCGGATGCGCACGTCACGCTCCAGCACCACCCGGCCGCCGTCCAGCGACACGCTGGTCATACGCCGTCCCGGGGGATGCGCTCGCTCCAGCGGCGCTCCGCGAACGGCTCGCCGTCGGCCTCGACGACCAGGCCGAGATCGACCAGGAACTCCTCGCCGGTCGCCCGGAAGCGCGACTCGGCGCGCACGTCGGCCTCCAGGCCGGGACGGCTCAGCCGGTAGCGCCACCGCCCCCAGGCCTCGGCCGAGAGCGGATCGTCGTCGATGGCCGTGACCCGGCGATCCTGAGACTCGCTGATCGACCAGCCCTCGGCCGGCACGCGATCGTCCGAGCGGGTGGTTACAGCGATCCCCGCCCGCCCCGTCTCCAGCTCGCTGACGATCGTCCAGCGGGAGTCGCCGTCGATCTCAGCTCCCGGCTGGCCGACCTCCACCAGGTGGCCGTCCGGTGGCGTGAACGGCGCCGCGTCGGGCGGCAGGCCGGGCAGGCG
>Ga0070714_100001866_pt1 | contig 15357 bp, 18 predicted proteins | sample LARL83metaG_FD_65450 | JGI IMG/M metagenome (GOLD analysis project Ga0070714, IMG submission 65450) | Corn, switchgrass and miscanthus rhizosphere microbial communities from Kellogg Biological Station, Michigan, USA - LAR L8-3 metaG | ecosystem: Host-associated > Plants > Roots > Rhizosphere ...
CGAGGCGCCGCTCGTCGCCGCGAGCTGATCCCTCGCCTCGTGCGCGCCGCCGCTATTGTGCGGCCGCGGCCTCGCGCTCGGTCGCGATCGCGCGCATGAGCTCCGCCATGGCGGGGCGCGCGCGTCCGGTGGGGCCGCGCATGCCGCGCTCGGTGTCGTAATCGGCGGCCTGCGTCACGACGAAGCCGACGATGGACGGCTGCGCGGTGGCCCACGCGAGCGCGCCGTGCAGCGCGAGGCGCTGGCTCTCCTCGCCGTGCACGATGGGGAAGCCACCGGCCGACCAGACCCAGTGCGGCTTGGGGCGGGGCTGGGCGCGCAGCCAGCGCTGGGCGATGCGCATGTGCGTGTCGAGCGACGTCGCGCCGTCGAAGCCGGGCATGAGCGAGAAGCCCGGGAGATCCACCGGCGAGGTGCGCGCGGCGGCCCACGCGTACAGCGTGCTGTCGCGCGTGCCGTAGCTCGACGCGGCGATCCCCACCTTGATGTTCGGATTCACGTAGTGCGTGATCGCCGCCGCGCGCGTGATGTACGAGATCCAGAACTGCGGCGGACGCGTGCCGAGCGCACGGGCGCCCTCGCCGTACGGCTCGAGCGCGGGGATGAAGATGTTGGGACGCAGCGCACGCGTCAGCCGATTGACGTCGGCCAGGCGCGCATCGACGTACGCCTTGGGGTTGCGCGCGATCTGCGTGCGCGCATCCGACGGATACGCGAGCGTCACGATCAGCGTCGTGCTGTCGTCGCGGATGTTGTCGACCACGTGCGCGAGCGAGTCGAGCGCCCGCCCGCGCGCCCCTTCCGGCGCGACGACGATCGAGAGTGCGTCGACGCCGAGCGAATCGGCGAGCTGCAGGTCGGTGTTGATGGCGACCGGCGGCGGCGTCGAGCGCAGGTCGGGGAGCACCTTGAGCCCGAACGCGAAGTCGCCCGCCGGCCGCTCGGTCAGGACGTCGCGCGCGAAGCGGTGATAGCTCCCGATCGCCTCTGCCGCCGCGGGGAGCTCCACGAGGACGAGTGCCGTCGCGATCGTGACGCCCGCGGCGAGGACCGAGCGCAGGACGATGCGCCAGCGCGCGCGCGACGGGAGCGCGGGCGAGAACATCGGAACCAGCAGCCACGCGGCACTGGTGAGCACCGTCGCGCCGCCCACGAGCCCGAGCGCGTTCGCCTGCGCGGCGGAGAGGATGAGCGTCGACGTCGGCGGCACGAAGCCGCGCGAGTTCATGTAGCGCGTCGTCGCGACGATCGCGATGACGAGATCGTAGATGAAGATCGGAACGCCGAGGACCGGATTGACGCGTCCGCGAATGAGCGCGATCACCGCCTGGATCACGAAGAGGATCGTGACCACGGGCCACAGCCACGCCACCGGCTCGATCGCGCGGCCGTACACCAGCGACGCGGTGGAGATCGCGACGAGCAGTCCCGGGACGAGCATGAGCGCGCCGAATCCCGTGGCCAGGACCATGAGCCGCGAGCCGCGGCGTCCCTGCAGGATCCGGCTCGCGGCCGCGATGTTCCACAGCACCACCACCACGGCGAGCGCGAAGTACGCCGCGAGCAGCGCGCGGGACGGGGTCAGCACGGTGCCGAAGCTAACGCGCGCCCCATCGGACGGTCAACGTGCACGGGGGGCGGCGGGATGGGCGTCGCCATCGGCGTCACGGAGCGGCTGCATGCTGTCGCAGGAGGCACGACTCGCGCCGCGGCGGAGCGCCGTCGTACTGATGGCGCCGCGCTGACGGCCTCGTGGCGACGGTGCCTTCCCATGCTGGCACCCCGCGTGACCCCCCGATACAATTCGCCATGCCTCGCTCGACGCGGCTGTGGAACGTTCCGAATGTGATCTCGCTGTCGCGGCTCGGACTCGCGATCGCGTTCGTATTTCTCAGCGATCCACGCCAGCGCATCATCCTCGTCGCGGTCGCGGCGATCACCGACTTCCTCGATGGCTTCATCGCGCGCGTCGCGGACCAGCGCAGCGTTGCCGGGGCGCTGATCGACCCGATCGCGGACCGGATCTTCGTCCTCGTGGCAGTGTCCGCGTTTCTGTTCGACGGGGTGTTCACGACGGGAGAGTACTTCATCTTCCTGTCGCGCGATCTCGCCACGGCGATCGGCTTCCTCGTCGCGCGCATCATCCCGTGGCTGCGGCCGGTGCGCTTCCGCGCGCGACTGCTTGGGAAGGGGGTCACCGTCCTGCAGCTCGCGACGCTGCTGGCGGTGCTGATCTTTCCCAAGGCGACCACGGGGCTGATCGTCGCCATCGCCCTCTTGTCGGCGATGTCGATTCTGGATTATACATTGGCCCTGTGGCGCGCCCGCGCGCGCTAGCATCACGCTGGTGCTGGCCCGCGCACTCTCGACGGCCTCATCGCCTCTCGCCGCGCCCTTCCTCTTGCACCCCACCATCGTGTCCCTCGCTCGCCGTCTCTCGTGCCTCTCCGGCGCGATCGCGCTCGCGTGCACTCTCTCGCTCGCGCTCCCCCGCGCCGCGCACGCACAGCAGACCCAGTCGGTGCAGGTGTCGGTGACATACGTTCCGCTGCTGCGCCTGGACGTCATCGCCGGCGACCCGAACGCGGTGCAGGGCGCCGCCGGCATCGAGTTCCCGCTGAGCAACTACTTCGACGTCGGCGGCGCGGCGGGCGCCGGAATCAGCCGGACCGGCTTCAGCGGGCGCGGCGACCTGTACGGCAAGTTCTCGCTCGATCCGTACCACCAGAATCCGTGGGAGCCGTACGTGGGCGGCGGCGTCACCGAGCGCTACGACAGCGGCGGTCCGGGCGCGCGCACCTTCCTGCTCGGCTTCGTCGGCGTGAACGGTCCACGCTCCGGCTCGATCCAGCCTGGCGCCGAACTCGGCTTCGGCGGCGGCGTGCGCTTCGGGGTCACGCTCCGCTTCGTCGGCGCGCACTGAGGGGAACCTGAAAAATCGAACGGCGGCTCGAGTCCGAGCCGCCGTGGGATCTACCATCTATCGGGCTGTCCTGCTCAGACGGCCTGCTTCGTCTTGAGCGGCTGCGCGAAGCGCTCGCCCAGCGTCCGGAGCTGCGTCAACTCGAGCTGGTTCAGCTCGGGAAAGCGCTCGGCGAAGTAGGTCAGCGTCGCGTCGAACCACTCCTTCTGGTCCTCGGGCGCCGCACCGATCACGCCGCACTTCATGATGTGCTGGAACAGCTCGTCACGCGCTTCGTCGATCGGGGACTTGGAACCCGCCGGCGCCGACGAATGCGCCTGGTATCTCGGAGAATTCTGCTTCTTGGCCATTAACGCGGTTAGGGAAAGTCTCTGGTTTTGGTACTCCGTAATCTAACTGGTTCGCGAGTCATTTACTAGGGGACGGGGGTACCGAACCCGCGAGATGCGCCGTCACTTCCGGCGCACCGATGAAGCTCACCAGCAGCTGCGTCAGTTGCTCGGGTGCATCTTCTGGCACGAGGCGCGCCGCGCCCTCGATCCGGGCCAGATGAGCCGAGGGAATCTCGCGCACGAGGCGCTGCGCGACGTCGGCGCCGACCCACTGGTCGCGATCGCCACGCACGACGAGCGTCGGCGCCTTCACCTCGGCCAGCGCCAGATCGTCGATGTCGGCGCGCCGGATCGCGGCGCCGAGCGAGAGAAGATGGTTCACGCCGTCGTGTCCGGCGAACGGCGCCAGATAGCGCGCGACGAGGCGCGTGGGCATGTGCTCCGGCGTCGCGACGCTCTCCTCCAGCACCGCCTGCAACAGCGCCGCGGCACCGAGCACGCCGCGCGTCACCTGCACCGCGAAGCGCGCGGTGTTGCGCTGCAGCGCGGTGATGTCGCGCGCCGGCAGCTCGTCGAACGCCGGCGTGTTCACGAGCACGAGCTTCTCCACGCGATCGGGGCGCGTCGCGGCGAGTCGGAGCCCCACGTCGCCACCGAGGTCGTTCCCCACGATGACGGCGCGCGCGAGCCGGAGCGCGGTCATCGCCGCGTCGAGATATTCGGCCTGCGCGGAGATGCCGAAATCGGCATCGGGCGGGCGATCCGACTCGCCGTAGCCGATCAGGTCGATCGCGTACGCCGTGTGCCCCGCCTCGGCGAGGAGCGGCGCGACGTGGCGCCACAGGAAGGTGCAGGTGCCGAAGCCGTGCAGCAGGATGATGGGGGTCCCGCCGTGGCCATAGCGCTCCACGTGCACCGCCCCAGGCCCCGCCGGGGCGCGCAGTACGTCAGCTTGCATCGCGAGGTAAATTCACGGAATGGCGAATAATACACCTCCGGCAAACGCAAGAACCGGGGCACGTCGCCCCGCATCCAGCGGCGGCGGAAACAACCGCTCCGTCTTCTACGGCGTTCTCATCGCGATCGTCGTCCTCGGCATCGCGGCGATCTTCTATCTCGCCAAGCGTCCCGCCAGCACGAGCGCCGATCAGCAGGCGGCGTACGAGGCGCTGCAGCGCAACTACGCCAACGCGGGCCCGCCGCAGCCGCACGTGCTCGGGAATCCGAACGCGCCGGTGGTGATCGAGGAGTTCGCGGACTTCGAGTGCCCCAGCTGCGGACGCTTCGCGACGATCACCGAGCCGGACGTGCGCAAGAACATCATCAACACCGGCCAGGCGTTCTACAAGTACTACGACTTCCCACTCCCCATGCACCACAACTCGCAGGCCGCATCGAACGCGGCCGCGTGCGCGGAAGAGCAGGGGAAGTTCTGGGAGATGCACGACCAGCTCTTCAACGGCCAGGCCGACTGGGGGCTGAGCCCGAGCGAGTCCGGCGAGATGACCGACAACCCCAGGTCGATCTTCGAAGGCTACGCCAAGGCGATCGGCCTCAACGTCCCGCAGTGGGACCAGTGCTTCGACTCGCACAAGTACCAGGCGCGCATCAACGCCAACATGGCCGAGGCGTTCAAGCGTCACGTCGAGGAGACGCCGACGTTCTACGTGAACGGGAAGCAGGCGGTCGGCGCGCAGTCGTTCGACGAGATGCAGCGGCTCGTGAACGAGGCGAAGGCCGCGGCCGCATCGGCGCCGCCCGCGACGAGCGCGAACCAGAAGGCGACGGTCCCGCGCACCGGCGTCGCCGACACGACGAAGCACTGATCGACGCGTCGTGATGTTTGCGCCGACCGCGCACGCCCGGAGGATTCCGTGCGTCGCATGACGATCGCGGCGATCTCGCTCGGCGGGATCTTCCTCGCGCTGTACCTCACGTTATACAAGCTGGGATACATCGGGCATCTCGCGTGCGGACTCGGCTCGTGCGAGCGCGTCAACACGAGCGAGTGGGCGACGTTCCTCGGACTTCCGGTCGCCGCGTGGGGCGTCGGCTTCTACGTCGTGATCTTCGGGCTCGCGCTGTGGGGGACGAGCGCGGGATGGGCGGAACGCCGTGAGCCCGCCGTCGCGCTCACCTTCTTCACGACGATCGGGCTCCTGTTTTCGGCCTGGCTCACGTACCTCGAGCTCTACGTGATCGGCGCGATCTGCCGGTTCTGCGTGGGCTCGGCGGTGCTGGCGACGCTGCTCTTCCTCCTCAGCGTCATCGACCTGCGGGCGACGCGACCGGCCGTCGCCGGCGAAGTCTGATTCGCAGCACGCGCCAGCGCACTGAACATCTGCGGCGCAGACGATCGACGGGCGTGACTACGTAAGTCGACGTATTCACGCCGGCCATCCAGAAACGGACATTCGACGCGGGCAGCAGCGCGGCGCTCGACCGGCCGCGGCCGCTACCCACGTCGATCACCGTCTCCCGGAGGGTTCGGATGCCAGTCGTTGATCCCGCGAGGGGCGCGCTCGCTCACCGAGCCGCCCGTGGCACCGCGTCCCTGGCGATCGTTGCGCTCGCTGCGTGCGGCGCCGGTGGCGTCGGCGACATCGTCGGCGACATCGTCGGCGTTCTTGGCGTGGGGCCGCTCGTGAGCATCACCGTCTCCGGCGATACCGTCGTCGCGGTGGGTGACACGGTCCGGCTCTCCACCTGGGGCAAGCGCGACGGAGTTCTGGGAATGTTCGTCTACGACCGCGTTCTCGACGCGACGTGGCGAGTCTCCGACCCGACCGTCGCTTCCATCGTGACCGTGCTGCCGCCTCCGGGCGACTCGACATCCACGTCCGCGGCGATCGTGACCGGCCGGCGACAGGGGAGTGTACAGATCAGTGCGGCCGCGCGGGGCGTGCAGGCAGTGACGAACGTTCACGTGGTCGCGAGCCAATGAAAATGCGCGCACGCAGACGATGCCTGCGTGCGCGCGTCTGTGCTCGCTTCCGCGCGCCTACGCGCGCCTGATCGAGCGCTGCCGTGCGGCGGCGTCGTCGAGACGCACGCGCGGCTTCGTCTCCACGTCCTCCTCGCCTTCCTCGCGCGCGCGGCGGCGGAAGGGGACGAGGTCGCGGCCGAGCGTCACGAGGGCGCGCGTCGCGACGGCGCTCGCGAGCGGCTCGGGAATCGCCATCACGCGGATGTACGTGTCGATGGCGCGGTCGAACGAGAGATCTTCTGCGAGCGTGTCGACGAACATCAGCGCGTTGTCCACGTGCGCGCGGATGATCGTCTCGTCGGCACGGGCCTGCGCGAGGCGCAGGCGGCGTTCGGCGTTCGGGTGGAGCTTGCGCCCGAAGAGCGATTCGGGAAAGAGCGATCTGAAGATCATGGCTGCGTCAGGACTCGAGTGATTCGTACTGTTCCTTGAGGCCGGCGACCACGTTCGGATCGGCCAGCGTCGTGGTGTCGCCGAGCGCGCGCCCTTCGGCGATGTCGCGCAGGAGGCGGCGCATGATCTTCCCGGAACGCGTCTTGGGAAGATCGGCGGTGAAGAGGATGTCGTCGGGGCGCGCGATCGCGCCGATCTTGTCGGCGACGTGCTCGCGGATCTCGTCGCGCAGCTCGCCGCTCGGCTCGTTGCCGCCGCGCAGCGTCACGAACGCGGCGATCGCCTGCCCCTTGAGCTCGTGATGCTTGCCGACGACGGCGGCTTCCGCGACCGCGGGGTGATCGACGAGTGCGCTCTCGACCTCCATCGTCCCGATGCGGTGTCCCGCGACGTTGAGCACGTCGTCCACGCGTCCGAGGATCCAGAAGTAGCCATCCTCATCGCGCTTGGCGCCGTCGCCGGGGAAGTACACGTCGGGGCGATTCGGCCACTTGGAGAAGTACGTGTCGACGTAGCGCTTGTCGTCGCCCCACACCGTGCGCAGCATCGACGGCCACGGACGCGTGATCGCGAGCAGCCCGCCGCCGACGGGCACTTCCTCACCCGCGGAATCGAGCAGCGTCGCCGAGATGCCGGGGAGCGGAAGCGTCGCGGAGCCCGGCTTCGTCGTCGTGATGCCGGGAAGCGGCGAGATCATGATCGCGCCCGTCTCCGTCTGCCACCACGTGTCGACGATGGGGCAGCGATTGTGGCCAATGTGCTCGCTGTACCAGATCCACGCTTCCGGATTGATCGGCTCACCGACGGAGCCAAGGAGGCGGAGCTTGGAGAGATCGTGCTTCGCGGGCCAGTGCGTTCCCCACTTCATGAACGCGCGGATCGCCGTGGGCGCGGTGTAGAGCACCGTCACGCCGTAGCGCTCGCACAGCTCCCAGTTGCGATCCTTGTCCGGCCAGTCGGGCGCGCCCTCGTACACGAGGCACGTCGCGCCGCAGGCGAGCGGACCATACACGATGTACGAATGTCCGGTGACCCAGCCGATGTCGGCCGTGCACCAGTACACGTCGTCCTCGCGGAGATCGAAGATGTCCTTCGTCGTCGACGCCACGCCGGTCATGTAGCCACCGGTCGTGTGCACGATCCCCTTGGGCTTTCCGGTCGTCCCCGACGTGTACAGGATGTACAGCAGATCCTCGGCGTCCATCGCCTCGGGCTTGCGATACTGCTTGGCGTCGCGCATGAGGCGATGCCACCAGTGATCGCGCCCTTCCTTGATCTCGGCGAACGCCTCGTCGCCGCCCGAGCCCGGGCGGCGCTGCACGACGACGACGTTCTCGATCGTGGGGCAGTCCTCGAGCGCCCGGTCCGCGTTGCGCTTGAGCGGGACGATCTGCCCGCGCCGATAGCCGCCGTCGGCGGTGATGAGGAGCTTCGCCCCCGCGTCGTTGATGCGGTCGCGGAGCGATTCCGGCGAGAAGCCGCCGAAGACCACCGAGTGCACGGCGCCGACGCGCGCGCACGCGAGCATCGCGACGATCGCTTCGGGGATCATGGGGAGATAGATCGCGACGCGGTCGCCGCGCTTGACGCCAAGCCGGTCGAGGACGTTCGCGAACTGATTGACCTCGCGATACAGATCCCAGTAGGTGAGGACCCGCCGGTCGCCAGGCTCTCCCTCCCAGATGATCGCGGCCTTGTTGCGGCGCGGTCCGGTGATGTGTCGGTCGAGGCAGTTGGCCGACGCGTTGAGCTTCCCGCCGACGAACCACTTGGCGTGCGGCGGCTTCCACTCGAGCGTCTGGGACCACGGCTGCATCCACTCCAGTTCGCGGGCACGCCCGGCCCAGTAGGCCTCCGGGTCGGCGGCGGCGCGCTCGTAGATGGATGAATCGTTGACGACCGCCTGGGCCGCGAAGTCGGCCGGCGGGGGAAACCTGCGGGTCTCCTCGAGGAGGGCGGCGATTTCGGTCATGTCCTCAAGTATACCGCACGCTGCGCGCCGCGGGGGGGAACCCGCTACATTAGGATTGAACCAACAATTGAACACGGCTCTATACGAGATGACCACTCCCGGCTACACCCAACCCACCGATACCCCCGCCGGTACGCTCGACGTCACTGACTCGCGCACGAGCAAGAGCTACCAGATCCCCATCGAGCAGGGCGCCATCCGCGCCTCCGAGCTGAAGAAGATCAAGACGACGGAGCCCGACGATCCGGGCGTCGTCTCGTACGATCCCGCCTTCATGAACACGGCCTCGTGCAAGAGCGCCATCACGTTCATCGACGGCGACAAGGGGATCCTCCGCTACCGCGGGTATCCGATCGAGCAGCTGGCCGAATCCGCGTCGTTCCTCGAGGTCGCGTGGCTCCTCCGCCACGGTGAGCTTCCGACGCAGCAGCAGTACGACCAGTTCGAGCACGACATCACGTACCACACGTACGTGCACGAGAACATCCGGAGCTTCCTGCAGGGCTTCCGCTACGACGCGCACCCGATGTCGATGCTGCAGAGCAGCATCGCCGCGCTGTCGTCGTTCTACCCGGAAGCGCGCCAGATCTTCGATCCCGAGCAGCGCAACATCGCGTTCATCCGTCTGCTCGCGAAGACGCCGACGATCGCCGCGTTCTCGTTCCGGCACTCGAAGGGGCTGCCCGTCGTCTATCCGGACAACTCGCTGTCCTACGTCGAGAACTTCCTCTCGATGATCAAGCGCATGACCGAGCCGCGCTACGAGGCGGATCCCACGTTCGTGCGCGCGCTCGAAGTGCTCTTCATCCTGCACGCGGACCACGAGCAGAACTGCTCCACCAACGCGGTGCGCGCGGTCGGCTCGTCGCACGTCGATCCGTACTCGGCGATGTCGGCCGGGATCGCGGCGCTCTTCGGCCCGCTGCACGGCGGCGCCAACGAGCAGGTCCTCCGCATGATCGAGGAGATCGGCACCATCGAGAACGTCCCCAAGTTCATCGAGGGCGTCAAGAACGGAAGCGGGCGCCTCATGGGCTTCGGCCACCGCGTGTACAAGAGCTACGACCCGCGCGCCAAGATCGTGAAGCAGCTCGCCGACAGCGTCTTCAAGGTCACCGGCGTCGATCGCGGCCTCGAGATCGCGCTCGAGCTCGAGCGCATCGCGCTGCAGGACGACTACTTCGTCTCGCGCAAGCTGTACCCGAACGTCGACTTCTACACCGGGCTCATCTACCGCTCGATGGGCTTCCCCACGGAGTACTTCACCGTCCTGTTCGCGATCGCGCGCATGGCCGGCTGGCTCTCGCAGTGGGAAGAGATGCTCCTCGACAAGGAGCAGAAGATCGCCCGCCCGCGCCAGATCTACACGGGCTACGGCGAGCGCCAGTTCAAGCAGACGATCGACGTCAACAAGAAGTAGTAGTAAGCAGTCGCAGCTGCAGTCGTCCGTGACGACTGCGGCGAAGTAGAGAGGGGTCCTTCCGCCAATGTCACTTCGGTGCCATTGGCGAAAGGACCCCTCTCTGCGTAGCGTGTAGCGCGACGATCAGCAGTCCCGCTTCGCGGTCGCGCAGATCGAAGCGACGGGACACCCCGCAGAGCACGACGCGCGCGCGGTGCACACGAGTGCTCCGAGCTCCATGACGCCCTGATTGTGCGCCCACGCCGCGCGCCCGTCGCGCGGGAGCGCACGCTCCGCCAGCGTCCACACCGCGCGCTCACCGGCGGCAGTCTTCAACTGGATGCGCGGCGCGAAGACGCGCTTGAGCACCCGCGCGACGTTCGTATCGACCAGCGCCGCACGCTTCTCGAACGCGAACGACGCGACCGCACCCGCGGTGTACGCTCCGACGCCAGGCAGACGCCGCAGCTCCGCCGGCTCGCGCGGAAAGTCGCCGCCGCGCTCGTGCGTCACGTGCTGCGCGAGCCGGTGCAGGTTGCGCGCGCGAGCGTAGTAGCCGAGCCCCTCCCACGCCTCCATCACGTGGCCCTGCGGCGACGCCGCCACGGCATCGAGGGTGGGGAAGCGCTCCAGAAAATCGTGGTACCTGTCGATGACGCGAGCCACCTGCGTCTGCTGCAGCATGAGCTCGGAGACCAGGACCCGGTACGGATCGCGTGTCTCCCGCCATGGGAGCGAGCGCCCGTTGGCGCGGAACCATCGCCGGATGCGCCGGCTGAACTCCGCGTACGCCGCGGCTCCCTCGGCTGGGAGGCGGTACCCGCTCGTCTTTCGTCGTCCGGTCGATCTCGTGGGCATCTGGCCGCGCAATGTAGCGGCAGGGGCTGGAAAACGTCTGTTTTTTTCGGTGCCGTCGAGCGAACGTTCCTGTCCCGCTTGACACACCGTCAGCCGGATGGCATATCCGGTCCGAATCCCCCACGCCACGGAGGCAGGACCCATGAGCGGACCGGCAACCAGCACGACGACTTCGACGGGGCTCGCCCCGAACGTCGCAGGCGCACTCTCGTACCTGTTTGGCATCATCACTGGCGTCATCTTCTTCGTCCTGGAGAAGGACAACCCGTTCGTGCGATTTCACGCCATGCAGAGCATCATCGTGAGCGCGACATTCATCGTGCTCTCCATCGTGCTCTCCATCGTCGCCATGGTCCCGATCCTCGGCTGGATCGTCGGCGCGCTGGCGAGCATGGTGCTCGGGATCGTGGCGCTCATCCTCTGGCTCGTCCTGATGTTCAAGGCGTTCCAGGGGCAGGAGTGGGAGGTCCCCATCATCGGGAAGTACGCCCGGCAGTACAGCAGCTCCGCGTCCATCTGAGACGCAGGGCGAGGGCGCGCGGCCGCAGTGGCCGCGCGCCCTCTTCTTTTATCCATCATCAGGAGTCGTGGATGTCCGTAGCTCGTTCCTTCGCACGTGTGGCCGCCTGTGGTGCGGCCGCCCTCTCGCTCCTCGCCGCGCCGATTCGTGCGCAGGGCACGTCCTCGCATCTCAGCATGGCTCGCGTGACCCAGATGTACAACGGGCTCAAGGAGCTCGGCATCCTCGTCTCCAAGCACCCCGAGTTGGGCGATTCGATCTCGATCGACGGCGACGCGACCGAAGAACAGGCCGTGGCGTCGCTCGCGCGCAAGCCTCTCGTCGTCGCGGCGCTCGCCCGCGCCGGCATGACGCCGCGCGACTACGTCGACATCAGCATGGAGTACCTCGGCGCGTCCATGGCATACGGCTTCGCGAAGAGCGTCCCGAATTACAAGGTGCCCTCTGACCAGACCGCGAACGTCGCGTTCCTGCGCGCGCACGAGGCCGAGCTCCTGGCGCTGCAGAAACGAATGGAAGCGGAGATGCAGAAGTACGCTCCCAAGGACACCTCGGCGGACTGACAAGGTGATGTGACGATGCGTCACGCCGGCAGAGCCAGCGTGACGCATCGTGGACGGCTTCGGCTGAACGTGGCTACGCGAGCCGCGCGTTCAGCGTGATGTCGACGTTCCCCTTGAGCGCCTGCGACACCGGACAGCCGTCCTTGGTGGCCTTCGCGATCTCCTGGAACTTCGCGTCGTCGATGCCGGGGACCTGCGCGGTGACTTCGAGACGCATGGTCGTGATCTTGAACCCTTCGCCTACCTTGTCGATGGTACATGCGGCGTCCGTCGTCACGCGCTCGGGCGGTGTGCCATTCTTCTCGAGCCCCAGGCTCAGTGCCATCGAGAAACAGGCGGCTTCCGCAGCGGCGAGCAGCTCTTCCGGGTTCGAGCCGGTAGCACTCGCGAAGCGCGAGCCGAACGAGTACGATCCCTTGACCGTTCCGCTCTCACCGCTGAACGATCCATTGCCATTCTGCAGCCCTTTTTCCCACGTCGCGCTCGCCTTGCGAGTCGGCATCGTCGATTCTCCAGTTGATGGTGCACGTTTCGTAGCCCGTTGCTGCACGTCGCGTGCTCACGGGATTCGGCGCCGGCTAACAGGACCGCCAAGAATGCACGACACGCTCTACCGCTCCTTCGCTCTACTCGTGTTCGCCGGTGCCGCCGCAGCATGCTCGGGCACGAAGTCGCCCGCTCCGGCGCGCGCAGCTTCGACGACATCGGCCACCACTCCCTCCACCGCCGCGTCCACGAGCTCCGACGCGCCGCTCGATCTCTGCGCCGTCATGCCGGTCGGCGTGGTGTCCGGGATCCTGCAATCGCGCATCGGAAAGAGCGTCTCCATCGCCACGCCGCACACCGGCGGCATGTGCGATTACAAGGACGTCGACAAGGGCGTCCCCGGCGTGGAAGTGCTCATCGACTTCACGGCGCACCAGAGCCCGGCCGACGCAGCAACCGCATATCAGAGCGCGCACACGCAGGCCGGATCGATGGGACTCCCCGTCGCCGACATTCCGGACGTCGGTGACGAAGCGTTCGGAAGCACCGACGATCCGTACGGCTACGGCGTGAAGACGCATCATGGCCGCTACATGGGTCAGGTGAACGTGCGCACGCAGAGCGTCGCCGCGGACGCGGTCCGCCCGGCGGCGACGGAGCTCGCGAAGCAGACGCTCTCGCGGTTGCCGTGATGGTGCGCACGTCGCAATTGCGATTCGTCGCCGTCCGCGCGATCGGTCTCGCACTGGTCGTGAGCGGGACGGCGTGCTCCAAGGCGAGCGGCCCGTCGAGCAGTGCACCGAACGGCCAGCCGCCTGCCTTCGTGGCCACCGAGTTCGGCGGCCCTGACAGCGCGACCGCCGCAGCCGCCGCTATTCCGCCGCAGCGCACACCGGCACGTCCCGCGTTCGACCTCTGCCGCATGCTTCCGTCCGACACGGTCGCGCGCATCCTCCACGAGACGATCGGGAAGTCGGTCAGCACGTCCACGACGCGTCCGGGTGGAATGTGCACCTATCGCGACGTCGCGCACGGTACACCCGGCGTCCGCGTCCTCATCGACATCGGTCGCGATCGGTCGGCGGCGTCCGCCGGTGTCACGTTGCTCGGACAGCGCGGCCAGCTCGGAGCGCATGGCATCGCGACCGCCGACATCGCCGGCATCGGCGATGCCGCATTCGGAAGCAGCGATTCCGCTGGGCGCTACACGGTCATGATGCAGGACGGCGCCATCACCGGACAGATCTCGGTGAACGTGCGTGGCGCGGATGCGCAGTCGCTCCGTCCGGCGGCGGCGGAGCTCGCGAAGCGCACGCTCGCCGTGCTGCACTGAGCAGCGCGAGCGCGCGCGCGACGCGCAGGGTCAGGAGACCGTGCGCGTCTTCTTCCTGAGGAAGTCCATCAGGATGAACTGCCCCAGCGTCATCGTGTTCGTGAAGTAGGCCTTGCCGCGCGCGATCGCCGAGACGCGCTTCACGAACTCCACGAGTGCGCGATCGCGCGCGAGCATGAACGTGTTGATGACGATCCCCGAGCGGCGGCAGTCCGCGACCTCGCGCAGCGTCTCCGCGACGACGCTCAGGTCGAGCCCCATCGAGTTCTTGTAGATCTGCCCATTCGGGAGCGTCAGCGCGCTCGGCTTCCCGTCGGTGATCATGATGATCTGTCGCATGTCCTTCTTCTGCGACATGAGGATGCGCCGCGCCAGCTTGAGTCCTTCGGCGGTGTTCGTGTGGTACGGTCCGACCTGCGCCGAGGCGAGCGTCTGGATCGGGATCTCCTCCGCCGAGTCGTGGAAGAGGACCACGCGGATGGAGTCGCCGGGGAACTGCGTGCGGATGAGGTGCGTCAGCGCGAGCGCGACCTTCTTCGCCGGCGTGAAGCGGTCCTCACCGTACAGGATCATCGAGTGCGACGTGTCGAGCATCAGCACCGTCGCGCACGACGAGCGATACTCTGCCTGGTGCACCATCAGGTCGGAGTAGTCGAGATCGAGCGGGACGCCGATCGACCCGGTGCGCGCCATCGACCGCTTGAGCGTCTGGTTGACGTCGAGGTTGAGGACGTCGCCGAACTCGTACTCCTTGCTCCACCCGTCGGCCTCGATGCCGGTCGCGAGGTACGGCGTGTCGTGGCTCCCGAAGCTCGACTTCCCGAGCGAGCTCATGATGTGGCGGAGCGCCTTGTAGCCGAGGAAGTCGATCCCCTTGTCGGTGAGATTGAACTGCACCGACTTGGACGCCGCGTGCGAGATGCTCCCCTTGCCGAGGACCGGCTGGTGCGAGTCCGGCATCTGGGGCGGCGCCTGGACGTTGAGATACCCTTCCTGCGTGAGGCGCTGGACGAGATCGTCGAGGAGTTCGGCCAGCTTGGCCTGCGCTTCCTCGTCGCCCTCGCCGCGGAGCGCCTCGAGCATCTCGGGCGTGAACTGTCCGCTTTCGATCAGAGCGTTGAGGATGGCCTCGCGCAACGCTTCGAGCGAGCGATCGGCGTCCTCGCCCGTCTGGCCCCAGTACGGATGGAAATGCTCGCCACCAGCGAAGCCCGACTGGAGGAGGAAGTCCGCCATCTTGTCGAGCAGCGCCTGGAGGTCCACGGCATCCGCCATCTCCGGGCTGAACTTGGAGTAGGTGTGGAACCTCATGCTCGAATAATACACCGCGGACCGCACGAGGGCGTTCGTGTTCCGCGGCGTACCGAGCGCGATTCGCCAACCCGGACGCAATAGATTTCGCGGGTGCAAGCGAGCAGCCCTGCCGCCCCCTCGGGCGGCCGATCGACCATCAATCCGTTCCGCCCGCTCACCCACCGGAACTTTCGCCTCTTCTGGGGCGGGCAGACGCTCTCGCTGATCGGCACGTGGATGCAGACGATCGCCGAAGGGTGGCTCGCGCTGCAGCTCTCGAACAGCGCATTCATCGT
>Ga0070714_100001867_pt1 | contig 15353 bp, 15 predicted proteins | sample LARL83metaG_FD_65450 | JGI IMG/M metagenome (GOLD analysis project Ga0070714, IMG submission 65450) | Corn, switchgrass and miscanthus rhizosphere microbial communities from Kellogg Biological Station, Michigan, USA - LAR L8-3 metaG | ecosystem: Host-associated > Plants > Roots > Rhizosphere ...
AGTTGCCTGGCGGTGTTGTCCAGGTGCTGCTTGGCCTGGCCCAGGGTGCCGTGCCAGTACATCGGCCAGGTGATCTCGGTGCCGATGTAGCTGTAGGCGATGGTCTTGGCGTGGTCGGCGAGCACGCCGGCGGCGCTCAGCGCGTCGATCCACAACGCCCAGTCCTCGCCGCCCATCACGGTGACGGTGTCCTTGATCTCCTGCTCGGTGGCCGGCTCGATGGTGGCTTCGATCACCGTGTCCTTGTTGGTGTCGACCGAGGTGTTGGTGAACGGCTCGCCGATGGTCTTGAGCGCGGAGCGCACCACCTCGCCGGTGTCGGGCAGCTTGCGCACGGGCGAGGCCAGCGAGTAGACCACCAGGTCGATCGGGCCGCCCAGGTCGTTCTTGATGATCTCGATGGCCTTGGCGCGGGTTTCGTTGGAGAACGCGTCGCCGTTGATCGACTTGGCGATGAGGCCGGCCTGCTTGGCGGCCTTGTCGAACGCGGCGGCGTTGTACCAGCCGGCGGTGCCGGTCTTGTCGTCGGTGCTGGGCTTTTCGAAGAACACGCCGAGCGTGGCGGCGCCGTAGCCGAACGCGGCGGTGATGCGCGAGGCGAGGCCGTAGCCGGTGGAGGCACCGATCACCAGCACGCGCTTCGGGCCCTTCGTCTTGTCATGGCCCGCGGCCTGGGTGATCGCGATCTGGTCGAGCACGTTGCGCTCGCAACCGACCGGGTGGGCGGTGACGCAGATGAAACCGCGGACTTTGGGCTTGATGATCACTCGATGACTCCGGCTGTTGTTCGGCAATCCGTCATCTTAACCAAGCGGGGGTTCCGTGCGCTGCCGTAGGGAGTGGAGTGGCCCGGTTTTACCGGTCTCCCGGCGACCAGCCCGTATGACCTCGCGCCTGAATCGCGCAGGTCACTTCTGCTCCGGCGTGGTGGTCATGTGGAAGAGCCCCCAGCCATGGCCGTCCGGGTCGACGAAGCTGTGCGAGTACATGAAGCCGAGATCTTCCGGCTCGTCGTAAGTGGAACCGCCGGCGGCGAGCGCCTTGGCCACGAGGCCATCCACCTCCTCACGGCTTTCGCAATGGAGGTTGAGCAGGACTTCGACGGCCTTGCTCGTATCGCAGATGGCCTTGGGCGTGAAGTCCTTGAACCTGGCGTGCGTCGCCAGCATCACGTAAATCGTGTCGCTGACGACGATGCACGCGCCGCTCTCATCGCCCATCTGTGGGTTCCGTGAAAAGCCGAGTGCCTCGAAGAAGGCCAGCGATTTCGGGAGGTCGGCGACCGGGAGGTTGATGAAGATTTGTTTGCTCACGGTGCTCTCCTGTTGTGTCGTCGATGGGTGTGTGGATGTGCTGCGCCCTAACGCTAGAGCTGCGACAGAAAGCCGTCCGCCCCAACGAAATATCGAGCTTCAAAGCGCGCCAGACAACGAGCTGAAAACGATTGAGGGTGGATGGGACAGGCAAGCAACGAGCGCCGATCGGCTCGGAGTATCGCCTGGGCCAAGTGAAGCATGCGAAACAATGAGGGCCGAGCCCGCCCATTGAAGGCTGAAACTGCCTGTGCCGCCGTTGATGTAGGCAGCGCGAACCAGGTAAGGCTTAGTTGCTGCAGGACACGTGAAGTCAGGGCGACCGAAGTAGGCCAGGTCGTCCTGCGCTTGAACCAAGAACGAAGTATCAACGAGCCAAGCCTCGGCAGTGTCCAGCTTCGACGCGGGCACTTCAAAAAACGAGCCCGTCGCAATCTCAGCCCGGTCGTGTCCATTGCTGACCGAGGAAGGCACGGGCTCAAGCCAAACCTTGGGAGACGCAGCAAAGGTCGGAAAGGAAAGCAGCAGTAGCAATATTGCGAGATGCTTCATGGGGCCCTACGCCAAGTAGATTTTGATATGACGCCTAATCCTGCAGCCTGTCTCGGAAGAACGAATACTTGCGGACTTCGTTCTCAAAGAATCCATGCCCAGATTCTTTGTTGCCGCCTGAATCTGCCACGCAAACTCGCCGCAAGTCAGCGTGAGGCAGCTGCGGCATTCAAAGCCGCGACCATGCCTCGCACCAGCTCGACATCGCTGCGCCACTCCCCACCCTGCATGTCCTTCAGCAACGCCGGCTGCCACCGCATGCCGGACGGGTGCTGTCGTTTCGCCGACGCATGGAACTCGCTGGCGCCGGTCATCTCGCGCAACTGGCCGATGTTGCCGGCATCCACGCCTGCGCCTGGCATCACGACGATACGGCCAGCCGACCGCTCGACCAGCTGACGGATCAGCTCCGCGCCTTCCAACGCGCTGGCCTGTGCTCCCGACGTCAGCACGCGTTCGCATCCGAGTTCGATCAGGTCGTTCAATGCAGTCAACGGATCACGCGTGAGGTCGAAGGCGCGGTGGAAGGTGACGCCGAGTTTTCCGGCGGCGGCGATCAGCGCACGGCAGCGCGCGGTGTCCACCCGGCCTTCGGCATCGAGCACGCCGAGCACCACGCCATCGCAGCCCAGCGCCACGCAAGTCTCGATGTCGCGCTGCATCGTTTCGCATTCGAGGTCGCTGTAGAGGAAGTCGCCGGCGCGCGGGCGGATCAGCACGTACAGCGGGATGCGCAAACGCTCGCGGGCCAGCGCGATCTGCGCGGACGAAGGCGTGAGGCCACCCAGCTCCAATGCCGTGCAGAGTTCGACCCGCCCTGCTCCGCCGTCCTGCGCGGCCAGTGCAGAGGCGAGCGAATTGGCGGCGATCTCGAGGATCACGAATAGCTCGTGGTGTAGACGCTTTGCGACGGGATCAGCGCGTCCTGTTTCTTCGCATCGCACACCGCGTAGGAGAAGCCGTGCTGGATCGCATAGGCGCCGACGTCACCGTGGCGGTTCATCGCGAGGAAGCCGACCTGCAGGGTTTTCGATGCCTCGCGGCGCTTCTTGACGATGCGCATCACCGCTTCCTTGCAGGCTTCGTGCGGCGAGCGGCCCTGGCGCATCAGCTCGACCACCAGGAAGCTGCCGGCGTTGCGGATCACTTCCTCGCCCACGCCCGTGGAGGTGGCGCCGCCGACGTCGCCATCCACGTACAGGCCGGCGCCGATGATCGGGCTGTCGCCGACGCGGCCGCGCATCTTCCACGCCATGCCGCTGGTGGTGCAGGCGCCGGCCATGCGGCCCTGCGCGTCGACGGCGAGCATGCCGATGGTGTCGTGGTTGTTGGCGCCGCCGGGCATGCCGGTGCTGCCGCCCTTGCCGTAGTCGTGCACTTCGCTGTTGATCGAGGGCTGGTACTTCGCCGTCTTCAGCCATTCGTGCCAGGCCTTTTCGGCGTCGGGCGTGAGCAGCTCCTGCTTCTTGAAGCCCTGCTCCAGCGCGAACTGCAATGCGCCCTCGCCGACCAGCAGCACGTGCGGCGTGCGTTCCATGACGCGGCGCGCCACGGAAATGGGATGTTCGATGTGCTCGAGCGCCGCGACGGCGCCGCAGCTGCCGTCGAAGTTCATGATGCTGGCGTCGAGGGTGACGTGGCCGTCCCGATCGGGGTAGCCGCCCTTCCCGACGCTGTGGTTTTTCAGGTCCGACTCGGGCACCTGCGCGCCGAGTTCGACCGCATCCAGCGCATGGCCGCCCTTGCCCAGGATGGCCCACGCCGCCTGGTTCGCTGCCACGCCGAAGTCCCAGGTCGAAACCACCCGCGCGCCCGCCGTCGCTGCACCGATGGATGCCGGCCCGGCGGCCGGGCCGCCGCTTCGGGCCATCGATGCGGCGGCCAGTTTGCCGCCCCAGGCCAGCATCGACGCCGAGGCGCCCAGCAGGGAGGCCTTGAGGAAACGCCTGCGATCGGTCATGTCTGCTCCCGTGACGGAAATAAAAAACCCCGCACAGGATGCGGGGTTTCATGTTGGCAGTGCAACGCCGATCTGATCGATCAGGCCGCCGCTTCGACCGCGGAAGCCTGGGCGCCTTTCGGCCCCTGGGTCACTTCGAACTTGACCCGCTGACCTTCCTGCAGGCTGCGGAAGCCCTTGCTGGTGATCGCCGAGAAATGAACGAAGACATCCGCCCCGCCGTCCTCGGGAGAGATGAAACCGAAACCCTTGGCGTCATTGAACCACTTGACTGTACCGAAACTCATTGCGCGAACCTCTGTATCCATGGATTGGGTGCGCCAGTACTCGCGCTGAACCACTTGCCCCCTCGGTTCGCCGCCCTGGCCGGCGAAAAGTAGCAATATGTGAAGGCTGAACGCAATACGAGAAATGCCAGGGCCGCCCCGAAACTGCCGCGTGCTCAGTTTTTCAGCATCGCCGCGAGGATGCGCGGCACCTCGGTGGTGGCCGCCGCCAGGTGCGCGAAGATTTCGTCGATGCTGATTTCCGCCTCGTCGCCGCAGCCGGCGGCGAAGTTGGCCACCAGCGCCAGGCAGGCGTAATCGAGCTCCAGCTCACGCGCCAGCGCCGCCTCGGGCATGCCGGTCATGCCGACCAGGTCGCAGCCGTCGCGCTTCATCCGCGCGATCTCGGCGCGGGTTTCCAGCCGCGGCCCCTGGGTGGCGCCGTAGCAGCCGCCGCCGATCACCGCGATGTCCGCCGCGCGCGCCGCCGCCAGCAGTTGCAGGCGCAGCGATTCGGTATACGGCTCGCTGAAGTCGATGTGCTTCACCTCGGCCCCGTCGACGTCGCAGTAGCTGGTGATGCGGCCGTGGGTGTAGTCGATCAGTTGATCGGGCACCACGATCGCGCGCGGCCCCATGTCGCCACGGATGCCGCCCACCGCGTTGACCCCGATCACCCGGCGCGCGCCGAGGCTGTGCAATGCCCACAGGTTGGCGCGGTAGTTGACGCGGTGCGGCGGCAGCGTGTGGCTCTCGCCGTGGCGGGCGAGGAAGGCCACCCGCTTGCCGGCGAAGTCGCCGAGCACGATGTCGCACGACGCCGCCCCGTAAGGCGTATCGACGGCAAGGCGCTCGGCGTTTTCCAGGCCCGGAAACTTGTACAGGCCGCTGCCGCCGATGATGGCGAGGTCAATCGTGCTCATGCGTATCCACGCTCTTGATTGTTGGAGATGAGGTCGACTGCGCTTGATCGCTGCTTCGCGGATATCCGCACCGCCGCAAATCGCGCACTGTCATCTCCCGTATCCATTTGAAAATGTCGAACACAAATGGGATGCCTCCCATGGCAAGCAAAACCCAAAATGGCCAAGCGCTGCCGGTCAGCGCCGACAAAATCTTCCCGATCACCAACGCCAGGACGAGGATCCAGAACATCCGTCGCCCGAATATCGTGCGACCAATGTCATTACGGTTCCAGACCATAAACATCCACTCCAATCGTCAATCGGGCTCAGCGTAGCTTCGTTGGTAGACACTGCCTACAAACGAAGCTGAGGCTAATAAGGCGTCGGAAAAGCATCGAGCCGCAGTCCTCTTCCCCGTTCGCGCTGAGCGTAGCTCGCGGCAGCGAGCGAAGTCGAAGCGTTCCCGGGCACGCCCTTCGACTTCGGCCCTGCGGGCCTACGCTCAGGGAGAACGGCGGGGGTTGCGGCTCTTGCGAATCCCCTATTCCCCGTTCCCGTCCTTCAACGCGTAGATCCCAGGCAGGTTGCGGCCCTGCTCGTGGTAATCCATGCCGTAGCCGAACACGTAGCGGTCCGGCAATTCGACACCGTTGAAATCGGAGGCGATGCCGTCGACCAGGCGATCGTGGCGCTTGGTGCACAGGCTGGCGATCAGCACCTTTTTCGCGCCGCGCGCGTAGCAGTCCTCGCGCACCGCCTTGAGCGTATGGCCTTCGTCGAGGATGTCGTCGACCAGCAGCACCACGCGGTCGACCAGCGACACCGCGGGCTCGCGCAGCCAGTGCAGGTCGCTGCCGGAGGTGGCGCCGCGGTAGCGCGTGGCGTGCACGTAGTCGAACTCCACGTCGGTGCGGATGGCCAGCGCCAGCTGGCCGGCGAAGATCAGCGCGCCGTTCATCACGGTGAGGAAGACGGCGCGCTCGCCGTCCAACGCGGCGTCGACGCGCCGGCCCATCTCGACGATGACGGCCTCCAGCTCGGCACGGTCGTGCAGAAGATCCGACTGCGCCAGTGCGGTGGCCAGTGGTGGCAGTGAAGTGGTCATGCAGCTCCCTGATCGGCGTTGAGCGCCGTGATGCGCGCGACGAAACGATCGCGCTGCGGATTGTTGGTGAGGCCGTCCCAGTCCGCGCCCAGTTCGCCGCGCAGGCTGGCCAGCGACGACGACGCCATGATGGGCTGGCCCTGCATCGCGGCGATCGCTTCGTCCACCACGTCGGGGAAACAGGCCAGCACGAGATCGCAACCGGCATCGAGGTGCGCACGCACGCGCTCGCCCACGCTGCCGGCGGCACCGGCGGCGGCCATGCTGATGTCGTCGCTGATCACGGCGCCGGCAAAACCCAGTTCGCCGCGCAGGATCTGTTCGATCCAGACTTTCGAATACCCGGCCGGCTGGCTGTCCACCGCGGGATAGATCACGTGCGCCATCATCACCGCCTCGACCCGCGCCTCGATGCACTCGGCGAACGGGCGCAGGTCGTCGCGGCGGATGTCGTCGATGCTGCGCGGGTCGATCGCCTGCGCCTTGTGCGTATCGGCGGCGACCGAGCCATGCCCGGGAAAGTGCTTGAGCACCGCCGCCATCCCGCCCAGGTGCATGCCGCGCACATAGGCCTGCCCGAGTTCGGCGGCGATCGCGGGGTCCGCGTGAAAGGCGCGCAGCCCGATCGCCGCGTTGCCGCGCGCAAGATCCACCACCGGCGCAAAACTGAAATCGACGCCGCTGGCGCGCAGCTCGCTGGCCATGACCCAGGCGTGCTCCTCGGCCAGGCGCACCGCATCCGCGGGGTCGCGCTCGTAGGCCGCACCGATCGCGGCCAGCGGCGGCAATCGGGTGAAGCCATCGCGGAAACGCTGCACCGGGCCGCCTTCCTGGTCGACGGCGATCAGCAGGTCATCGCCGCCGGCCGCGCGGATCGATTCGCACAGCGCGCCCAGCTGTTCGCGCGACTGGTAATTGCGCGCGAACAGCAACACGCCGGCCACGCCGGGCGCGGTGAGCCAGCGCTTCTCATGTTCGGCCAGTTCCAGTGCGGCCACACCGATCATCAACATGCGGCGTCCTCGGCAGCGCGCTCGGCCGGCGACCACTGCCGGTACGGATGCGCGATCAGGTTGACGTTGTAGTAACGGGTCAGCGCGCTGACCTCGCGGCCCAGCCACGACGGCCGCGGAAACGCGGCATCGACCGCCGGCAGCTCGACCTCGGCCACGATGAGCCCGAGGTTGTCGCCGGCGAACTCGTCGATTTCGAACAGTACGCCGTCGAGCGTGACGTGATGGCGAGTCTTCTCCAGCACGCCGTCGCACAGCTCGCTCAGCAGCACGCGCGCATCGGCCACCGGTATCGGATAGTCGAATTCGGTGCGGACGATGCCTGCCCTGGCCGCCTTGATGTTGAGCCACGCCACGTCGCCGGCGAGGCGCGCGCGCACCGAGGCGCGCGCGTGCCCTTCGCGCAATGCCTGCGCGCCGATCAGGTAGCCCTGCGCGATCGGCTCGCTGCGCTCGACGTCTGCGCGCCAACTGTCGTTGGCGATCAGGAATTTGCGTTCGATTTCGATGGGCATGAAGGTGAGAGACGCGTGGAGAGTAGTGAGAGACGGACATGCCGCGCCGGGCAAGCACTGTCACCGTTCGCGCTGAGCGTAGCGACCGCAGGTCGCGAAGTCGAAGCGTTGGCGTAAGTGCCCTTCGACTTCGGCCTGCGGCCTACGCTCAGGGCGAACGGAAGAAAAGCTACAAGCGCACGGTAGATCCATGTTCAACGTTCAAACAATGCGATCGACTCGACGTGCGCCGTGTGGGGGAACATGTCCATCACGCCGGCCGAAACCAGCCTGAAGCCGTGCTGGTTGACCAGGATGCCGGCGTCGCGCGCCAGCGACGCAGGATGGCAGGAGACGTACACGATGCGCCGCGTCTGCTTGTGCGGCAGGTAGTCGAGCACCTTGTCGGCACCGGCACGCGGCGGGTCGAGCAGCACCTTGTCCCAGGGCTGGCGCGCCCAGTCGGCGCCGCGCTGATCCTCGAACAGGTTGGCGACGTGGAAGCTGGCGTTACCGATGCCATTGCGCGCGGCGTTCTGCGCGGCGCGTTCGACCAGGCCGTGCTCGCCTTCCACACCGACCACTTCGGCGACCCGGCGGGCGATCGGCAGGGTGAAATTGCCGAGGCCGCAGAACAGGTCCAGCACGCGATCGGTCGGCTGCGGATCGAGCAGCTCCAGCGTGCGCGCCATCATCCGCTGGTTCATGTCGGCGTTGACCTGCACGAAGTCCAGCGGCTCGAACTCCAGCTCGACGTCCTCGATGGCGGCATCGCCGCTGGCGATGCGGAAGGCCAGCCGCGGATTCTCCGGCCACAATGGATGCACGCTGCTGGTGCCGCCGGGCTGCAGATAGATGGCCAGATCGTGCTGCTGGCCGAACGCGATCAACGCGGCCCGGTCGCGCTCGCTGAGCGGCTGCATGTGGCGGAACACCAGCGCCATCACGTCGTCGCCGCCGGCGAATTCGATCTGCGGGATCGTGTCGACCGCGTCCATCGCGCTGAGCAGGTCGGCCAGCAGGCCGACCTTGGGTCCGAGCGAGGGATGCATCACTTCGCATTGCTGGATCTCGGCGACGAAGCGCGGGTTCTGCTCCTCGCGGAAACCCACCAGCACGCGGCCCTTCTTGGCCACGTTGCGCACCGATAGCCGGCCCTTGCGCCGGTAGCCCCACGGCGCGCCGGTGAGCGGCGGCAGCCACAACTGCGGCGCGACCTTGCCGATGCGTTCGAAGTTCTCGGCCAGCACGCGCTGCTTGGCGGCGATCTGCGATTCCGCGTCCAGGTGCTGCAGCGAGCAGCCGCTGCAGTGCGCGAAATGGCGGCAGCGTGGTTCGACCCGATGCGGCGAAGGCGTGATCACCTCGACGACTTCGGCCTCATCAAAATGGCGATGACGCTTGCGCAGGCGCGCCATGACCTGTTCGCCGAGCAAGGCGCCGCTGACGAACACCGTCTTGCCGTCGATGCGTGCCACGCCGCGGCCGTCATGGCCAAGGTCGGTGATGCTGGCTTCGAACGGCTTCGCTGAAACGGTGTTGGATCGGGACATGGGAACGTAGACGGTAAGGCCGCGAAGGCTGGCCGCCGATTATCACAGATCGGCCCGGATGACGCCCGCAGGAGCCTCTATCCCAATCTTTGCGGGAGCGACTTCCGTCGCGATGCTCGTTCCGATGTCGAAGGCATCGCGACGGAAGTCGCTCTCGGCAATCTAGCGATTCACTTCTGCAGCCAGGCGCCCGCGGCGTTCTGGTAGTACCAGCCGGCGCGCGCCTTCTCGATCCAGCTCTTGGCGAAGGTGGCGCGGATCTGCGGCTCCCATTCGGGATGATTGTTGGCATTGGCCACTTCGCGGTACAGGGCCACGCGGTCGCGGTTCTCGTCGGCCACCGTGGCATTGGCCTGCGCACGCTGGCTCAGCGGCACCTTGGCGGCGTCGCGCATGGCGACCATGCCGTCGTGGGTGAAGCCCACCGCGCCGCTGTCCAGCAACTGGCCCAGCGCACCCTGGAAGCGCTGCTGCATGCGGCCGCGGATGGCTTCGGTGGCGCTGGTCTGGACGCGGATGTTCGGCGTGTCCGCGGCCTGCGCCGCGGGGATCAGCAAGTCGAGCAGCATCGCCGACGGTTGCTGGCGGCCATCGTTGGCATCGGCCGGTTTCTGCGGCTTGGTTGCGGGCGCGGCGGCCGGCGCCACGCCATCCAGCACGTTGCCGATGAACTGGTCGGCAGCCTTCTGCGCGGCGGCTTCCGGGAAATAGACGTTGATGGTGACGCAGCCGACCAGGGCCACGGCCAGCGAGGTCAGGATCACTTGGACGAGCTTGCGCATGGCGGATTCCGGCAGTTGGAGGTGGAGGAAGGAAGCGGTGGAACGCGTCAGCGGACTTCCGGCGCGGCGCCGTTGATGGCCTCGTGCAGGCGCTGAACCAGCGTGGGCCAGTCGACCTGGGTCTGGTGGCCGATCACCTGCAGCCGCGGCAAACCGCTGCCTTCGACAATAGTGTAGCCGCCATCGCCGGGGTCCAGGCCGCTCATGCGGCACACCGCACCCTGCAGCACGCAGTTGAGCCCGATCCGCTTGTAGCCGAAGGTCTTGAACAACTTCAGCACCGCGCCCTGCAGGCCGGCGGCGATGCCGCCACCGCCGACCGTGGTGAGGTTGTTCACCGCGCGCTGGCTGATGCGTCCGCCGCTGCCGGCGAGCAGCTTTGCATCGAACGCGACCGGGCTCCAGTCGACCAGCCGCAAGCCATCCACCGAGCCGTCCAGCCGTCCGGTGATGCTGCCGAAATCGAACACGCTGGTGATCGCCGCCAGATCGAGCTGCTTCAGCGCGATGTCGCCGTTGAGCACGGGGCTCGGGCCGAATGGTTGCTGCAGCGACAGCCGGGTGATGTCGACGAAGCCACCGAACAGGCTGGCCGACAGGCCACCGGCCAGCTCGAAGCGATCGTCGACCCAGCGCAGCGACGGGACTGCCCCGCCCAGCGTGCCGGGAAACGCCGGCCAGCCCATCGCGCGGCTGAAGGCCGCCATGTCGACGCCGGTCAGCACGAGCGAGGTAGCCAGGCGCTGCCCTTCCGCCGCGGCCGGGCGCCAGTCGAGGTCGCCGACCCGCAACTGCCCGCCCAGCACCGGCACCAGCAGCGGTTGCTGCAGGCTCAGCGTGCCGTCGTGGCTGCGCCACTGCGACTGCGCCGCGCCGTTGGCCACGCGGTAGAACTGCAGGCTGTGCCAGCCCAGCGTGGTGGCCGGGCGGTCGCCCTGGCTGGACCAGTCCAGTCCGCCATGCAGGTTTTCGACCGCCAGCCGGCCGGCCGCATCGGCCATGTCCAGGCGGTCGGTGCTGAAGGCGAAACTGCGCGGGCCGTCGCTGCGCAGGTCGAGGCTGCCGTTGAGCTGGCCGGCCATGCGCATGTCCTGCAGGCCCATCGTGTTGAGCCACGCCCGGCCGTAGCGGTCATAGGCGGCGGGGAAACCCGCGTGCAGGCGGTCGATTTTCAGCGTCTTCAGGTCGCCCTTGGCATCGAACGCCAGCGCGCCGTCGAGTTGCAGCGCGTCGGCGTCGTTGATCCGCAGGCGGCTCAGCTCGAACGCGCCGGCTTGCGCGCTCGCGCGCAGGCCCAACTGCACCGCATGATCGGGCAACTTCGCGTAGAGCGGCCCCAGCAACAACTCGCCGCCGCTCACGCTGGCGTCGAGATCGATCCGCGCCGGGCCGTCGGTGGTATCGAGATTGAAGCGGCCGGTGCCGCCCAGGCCCTGCCCGGCCAGCGTACCGGCGGGTGTATCGAAGCCAACCCCATCGAGGGTGAAACGGCCGGACGACTGGATGCCCGCATCGCGCAGGTCGAGCGCGAGCTTGGCATCCACCCGGCCACCGGTCGGGCGGCCGGACCAGACCGTGCCGAGCAGGCCCTGCAGCCAGCCGGCGGGAAGATTGTCCAGCCGTATCTGTGCGTGGGTCGGCTGATCGAGCGGCAGCGCCGTGCTGATGTGCGCCTTACCCTGCAGGATATCGACCAGCAAGGTGTTGGCCGATTCGCTGACCTGCACGTTGACATGCGCGCTGCCGAGAGCGCCGCCCGGCGCGCCGGCGAGCTTCACCTCGCCATCGAAAATCCAGCGCAGGCGCTCGTCCCGTTGCAGGTTGCCGCCGAGCGCCAAGCCCAGCCTTCGCCACCCCATCGACGGCACGTCCGCCTGCGCGGCGCGCAGGCTCAGGGTCAGTCCGCCGGCGGCGTCCGCGGCGAACCTGGCCGTCACCGACTGCAGGCGAACGCCGGGCACGTTGATGGATTTCGCCGTGAGCACCACATCGGCCCGCGCGGGCAACATCCAGCCGAGCCCGAACAGGACGCAGCAGCACAGCAGCAGGTGGCTTGATGTCGGACGCATGTCGCGCCATTCTGCCAAATTAAGCTGAACGACACGGATTTCGTCATGACCAGGCCCTTCACCGATGCGGGTTCCGCCGTCCCTGTCCTCGCCTGGCCCAGCGTGCTGGTGGCGGACGACGATCCCGGCAGCTGCCGCTTCCTGTGCGACGGACTGCGCTCGCTGGGCGTCACGGTCGAAGCTTGCGCCGACGGCATCGCAGCGCTGGAACAGGCCCGCACGCAAGCGTTCGACCTGCTGCTGCTGGATTGCCGCATGCCTGGCGCGGGCGCGCTGAACATCCTCATCCAGCTGCGCAGCGAAGCGCATGCGGAGTCGGCCGACAGCATCGCGGTTGCAACCACGGCCGAACTGGAGGCGACCGAGCGCAGGACTCTGCTGGACGCGGGCTTCAGCGACATCCTGCTGAAACCGTGCACGGTAGCGGACCTGCAGCGTGTACTGACCCTGGCGCGGCCGGATTTCCCGGCCAGCGGCGAAACATGCGTACTCGATGATCGCGCCGCACTGTCCACCACCGGCGACGCCACCACGATGCGGGCACTGCGGCTGCTGTTGCGCGAAGAACTGGCGTTGCTGGATCGCGAGCTGGATTCGCAGAGCCGCGACCTCGCCGCCTTCGGCGAACGGCTGCACCGGCTGCGCTCATCGTGCGGGTTCTGCGGCGCCACGGTGCTGTCGGCGCAGACCGTGCTGTTGCAACGGCAACTGCTGCAGCGCGGCGATGCAGCACCGGCCGCGCTGGCACGTTTCCGCCGTGCCCTGCAGGCCACGTTGCAGGCGCTGGACGGCCACGGCTGAAAGGCTGGCGCTGCCCGCAGGCATGCCCGGCTAGCGGGCGACGTCGTCGCCCGGCTTGCGCGAGACGGCCATCGCCAGGACCCGCCATGCACGCAGTTCGCCGCCGCCCAGATGAAAGCGGATGACCTCGCGCATCATGTCGCGCAGGGTCTTCAGGCCGCGATTGTCGGGCATGCAATCCTGTTCCAGCGCCAGCAGGTCGCTGCCGCGCAGCGCCTGCGCGCTGCCGGCCGCGCAGCGCACGGCACCCTGTTCGACCCGGTAGCGGTAGAACGCGTCCGGCAGCAGGGGCTCGCCGGTATCGGCGGCGTGCTGCAGCTGCAGGCCGTAGCCGATCAACTCCAGCAGATCGCGCTCGAAGCGGCGCAAGGTCCACGCCAGCGACTCGCGCGATGCCAGCCGCGCCAGCGTCTGCGCGTAGGCATCGAACAGCGGCGGCAGCGGATCCTGCCGGCCGGTGAGACGAACCACCAGTTCGTTGAGGTAGAGCCCGGCCAGGCCCACGTCGCCGGGCATGCGCAGCGGCATGCCGGCGGTCTCGACCGCAGTCAGCGTAGCCATCTCGCCACGCAGCAGCATATCCATCAGCAAGGGCTGGAACGGTTCCAGCTGGGCGCGGCGCAGGCGGCTGCGTTCGCCGCGCACACCGCGCGCCACCACGCCGAGCCGGCCCTGATCCCGGGTCAGGCATTCGAGCAGCAGCGAGGTCTCGCGGTACGCACGCGCGTGCAGGACGTAGGCGGGTTGCTGTTCGAGGCGCATGGACCGGAAATCGGACTCGGGGATTCGGAAACGCTTGGCTGCCCGTCATTCCCGCGAAGGCGGGAATCCACGTTGCTGTGCCGCGTGACCAAAATGGATTCCCGCTTTCGCGGGGATGACGCCGCTGGGGCTTCTCGAACCTGCTGGCGGAACCGCGCTTCTCCGACTCTCCATCCGCGATTCTCCGCCCTCAGTCGGTATAGCCGAACTTCTTGATCATGTTCTCGTCGTCGACCCAACCCTCGCGCACCTTGACCCACAGCTTGAGGAACACCTTGCGCTCGAACATGCGCTCCATGTGGCGACGGGCGCTGGTGCCGATGGCCTTGAGCTGGGCGCCGCCGTTGCCGATCACGATGGCCTTCTGGCCGGCGCGCTCGACCCAGATGATCGCGTGGATTTCGGCAATGCCGTCGGGCCGGTCGTTGAACTGCTCGATCTCCACGGTGGTGGCATACGGCAGTTCCTGATCGAGCCGCAGCATCAGCTGCTCGCGTACCATCTCGGCGGCGAGGAAGCGTTCGCTGCGGTCGGTGACTTCGTCTTCGCCGTAGATCGGCGGCTGCACCGGCAGGCGCTTCAGGATGGCCTGTTCCAGTTCCTTCAGGCCCTGTTCCCTCAGCGCGCTGACGTAATGGATTTCGTCGTAGCTGTGCTTGGCCACCAGCTCCGCGACGAACGGCAGCATCACCGTCTTGTCCTTGTTCAGATCGACCTTGTTGATCACCAGCAGCCGCGGCGACGATTGCTCGACCAGCGCGGCGTACAGCGCCTCATCCTCGTCGGTGAACCGGCCGGCCTCGATCACCTGCACCACCAGGTCGACGTCGCTGATGGCCGAACGCGCGGCGCGGTTGAGGCTGCGGTTCATCGCCTTCTTGGCGCCGCGATGCAGACCCGGCGTATCGACGTACATGATCTGCCCGGCCTCGGTGGTGTTGATGCCGAGGATGCGGTGGCGCGTGGTCTGCGGCCGCGGGCTGATGATGGACAGGCGATAGCCGATCAACGCATTGAGCAGGGTGGACTTGCCCACGTTGGGACGTCCGGCCAGCGCAACCGTGCCGCAGCGGAAATTATCGTGCGGCAGCGTGCCGGCGGCGGGATCCAGTTCGTGGTTCATGACGTGAGGTGCTCGGCAAGTCGGAGGGCAAGTGTAGTGCTTTCGCCGGTAACGGCAGGTTCCGGCACGCCGCGCGCGCTCCGCAGCCGGCGGCGCGCCCATGCCGCGCCGGCCACCCGGAAGATCAGGATTTGCGCTGCTGTTCCAGCAACTGGTTCAGCACGATCTCGGCCGCGTCCTGCTCGGCGGCACGCCGGCTGCTGCCGCGCGATTCGGCGGCAAGCGCAAGCGGCTCGCCGATGACGCAGCTGACGTCGAAGGTCTTGGCGTGATCTTCGCCGTGGCTGGCGATCAGTTCGTAGATCGGCAGCGGCCAGCCGCCGGCCTGAAGGTATTCCTGCAGCCGCGTCTTGGCGTCCTTGGAAGAGCGCCGCAGCGCGGCGATGCGTTCGCCGAACAATTCGCGCACGGCCTCGCGGCAGGCATCGAAGCCGCCATCCATGTAGATCGCCGCGACCAGCGCCTCGAACGCATCGGCGAGGATCGAGTCGCGCCGGAAGCCGCCGGTTTTGAGCTCGCCGGGGCCGAGCTTCAATTCGTCGCCCAGTTCCAGTTCGCGCGCGATGACGGCCAGCGCCTGACCGTTGACCAGTTGCGCGCGCAGGCGCGAGAGCTCGCCTTCGTTGGAGTGGGGATGCGCCTCGAACAGCATCTC
>Ga0070714_100001868_pt1 | contig 15353 bp, 10 predicted proteins | sample LARL83metaG_FD_65450 | JGI IMG/M metagenome (GOLD analysis project Ga0070714, IMG submission 65450) | Corn, switchgrass and miscanthus rhizosphere microbial communities from Kellogg Biological Station, Michigan, USA - LAR L8-3 metaG | ecosystem: Host-associated > Plants > Roots > Rhizosphere ...
CCGTACAGGGTGAGGCGCCCGTCCGCGTCGCAGGCGGCGATCTGGGTTCCGTCGGGTGAGCCGCACAGCGCGGTGACCGGCCGGCCGGCGGGGCGTACCGTCGTGAGCGCCTGCGCGCGGGCGTCCCAGGCATGCAGCGCCCCGTCGTTGCCGCAGGTGACGAGCAGCTCGCCGGCGCTCGCGAGGCACACGCCGGTCAGGGCCAGGTCGGTGCCAGCGAGGCGGCGCGTGTCCCGCGGGTCATCGACTGAGAAAACGTGAATGCGCCCGGTGTTCTCGCTGATGGCCACGCCACGCCCCGAGCCCGCCGGCAGGGCCGCGGCCGCCAGCGGGATATCCGCGCTCGGCGGCCGCCTCACGGGCCAGCCGGCGGCCACCGAACCGTCGGCGCCCACGCTCACCCAGCGGTGTTCCCCGGCGTCCCAGGCTACGGCCAGCACGTCCGCGGAGTGCACCTCGTGCGCTTCCGGCTGGCCGCCGCGGGCACGGCCGAGGCTCCAGACGAGCACCATCCCGTCCGTTCCGCCCGCGGCCAGCCGCTCGCCGTCCGCGCCGAAGGCGAGGGCCGTCGTGCGCACCGGGCAGGAGAACTCGGTGAGCAGCACTGGTGTGCCGGGGTCGGCGGTATCCCACACCCGGAGCTTCCCGTCCTCGTCGCCCGCGGCGACCAAGTGGTGTGACCAGTCGATGGCCAGCGCCGTCACCGCGCGGTAGGTGGCGTTCCCGATCGTGAACAGGTCGCCGGCGCCGACATCCCACAGCCTGACGACGCCGTTCTGGTCCCCGCACGCCAGCCAGGTTCCGGCCCGGTCGAACGCCAGGACCCGGACCCGGCTGTCTTCGGCGCGGAAGGAACCGCGGTCGGTTGCCGTCCCGGCATCCCAGATCCGCACGGTGCCGCTCCCCTCGCCGACCGCGAGCAGCCCGTCGGGACCCGCGGCCATCGCGTGCACCCGCGCCCCGGCCGACCACGAGCGCAGGGGCAGGCCGGAGCCGGTGTCCCAGATCGCGATGGCATCGTCTCCGTCGGCGGTGGCCAGCCAGCGCCCCCCGGGGTCGCAGGTCACCCGGTCCCACGCGCTGCTCGCCGGCCTGACCTGCAGTTGCGGCCGGAGGCCGTCCACCGGACGGGTCGCGCTCACCGGGACGCGGAGCGATGAGGCAGGCCGGACCAGGCGGCTGGCGGGCGGGTCAACCGGCCGCGTTGCCGCTCGCGCGTGCCTCGTTCGAGCTGGCGGGCCGGATGCCTCCCGCGCCCGGGTGGACTCGGGTTCGCGGGTGACGGTCTCGGCGATCTCACGGAGGGCGGCGAGCAGGATCGCGAGCGTGGGGCGGTGCGCGGGGTCCTTCGCGAGACAGGCATCGATTACCGGTCGTAGCCGGCCGCTCATGGATCCCAGATCGGGAGTTCCCTGCAGCACGCCGTACATGATGGCGGGCGAGCCCGCGGCGTCAAACGGACCGTGCCCGGTCGCGGCGTACGTGAGCAGGCTGCCCAGTGAGAAGACATCACTGGCCGGGCCGACGTGCTCGCGGCGGAACTGTTCCGGCGACATGAAGGACGGCGTCCCGATGGCTTCTCCCGTCCGGGTCAGTGTCTCGGCGCCGTCGGCCTTCGAGATGCCGAAGTCGATGATCCGCGGGCCGTCCGCGGCCATGATGACGTTGCTTGGCGTGAGGTCGCGGTGCACGATCCCGCACGCGTGTACCGCCGCGAGTGCCTCCGCCAGGCCCGTCCCCAGCTCGCACAGCCTCCCGATACCGAGCGGCCCGCTGTCCCTGACGACATCGCTGAGCGACGGGCCGGGAATGTACGCGGTGGCCATCCAGGGCGGGGTGGCATTCGGATCGGCCTCGAGGACGAACGCGGTGTAGAAGCCCCCGATTTTCCGCAGCGCCTCGATTTCACGCGCGAAGCGCTGGCGGAATTCCTGGTCAGTGGCGTGCTTATCGAGTATCAGCTTGACTGCGACCAGTCGGCCGCCGGGGGATTCCCCCAGGAACACCTGCCCCATCCCGCCCTGCCCGAGCCGCCGGAGAATCCGGTACTTGCCCACGCTGGGTGGAGCGCCGTCGTGCAAATCCGCCACGGATCCCCCACCCCTAAGGAACCTTTGCTAAGGCTATTTCAGCCACCGAAATTCGGTTAGCGCAAGAGCTCAGCGCTCAGTTTGGGTTCATTAGTGAACGAGCCCGCCCGGCGCGACCGCGGCCAGGACACTACGCGATTGCCTCGCCACCCAGCGTGACGCGCGGGCCTGCCGGCCTGCCCGTCACTGCCTGGCGGCCATGGCCCAGCGGACGGTGCCGATGACCCCCCGGCCGACCGGCGGCACAAGCACGGACTCCACGGCACTGCGCCGCGGCAGCCGCAGCTCGCGGCGGGCCCAGGCGGGCAGTTCCGCGATCGCCGTCGCCGCGAGCAGCGCGTACGGCCCGCGGGCGAGCAGCGGCAGCGGCGGGTTCCATATCAGGAACCTGGCCGCCTCGAGGGCCTGCGGCGTCGCCCGCAACTCGGGCCGGTAGCGGTCGAGCACCGAGGAAAGCTCCGCCCGCGTCCGCGGCGGGTCGGGCACCCCGAGCGCCTCCGCGATGCGGGCGGCGTCGGCGACGTAGCCGTCGCACCCGGCCGCATCAAGCGGCCGCGAACCGTAGCGCTGGTGACAGCGCAGGAAGCTGTCGGTCTCCGCCACGTGCACCCACAAAAGCAGGTGCGGGTCGTCCGCCCGGTACGGCACGCCGTCGGGACCGGTTCCCGTGACAAAGCTGTGCACCCGCCGCACACGGTCGACGGCATCCTGCGCGTCCGCAGCGGTACCGAACGCGGTCGCCGCGAGGAAGGTGCTCGTCCGCTGCAGCCGCCCCCACGGGTCGCCGCGGTAGTCCGAGTGCTCCGCGACCGCGATCATCGCCCGCGGGTGCAGCGACTGCAGCAGCAGCGCCCGCAGGCCGCCGACGAACATCGCGGCGTCCCCCTGCACCCGCCGGATCGGCCGGTCGGCATCGAACCAGCGCGGCCCCGGCGCGGCGAACCGCGCCCGGTTGGCGGCCCTCTCCGGCCCCGCGACCCGCGCGAACAGCGCCTCGCCAAGCCGCCGCTGCAACATCCCCGGCGCCCCGCTCATCGCCACCTCCCGCGACTGGACTCACTCATCAGCCTAAATCTCGGGACAAGGGAAGCACGCCAGCGTTCGGGATGATCCTCAATGTTCGCCCGAACGGAAGCGGCTGACCCCGATACGTCACATTGCCCGGCGACCTTCGCGAGCCGCCGGCGCTTTGTCGGCGGGAGCCTCTAGGGTGTTGCCCACTGGCATCAAGTCTGCGGGGGTTGCTGTGGTCGATCGCGTCGCGCCTGGCGTGGCTGGGACGCATCACGCCGCCACCAGCTCAGCGGGCAGCCCGCCCGACGGGCCGCCGGACGAGGTCGGCCTGGTGGCCGGGACCGAGGACTCCACCCCGCTGCAGTTCGCTGTCGCCCTCGACGAGGCCTCTTACCTGCAACTCGACGACGTGGTCGTCACGCTGCGCCAGGTGCCGGGCATCGGGCCGGTGCTGACCAGCGGGATCGTCACCCAGGTGCGGGCCAGGCAGGAGGGCGCGAGCTTCGGCTCCGACGTCTTCCTCATCTCCGACGGCGTGCTGCCCGCGCGCACCCAGGAGATCGCCGAGGTCAGCACCACCCGGGTGGAGCCGGAGATCTACGTGCCGCCGCGCCCGGGCGAGGTAGTCCGCCGGGCGACCGGCAGCGAGCGGGCCCAGGCGCTGTACTTCGACCAGATGGCCAACCGGGTCCCGGTCGGGCGCGGGCGGGACGGCGCGCCGATCTTCGTCAACATGGAGTTCCTCGACGGCACCCGGGGCGCCCACGTGTCGATCAGCGGCATCTCCGGCGTGGCGACGAAGACCAGCTTCGCGCTGTTCCTGCTGCACTCCATCTTCCGCTCCGGCGCGCTCGGCGCGCGGGCGGTCAACGCGAAGGCCCTGGTCTTCAGCGTCAAGGGCGAGGACCTGCTCTTCCTCGACCAGCCCAACGTCCGGCTCGACGACGACCTGCGCGGGCAGTACGCCGAGCTCGGCCTGCCGGCCGGGCCGTTCGCGTCGGCCGGCTTCTGGGCGCCGCCGATCCCGGACGACCGGACGGGCCGGCCGAACGTCACCGGCCGCACCAGCGGCGTGGAAGCCTTCTGGTGGACGCTGAAGGAGTTCTGCGACCAGCAGCTGCTGCCGTACGTGTTCGCCGACGCCGAGGACGACCGGCAGCAGTACACGATCGTCATCCACCAGGTCGCCGCCCGGCTGCGGCGCTACGCCGAGCCGTTCGGCGACAACGGCGCGGTGCTGCTCGAGGGCAAGGTGCTCACCACCTACGAGGAACTCGTCAACCTCGTCGTGGAGCGGCTCACCGACGACGACACCCGCGCCGACTGGGCGGGCCCGGTCACCGGCACGGGCACCGCGAACGCGTTCGTCCGGCGGCTGCGCTCCTCGCTGCGGCCGCTCGCCGCCATCATCCGCGCGGACCTGCCCGGCGGCCCGCGCCGCCGCATCTCCACCTCCGACCAGCAGCTCACCGTCGTCGACCTGCACAACCTGCACGAGCGCGCGCAGCGCTTCGTGGTCGGCGTGGTGCTCGCCGCCGAGACCGCCCGCAAGGAGGAGGCCGGACCGGGCGGCCTGCTGTTCACCATGATCGACGAGCTGAACAAGTACGCGCCCCGCGAGGGCAGCTCGCCGATCAAGGACGTGCTGCTCGACATCGCCGAGCGGGGCCGGTCGCTCGGCATCATCTTGATCGGCGCGCAGCAGACCGCCAGCGAGGTGGAGCGGCGCATCGTGTCCAACTCCGCGATCCGCGTGGTCGGCCGCCTCGACGCGGCCGAGGCCGGCCGGCCGGAGTACGGCTTCCTGCCCGCCTCGCAGCGCGTCCGCGCCACCATCGCCAAGCCCGGCGCGATGTTCGTCTCCCAGCCGCAGATCCCGGTGCCGCTGGCCATCGAGTTCCCGTTCCCCGCCTGGGCGACCCGCCTGTCGGAATGCGCGGAGCCGCCGCGCCCGGCACCCGGTGGTACCGCACCCGGCGGGCCCGCCCCCGACCTCATGTCCCGGCTGCCGCCGGAGGATGACATCCCTCCGTTCTGACGAATCAACCGGATACCGCTGCTCTGAGGAGGTCCCTTGAGGTTCCTGCACACCGCCGACTGGCACGTCGGCAAGACGCTCAAGGGCCGTGACCGGCTCGACGAGCAGCGGGCGGTGCTCGCCGAGATCGCCGCGGCCGCCGAGGCCAGCCAGGTCGACGCGGTCCTTATCGCCGGGGACGTCTACGACCTGTCCGCCCCGTCGGCGGCGGCCCAGCAGCTGGTGGTGCAGACGCTGCTGCGGATGCGGCAGACGGGCGCGGAAGTGATCGTCATCGCGGGCAACCACGATCACGGGCCGACTTTCGAGGCCTACCGGCCGCTGATGGGCGTCGCGGGCATCACCGTCACCGGCGCGTACAAGTCACCGGAGCGGGGCGGCGTCGTCCGGTTCACCGCCCGCTCGGACGGCGCCCCGGCCCAGGTCGCCGTGCTGCCGTTCCTGTCGCAGCGGTACGCGGTGCGCGCGGCGGAGATCGTCGCGAACTCGCCGTCGCAGAACGTGCGCGCCTACGACGAGCAGATGCGCCAGGTCATCACGTCACTCACCGGCGGATTCCACAGCGAAACCGTCAACCTGGTGATGTCGCACCTCACCTGCGTCGGCGGCAAGCTCGGCGGCGGCGAGCGGTCCGCCCAGTCCATCTTCGAGTACAGCGTGCCCGCCGCCATCTTTCCCGTCGCCGCGCACTACGTGGCGCTCGGCCACCTGCACCGGCGGCAGTCGCTGCCGGCGCCCGCCCCGGTGCACTACAGCGGCGCGCCGCTCGCCGTGGACTTCGGCGAGCAGGACAACACCAGCGTCGTGTGCCTGGTCGAGGCGGCACCGGGGATCCCGGCCCGGGTCACCGATATCCCCGTCACGTCCGGACGCGGCCTGCGCACCGTGCACGGCACACTCGCCGAGCTCGAAGCGCAGGCTGACGGCTTCGGCGACGACTACCTCCGGGTATACCTACGGGAACCGTCCCGGGCCGGGCTGCGCGACGACACCGTCGCGATCTTGCCGAACGCCCTCGAGGTCCGCATCGACCCGGAGTTCGCGCCGCAGGCGACCGCGGGCAAGGGCAGCGGGCAACAGCCGCGCACGGCGCGGACACCGGAGCAGCTGTTCGCCGACTACTGCGCCACGCGGGGCGTCAGCGACCCGCGGGTCGCCGCCCTGTTCCGCGAGCTGCACGACGAGGTCACCGCCACCGACGGCGCCGAGCTCTCTGCGACGACCTGACGACGAGGGGATCACGATGCGCCCGATCCGGCTGGACATGCACGGCTTCGCCTCCTTCCGCGACGAGGCGACGGTCGACTTCACCGACGCCGACTTCTTCGCCCTCGTCGGCCCCACCGGCTCGGGCAAGTCGACGGTGATCGATGCGATGACGTTCGCCCTGTACGGGACGGTGCCCCGGTGGGGCCACCGGAAGATGGTGTCGCTCGCGCTCGCCCCGACCGTCGCCCGGGGCACCGTCAAGCTGGTCTTCGAGGTCGACCGGCAGCGCTTCGTCGTGGCCCGCGAGCTGCGTCGCACCGGTGCCAGCGTCAGCCAGAAAGCCGCCAGCCTGGAACGCCTGGCTGACCCTTACGGCCTCGCCATGCCCGGCGACCAGACTTTCCCCATGGCCAAGGACCTAGACGGGGTCAACGAGGCCGTGGAGAGCCTGCTCGGCCTCAAGTACGACGACTTCACCCAGTGCGTGGTCCTGCCCCAGGGCCAGTTCGCCGCCTTCCTGCACGCCAAGCCCACCGAACGGCAGGACATCCTGCTGCGGCTGCTCGGTGCCGAGCACTACCGGCTGATGATGATGAAGGCCAACCAGCGGGACAAGCTGGCCGGGCTGCGGGCCGGCACCTACGGCGAGGAACTGCTCGGCTACGCCGACGCCACCGCCGGAGCGGAGCAGGCGGCCCGCGCCGCCGAGACCGCCCTCGCCGGCCTGGGCGAGCGCGTTCGGTCGGCCTTGCCGCTGATCGCCGAGCGCCGCGCCGAACTGGCGGATGCCGAGGGCCGGCTGCGCCAGCTGCGCGCGGAGGCGGCGGCCCTGGCCGCGCTGCGCGTACCCGACGGGGTGGGCCAGCTGGACGCCGACCTGACGGCAAGCCTCGCGCAGGTGACCGGGCTGCGGGCGGCCGAGCGGGCCGCCGAGCAGGCCGACGCCGCCGCCCGCGACGAACTCGCCCGGGGCCCGCAGCGCGCACCGCTCGAACTGGCCCGCGCGCACCGCGCCGAGCACGCCCGCCACCAGGCCGCGACCCCCGGGCTGGCGGCCGACGTCGCTGCGCAAGGCGAGCGCGCCGGCGCGGCGGCGGCGGCCGTGGATACCGCGGCGACCGCCCTGGACGCGGCGCGCGCCATCCGTGACGACGCGTACCGCAAGGCCGAACTCGCGGCCGAGCGGGTGGCCGCGCTCACCGCGGAGCACGCCAGGCTCGCGGCGGTGTCGGTCCCCGCCGGGACGGCTGAGCTTGATGAGCGGCGAGCCGTCGCGGCGGCCGCGGTCACCGCCGCGGCGCACGTTCTGGAGGAAGCAGAGCGGGCGGATGCCGCCGCCCGAGACGCCCGCGCCGCCGCCGCACCGGACGCGCCGCTCGCCCGGGCGCATCGCGACCTCGGCGACCTGCGCACCCTGCTGGCCGCTAGGACCCCCGCCGAGCAAGCCGCCCAGCAGGCCGCCGCGGCCAGGACCGCGGCCGACGCCGCGCTAGCCGCCGCCGAGCAGGCGCGCCTTGATGCCCAGGCGAGCCTGGAGCAGGCGCGCCGCGCCCACGTGGTCGCGGGTCTGCGACCGCACCTGGTCGCGGGTGAGCGCTGCCCCGTGTGCGAGCAGACCGTCGCGACGCTGCCCGCCCCCTGGCCGGCCGACGAGGTCGACGCGGCCCAGGCGCGGCTCACCGAAGCGGAGCGGGCGGTGACCGCCGCGCGGTCCGCCGTCCGCACGGCCGACGCCGCCGCCGTCGCGGCCGACGCGGACCTCGCGACCGGCGCCAAGCGGCAGACGGCACTAGCCAGCGACCTGGCTGAGCTGCTATCCGGCCCGCTCGTCGCTTTCCCGCTCCCAGCAGTGCGCGCCGTGGCCGGGGCACACCCGGCAGCCGCCGACCACCGTCCCGACACCCTGCTGGCCGCCGCTCTCGCCGAGGTCACCACGCTGGACCGGCAGCGAGAGCAAGCCGAGCAGACGGCGGAGCGGGCCGCCACGGCGGCGCAGCAGGCACGGACCCGGCACCGGTCCGCGCAGGCAGCGGCGGACCGGGCCGAGGCTGAGCTGTCTAGCGCCCGCACCGCGCTGCGCGCCGCCCGCGATCCGCTGGTGGAGCTCGGCGCACCGCCCGTGGACGGGCCAGGCCTCGACGACGGGTGGGCGCTCCTCAGCCACTGGGCGGGGGAGCAGGCCAATGCGCGGTCGGCCGCACTCGAGGCGGCGCGGGAGGCAGCGGCATCGGCCGACGCCCTGCGGGACCGCCTCACCGCCGAGTTCAGCGACGCGGAACGGGCCCTCGCCTGGCTGCGGGCCGCCGCGAAGACCGCGTCGGAGGATGACCAACGGGCCCGGGCCACGCTGAGCCAGGTCACCGCGCGGCTGGCCGAGCTCAGCGAGCTGCTGCGGGACGCGCCGGATGACCAGCAGATCACCGGGCAGCTCGCCCAGCTCGCCCGGCTCGAGGCGTCTGCCCTCGCAGCCGAGCAGGTACTGCGAGGGGCACGCGCCGAGCGGTCGAAGGCCGAGACCGCCCACGCGGCGCTAGAGAACGCCGAGCGCAAAGCTCACGGCCAGCTGTCGGACGCCAGGGACCGGGTGGTCGCGCTCGGCGCCCCCGCCCTGGGCGACCAGGGACTGCTCGACAACTGGACGCACCTGGTGACCTGGGCGTCCGCAGAGGTAAAGGTCCGCGACCAGCAGGCGGAGGCCGCCGCCCGAGAGGCCGACGCCGCCCGCACGGGCATCGCGGGGCTGACCGGCCAGCTCAGCGCCGAACTGGCCGGCGTCGGCCTCAACGTGGCCGCCGATGCGGTCGCCGCCTCGGCCGACACGGCGGTGGCCGGCGCGCTCGCGGCGGCGAAGGCAGAGACGAAGCGGGTCATGGAACGCCGCGTCCACGCCGCCAACCTGGCCGCCAAGCAGGAAATCGCGACCGAGGAGCAGCAGGTCGCGCACCTGCTCGGTAACCTGCTCCAGGCCAGGCAGTTCCCGCAGTGGCTGGTCTCCGCGGCACTGGATGACCTGGTCGCGACCGCCTCGGAAACCCTCGCGGCACTGTCCGGCGGCCAGTTCGACCTCACCCACGACAAGGGCGACCTGTTCGTCGTCGACCACGCCGACGCGGACACGACCCGCTCGGTGCGCACCCTCTCGGGCGGTGAGACCTTCCAGGCGTCACTCGCGCTCGCCCTCGCCCTGTCGTCGCACATCTCCGCGCTCGCCGCCGCGGGCGCCGCGCGGCTCGACTCGATCTTCCTCGACGAGGGGTTCGGCACCCTCGACCCGGAGACGCTCGAGGTGGTGGCCACCACGCTCGAGGCCCTCGCGCAGGGCGACCGGATGGTCGGCGTGGTCACGCACGTGAGCGCACTCGCCGAACGGGTCCCGGTCCGGTTCCGGGTCACGCGGAACGCGCGGACCTCGGTCGTCACCCGCGAAGGACTCCCGCGCGAGGAGGTGGACGAGCCGTGACCGAGCTGAATACCCGCGTTCCGCCGAGCACAGGCGCCGCCCGGCGGCGCGCGATGCGGTTCAGCGTCGACGGCTGGGACCCCAGCTACGGTGCCAGCCTTGAGCTGGAAGGCCAGCTTGAGGGCCAGCTCGAGGAGTCGACCGCGCGGATCGACGCCGACGTCGAGGTGCCCGCCGGCCGCTGGCGGCCCATCGACCCCGACCCGGCCGGGTCGCTCCCCGACGCGCTGCTCTTCGTCGACGGCGTACGCCGGGTCGAGGCCCAGCTGTGGATCGACGGCGACGCCCGGCCCGGTGACGCACTGGTCCCGGACGCGCTGACGGGCGAGGTGCGCAACGGCGCCCCGGCCGGCGAGCCGACGGCGGCGCTGTGCGCGTCTTACGCGGCCGGCGTGGTGTGCTGCTGTGCCGCGGGCGCGCACCTGGTCGTCACCAAGCTGCGCCGCGGCCTGTTCTCCGTCGCGCCGCACGCCAGCGACATCCGCACCAGGGCGGGCCAGTACCAGGCCCATCACGTGCGGGTCAAGCGGGCGGGCGCCCCCGTGATGACCACGCTCTCCCAGGCCCTCCAGGGGAAGCTCGCCGAGGTGGAAGCGATCGCCGCCACCGAGGCCCGCGGCGACGGCACTCAACCAGGCGTCCACCCGGCGGACCGCGCTTCCGACCTGCTGATCGTCGACGGCCCGCTGCGCGGCCGCCAGCACCTGCCCCGCGTACTCGGTTACATCAAGTCGCACCACGCCACGTACCTGCCGCCGGAGCTGAACGCCCTCGTCCGGGCGCTCGCGCCGGGCCAGCGCACCCCGGTCTTCCACATGGGCACCAGCTGGGACCGGCACAGCTGGTACCTGCGGCTGCCCGGCCCGCCCGGCTCGCCCTGGGCCGGCGTGGTCCGCGTCGAGTGCCCCGCCGACCTCCCCGTCGCCGAGGTGACCAGGCTCGCCGGCCTCAGCCAGCGCTGCCTCGGCCGGTTCGCCTCCGCCCCCTACAAGGACTCCCGCGCCCCGCAGAACCTCTACCCGATCGCCGGACTCGAGCGCGAGCTGCGCCGCCGCCTCGGCGACCCCCGCCTGCTCTACCGCGCCCTGCGCGAGGCCGCCGGCCCGTAAGGGGATCAGTTTGTTTCGCGCGACGTTCAGTGGGGACACTGAGGCGCACTCACCGACGGAGGACCGGACGGCCCACGGCGAGTTAAGACAACGAAAGTCCGGGTAGTCGGTCCTTTTTCGGCGCGACCAAACGGAGGACGGCATCATGAAGCAGATGGACGCCGCTGGCCCGGCCGCCCCTGAGCGTTCCACCGGCGACCTGGTCAAGCTGGTCACCGAGCAGGTTTCCACGCTGGTACGGGACGAGCTCAAGCTGGCCCAGCTGGAGATGACCCAGAAGGCGAAGAAGGCCGGCTCGGGCGCGGGGATGATGGGCGGCGGCGGGCTGATCGCCCTGTACGGCGTCGCCTGCCTGATCGCCTGCGCGATCATCGCCATCAGCCATGTGCTGGAGGCCTGGCTGTCGGCTCTCATCGTCGGCGCGTTCCTGCTGATCGTCGCCGCGGTGGCCGCGCTGATGGGCAGGAAGCGCATGCGCCAGGGCACGCCGCCGGTGCCGCACGAGGCGATGGAGAGCGTCAAGATCGACGTGGCGACGCTGAGGCAGCGGGTGCACCGGTCATGAGTGGAGCGCAGAGCCCGCCCGCCGTGCCCGACGACGCGCAGCGGATCAGGGCGGAGATCGAGCGGACCAGGGAGCACCTCGGCGCGACCGTGGACCAGCTGGCCGCCCGGATGGACGTCAAGAGCCGAGCCCGGGCGCAGGCGGTTCAGCTGGCCGGGCGGGCGAGAACCCAGGTGACGCGGCTGACCCGCGAGCAGCGGATCCCGCTGGCCGCGGCGGCCGCGGGCACGCTCGCTGCCATCTCGGTGACCATCTGGCTGCGGCGCAGGCGGTAACCGAGCCGGCGCGCTAGTCCCGCTGACCCAGCGTGACGATCCTTGTGCCCCGGATGTGCAGGTCACCGCGCCCAAGCAGCGAGTGCGGCCCGTCCTCATCGAGCAGTTCCGCGAGCGTGGCGCGATCGCCTGGCTCGAGGCGGCCGGCGAACCCGTGCGACAGCCGGCCGAACCAGATCTGCGCGTACCGGCCGGCGTCGGGATGGGCCGGCGGGTTCAGGTCGATCGGGAACACTCGCTCGGCGGTCACGTGCCATCCGGCATCGGCCAGCCGGGGCGCCCACGCCGAGCCGAGGGTCGGCATCAGCTCGACGTGCGCCGCGTTGATCGGCGCGAGCACGCGGTCCTCGAAGCCGGCCGCCCCGGTGCCCAGGTCGTCCGGCAGGAACCGGAGCGGCTCGGGGAACTCCGCGACCGCGATCATGCCGCCCGGCCGGGTGACGGCGAGCACCTCGCGCAGCGCGGCGCCCGGGTCGGCCAGATGGTGCAGCGACATCGAGGCCCAGGTCAGGTCCAGCGGGCCGAGGTCCGGCCAGGCGCCGTCCAGGTCCGCCTCAACCGCGCGGACCCGGTCGGCCAGGCCGCGTTCCTGCACCTTGCCGCGGATCCGCTCGATCGCGTCCGGCTCGACGTCGACCGCGGCGACCGTCGCGCCGGGAAAGCGCAGGGCGAGGCCGAGGGCGCCCGTGCCGGTGCCCGCGCCAAGGTCGAGCAACCGGGCGGGGGACAGCGGCGCGGCCGCGTCCCGCACCCAGTCAAGCGCGGCCGTCCAGTAGTCCTGCAGCACCTTGGCGTCCAGTTCGAGCAGGTCGTCCATGCTCTCGGGCAGCCCGTGCGCCCCGTGGCCATGCCCCGCCTGGCCGTGTCCCGCCTGGCCATGCGCCGCCTGGCCGTGGCCGTTCCCCGCGTGGTCGTGGTCGTGACCGTGGTTGTGTGTCATGGGATCCACGGTAGGCGACCCTTGCACTAATGGCATAACATCTTGCCAATGACGCAAGAAGAAGATCCGCTCGACGCCATCATCCGCGCCCGCGTCCGGGGCCTGCGGCTGGCCCGCGGCTGGTCGCTGGACGCCCTCGCGGCCCGCTGCCAGATGAGCGCGTCGACGCTCAGCCGCATCGAGACCGGGCACCGGCGTATCTCCATCGACCAGCTGGTGCCGATCGCCCGCGCGCTCGGCACCAGCCTCGACCAGCTCGTCGAGCCGGCCGGGTCGGACGACGTGGTGATCAGGCCGCGCCGCGACCACGGCCGCGACGCGGTCACCTGGATGCTGACCCGCGGTGACGAGCCGCATGGCCTCGCCGTGGCCAAGATGCGCCTGATGCGCACCCAGCCGCGCAGCGAGCAGCGCGTGCACCCCGGCTACGAGTGGTTCACGGTGCTGTCCGGCACCGTCCGGCTGCAGCTGGGCGAGCGCGTCATCCTGGTCGAGGCGGGACAGGCCGCGCAGTTCTCCACCATGTCACCGCACGCGATCACCGCCCACGGCGGCCCCGCCGAGGTCATCGTCATCTTCGACCGCGACGGCCGCAGCGCCCACCTGGACGCGATGGACCTGGACGAGTCGTAACCGGCCGCGCTAGCCCACCACTGAGGGCTCGGCGACCCAATAAAAGGGCACGTTGCCGCCGCCCGCGGTCACCAGGCCGCGCCTGACCAGCTCGAGCACGTGCGCGGCGGTCTCGGTGACCGCGCTGATCCGCATCCGGCCGCTGTACTGGTCCCACGTCCGGGACCAGGTCAGCTGGCCAGCGAGGAACCAGGGGGTCTCGCCCGGGTGGGCGGCGATCACCGCGAGCAGTTCGGCCAGCCGCCGCTCGTGGTGCGCGGCGATGCCGTCGGCCCGCTCGGCGAGGCCGCGGAACCGCCACTCGTGGGCCGGCATGATCTCGTCCACGTCCAGGTCGCGCACCTTGGCGAGCGAAACGAGGTAGTCCGCGAGCGGGTCGGTGTACGCACCCCACATCAGCGAGATGTTGGGCGTGATGCGCGGCAGGATGTGGTCGCCGGCGAACAGCCGCTTGGACGCCTCGTCGACGAAGCACAGGTGCCCGGGCGTGTGGCCGGGGGTGTGCACCGCCCGCAGCCGCCAGCCGGGCACGTCGGCCAGGTCGCCGTCGCCCAGCTCCCGGTCGGGCAGGGCGGAACTCAGGAATTCCGCCCACCCGCCCGCCGGCCCGACCGCCGCGGCTGCCTCGGCCGCCGTGGCGCCGAGCGAGCGCAGGAACGCGGTCTCCTGCGCCGCGGCGTCCGCCGCGCCGCTCATCCGCGGGCCGGCCAGCACGTCGCGGTCGGCCGGGTGCATCGCGACCCAGGCGCCGGACGCGGCGCGCACCCGCCCGGCGAGGCCGAGGTGGTCGAAGTGCATGTGGCTGACCAGCACGCCGCGCACGTCCCGCGGGCTGCCGCCGATCGCCGCCAGCCCGGCCACCAGCGCCTGCCACGACTCGTCGGCGTTCCACCCGGTATCGAGCAGCACCAGGCCGGCGCCGGTGCCGAACGCGTAGCTCGACACGTACCGCAGCGGGTTGTTCGGAATCGGCACCGGGATGGACCACAGGTCGCCTGCCAGCTGCTCGACCGGCGGCATGACCCGCTCCCGCCATGCCTCGAGCTGCTTCGTCCCGGTGACGTCCTGTCCCGCCGGTATTGCGGTCACGAGCCCTCGCCGGCGAACTCGGCGATCGCGGACTCCCAGCCGTCGAGCGCCCGCTCCACCGGGCCGCGCCCGGCCGAAGGCAGCCAGTGCACCACCCGGTCGAATCCCGCCGTCGCGTACGCCTCAAGCGCCTTGGGGTCCGCGGGGATGCCCATCACCTGCAGGGAGACGCGCCGGCCGGCCCGCTCGCGCAGCTCCGCCGCGCGCTCGAGAATGCCGGACGGCGCGTAGTTCGGCATCCACGCGTCGCCGAACGCGAGCACCCGGTCGAGCACCGTCGGCCCGTCGCCGCCGACGATGACCGGGGGGTGCGGCCGCTGGGCGGGCTTCGGCCAGGACCAGACGCGGTCGAACCGGACGAGTTCGCCGGAGTACGAGGCCTCCTCCTGCGTCCAGAGGGCCTTCATCGCCTCCACCCGCTCGCGCAGCAGCAGCATCCGGGTGCGCGGGTCGGTGCCGTGGTTGGCCATCTCCTGGCGGTTCCACCCCGCGCCGACGCCGAACTCGAACCGCCCGCCGGACAGGTAGTCGACGCTGGCGACCTCCTTCGCGGTGACGATCGGGTCGCGCTGGATCACCAGGCACACGCCGCTGCCGACCCGCAGCCGCGACGTCGCCGCCACCGCCGCGGTGCAGGCGACGAACAGGTCGAACGTGTGCGCGTACCGGCGGGGCAGCGCCTGCCCGCTCGGGTGCGGCGTGTGGTCGGCGGGCATGTGGGTGTGCTCGGGGAAGAACAGCGACTCCTGCCCCCGCTCCTCCGCGAGCCGGGCGACGTCGTCCGGTCGGATCGCGTCATGGGTGGGGAAGATCGCTACGCCAAATTCCATGACCATCATTCTGTCCCACCGTGCCCCGACGGCCCGCGCCCGGCCCAAATGGAAAGATAACAGCAAGAAGCGCGTAGCGCTAAACTGCCGGAAATGTTCAT
>Ga0070714_100001874_pt1 | contig 15339 bp, 14 predicted proteins | sample LARL83metaG_FD_65450 | JGI IMG/M metagenome (GOLD analysis project Ga0070714, IMG submission 65450) | Corn, switchgrass and miscanthus rhizosphere microbial communities from Kellogg Biological Station, Michigan, USA - LAR L8-3 metaG | ecosystem: Host-associated > Plants > Roots > Rhizosphere ...
AGCGCCTTGATTTCAGACTGTTGCTCGTGGGGAGCTTTGCTATTCATTAACCGACCGCCGCGGGGTTCAAGAACCGGACATTATAGCGATGTGCTGCTTTTTTGACCAGTTTTCAAGTGAAAAGGTTTGCCGTGTGATACGCAAAAAACGCGCCAGATCGCGGATTGCCGCGGTCGCCGGGATCGGGCCGGGCGCGCACTGCCGCCCAGCGGATCAACCGGTGTCCAGCCAGAATGTGACCGGACCATCGTTCACCAGCTGGACCACCATATGGGCACCGAAACGCCCGGTTTCCACCCCCGGATGCGCAGCGCGGGCAAGTTCCAGCAGCCGCTCGAACCAGCGTCGGCCATGCTCGGGTTCCGCCGCCTTAGTGAAGCTCGGCCGCATGCCCGAGTGCGTGTCGGCGGCCAGGGTGAACTGGCTGACCAGCAGCAGGCCACCGCCGATATCGGTAAGCGAGCGGTTCATCTTGCCGTGGCCGTCGGAGAACACGCGGTAACCGAGCAGCCGCTGCAGCATCCGCTGCGCCTGCGCTTCGCCGTCGTGCGGCTGCACTGCCACCAGCGCGAGCAGGCCGGGACCGATCGCGCCGACGGATTCGCCGGCGACGGTGACGCTGGCGGACAGTACGCGCTGGATCAGGGCAATCATGGACGCAGCTTAAAACCGCGGCGTGACGGACGGAAGAAGCATGCGCGGGCAAGGGTCGGCCTGCCGATCGACCGGCTCCCGTAAACTGCGCGGATGCGTGCCGACATGTATCTCCTCTATCTCCTGTTGCGTCTGCTGGCGTTGTTGCCGCTGCGCGCCCTGCACGGCATGGGCGCGGCGCTGGGCAGGCTGTTGCTGTGGCGGCACGGCCGCATGGTGCGCAACACGGCGGCAAATCTGCGGATCGCCCGCCCGCAGCTCGACGCCGCCGCGCAGTCGGCGCTGCTGCGCGAGGTGCTGGGCGAGAGCGGCAAGTCGGTCAGCGAGATCGTCAAGGTCTGGGGCGCGGGCGCCTCGCGTGCATTGGAGCTGGTGCGCGAGGTGAGCGGCGAGGCGCTGCTGGAGCAGGCTTTGGCTGCGGGCAAGGGAGTGATCATCGCCGCGCCGCACCTGGGCTGCTGGGAACTGCTGAATTACTGGCTGTGTCGCAAGACGCCGATGGCGATCCTGTACCGGCCGCCGCGGATCGCGGCGATCGAGCAACTGCTGCGCAAGGTGCGTGGCGCGCTGGCGCCGGAGCAGGTGCGTGCCGATGGCGCGGGCGTGCGTACCTTGTACAAGCGGCTGGCAGCCGGTGGCACCGTGGGCATCCTGCCGGATCAGAAGCCGCGTGCCGGTGAAGGCCAGTTCGCGCCGTTCTATGGCCGCGAGGCATTGACGATGGTGTTGCTGCCAAGGCTGGCCGCGCGCACGGGGGCGACGGTGCTGTTTGCTTTCGCCGAACGTCTGCCGCGCGGCGAGGGTTACCGGATCCACCTGCGCCCGGCGCCGCAGGAAATCGCCGATGCCGACCCGGGCCGCGCCTGCGCGGCGCTCAACCGGGGCGTGGAAGATTGCGTGGAGCAGGCGTTCACGCAGTACCAGTGGCAGTACAAGCGTTTTTCCGCCGACGGCCTGATCAGCCCATACGATCGCGAGCAGGACGGCGCATAACCGCTACGGCGCGGAGTTTTCCAGCCGGCGCAGGAATACGCCCATTTCCTTCTCGGCCTGCTTGTCGCCCCGTTGCGCGGCGGCGGCGATGCCGCTTTGCCACGCCGCGGCGGCATCTTGGGGCTGGCCGGCGGCGAGGCAGGCCTTGCCCAGCAATTTCCAGGCGGCGGAATACGCGGGATCGAAAGCGAGCGCACGGCGCAGCTCGTCGATCGCCGCTTGGAATTCGCCGGCGGCAAGCAGGGCGTTGCCGAGAGAAAAGCGCAGCAGCGCGCCGTCGCGCGGTCCGCCGCATTGCTGGCGCAGGCTGGCGATCAGCGCGGCATTCATGGCTGAGGGCGATAACGCGTGTCGCTGACCGGGTAGACCTGGGTCGGCCGGGCCGGCTCCGGCGGGGTATGGCCGGCGTGCAGTTCGGCCAGCGAAGCGGCCGTCCATACAACCAGCCAGGACGAGCGGAACGGCTGCACCAGCAAGGCATAACGCAGGTCGTTGGCGTCCAGCTTTCCGGGATGGGTCACGATGACCGCATCGGGATGCGCGCGGGCGTAGTCCTGCAATGCCTGCTCGCCGAACAGCTCCTCGATCGGCCGGGTCAGCCGGCCCTCGAAATGGAACTGGCCCTCGTAATTGCCCAGGTAGGCGATCGGGCGATCGACGCGCTCGGCCGCACCGAGCAGGCGGGAAACCGGGCGCAGATCCCAGCGCGTCCACAGGGTCAGCGTGAACAGCGTATTCAGCGCCAGCGCGCCGATCAGCCCGGCCACCGCCAGGCGGCGCAGTTCGCCACGGCCACGCAGCAACAGCAGGCCGCCCAGCAACAGGAACACCACGGCGAAATAGCGGCTGTACGGCGCCGCCGCATCCGGCCATTCGCCGTGCAGATGGTTGCCGGCGACCAGCGATGGCAGCGCGAACAGCACCGCCGCGAAGACGATGCCGCCCACGCCCAGCGGCCAGGTGCCGAGCCAGCCGTTGTTTGCCAGCGCCGGCCCGCGCTCGCGCAGCATGGCGATGGCGCCAGCCATCAGCAGCGCGATGCCGGCCATTTCCGGCAGCGGGTAATACAACTGCTTGCCGCTGATCAGCGAAAACACGATGAAGCCGGGCACCAGCCAGCACAGCGCAAAACGCAAACCCGGTTCCAGCGGACGCCGCAGGGCGCCAATCGCCACCCACATGCGCGGCCAGCCGCTGAACGGAAACAGCAGCAGCGGCAACCACAGCAGGTAGAACCAGACCGGTTCGGCATGGTTCTGCAGGTCCTTGCCCTGGGCCAGCTTGTCGACCACGCGGCCGGCGGTCTGGGTGAAGAAGAGCCGCTGCCGGTACGCATCGCCACCGGAGAAGCCGGCGGGCAAGGCCCACGCCAGCAGCATCGCGCCGCCGAGCAGCAGCGACAGCAGGCCGCGCCCGTACCAGCGGGCGCGATGCTGCTCCGCCCAGCCGTTCCACAACGGGCCGAGCAGCCACGGGAAAACCACGTGGAGCAGCATCACCGGGCCCTTGGTCAGCAGCCCCAGCCCGATGCACAGCCCGAACAGCAGCCAGCGCGGTTCGGCCCTTTGCGGCTTGGGCGTCAGGCACAGCAGCGCGGCCAGTGTCCACATCGCCAGCAGCGCGTCGTACATGATCTGCAGGCCGAACAGGAACGCATAACCGAACGCCAGCAGCATCCAGGGCGTGGCCCTCGCCATCCACGGCCTGCCCGGAAACAGCCGCCGCGCCAGCATCGACACCAGCACCAGCTGCGCGCCGCCGATCAGCACCTCGAGCACGCGCGGCCAGATGTCGTTGACGCCGAAGGCGAACCAGCCCGCCTGGATCAGCCAGAACAGCAGCGGCGCCTTTTCGCTGTACGGCTGCCCATTGATATGCGGCACCAGCCAGTGGCCCTGGTTCCACATCTCCCACGCCACCGCCAGCGTGCGCGTGGAATACAGCGGCATCGGCCCGTGCGAAAAAATCGCCAGCAGCGCCGCCGCCATCCACAACGGCAGCCATGGCCATACGGCGCGCAGGTGTTCGGTACGGCTATACGGGCTCGATGACACGGGCGCACTCTTGACGGGCAGGTGCCTGATTCTAGCGTGCGCCGCGAGCGCGCAAGCTGGCCGGGGTCACACGGGCCAGCCGCTCAGGCGCGGCCCCAGTAGCCGATCCGGCGCCGGATTTTCAGCTTGCGCCACAGGTTCAGCGGTTTGCGCCGGGGATTGCGGGCGCCGGTGGCGATGAAGGCGTCGATCGCGTCGAGCACGCGTTCGCTCGAGCGCCCGTCCCGGTACGGATGGATCGCGTCGGCGTAGTCGCGAATCGCCTGCAGCAACTCCGGCGGCCGCGCCAGCGCGCGTTCGATCGCGGGTTCGAACTGCGCCGGATCGTCGATGTCGATCAGCTGCGGGCCCGGCCGGCGGTTCTTGAACGTCACCACCGGCTTGCCGGTGAGCAGGAATTCGTTCAAGGCGGATGAGGTGTCCGAACACATCAGGTCGACCTGCGGGAACAGCTCGAGGATGTTGTCGTTCTCGGCGAACGTGAGGTAGTCGTTCTGCAGCGCCTTGAATTTCGCCGTGGTCTGCGGGTTCATCTTCGGGTGGAAGGTGACGATCCAGCGCCAGCGGCCATCGCGCGAGAGCCGCTTTACCTCTTCGTACAGCGTCTCGGCGGCGCTCCACGAGGGCGAGAAGGTGGAGTGGTACAGGATCACCGGCGGCTGGCGTACCGGCGGCAGCGGCCCGGCGATGTTGCGCATGAACGGATCGAGCTTGGGCCAGCCGGTTTCCATCACCGCGAAATGGCCGAGCTTCGCCGCCACCTCGCCAAACGCCCGGGTGTCGCGCGGACCGGTGGTGCAGTACAAGTCGAAGAAGCCGCGGATATAGATGTGCCGCGGCTTGCCGGCGTCGAAGCCGTGGAAGGTTTCCACCTTCACGCCCGGGAAGAAATGCGGCACCGCGTTGCTGGAGGTGATCACCGCGATCGGCTTCCACGCGCGCACCTCGGCCACGCTGAGCAACCGTTCGCCTTCGAGCAGGTCTTCGGCGCCGGGCCCGTCGAAGAACCAGGCCGCCTCGTCGCCGCGTGCCCGGATCGCTTCCTGCAGCGGGCGCAGGATCGCCAGCGCATAGCGCTCGGAGCCGTACAGCAGATAGTGTTTCTTGCTCATCAGCGATCGACGCCGTGGCGGGTGAGGATGCCGGCGCCGCGCGCCACCGACTCGCGATGGTTGACCATTTCGTAATAGCGCATGCGCTTGTAGATCGCGTAGCTGGCGGCGGTGTGCGCGATCATGAAACCGCGCCAGCCGTCGAGGAACGCCAGCCGAAACAGATAATCCTTGAGAAAGGCCAGCGCGAACACGAACGGTGCCTGCCACATCCGCACCGGCTTGCCCTTGTCCAGCCAGTCGCGGCATTTCAGCTCGGCGTAGCGCAGTACCTTGAGCTGCTTGTGCACCAGGGTCGGGTTGTTGGTGTGGTTGAACGGCGCGTCCAGCGTGGGCGCGCTGCCCTCGAAGCGCAGCGATTCATGCACGCGTGCGTCGCTCCAGCGCGCGCGGCCGCGGTGATACAGCCGCGCCAGCCGCTCGCCCACGGCGGGCCGGTACCAGCGCATCGGTGCGCCCATGTAGATCGTGCTGCGGCGCAGGTAGGCGGCGGGCGTGGTGCCGGCCATCAGCTCGGGCAGGCGCTGCTGCAGTTCCGCGGCGAGCTGCGGGGTGAGGTATTCGTCCGCGTCCAGCACCAGGATCCAGTCGTGCCGGCACAGGCCGCTGGCGAAGTTGCGCTGCGCGCCAAAGCCCAGCCACGGCTGCGCCACCACCCGCGCTCCGTGCGCCTGCGCGATCGCCACGGTGTCGTCATCGCTGCCGCTGTCCACCACCAGCTTCTCGGCCGCGAAGGGCACGCTGTCGAGGCAGCGCGCAATGGTGTCCGCCTCGTTGTGGGTGATGACGGCGAGGGTCAGCGGGAGCGTCTGCATGCGCGGATTCTAGCCGAAGCCCGCGCATCGCCGGCATGGTCGAGGCGCTTCGGTAGCGGCTTCGCGTTCCGCCAGACGGCTCGCATCTTTGCCCGCCGATCCGTGACAATATCCACTTGTGCCTAACGTGGCCCAGTGTGCTGTACCTCTCGCAACGGTATCGAACGGCAATCCATGAAACGAATTCTCGTCACCGGCGGCGCCGGCTTCCTCGGCTCGCACCTGTGTGACCGCCTGCTTCACGATGGCCACGACGTGCTCTGCGTGGACAACTTCTTTACCGGCAGCAAGCGCAACGTGGCGCATCTGCTCACGCATCCGTATTTCGAACTGATGCGCCACGATGTGACGTTCCCGCTCTACGTGGAAGTGGAACGCATCTTCAACCTGGCCTGCCCTGCCTCGCCGGTGCATTACCAGCACGATCCGGTACAGACCACCAAGACCAGCGTGCATGGCGCGATCAACATGCTCGGCCTGGCCAAGCGGGTGAAGGCGCGCATCCTGCAGGCGTCCACCAGCGAAGTGTATGGCGATCCGGAAGTGCATCCGCAGGTCGAGGGTTACTGGGGCAAGGTCAACCCGATCGGCATCCGCAGCTGCTACGACGAAGGCAAGCGTTGCGCGGAAACGCTGTTCTTCGACTACCACCGCCAGCACGACCTCGACATCAAGGTGGTACGCATCTTCAACACCTATGGCCCGCGCATGCACCCGCACGACGGCCGGGTGGTGAGCAATTTCATCGTGCAGGCGCTGAAGGGCGAGGACATCACCATCTACGGCGACGGCAGCCAGACGCGCAGCTTCTGCTACGTCGACGACCTGATCGAGGTGATCGTGCGCATGATGGAATCGGAGCGCGGCTTTACCGGGCCGGTGAACATCGGCAATCCGGTCGAGCACACCATGCTTGAACTGGCCGAGAAAGTGATTGCGCTGGTCGGCGGGCGTTCGAAGCTGGTGTTCCAGCCTCTGCCGGCGGACGACCCGCGCCAGCGCCAGCCGGACATCCGCATGGCGCGCGACAAGCTTGGCTGGCAGCCGAAGGTGCCGCTCGAAGACGGCCTGCGCGAAACCATCGGCTATTTCCGCCACCTGTTGCAGAGCGACCCGTCCGCATGACCAGCTTCGCCGTGGTGATCACCAGTTACAACTATCGCGGCTTCGTCGCCGCAGCGGTGGACGGTGCTTTGGCGCAGACCCGGGCCGCCGCGCAGATCATCGTGGTGGACGATGGTTCCACCGACGGCTCGCCGGATTATCTGCGCGAGCGTTACGGCAACGATTCCCGGGTGACCCTGCTGTGCGGCGAGAACGGCGGCCAGCTGGTCGCCTTCCAGCGCGGCGTGGCCGAAGCCAGGGCAGACGTGATCTGCTTCCTCGATGCGGACGATCGCTGGGAGCCGGACTACCTGGCGCAGGTGGGCGAGGTGTACGACCACCGGCGCGACATCGACTTCGTGTTCTCCGACATGCATCTGTTCGGCGACGAGCAACGCTGGATGGGCTATGCCGACCGCTCGCTCGACCTGGGCTATACGGTGATCAGCACCTACCTGCTGATGCATTGGTACGGCGCTCCGACCTCGGCATTGTCGATGCGGGCGCCCTGGGCCCGTCGCGCGCTCGACCTGCCGGCGGAACTCGGCAGCAGCTGGCGACTATCCGCCGACAACTGCCTGGTCTACGGCACCAGCGTGCTGGGCGCGCGCAAGTACTACCTGCGTACCGGCGCAGTGCATTACCGCATCCACGGCAACAACGGCTGGTGGGGCAAGCAGACGCCGGACAATCAATACCTCAACCGCTTCCGTTCGCGCTGCCTGATCGGCATCTACGCCGCGCGCATCGGGCTGGACGAACGGTGCGTGGAAAGCGCCAAGCACGAGTTCCGCACCAAGCCCGAGCCGAGCTGGCGCGAGGCCAGGCGCTACGCGACGCTGGCCCGGATGCGGCGGGGCTCGTGGCTGCGCAACCTGGAACGCGCGGGATCGGTGCTGTGGCCGGTGTTCCGGGCACGCCGGCGGGCTCCGAAAGAATGGCGGGATTTGGACTGAGGTTGCCGCGATGCGCATCAGCGTTGCCGTGATCACCTACAACTGGCCCGAGGCGCTGGGACGTGTGCTAGCGGCGCTGGCGGCGCAGAGCGAGCTGCCGCACGAGGTGATCGTCACCGATGACGGCTCCGGCCCGGCCACCCGCGAGTTGCTCGAACGCATCGCAGCGGATTATCCGGCGCGGCTGGTGCACCTGTGGCAGCCGGACGACGGCGCGCGCATGAGCCGCGCGCGCAATCGGGCGATTGCCGCCGCGCAAGGCGATTACGTCATCCTTCTCGATGGCGACATGGTGGCCGAGCGGCATTTCATCGCGGACCACCGCGCTTTCTCCCGCCGCGGTTGTTTCGCGCAGGGCTCACGGGTGCTGACCGATGAAGCCCTGACCCGTCGCATGCTGGAGCAGCCTGCATTCATGCCGGGCTTTTTCAGCCGCGGCATCGAGCGCCGCCGGCATACGCTGCGGATACCCTGGCTGGCCGCGGCGTACGCCCGGCCGCACGTGCGCCGTCGCGGCATCAAGAGTTGCAACATGGGGTTCTGGCGCGACGATCTGCTGCGGGTCAACGGCTTCAACGAAGCGATGACCGGCTGGGGCCGCGAGGATACCGAGCTGGCGGCGCGCGCTTTTCATGCCGGCCTGCAACGTCGCGACCTGCGCTTCAACGCGTTGGCTACGCATCTTTGCCATCGCACCCGCAAGCACGTGGTCGACAACCCCAACGATCGTATCGTCGACGATACGCGGGCGCGCCAGCTGGTGCGTTGCGAGCTCGGCATCGACCGGCATCTGTCCGAGTTCGCGACCGCTCCAGCCGACCTGCGCCTGGTGGCGGCTGGTTCCTACAGCAGCTGACGCAAGGCGGCATCCAGCCGCCCGGCGAAAGCGGCCTCGTTGGACTCGAACCAGCTGCGCGCGTGTTCGCCCAGCCGGGCGCGGTCGTCTTCGGATATCGCCATCAGGCGTTCGATGCTGGCTTCGAGCGCGGCCTCGTCGAAGTGGTAGCGGGTCGCCAGGTTGAATGGCCCGGCCTCGCTGGCCTTGACCAGCATGCCGCGCGACGAATCGACCAGCTCATTCATCGGCGGCGCATCGCAGGTGAGCACCACCGCCTTGCAGCTCATCCCCTCGGCCAGGTAATGGCCCCAGCCTTCGGTTTCGGAAAGGCACAGGTGGAACAGGTGGGAATTCTGCAGCCGCCGGATCTCGCCGATATCGCTGAGGTAGCCCACCCGGTGTTCGATGTTGGCAGGCGCCGGCGCGGCCAGCGGCGTGGCGGTGCTCGCCGACTGCAGCACCACCAGCTTCGGCCATTCCGGATGGCGTTGCCACAGGGCGAGCAAGCGTCGGGTTCCCTTCATCCGGCTGGCGCCGGCCAGATGCAGAAAGCTCGGTTGGCGCTCGATGTTTCGATCGAAACAATCGGTGCCGCGAAAACCGATGTGCAGCGTGCGGCAGCCCTGCGCCCTGAACACTTCGCTGGCGTATTGCGTCTTGCACAGGACGGCGTCGAAATGTTTCAGGTAACGCTGGCTGCGCGGCGACAGCCATTCCGGATTCGGCACCAGCAGGTTCAGCCGGGCCAGGCCCAACCATGCCGGGCGCACATGCTCCAGCGCGATGTTCGCGTCGTACAACCTGGTTTGGCGACCGCCGCTGCGCAGCCATTGCCAGGCCATGCGCAGCCGCAACAGGCGGCCTTTCCAGCGGCCATCCTGGCGATGCGGGCCAAGGCGGGTGACGTGCACCTCATGGCCGAGCGCAGCGAGCGTATCGGACAACAGCCGGATGTCGTGGGTAAGTCCGCGCTGGTTGTCCCATGCGAGAAGGTTGATTCGGGCCATGAAAGGTCTTTATGTCAGCGAGTTGAAGCGTCCTGCAGCTGACGGCCGATGTTCACGGCCAGGCCCAGCACGAGAAAAAGATAGAGCGATTGAGGCATGGCCCGATAAAACACATTGTCGCTGAACGCGCATAGACCATACATGCCGATCACCATCAGGCCCGCGATGGCTGCCACCGCCACCGGTTCGATCGCGTGGTTGAGGTGCCGCGCAAAAAAAACCGCCGGTACCGCGAAGAACAGCAACAGGACGAGCAAGGCCGGCAAGCCGCCCGCCGCCAGCGACTCCAGATATTCGCTGTGCGGGTGCACGTAGTTGGCGATCGCCGGGCTGGCCTGGCCTGCGGCAACCTGCGCGCGAGCGTAGACGCCGAACTGGTCGAGGCCGATTCCCGCCAGCGGATGCTCGACGAAGGCGTCCCATGCCGTGTGCCACATCTCCAGCCGCTCGCGCACCGCGCCGGTCGTGTCGTTGGGCCCGTAGGTGGCGATCTCGTGGGAGACATCGGAAAGCCGATCCACCATTTCCCGATGCAGGGTGGCCGTGATGGTCAGCATGCCGATGACGGTGATGGCGAACAGCGTGAGCATCCGGCGCCACTGGCGAGAGCGCGCCGCATACCACAGCATCAATCCGAGATAGACCGGCGCGAAGGCCAGCAACGGGCCGCGGCTCTGCGTAAGCACCGCGCCATACAGGCCGATCACCACAGCCGCGACGTGTAGCCACCGGTCGGTCCTGGTGGTTCCGGCGCGCAGCGCCTGCAGCATCGAAAGCAGCACCAGCACCAGCAGATACATCGCGAACTCGACCGCCGCCCAGTCGCCGCCGTTGATGCCGTAGGGGCGATCGGCGCCCTGGACATAGCGCTGGAACAGGCTGGCCCCGCCGAGCACGATCGCGGTCAGGCTGAAGCCGATCGCGATGGCGCGCAGCTTCAGCGGCAGCGTGAAAACGGCGGCGATCGCCACGAACAGCAAGGTCTGTGCTGGCAGGTCGAGCGTGGAAATGTCGAGACGGTGTCCGAGGAAATTGCCGACGTCGTAGACCAGCCGCAACAGGCACACCGCAGCGACCGACCAGGCGATGCGGTAGCCGAGCCGGGATTCCTTGCGGGTGAACAGGGTGACGATGCCGATCACGAACAAGGCCGCCATCGGCGCGGCCTTCAGCTTCGAGGAAACCGCGAAACACAGCGGCATGATCGCGAGCAGCAGCGAACAGGCCCAAACCTGCCAGGACACCGGATAAACGCGCACATCGTGGACTTGTCGGACCAGCATGGAATCCCTTCTTGGATGCTCTAGGGCCACCATGTGGCAGGGCTTGCGCGCCGGAGTGTAATGCGGCGTTTCGTTCTCCGATGTGAACGACGCGGCTACGGCGGATCTTCGCTGCCCTCGTCCGCGCCGCTGGCCGGAGTGCAACCCGGCACCACCGCGTCGGCCTTGAACATCCACCATTCCCGGCGATTGGCGTGGCCGACGTAGGTGGCGCGGTGGCGGTCCACGCAGTGTCCCATGGCGTCGTCGAGGCTGAAGAGCCAGCGCTGCGCCGGAGCCTGCCGCTGCCACGCGACGGCCTCCGCATATTGCAGCGGCCACGGCTTGAGGAAACCGAATTCGGCCACCGGTCCCTGCGCCATCAGCAGGTTCTGCTCTTTCCAGCCGAGCAGGCCGATCGTCGCGTCCGGTCCGGCGATGCGACGCGCCTGCGCCATCACGTCGCGCGCCGAACGGTCGCCGTTGAGCATGGGATAGCCCCATAGGCCGTACACGCCCCACAGCACGCTGGCAAAGATCGCCCAGCCCAGCGGTGCGCGGCGTACCCGGGTGAACGCGACGACGACGAGGCCGGTCACGCCAATGCTCAGCAGCAGCCACCAGATCCGCGGATCCAGACTTTGTTCGATGGTGGTGGCCCACGCCGGATGTCGATGAAGGGCCAGCGCAGCAGCGCCGGCCATCACGCCGGCCATCAACAGAGTCAGCACGAACAGCGCGATACGTACGCCGCGGCGCCGGAGCAGGCCGGGCAGCAGGGGCGCCAGCGCCAGCGCAGCCATGGGCAGGGCAGGCAGGATATAGACGTCGCGTTTGCCCGGACTGAACGAGAAGAACAACACCACCAGCACGATCCAGCCCAGTGGCAGCAGGAACCGGCCATCGCGCCGCCGCAGCCGACGCCACCACGCCGGCAACGCCCAGGGCAGCAGCAGCGACAGAGGCAGCCAGTCCACCGCGATGATGCCGAGGAAATACAGCGGCGAATGGATGTGCCCGGTCGGCGTGGCGTAGCGATGCACGGTCTGCCCGAACAGGATGTTCTGCACGTATTCGGCGTGTTGCGGATCGCCATCGGCGCGCGCGCTCAGCAGCATCGGCAGCAACCAGCCGAGTATCGGCACGAGGAACAGCAGCAAGCCGCCGGCCCAGCGCCATCCGCCGCGAGGAAACGCCACGCCGGACCAATGGCCCCGGCGCGCCACGAGATACGGAACCAGCATCAGCAGCGCCAGCACGCCAACGCCCTTGGTCGCCACGCCGACGCCGGCGAAGAAGCAGCCCGCGGCGAACCAGCGCCACGACGGGCCCAGCAGCAGATGGCGCAGCAGGCCGTAGTTGGCCAGCGTGATCCAGCCAAGCAACAGCGGATCGATCTGCGCGTTGCGCATCTGATAGGTGAAGTGGATGGTAAGCAGCAGCGTGGCCGCGGCGAGCAGCGCGCTGCGGTGGTTCCACAAGCGGCGCGCCAGGTCGTAGACCAGCGCGAGCGCGCCCAGCGCCGCGGCCAGCGATGGCAGCAGGAACGCCACGCGCCAGTTCCCTACGACGAGATACGCCAGCGCCTGCAGCCACATGAATACCGGCGGCTTGTCCGGATACAGCTCATGGCCGCGGTGGGGGAACAGCCATTGGCCATGTTCGACCATCCATCGCGCGACGAGCGCGAAGCGTGGTTCGTCCGACGGCCACGGATCGCGCAGGCCGATGCCGACGCCAAGCAACAGCAAGGCGAACAGGCCGAACAGGACCAAATCCTGGCGGGCACTGCGCAGCCACAGCGGGCGCGCGCGGGACAACGGTGCGCAAGGTTTCACGATGGTTTCGCGTCGATCGGGGATCGCCGGCATCATACCGGCAGGCCGGTGGCATCCGCCTGCACGCGCTCACACTAAGCCTGCGTCTACGGCCCGGATATCGGCGTGGCCGGCTCTTTCCGGATCACGGCGTAATACATGCCGTCGAGGTCGCCGTCGCCGGGCAGGACCTGCCAGCCGACGGTGGCGGGTTGCCCGGCGGGCAATGCGAATGCCACGGCCTGCGCGTCGGGCTGGCTCGCCAGCAGCTCGGCCACGATGGCCTCGTTCTCCGCACGCAACACCGAACAGGTGATGTAGACCAGCCGCCCGTCCGGCGCCAGCAGCGGCCACAACGCCGACAGGATGCGGCGCTGCTGCGCGTGCATCGCGGCGACGTCGCTTTCGCGCCGGTGCAGCCGGACGTCCGGTCGCCGGCGCAGCACGCCGGTAGCCGAGCACGGCGCGTCGATCAGGATCCGGTCGAACGGCTTTCCCTGCCACCAGCCCTTCGGCGCGCCGGCGTCGCCAACCACGATTTTTGCGTTGAGCCGCAGCCGCATCAGGTTCTGCCGGATGCGCTCGGCGCGGCCGGCGTCCATTTCCAGTGCGGTCAGATCGATCTCGGCGCGCTCGAGCATATGGCAGGCCTTGCCGCCCGGCGCGGCGCACGCGTCGAGCACGCGCAGGCCATCGCGGAGGTCGGCCAGATCGGCGGCAACCTGGGCGGCGCCATCCTGCACGGCGAAGTGGCCATCCTCGAAACCAGGCATGCGGGTGACGTCGCTGCTGTGCGGCAACATCACCGCGTCACTGAGCCAGGGATGGCTTTCGGCCGGATAACCGGCGGCTTGCAGCTGTCCGATCAGCGCGTCGCGTTCGCTGCGCTGGCGATTGACTCGCAGCATCAGGGGCGGTTCGCGATTGTCGGCGGCCATCACGGCCTCCGTCTGCGCCGGCCAGTCGCGCTGCAAGGCGGCGGCCAGCCATGCCGGATGCGCATGGCGGGTTTGCGGCTTGGCATCCAGTTTGGCGACCAGCGTTTGGCGCTCGCGCTGCCAGCGCCGCAGCACGGCGTTGACCAGCCCGGCCAGCTGCGGCCGCTGCAACGTGCGCACGGCCTCGACCGTGGCGGCCACCGCGGCATAATCCTGCAGTTCGAGGATCTCCAGCTGCACCAGCCCGATCACCAGCAAGGCATGGATCGCCGGGTCCTTGTGCCGCAGGGATTTCTCCAGCAATCCATCAATGGCGGCGTCGAAGCGCAGCCACCAGCGCGCGCCTTCGCTGAGCAGCGCCATCAGCAGCGCGCGATCGCGTGGATCGGACAGGCGTGGCGCGTAACGTTCCATCACGTCGCGCAGCGAGGCGCCACGCAGCGCGACCTCGGCGAGCCCCTTGGCGGCGAGCGCGCGGGCGTCGGTTTTCGTCGGCGCGGGGCTCATGGCTTGAGGGTTCGAGGCTGGCGCAGTTCGGGCCGGCTGTTGAGATAGTCGGCGGCGCCGATGCGCTTGCCGCCCGCGCGTTGCAGGGCGGTGACGCGCAAGGCGCCGTCGGCGCACGCAAGGTCGATGCCCTCGCGGCCGGCGGCCAATACGCTGCCGGGGGCGCCTTGGTGGTCGAGGACGAGGGCGTGGGCGGCCCAGATCCGCAACCGTTCGCCGGCAATCTCGCCTTCGGCCACCGGCCAGGGATCGAAGGCTCGGACCTGGCGTTCCAGTTCCAGGGCGGACCGGCTGAAGTCCAGCTTCGCTTCGGCCTTGTCCAGCTTGTGCGCGTAGGTGACGCCTTCTTCGGGCTGCGGCGTGGCCACCAGTTGCTCGCCGGCCAGCGTGCGGCGCAGGCCTTCCGCCAGCACCTCGGCGCCCAGCGCGGCAAGGCGATCGTGCAGCGAACCTCCCGTATCGTCGCGGGCGATGGGCGTGCGTCGCTGCAGCAGCACCGGGCCGGTGTCCAGCCCGGCTTCCATCTGCATCAGGTCGACGCCGCTTTCGCCGTCACCGGCCAGGATCGCCCGCTGGATCGGCGCCGCACCGCGCCAGCGCGGCAGCAGGCTGGCGTGCACGTTCCAGCACCCAAGCCGGGGGACGGCCAGCACCTTGCGCGGCAGGATCAGTCCGTAGGCGACCACCACCAGCAGGTCCGGCCGGTAGGCGGAGAGCGTGTTCTGCGCTTCGACGGATTTCAGCGATTCGGGCTGCTCGACCGCGATGCCGGCGTCCAGCGCCGCCTGCTTGACCGGGCTGGGCGCAAGCTTGCGGCCGCGCCCGGCAGGACGATCGGGCTGGGTATACACGGCGACCACGTCGGCGCCGCTGGCACGGCAGGCCTCCAGACAGGGCACGGCGAATTCGGGAGTGCCGGCAAATACCAGCCGCAGGCCTGCGCTAGTCAAGCACTGGCCGCCTGCTTGCGCTGCTTGTCGAGCCGCTTCAGCAGCAGTGCGCGCTTCAGCGAGGACAGGTAGTCGACAAACACCTTGCCTTCGAGGTGATCCATTTCATGCTGGATGCAGACCGCCAGCGGACCCTCGGCCTCGACGATGATCTCGTTGCCGTCGGCGTCCTGCGCCTTCACCTTCACGCTCAGCGCCCGGGTCACGTCGGCGTACAGGCCGGGAAACGAGAGGCAACCTTCCTGATAGACCTGCGAGCCGCTCTTTTCGAGGATCTGCGCATTGATCAGCGCCAGCGGCTGCTTGCGGTCGTCGCTCATGTCGGCGACCAG
>Ga0070714_100001876_pt1 | contig 15328 bp, 12 predicted proteins | sample LARL83metaG_FD_65450 | JGI IMG/M metagenome (GOLD analysis project Ga0070714, IMG submission 65450) | Corn, switchgrass and miscanthus rhizosphere microbial communities from Kellogg Biological Station, Michigan, USA - LAR L8-3 metaG | ecosystem: Host-associated > Plants > Roots > Rhizosphere ...
ATGTTCGCGCTGTTCATGTTCGGCCGCTCGCTCGAGTACTACTGGGGCGCGCGGCGCTTCGTGATCTATTACCTGGTGTGCGTCGTCGCCGCCGGGCTTACGCAGCTCGCGGTGCAGCAGAGCGGCGGTGTGCTGGACGAGACCATTGGTGCCTCCGGTGGCATCTTCGGCGTGCTGCTCGCCTTCGCCTGGTATTTCCCCCGACAGCGCCTGTTCGTCATTCCCATCCCGATCCCGATACCCGCTTGGCTGTTTGTAACTGGCTACGCCCTCGTCGAGCTGTTCTTTGGAGTGACCGGCCGCGAACAAAGCGTCGCGCACTTTGCACATCTGGGCGGGCTTCTGGGCGGCGCGCTCTGCATCCTTTATTGGCGTGCACGACATCGTTTCGTTTCATGAGACGGCACCGGCACCCAGCCGATGACCGCAGCATCTCGGTGCGCGCCCGTGCGATGCCTCGACTCTGCCTCACGAGAGAGCCATAAGCACATGATCACAAAACAAAAAGTTATAAAGTTGAAAACGCCTCCGCCTCACGTTCACAATCGCGCGCTTTGAGTTGGGCGGGAACTTTCCGCCAGAGAGCCCACTAAAGACCCCAAAAGCTCATGATCAAAACCGAACACCTCACCAAACACTACGGCCCGCTCACGGCGGTGGAAGACCTGAGCTTTCAGGTGGGCCCCGGCGAAGTGCTGGGATTCCTCGGCCCGAATGGTGCCGGCAAGACCACTACCATGCGCATGCTGGCCGGGTTCGTGACCCCGACCTCAGGGAGCGCGAGCATCTGCGGACACGATGTCGAGCGCGACCCGCTCGCCGCCAAGGCCGCCCTCGGCTACCTCCCCGAAGGCGCGCCGAACTACGGCGAGATGAGCGTGCGGCGCTTTCTCGCCTTCATCGCCGACCTGCGCGCGCTCGAAGGCGAACGGCGCGCGGCGCGTCTGCGCCACGTGATCGGCCATCTGCAGCTCGAAGGGGTGCTCGAGCAGAGCATCGGCACGCTCTCCAAGGGATTCCGCCGGCGCGTGGGACTCGCGCAGGCGATCATGCACGACCCACCGGTGCTCATCCTCGATGAGCCCACCGACGGTCTCGATCCGAATCAGAAGCACGAGGTTCGCACGCTGATCAACGACATGGCGCGCGACAAGATCATCGTCATCTCGACACACATCCTCGAGGAGGTCGACGCGGTGTGCACCCGGGCGATCATCATCTCCCAGGGCCGTATCGTCGCGGACGACACCCCGGCGGGGCTTGCCGCCCGCTCGCGCTATCACAACGCGGTGACCATGCAGCTCGAGCAGCCCGCGCAGTTGCCGACCGCGCGCGCCGCTGTCCAGGCGCTGCCGGCGGTGGCGCAGGTGGAGGTGAGCGAGCGCGATGCGCGTCTGACGGCACTGCCGAAGGCCGGCACACCCATACTGCCGGCGCTCTCGGAACTCGCCGCGCGCACCGGACTGAAGCTCAAGGAGCTGCACCTCGAGTCCGGCCGTCTCGACGAAGTGTTTCGCACCATTACTTCCTGAGGGCGAGCAGCAGCATGCGCAACGTGGGCATCATCATGCGCCGCGAGCTGGTGAGTTACTTCGCCACCCCGCTCGCGTACGTATTCATCGTCATCTTCCTGTTGCTCGCCAACTGGTTCACTTTCTACCTCGGCGCCTTCTACGAGCGTGGCCAGGCGGATCTCGATTCCTTCTTCGCATTTCTTCCCTGGCTGTACCTGTTCCTGATTCCGGCGCTGTCGATGAAGCTGTGGGCCGAGGAGCGCAACTCCGGCAGCATCGAGCTGCTCATGACCCAGCCGGTCACGCTGCGCGAGGCGGTGCTCGGCAAGTTCCTCGCCGCCTGGATCTTCACCGCGTTCGCGCTCGCGCTGACCTTCCCGCTGTGGATCACGGTCAACTACCTCGGGCGGCCCGATAACGGCGCCATCCTCGCCGCCTATCTCGGCAGCCTCCTGCTCGCGGGCGGCTTCCTCGCGATCGGCTCGTGCATGTCGTCGCTGACGCGCAGCCAGGTGATTGCCTTCATCCTCGGGGTGTTCGCCTGTCTGCTGTTGCTGCTCGCCGGGTTCCCGGGAGTACTCGATGTATTCCGCAGCTGGGCGCCGCAGTCGATCGTGGATGCGATCGCCTCGCTCTCGTTCCTCGCTCATTTCGACTCCATCCGGAAGGGCGTCATCGACGTACGCGACCTGCTGTACTTCGCGATGCTCATCAGCCTGTTCCTGCTCGCCACCGCCATCGCGCTCGAACTGCGCAAAGCGGATTAGCCGGAGTTCCAGCCAGACATGAACAAGCGCTCGACACTAGGCGGCGGCACGCTCCTCGCGCTCGCCCTGCTCTTCATCGGACTCACGGTGCTCTTCAACTACGCCCTGCGCGGCTGGCGGCTCGATCTGACGCAGAACCGCCTCTACACCACCGCGCCCGGCACCGACCGCGTGCTCGCGAGCATCAAGGAGCCGATCAACCTCTACTTCTTCTTCTCCGAGAAAGCGGCCGCGGGCATTCCGGATCTGAACACCTATGGGGTGCGGGTGCGCGAGTTCCTGCAGGAGCTGGTGTCGCGCTCCAACGGCAAGCTGCACCTGCACGTGATCGATCCGCAGGCCTTCTCCGAAGAGGAGGACCGCGCCTCCGAGCTCGGCGTGCGCGGGGTGCCGCTCGGCGGCGCGGGCGGGCAGTTCTACTTCGGCCTCGCCGGCACCAATTCCACCGACGGTCGCGCGGCGATCGAATTCTTCGATCCGAAGAAGGAGCAGTTCCTCGAGTACGACGTGGTGAAGCTCATCTATCAGCTCGCCAATCCGAAAAAGCCGGTCGTGGCGTGGCTGTCCGGCCTGCCGATGACCGGCGGCTTCGATCCGCGCACCGGACAGATGCGCGAGCCGTGGATGGTCTACAGCGATGCGCAGCAGCTCTTCGACCTGCGGCCGCTCGAGCAGAACGCGACCAAGATCGACCCCGATGTGAACGTGCTGGTGCTGGTACACCCGAAGGCGCTGTCACCGGCCACGGAGTTCGCGATCGATCAGTACGCGCTGCGGGGCGGGCACATCCTGGTATTTGTGGATCCGCTTGCCGAATCCGACAATGCGGGCGCGGAGATGGGTAATCCCATGGCGGCCATGAACGCCGACAAATCATCACATCTGGAGCCGCTCCTGAGCGCCTGGGGCGTGAAGTTCAACCCCGAGGAAGTGGTGGCCGATCGCGGACACGCGCTTGCCGTCACGCTGCGCCAGGGCGAGCAACCGGTCGAGCATCTCGGCATCCTCGGGCTGGATGGCAAGAGCTTCGCCAGCGGCGATGTGATCACCTCTGGGCTCTCCAAGGTCAACGTCGCCACCGCCGGCTACCTCGAGCCGCTGGCCGGCGCGCAGGCCTGTCAGCCGGTGAAGGCCGGCGGTACCTGCTTCGAGGCGCTGCTTAAGTCGAGCACCGACGCTGCGGCGCTGCCGGCGACCCGCTTCAAGATGCTGTTCGACCCGGCAACGCTACTCGATGGCTTCAAGCCGACCGGCCGCGCCTACGTGATCGGTGCGCGCGTCAGCGGTAACGTGCACAGCGCCTTCCCCAACGGTCCGCCGGCGGGCGTGACGCTCCCCGCCGGACAGACGGCACTCAAGCAATCGGCCAAGCCACTCAACCTCGTGGTGTTCGCCGATACCGACATGCTCTCGGACTTCATGTGGGTGCGCGAGCAGAACTTCTTCGGCCAGCGCATGACCCAGGCGTGGGCGAGCAACGGCGATCTCATGGAGAACGCCCTCGATAATCTCGCCGGCAGCGCCGATCTCATCAGTGTGCGCGGCCGCGCCACCTTCCAGCGGCCCTTCGACCGCGTCGACCGGTTGCGCCGTGCCGCGGACGAGCGGCTGCACGCCAAGGAGCAGGAGCTCGAGGCGCAGCTGCGCGACACCGAGAGCAAGCTCACCGCGCTGCAGTCGAAGAAAGACAAGGGCTCCGCGCTCATCCTCACTCCCGAGCAGGAGCAGGAGATCGAGCACTTCCAGACCGAGAAGCTGCGCATCCGCAAGGAGCTGCGCGCAGTGCGCGCCGGGCTCAACGAGAACATCGAGCGGCTCGGAACGACGCTCAAGATCATCAACATCGTGCTGGTGCCGCTGCTGTTCGCGGTGCTGGCACTCGCGGTGTGGCTGTGGCGGCGCCGGCGGCGCGCGCCCCCAACACACGCCGCCGCGGTGGCCGCGGAGGCGCATCCATGAGCGCGCGCCGGGTTGGCTGGCTGCTCGCCGCCGGACTCGCCGTGGTCGCATTCGCCGTCTGGCTCTCTTCGCGCCGCCACCTCGAGCGCGACATGATGGTGGGCGCGCTCGTGCTGCCGGGCCTCGAGCACAACGTCAACACCGTCACCAAGGTCAGCTTGCGCAAGGGCGATGGCACGCGCGCGACGCTGCAAAAGGGCGGCGACGCCTGGCGCGTCGAGGAGCGCGGCTGGCCGGCGGACGTCGGCAAGGTGCGCAAGCTCCTGCTGGATCTCGGCGCGCTCAACATCGTCGAGGAGAAGACGCGACTGCCGGCCAACTACCCGCAGCTCGGTGTCGAGGATGTCAGCTCGCCCAAGGCCACCGGCACACTGGTCGACATCGCCGGGGCCTCGCGCAGCTGGTCGGTGATCATCGGCAAGTCCTCGGGCGCCAAATCCGGTTACGTGCGCGTCGCCGGCGCGCCGCAGACGCTGCTCGCGGCGCCGCTGCTCACGGTGGACTCCGATCCGAAGGGCTGGCTCGAGAAGACTCTGCTCGATGTCCCCGTGGCACGCGTGCGCCAGGTCGAGGAGCGCCCCGCCAAGGGGCCCGCCTTCACCGCCGCGCGCGACAAGAAGGAGCAGAACGATTTCACCGTCAGCCCGCTGCCGAAGGGACGCGAATTGACGAGCGCGGCGGCGGCCGAGCCGATCACGACGGCGCTCGGTTCCCTGACGCTCGATGATGTACGCAAGGCGGATCCGAAGTCGGACCCCCCCGCGACGCACGCGCTCTATCGCACTTTCGATGGGCTCGAGGTCGACGTCGCGGGTCACAAGGATGGTACGCACGCGTTCATTGCGATCAGCGCCCGCTCGGCCAGCAAGGACACTGCCGCTGAGGCTGAGCAGCTCACGGCGCGCCTCTCGGGCTGGGAGTTCGAGATCCCGGATTACAAGTACAACGCGATGTTCTCGCCGCTCGAGGATCTGCTGAAGAAGCCGCCGCAGCCGGCGAAGAAGGCGACTGCGGGCGCGGCCAAGCCCGCGAAGGGCGCGAAGCCCTCGGGCGATGCTCCCTCGAGCGACGCTGCCCCGAGCGCGGTTCCCTCGAAGTAGCGTTCGTTCAAGGTTTCACCTGCGCCATGATGGCGAGCGGCCGGCCCTCCGGATCGCTGAAGTGCGCCATCCACTCCTCCGTGCCATCCGCGTGGCGGTGGATCAAGTGGGGAGCATCGGCGAACTCCACGCCGCGCGCGCGCAGCGTGTCGTAGGCGGCGCGGATGTCCTCGACCCGCAGGTAAAGAATCGATTCGGGCGCCGGCTTTTCCTGCGCGTGCAGGTAGAGCCGCGTACCACCGCAGTCGAAGAACGCGAGTGCGCCGAAAGTGTAGAGGTGAGGCAGCCCGAGCGTCTTGCCGTACCAGGCTTCCGACTCCTTGATGTCGCGCACGGTGCGCGAGACCTGGGCGAGCGGACCGAGCGTAACGGTACTCATTGATGGCTCCTTAGCTCTCAGGGCGCTCGAGCCCGGCTCGCGGAACCAGCGCCGCAGCGCCCGACGGTCCGCAAGACCGAGTTTCGAGAGCGCATTGCTCACATGGAACTTCACCGCATCGGTGCTGGTGCCGCAAGGGTCGAATTACCCTCCCCCCACTGCGACATGCCCGCTGCGCTGCCACGCTTCAGCTTGGCGGGAACCCGGGATGCGGGCTGCTCCCGGGGGGGCGTAGAATTTTTCCAGGCTCACGGGTCTATTTACCTGACAGCCATGGCAAGGAGGCGCTCATGAGCGCGGTATTACTCGCGGTTTTCGGCCAGTACGGGGACGCGGAGCGGGTGCGGACCAAGCTCGTCAGTGATGGCTTCCCCACCGACCGTGTCGAGCTCACCTCCCAAGGGGAGCCTGGGCGCGCGGGCGTGCAACCGGCGGGCTCGAGGCGCACTCAGTTCGTGCAGTATTTCCGTACCCTACTCAGTCAGGAGGATGAGCGCGCGTTCGCGGATGCGCTCGCCGACCGGGTCGATGGCGGCAAGGCCGCCACGATCGCCGTGCATCCGCGCGGAGCCATCGAGACCGCCCGGGCCGCCGCGATTCTCCAGAACGCAGGTGCGGCCGAAGTCGTCGGACACGATCTGGAGAACCAGAGCTTCGAGCACGCCGCATCGCGTGGCGACGGCTACTGGGTGCGCCACTTCATGCTCGACAACCCGACCGGTGCCGACTGCATCTACTGCCGTCTCTTCCCGGCGCACAAGCACGAGCACTGAGCCGCGGCGGCGGCGCTGCGGCAGTCGCGAGCAGGCGCCCCGCCAGGGGCCGCGCGTTCGATGCATGTCGTCCGGCGATAGTTCACCACTTGGTAACTATCGCCGGAGACACCTCCCGCTCCTCCCCCGCAAGGCAATCGACACGCTCGATAGAAAGCGCCTTTACGGCTGCTTGTCGAGCTTGTAGCTCGTCATCTGTCCGTGCTGCACGTCCTTATCGGTCACCTCGATGCTCTGGCCATCCTTGGCGGCGGCGAGATGGATCTCATCCGTCATTTTTCCCATGCGATAGTCGGTCTCTACGACCGTGTTGTCGTCGACCCTGTGCAGCTTCACCTTCGTGTGTCCCGGATCGCCTGCTACCGGGTACTCCTTGCCGTCGAACTTGGCGTCATATGATTGCCCGTTCCATTTCATCGAGAAACCGTCGGCGCTCATCGCGTAGTGGACGGTACCCGCGGTAGCGTCGGCGTCGGACACCGCACCCAGCCACGACCCGGAGATCGCATGCGCACCCGCTGGTCCGGCCGCCATGCGCGTCTCGGTGAACGTGACGTTGGCGGTCTTGGCGCCCGAATGATCGATTACCTTGCCAGTGAGCGTCTTGCCATCGGCCGAAACACTGTAGGTCAGGTCGGTGATCGTTTTGCCGCCCTTCTTCTGGATGATCTGCACCGAGGTGGGACTCAGGACCTTGGCTGCGACAGTGTCGTAATAGGGATGGCCCGAGACCTGCTGATCGGTGCCGTCGGCTTTGACCTTCACCTCCGGAGTGCAGCTCGAGCAGGTGTACATGCCGTCGGCAAGGACGTACACGTCCGGCTTGCCGGTGGTCTTCACCGAGTTCGCGCGCAATTTCCAGGTGCCATCGAGCGCGCTGCTGGCAAGCGCTGCCGCCGGCGCGAGCAGCAGCGCTGCGCTGATGATTCTCATGGTGACTCCCTCAGTTGATTGTTAGGCGGCACCGCAGTGGCAACGGCACCGGAGGCGCGCGAGTTTATGCCTCGGGCACGTCCCCACCAAGACTCATCGCAGCAAAAACGGCTCGGCCTGCACAGCAGAGCATAAGCCCAAGGCGCACTCACGCTGCACGGCAACCGGTGCTAACGTGAGCCGATGGAGAAGACACACTACCTCGGCGGCTGCTTCTGTGGCGCGGTGCGCTACGAGGTGTCCGGAGCGCCGCGCGCGTTGTGTTACTGCCATTGCGAGAGCTGCCGCCGCGCGGCGGGCTCGCCGGCGGTGGCCTGGGGCACTTTCGAGCGCAGCGGTTTTCGCGTGACGCACGGCCGGATGACCGAGTTCCACTCCTCGCCACGGGTGACGCGTGGCTTCTGTGCCGACTGCGGCTCCTGCCTCACTTATTCCCACGAAGGGCGTCCCGCCGACATCGACGTGACGCTGGCGACGCTCGCGGAGGTGGCCCAGCTCGCGCCGACCATGCACGTGTGGGTCGCCGACAAGCTCCCGTGGGTCAGGATCGAGGATGGGCTGCCGCAGTTCAGCGCTACCCCCTCAGCAGGCGCTGCCAGCTAACGCGTACGCGCGAGCAGCACGAAGGTCACGAGCGCGAGCAGCGCGGTCGGAATCCAGGCGAGCAGCACCGGATCCAACTGGAAAACCACCGTACCGCTTTCGATCAGGCGCTGCAGCAGGAAGAAGCCGATGCCGATCAGCAGTCCAAGCATCATGCGGGTGCCGGCGCCTGCGGAGCGCATCGAGCCGAGCACGAACGGTATGGCGAGCAGCACGGCAAACATTACACCGACGGTGCGCGCGATGCGCGACCAGAAGGCAAACACGTACTCACGCGCGTCGAGCGAGTTGCTCTGGAAATATTGGATGAGACGCCAGAGCGCGCGCCCGGTGAGCTGTTTCGGATCCTCGACGGCAAGTCCCAGAAACCCGGCCGAGACGTTCGATTCCAGTACCCGCTGACCCGGGGGGCGGGTGGTAACGTCATCGTGCTCGAAGCGCGACTCGCGGTAATCGCTCAGCAGCCATTGGCCGCGCGCCCCGGCGGCGGCGTGCGCCGCGTGCCCGAGTGCGATGAGCCGGTGGTCCGGTGAGAGCTCGAAGATCTGCATGCTGCCGAACTGCCGCGCGCTCGACTGCCCCGCCACGTTCAGTATCAGATCCCCATCGCGGACCCAGGCACCACCGCCGCCACCGAAGCTGACATTGCTCAGCTTGCTGAAGGCCTTTTGCGAACGCGCAGTCGCCTGCAGCGGCGGAGCGAAAAATTCCCCGAGCAGCACCTCGAAGAGCACGAGCAGGAGACCCGCCAGCAGCGCCATGCTCGCCAGGCGCGCGACCGAGACGCCGGTGGCCCGAATGACCGTCAGCTCGCTGCCGCGAGCGAGCGAGCCCAAGCCCAGGAGCGAGCCGATGAGCGCGGTGATCGGCAGCAGCTCGTATGCCTGCTGCGGCAAATTGAGCAGCGAGTACCACAGCGCGCTGAGGGCTGTGTAATGCCCGACGCCGATATCTTTTTCCTGGTCCATGAACACGAACAGCGCACCGAGCACGAGCAGCACCGCCATCACCATCAGCACGGTGCCGAGGATCGCGCGGACGATGTAGCGGTCGAGGACACTCATGATCCGCGCCACCGATAACGCAAGCGCGTCGCAATGCCGGGACCCAGGATCACGGCAAGCGCGAGCAGCGCGACCACGACGTGCGTCCACCACAGGCCCACCACTTCCGGCACCGAACCACGCGCCAGCCAGGTCCTGCCGGTCGTGGCGAGGTTGTAGTAGACGAAGAAGATGAGCACGGCCACCCACACCCGCGCGTAACGCCCCTGCCGCGGCCTGAGCTTCGAGAGCGGCACCGCGAGCAACGCCAGCACCAGGCACATGATCGGCATGCTGATCCGCCAGTGCAGCTCTGCCCGCTCGGCGGGGTCGCTCGAGTGGCGCAGGCTCGCCGTCGGCCGGGCCTCGAGGTCCCGCACCGCATCGGCCATGGCCGGCAACTGCAGGGTCACGACGTGCACGGCGAAGCGCACGATGCGGAACTCGGGACTCCCCGGGACGCCCTCCAGCCGCTCCCCGTCATAAAGTGTAAGAATGTGTGTCATGCCGTCGGTGGTGACCGCATGAGTCGCACGATCGGCGAGGGCTACCTCCACCTGCGGGCCATCATTGCGCTCGAGAAACACCTCTCCGAGGGTGCCGTCGCGGTCTACCTTCTGCGCGTACAGCACCGCCTTCGTGCCGGGACCGAAGCTGCGGAACTTCCCCGAGGCGATGGGCGCCAGCTGCCCGGCGCGCAGCGCGGCGTTGCGCAGGCTGAGCGCCTGCGCGGTGGCCTGCGGTGCCAGTACCAGCGAAAGCCACGCCAGTGCCCCCGCCACCAGCAGGGCAAGCAGCGCGACCGGAGCGTAAAGCGTGCGCCGCCCTGCCCCGCAGGCGAGCGCCGCAGCTATCTCGCTGTCGTGGTACAGACGCCCGAAGGCGAGCACGACCCCGAGCAGCAGTCCCACCGGTACGACGATCGAGAGATACTGGAGCGAGGAAAGCCCGATCAGCTCCAGTATGATGCTCTGCGGGTACTGATTCGCCGCAGCGCGCTCCATCACCGCGACCACCTCGTTGGCGAGCAGAATGATGAGCAGCACCCCGGTCACGGCCAGCCAGGCGACCACCACCTCGCGCAGGACATAGCGGCCGAGGATGCTTGCCAACCTCATGAATGCAGCGCGCTGAAACCCGCCGCGGGCTCTTGAGTTACACTTGCCACCACTTTGCACCCGTAACGGCGCAGCACGCGCTCAATAAAACGACACGAGCGCGGGACGCTGTGATCGCCGCGAATAAGGTAAATCAGACGGCCGCGCGCCTCAACGGCAGAACTTAAAGGACAGGGCATGGAATTCGGGGTCTGGACTAAGGGCTTGGCCACGCTGGCGGTTGATTGCCTGGTTCTCGGAGTGTTCGAGGAGGCGCAGCTCGGCGCGCAGGGCGGAAGCGTCGATGCCGCGAGCGGTGGGCGGCTGCGCAAGCTGCTCGCGCGCGGCGACTTCTCCGGGCGGCCCGGCGAGACACTGTTGATTGCCGATCTGCCCGGTATCACCGCTTCGCACGTGCTGCTCATCGGCATGGGGCAGGCCAAGCAGCTGCAGCGCAGGAGCTGGCGCAAGGCATGGTCGGTCGCTGCCGGTGCGCTCAACCGCACGCGCATCGCGAGCTGTGCCGTCGCGCTCGACCGGCCCGATGCCAAGGAACTCGATGATTACTATCTCGGACGCGCGGTCGCCGAGCTCACTGGCGCCGCGCTCTATCGCATCAACGATCTGAAGACCGCCCGCAAGCCGCCGGCGCCGGCGCTGAAGAAAGTGCTGGTCGGACCGGTGCGCCGTGCCACAGCCGCCGAGCGTGGCCTGACTCACGGGGATGCGATAGCTGCAGCGCAGAGCGTGCAGCGCGATCTCGCCAACCTCCCGGCCAACATCTGCACGCCCACTTATCTCGCCGAGCAGGCGCGCGCGCTCGCCAAGCGCCATGGGAGCCTCAAGGTGCGCGTGCTCGATGAGCCGGCGATCCGCCGCGAGAAGATGGGGTGTCTGCTCGCGGTCGCGCAGGGCAGCCATCAGCCGCCGCGCTTCATCGTGCTCGAGCATCAGGGAGGAGCGAAGAAGCTGCCGCCGCCGATCGTGTTGGTCGGCAAGGGCGTCACCTTCGACAGCGGCGGCATCTCGCTCAAGGATCCGCCCGGGATGGATGAGATGAAGTTCGATATGAGCGGTGCCGCCGCGGTGATCGCGGCCCTCACCCTCGCCGCTCAGTTGCGTCTGCCGCTGCACCTCATTGGCCTCCTCGCCGCGGTGGAGAATATGCCGGGCGGTCGCGCGGTGAAGCCCGGCGACATCGTCACGAGCGCTTCGGGGCAAACGGTCGAGATCCTCAACACGGACGCCGAGGGGCGGCTGATCCTGAGCGATGCCCTGCACTACGCCCGCCGTTTCCACCCGGCGGCGGTGATCGACATCGCAACCCTCACCGGCGCGTGCGTGGTGGCGCTCGGTCACCACCACTCCGGTGTCATGAGCAACGACCAGGGGCTGGTGCGTGAGCTGCTCGAAGCCGGGCAGCGTGCCGATGACCGCTGCTGGCAGCTGCCGCTCACCGAGGAGTATGGCGAGCAGTTGAAGAGCAACTTCGCCGACTTCGCCAACGTCGGTGGGCGCGATGGCGGCGCGATCACCGCCGCAACCTTCCTCGGCAAGTTCACGCAGGGACTGCGCTGGGCGCATCTCGACATCGCCGGCACCGCCTATCAGAGCGGCGCGGCCAAGGGAAGCACGGCACGGCCAACGGCGCTGCTCGCGGATTTCCTGCTGAAACGCGCGGCGCGCTGAGCCGCGGCGCGCACCCGGCACCCCGCACCCGCGCTGCGCGTGTCCGTGCGTCCGCCTGCCGAGCGGCAGTCCCCGGCGCGAGCGCGGCGTATTCCGCCGCTATAATCGAACCGTCCTACCCGTACTCGCTTCACTGACATGGACAAGGTGTACGCGCCGCACGACATCGAGCGGCGCATCTACGAGCGCTGGGAATCTCACGGCTGGTTCGCTCCGCACGGGAGCGGCGCGCCCTATTGCATCATGATCCCGCCGCCGAACGTCACCGGCACGCTCCACATGGGTCATGCATTCCAGCACACCCTCATGGACGCCCTGAGCCGCTATCAGCGCATGCGCGGGCGGCGCGTACTGTGGCAGCCCGGCACCGATCACGCCGGCATCGCCACGCAGATGGTGGTCGAGCGGCAGCTGAATGCGCAGGGAATCAAACGCACCGATCTCAGCCGCGCGGCTTTCCTCGAGCGCGTATGGGCGTGGAAGGAGCAGTCCGGCGGCACCATTACCTCCCAGATGCGCCGCCTCGGCGACTCGGTCGACTGGTCGCGCGATCGCTTCACCATGGATCCGGACATGTCGCGCGCGGTCACCGAGGTGTTCGTGCGGCTGTATGCCGAAGGACTCATCTATCGCGGCAAGCGCCTCGTCAACTGGGATCCGGTGCTGCTCACCGCGCTCTCCGACCTCGAGGTGCAGTCGCACGAGGAGGACGGACAGCTCTGGCACCTGCGCTATCCGCTCGCGCGCGGCACCGGCCAGGTGGTGGTGGCGACCACCCGCCCGGAGACGCTGCTCGGAGACACGGCGGTCGCGGTGCATCCGCAGGATGCGCGCTATCGCTCGCTCATCGGCCAGAAGGTTCATCTGCCGCTCGCCGAGCGCGACATTCCGGTGATCGCCGATGAGTACGTGGACCCCGCGTTCGGCTCGGGTGTGGTCAAGATCACCCCGGCGCACGACTTCAACGATTACGAGCTGGGGCTGCGGCATGGACTGCCGCTCATCAACATCTTCACCCCGCGGGCCGCGCTTGCCGACACCGTTCCCGAACGCTTCCGCGGCCTCGACCGCTTCGAGGCGCGCAAGCGCGTGGTGGCCGAGCTCAGCGCCGCGGGCCTCATCGAGCGTATCGAGAAGCACCGTTCGGTGATCCCGCGCGGCGATCGCAGCGGCGCCGTACTCGAGCCCTATCTCACCGATCAGTGGTACGTGAAGATCGCACCGCTGGCGCAGCCGGCGATCGCGGCGGTGAGCGAGGGTCGCACGCGCTTCGTGCCCGAGAACTGGGCCCGCACCTACTTCGAATGGATGCGCAACATCCGCGACTGGTGCGTCAGCCGCCAGCTCTGGTGGGGCCACCGCATTCCGGCCTGGTACGACGAGAAAGGCAATATCTACGTCGCGCGCAACGACGCGGAGGTGCGCGCTCAGCACGGACTCGGCGCGGATGTGGTGCTGCGCCAGGATGAGGATGTGCTCGACACCTGGTTCTCCTCCGCGCTGTGGCCGTTCTCCACGCTCGGCTGGCCGGAGAAGTCCGAGCCGCTCGCCACCTTTTATCCGTCGAGCGTGCTGGTCACCGGCTTCGACATCATCTTCTTCTGGGTTGCCCGCATGATGATGATGGGGCTGAAGTTCATGGGCGAGGTGCCGTTCCGTGACGTGTACATCACCGGGCTCATTCTCGATGAGCACGGCGACAAGATGTCGAAATCCCGCGGCAACGTCATCGATCCGCTCGACATCGTCGATGGCATCCCGCTCGAAGAGCTGATCACCAAGCGCACGAGCGGGTTGATGCAGCCGCAGCTCGCGCCCGCCATCGAGAAGGCGACGCGCCGTCAGTATCCGCAGGGCATCTCGCCCCATGGAACCGATGCGCTGCGGCTCACCTTCGCAGCGCTGGCCTCCCCGAGCCGCGAGATACGCTTCGAGCTCGCACGCGTCGGCGGTTACCGCAACTTCTGCAACAAGCTATGGAACGCGGCGCGCTTCGTGACGCAGCGCATCTCCGCAGTTGATGCGAGCGAGCGCGGCACGGGCAGTGCAGGCACTGCGGGCGGTGCAGGCACTGCGGGCGGCGCGGGCACTGCGGTGCAGGAGTTGCCGCTTTCGGTGGCTGATCGTTGGATCCGCTCGCGCTTCGGACGCACGCTGAGCGCGGTGGAAAAGGCATTCGCGGAATATCGCTTCGACTATGTCGCGACCGCTCTCTACAAGTTCACCTATGACGACTACTGCGACTGGTACATCGAGCTCACGAAGCCGGTGCTGGAAGCGGATGCCGGCGCGGCGGACGCGGAGGGAGCGCCCGCGCGGCGTGCGGCGCAGCGGACACTGGCGCAGATCCTCGAGGCGCTGCAGCGCGCACTGCACCCGCTCATGCCCTTCATCACCGAGGAGATCTGGCTGCGGGTCGCCCCGCTCGCCGGTGTTGCGGGAGAGACCGTGATGCTCGAGGCCTATCCGCGCGCGCCGGATTTTGCCGTGGATGAGCCAGCCGAGCGCGAGATCGCCTGGGTACAGAGAGTGGTGCTCGGGGTGCGGCAGATCCGCGGGGAGATGAACATCAGTCCGGCGAAGCGCATTGCGGTTCTGCTCAAGGATGCGAGTGCGGAAGACGAGGCCCATCTGGCGCGCCACCGCACCTGGCTCCAACGCCTCGCAGGTCTCGAGAGCCTCACGCTGCTTCAACCGGGGGCGCGGATACCACAGTGTGCGATGGCGCTCGCGGGCACGCTCAGTGTGCTCGTGCCGATGGCCGGCCTCATCGATCCGGACGCCGAAGCCGAGCGGTTGGGCAGGCTCCTCGCCCGCGCACAGACCGATCTCGAGAAAATCCGCGAGCGGCTCGCCCGCGAGAGTTTCGTACGCAACGCCCCCGCGCAGGTGGTCACGCTCGAGCGCGAGCGGGCAGCTGAGCTCGAGCGCAGCGTAACCGGGCTCGCCGCACAGCTCGACCGGGTGCGCGGGCTGAAAGCGTGAGCGCCCCCGACCTGGCCGTCGCCGCCGCCGCGGGTGTGGATGCCGCGACGCTCAGCCGCGTGCTGGCGACCCTCGAGACGGTGATCCTGGGCAAGCCCGCGCAGATACGCCTGTGCCTGGCGTGCCTTCTCGCCCGCGGGCACCTGCTGATCGAAGACGTCCCCGGCGTCGGCAAGACGACGCTCGCGCACGCGCTCGCACACGTGCTCGGCCTCTCCTGGCAGCGCGTGCAGTTCACGAGCGATCTGCTGCCGGCGGACATCATTGGCGTGTCGGTGTTCGATCGCGCGAGCCAGCAGTTTCATTTCCGCCGTGGACCGATCTTCACGCAATTGTTGCTGGCGGACGAGGTGAACCGCGCGAGCCCGCGCACCCAGAGTGCGCTGCTCGAGGCCATGGAGGAGCGCCAGGTTAGCGCCGATGGCACCACCTATGCACTGCCCGAGCCCTTCTTCGTCGTCGCCACGCAGAACCCGCACGAGCAGC
>Ga0070714_100001877_pt1 | contig 15326 bp, 7 predicted proteins | sample LARL83metaG_FD_65450 | JGI IMG/M metagenome (GOLD analysis project Ga0070714, IMG submission 65450) | Corn, switchgrass and miscanthus rhizosphere microbial communities from Kellogg Biological Station, Michigan, USA - LAR L8-3 metaG | ecosystem: Host-associated > Plants > Roots > Rhizosphere ...
CGCGCGATCTCGTCGTCGCTCACGCCCCACCGGTCACCGATCATGTGTCCATCCTGCACGGGCTCGTGCCGAGGTGTCACAGTGTGACCGACATCGGGGTCGCCTGTTCTCGTCTCGAGATCACGACCGTGGCGCGGCTATCGTCCGCGCGTGACGGTCACGGGCGCACTTGTCGCCTGAACACGCCCGCCCGCGATCCGGTAGCCGAACACGTACCGGCCGGGCAGCGGCGGCAGGGTCACCGTTGTCGCGCCGGTGTCCGCCGTCGTGCTGACGTGGGCGACCGGCCAGCACAGCCACACCGCCCGGCAGGCGACGATGGCGTCGGCGGGGGAGTGGCCGGGGGTGGCCGTCCACCGCACGGTCCACGTCCGCACATTGCCGGTCGGGCCAGCGTTCACCGTGGTCGGCACCCAGCCGCCGAGGACGAATCCCGGGTCGGACCAGGCTGCTGCCGTCGCGTCGTCGAGTTGGCGGGAGCACGGCAGTCGGCCGCCGACGTTCACCGGACCGCCGGTCGAGTCCGTGCTGTGGTGTTCCCAGTCGGACAGGTTCGGGGCCAGCGTGCAGTCGTTCGGCGTGATCTGCCAACCCACCGGGATGATGTGGGTGTCCATGGTGGTGTCCAGGTACACCGCCTGGCTGAACGGGAACCGGTCGGTCTGGATCCGTCCCAAGTAGACCGTGCCGTCGGCGACGCCGGGCGCGCGGGTGAGCCGGTCGCGCAGGAAGACGTCACCGTTGTGGTTGGCGTCGTTGCGGATCTGCGTCACGAAGCCGGCGTGCGCGGACTCCAGCGTGGAGTCCTGGACGAACGCCGTGCCCGTACCCCACACGAAGTCCACGTCGCCGATGATCGTGCTGTCCGTGACGAAGCCGTCGCCCTGCAGGCGCAGCGTGTCCTGGAAGCTGCTCAGCACGACGCGGTCGAGCGTGATGTGCTGTCCGTTGCCGCGGAACGCCTCGGCCTGCGTACCTCCGAACGGCGTGGTGTTGTGCAGGGTCAGGTCGGTGAGCGTCACGTCGTCCGCGTCCACGCCGAACAGCGCGCGCCAGCAGTTGTGGATGTCCGGCACGGCCAGCACGCGCCGCGGGCAGACGTCGGCCGGGCCGCCGTTGACCAGCGCGGTGTCGCCGTTGAGATTGTTGTTGTTGGTGTACTGGATGATCGTGCGGTCCGCGCCGGCGCCGGTGATCGCGATGTGGGACCGGTCCGGCCGGATGTAGTCGATCTCGTCGTACGTGCCCGGTCGCACGTCGATGTGGACCTGGTGGGTGTTGCCGAGCGGTACGGCGTCGATCGCGCCCTGCACGGTGCAGAAGTCGCCGGAGCCGTCCACGGCGACGACGAGATGGTCGGCGCCCGGCCGTGGTTCGTGCCGGGTGGTGAACCGCCACGCGTGCGGGTCGGAGATGCCGGCGAAGCCGGTGAAGACGCCCGGGTCGACCGTGACGTAGTAGGTCTGGCCGGGGTCGAGTTCGTGGTGCGGGGTGATGGTCGCGATGTCGCCGTCGACGGTCACCGGTTGGTAGTGGAACTCGTGCGGCAGGCCGGTGTCGGACAGCGCGCCGCCGATGTTCTTCTCGGCGCTCGCCGGATCGGCGAGGTCGATCCGGTCGGCGATCGAACCGTCCGCCCGGTGCACCGTGATCGCGCCGCTGCTGCCCGGCACGGGCGGTTGGTCGAACGCGATGCGCAACGGCGTGTCGACGCACACGCCGAACCGATGATCAGGCGTCGGATGCGGGACGGGTGTCGTCGGGGCGAGCGCCAGGGTCGCGACCGACAGGACCGTGAGAGACGGGGCGAAGCACCACACGAGGTACTCCCTACACCGGTGAGATCTGATATATGATATGTGACGCTAGGCGGAGTGGTGGCTCACGTCAACGGTGGACGTGGAGGTGGCACGAATGCCCGAGAAGTTCGATCGACGGACACTGTTGCGCTGGTCATCGGCGCTCGGCGGAGCGCTCGTCCTGCCAGTAGTGGGCGGCACGGCGGCATGGGCGCACTCCGACGGCGCGGCGGAACGACGCGCGGTGGACGAGGGCGCGCGGCGGGTGCTCGCCCAGGTCCGGGTACCGCGGTTCCGGCCGCTGTATCTCCCGGTGACCGCGTTCGGCGCGGTCGGAGACGGCGGCACGGACTGCACAGCGGCGTTCCGCCGCGCCATCACCGCCTGCCACCTGGCCGGCGGCGGGCACGTGGTGGTGCCGCCCGGCAACTACGCCACCGGCCCGATTCACCTGCTCAGCAACGTGGACCTGCACCTCGAACGCGGCAGCACGTTGTTGTTCAGCAACGATCCGTCCGCGTACCTGCCGCCGGTGTTCACCCGGTGGCAGGGCATCGAGTTGATGAACTACTCGCCGCTGATCTACGCGTTCGGCCAGCACGACATCGCGATCACCGGCGAGGGCGTGCTGGACGGCCAGGCCGACGCGACCCACTGGCTGGAGTGGAAGCCGCTCGGGGACGCCGACTTCCCGCAGTTGGAGGCGATGGCGAACGCTGGCATCCCGGTGCCGCAACGGATCGCCGCGCCCGGCCTGCACTTCCGGCCGCCGTTCGTCCAGCCGTACCGCTGTTCGAACGTGCTGATCGAGGGCATCACCATTCGCAACACCCCGTTCTGGCACCTGAATCCCGTGTTGTGCCACGGCGTGACCGTGCGCGGCGTGACCGTCAACTCGTCCGGTCCGAACTCCGACGGCTGCGACCCGGAAAGCTGCGACGGCGTCGTGATCACCGATTGCTCGTTCAACGCGGGCGACGACTGCATCGCCATCAAGTCCGGTCGCAACACCGACGGGCGGCGGGTCAACGTGCCCTGCCAGAACGTGTTGATCCAGCGCAGTTCGTTCGCCAACGGGCACGGCGGGGTGACCATCGGCAGCGAGATGACCGGTGGCGTGCGGGCGGTGTTCGCCCGCGATCTGCAGATGAGCAGCCCGAACCTGCAGAGCGGGCACCGCGTCAAGACCAACTCGGTGCGCGGCGGCTTCATCCGCGACATCCATCTCGGCCGGGTCACCGCCGGCACCATCGGCGGTCCGATGCTGCTGATCGACTTCAACTACGGGGAGGGCAACACCGGCACCTTCCCGCCCGTCGTCACCGACATCCACCTGGTGGACTGGACGGTCGCCGCGTGCAAACCGGCCTGGCAGATGACCGGCTACACCACCGACCCGATCGGCACGGTGGCGCTCACCGACGTCGCGGTGACCACCATGACCGGCACCAACTCGGCCGTGAACATCAGCGACCTGAAACTTACGGACGTGACCATCGCCGGCCAACCGATCGGTTAGCCGGAGACGGTCACGTCACCTGGGGTCACATCGCTACTGGAGCGCCGCCAGCGTGGAGTTGAAGGACGCCTTCGGCTTGTAGCTCTGGTCGAACATGGTCGCGGCGCCGAAACCGCTGAACGCGCCGGGAATCCACGAGTCGGCGTCGCCGACACCCCACTGCGTCACGCCGCGGCACCGGGACACGGCCCGGCAGTCACGCACGACGGTGGCGAAGTCGTTGGCCTGCTGCGACAGGTTCGCGGACGACGCCGGCAGGTGGATGCGGACATCGAGCTCGGTCACGGCGACATCGATGCCGAGCGCGGCGAAACGGGCCATGTTGGCCTGCATCGACGACGGCACCTGACCCAGAATGAAATGACTCTCGAAACCGACGCCACCGATCGGCACACCCTGCGACTTCAACTGCTGCACGAGGCTGAACATGGCGTTGCTCTTCGCGCCGGTGCCCTCGATGTTGAAATCATTCAGATACAGAATGGCGTTCGGGTCAGCGGCATGGGCCGTACGCAACGCGTCGGCGATATAGGCCGGGCCGGATCCGCCGAATCCGGCGGTGAACGCGTCCTGGCGGAATGTCCCGTTGTCGTTGAACGGCTCGTTCACCACGTCCCACGCGAAGATCTGGCCCTTGTAATGGCTCACCTCGGTGGTGATGTGGGTTTCCATCGCGGCTTTCACCTGGTTGCTCGGCAGGGCGCTGACCCAGCCCGGCAACTGGCTGTGCCACACCAGGTTGTGCCCACGCACGCGGTCGCCGTGCGATTTGGCGAACGCCACGATCTGGTCACCGGGACCGAAGTTGAACCGTCCGTTGGACGGTTCCGTGGTGTCCCATTTCATCTCGTTGCCCGGTGTCACCATGTCGAACTGGGCGCCGGCGACCGAGGTCAGCGTCGAGTTGCCGAGGTTGCCCTGCGTCAACGCGGTGCCGAAATAGTGGCCGGTCGCTTCGGCGGCCGCCCGTAACGTCGAGCCGGCGGCAACTGCCGGCGAGGCGATACCGAATGTCGCCGCCGCCACGGACATGACCGCGAGCGCGGGCAGTGCCGCACGCCGCAGACCGCGCCAGCCGGTCGGAACAGCTGGTGACATGACTAATTCCTCCGTCATCGTTGTCGGGTGAATTCAGCGCGAAATGATCGACGGTATTACCGAACGAGAATCTCGTTTTCGGGTGTCGCTGTGCGCCACGTCTGGCTGCTAGTAGTCTCTGCGCCACTGCGAGTCATGTCAATCGTTGTCGATAACGTTTTACACGACTACCCTGCCGGCTCGCGCACTCCGCGACATGTAACTTTCACGCATGTTCCGACAGAAACAAACACACATCGCGATCGATGTTGACGAATTGGGTGTGACAGCTCATCGTGGTGGCTGCCGAGTGGACCCCTCCTCACTGTCGTGCGAGGTGCCATGTCCAAGATCACCGTCCCCCATCGGGTTCGTCTGCTGGTGGCCGCGATCGCCGTGGCCGCGGCGGGGTTGACCGGTTCCGCGCTGCCGACCGCCGCCGAACAGGCCGCACCACATCCCGTGCGTGCCATCGACATCGCGATCGGCGCGAACGCCAGCGCCACTTCGGCGGCGGCCAACTCGCCCGCGTCGAACGCCGTCGACGGCAGCGCCAGCACCGCGTGGTGCGCCACGGGGTGGACCGGCAGTGTCGTGGTGGATCTGGGCGCACCACACGTGTTGAGCGGGTTGGGCGTCACGTCGGGCGCGACCGCGTCGCCGTCCAGGGCCTCGATCGATCTTGCCGTGACCGCGGGTGCGTGGCAGCCGGTCCATGCTGCTCGATCCATCACGCTGAACGGCAACACACCGTCCTACATTCCCTTGCCACTGAGCCAAACCGCACGCTACGCCCGGCTGACCGTGTGGACCGGCGACGGCACACCAGCATGCATCGGTGAGTTCCGGACGTTCGCCGACACCGACACGACCATGATGCTCGGCGCGGATTTGTCATTCACACGCCAGGAAATCGCCGCCGGCACCACGTTCACCGACCAGGGACGGGCGGCGAGCCCGATCCAGATCCTGCGTGCGCACGGCGGCAACTACGTCCGCATGCGGCTGTGGGTGAACCCGCCGGCCGGTTACAGCGATCTGGCCGGCGACCTGGCGTTCGCCCGCGCGGTCCGGGCGGCGGGCATGAAGATCTACCTGGACATCCACTACTCGGATTTCTGGGCCGACCCGCAGCACCAGGTCACACCGGCCGCCTGGGCCGGCCAGGACCTCACGACGCTGGCCGGCACCGTGCGCTCCTACACCCATGACGTGATCGCGGCCTTCGCCCGCCAGCACACGCCGGTGGACATGGTGTCCATCGGCAACGAGATCCGCAACGGCATGCTGTGGCCGGTCGGCCAGGTCGACCCGACCGCCAACACCGGCTGGGACAATCTCGCCACGCTGCTGCGGGCCGGCATCGACGGCGCCCACTCCGCCAATCCGCCCGGGCATTCATTGCGGATCATGCTGCACTACGACCAGGGCGGGAACAACGCGCTGAGCTACCAGTTCTTCCACAACCTCGTCATCCGTGACGTGCGGTTCGACGTGATCGGACTGTCGTACTACTCGTTCTTCCACGGCCCGCTCGTCGCGTTGCGGGACAACGTCACCAAGCTCGCCGGCCAGTTCGGCAAGGACATCGTGATCGCGGAGACGCAGTATGCGTGGACCCTGGCCAACGGCGACACCACCGGCGACTTCGTTTGGCAGGCAAGCCAACTCGAGGCCGGCTACCCGGCAAACCCCGGCGGGCAGTTGTCGATGGTCAATGAGCTGCTCTCGATCCTCGCCCAGGTGCCCGGCGGGCACGGCGCCGGCCTGTTCTACTGGGAACCCGAATGGGTGCCGGGCGTCGGCTGGGAACCGGGTGCGGGAACACCGAACGACAACCTGACCCTCTTTGACTTCCAGGGCCGGGCACTCCCGTCGATCGGCCTGTTCGAGGACCCGGTGCGGGTCTGCCAGCGCTACGACGCGAGCGACGTGCCCTGCGTCCTCCCGGGCTAACACAACATTCAACACAGTCAAACGTGAATCCAACACTTTGACTCAGAGTCGGTCAAAGGTGGAATGTGAGGTCGAGGTTCGGGCGCGCGTGGAAGGGCGTTCGTCATGCGATCTGGTCTCCTGCCCCGGCTGCTCGTCATTCTGCTGTCCGTCGTCACGGCGGTGGGTGTCACACCGACGACCGCCCCGGCGGCGCCGGCCGCTCCGCCGGTGTCGCACACCGTGACCTACGACCGCTACTCGCTGATGGTGGACGGCCAACGCCTCATGGTGTGGGCCGGTGAGTTCCACTACTGGCGGCTGCCCAGCCCGGACCTGTGGCGGGACGTGCTGCGGAAGATGAAGGCCGCCGGCTACAACGCGGCCACCATCTACTTCGACTGGGGCTACCACTCCAGCGCGCCGGGCGTGTACGACTTCAGCGGCGTCCGGGACGTGGACCGCCTGCTGACCATCGCGGCGCAGGTCGGCATCTACGTGATCGCCCGGCCCGGTCCCTACATCAACGCCGAGACCGACGGCGGCGGCTTTCCCGCCTGGCTCAACCGGATGAACGTCCGGGAACGGTCGACCGACCCGACCTACCTGAAGTTCGCCGACGAGTGGCTCTCCCACATCGACCCGATCATCGCCCGGCACCAGGTGACCAACGGGACCGGCACGGTGTTGCTGGACCAGATCGAGAACGAGTTCTACGACGGGTCCGCGGCCGGCCACGCGTACATCCAGCACCTGGAGGACAAGGCCAGGGCGGACGGCATCACCGTGCCACTGACCGGCAACCACAACGGCACGTTCGAAACCGGCCCCGGCGCGCTGGACATCGACGGCTGGGACTCCTACCCGCAGGGCTTCAACTGCTCGAACCCGACCAGTTGGCGCGGCGCGCCGGACTTCTCCAGCGTGCGGACCTCGCTGACCACCAAACCGCTGTATTTCTCCGAGTTCCAGGGCGGCGCGTTCGACCCGTGGGGCGGCGCCGGATACGCCAACTGCCGGCAGCTCACCGGACCGGACTTCGAGAAGGTCTTCTACGACACGAACATCGCGGTCGGGTCGACCATGCAGAACTTCTACATGACCTACGGCGGCACGTCATGGGGATACCTGCCGTTCCCCGGCGTCTACACGTCGTACGACTACGGCGCCGCGATCGCCGAGGACCGCACGCTGAACGACAAGTACGAGCAGCAGAAACTGACCGGGTACTTCCTGGGGGCCGTGCCGTCACTGGCTAAGACCGACCGGATGGCGATCAGCCCGCCGGACAACGCGAACCTGTGGCTACAGGCACGGGCGAACCCGGACGACCAGACCGAGCTGTATGTGTTGCGGCACGCCAACAGCACATCGACGAGCGTCGACACCACGCACATCTCGGTCGACCTCGCCGCCCGCACGTCCTACACCTACGACGACAACGATCCCGCGCTGCACTACGCGGGCAACGGCTGGACACACGCCACCGGCCAGGCGGGCGACTTCGGCGCTACCGAGTCGTGGGACAACACGCCAGGTGACTCGATGACCGTGAGCTTCCACGGCCCGTCAATCCGCTGGATCGCGCCGAAGGACGGCAACCACGGCATCACCGCCGTGTCGGTGGACGGCGCGCCGGTAGGCAATGTGGACGGGTACTCGCCGACCAAGCAGTACCACATGGCGCTCTACGGCGTGTCCGGGCTCGCGGACACCGACCACACGTTGACGCTGACCGTGACCGGCGCGAAGAATCCGGCCGCCGGCGGCATCTTCACGACGGTGGACGCCATTGACGTCCCGCCAGCGAACGCCGACTACTACCCGACCGTGCCGCAGCAGCCGGGCACGGCCATCACGCTCGACGGCCGGGACGCCATGATGCTGCTGGCGAACTACTCGTTCGGTGGGCAACGCCTGGTGTACTCCACGTCGCAGCTGATGACGCGGACGAGCATCGACGGCCGTGACATCGCGCTGCTGCACGGCGCGACCGGCACCGACGGCGAAACCGTGCTGCGGTACGCGAGTCAACCCACGGTCACCGTGCTGACCGGGTCGGTCCAGTCCACGTGGGACGCGCAACGCGGCGACCTTCGCCTGAACTACCAGCACACCGGCCTCGCCAGGGTGATGATCTCCGGTGGCGGACGGCCCGACCTGGAACTGCTGCTGGCCGACGACACGACCGCCGAGCGGTTCTGGCAGGCGGACACGGCGGCCGGCACCATCCTGGTCGAAGGGCCGGCACTGGTGCGTGACGCGAGTTTCGCGCACGATACGCTGGCGCTGACCGGCGACACGACCGCCCCGACGCCGGTTGCCGTGTGGGCACCCCAAGCGGCCTGCGTGATCACCTGGAACGGGCAACCGATCGGCATCGACTGCCACCACGGACCGACGAACACCGTGCGGATCGGCACGGCGCCCGGACCGGCGCCGGTCACGATGCCGTCGCTGACCTGGCGATCGCAGGCCGAGACGCCCGAGGCGAATCCGGCGTTCGACGACTCGTCGTGGACCATCGCCGATCACACGACCACCCAGAACCCGAACGGCGCGGCGAGCGTGCCCGTGCTGTTCGCGGACGACTACGGCTACCACCACGGCGATGTGTGGTATCGAGGGCACTTCACCGCGACCGGGTCGGAGGCGGGGATCGCTCTCACGGCCAACACGGGGAACTCGACCGGCCAGTACTCGGTGTGGGTGAACGGAACCTACCTCGGCACGGCCAACGGCGGCCATGAGTTCGACTTCCCGGCCGGCACCGTCCACACCGGATCGGACAACGTCGTCTCGGTGCTGGTGGCGAACATGGGCCACGACGAGGGCACCGGGATGGCGACCCGTGGCCTGTCCACCGCGCGGCTGGTCGGTTCGGCCGTGCCGCTCACCTGGCGCGTCCAGGGCGACCTCGGCGGCGAGAACCCGGTCGATCCGGTGCGCGGGCCGCTGAACAACGGTGGCCTGTTCGGTGAGCGGGCCGGCTGGTCGCTGCCCGGCTTCCCGGACGGATCCTGGGCGCCGACCAACCTGCCGCAACAGGCCAGCACGCCCGGCATCACGTGGTACCGGTCGACGTTCGACATGCACCTGCCGCCCGGCCAGGACGTGCCGGTGGCGCTGCGGTTCACGGACGGCCCCACGAAGCACTACCGGGTGCAGATCTACCTCAACGGCTGGAACCTCGGCCTCTATGTCAACGACGTCGGCCCACAGCACGATTTCCAACTGCCCGCCGGCATTCTCCGGGGCGACGGCCAGAACACGCTGGCGCTCGCGGTGTGGTCCACGGACGCGAACTCCGGCCTCGGCTCGGTACAACTGGTTCCGCAGGCCAGCTTGCGCACCGGCAACAACGTGTCCACTGTGGATTCACCTGCCTACGATCCGGCCACGTACACCCAGCCCACCGCCCCGGCCACTGTCACGCTGAGCGCGCCGAGCCCGGTCCAGCGCGGCACCACGGTCACCGTGACCGCGACGGTGGCCGTGCCGGGCGACCGGCGGCCGGTGCACGACGCGAGCGTCACGATCCAGCCGCCGAGCGGTTGGCAGGTCGTGGGAAATCCGACGGTGGCGCTGGGCCGGCTGGACGCCGGCCAGTCCGCCACGGCGAGTTGGCAGGTCACCGCGCCGACCGGTGACCAGCCATGGGCGGCCGTGCTGGAGGCCACGGCGACGCTGGACGGTCAGCCGGTCACGGCCGGACAGACCGTGGCCGTGCCGCCACCGCCGCCCAGCGGCACGGTGTTCGTGAGTGATCTGCCGTTCCAGTCCACCAACGGCTGGGGGCCCGTGGAGCGCGACACGTCCAACGGTGAGCAGGCACCCGGCGACGGCCGGCCGATCACGCTGAACGGCGTCGTGTACGCCAAGGGCTTGGGCACCAACGCGATCAGTGACATCTCGGTCTACACCGGCGGCCGGTGCACCACGTTCACCGCGGTCGTCGGCGTCGACGCCGAGGTCGGCAACAACGGCTCCGTGACGTTCTCGGTCGCCGCGGACGGCCGGGTCCTGACCACGACACCGGTACTGCGCGGTGGCCGGCCGTCCATGGCGCTGAACGTGAACGTCACGGGAGCCGCGCAGATCGACCTCGTGGTCGGCGACGGCGGCGACGGCAACGGCCTGGACCATGCCGACTGGGCGAACGCCCAACTCGCCTGCCAGTAACACCGGCAGGCGAGTTGGACGGCGACTCTTACAGGCCGGGGAACGACGGGAACGTGCAGCTCGGCACGCTGCCGCTGCCCGAGATCCCGGTGACGGTCACGCCGGAGCCGGACGGAGCGAGGTTCGTGTCGAACGTCTGCACGGTGGCGTCCTGCGCGGTTGTCTTGGCCACGTCCAACTGCACGTTCTCCAAGGTCAGGCCGAGCAGGTGCGACGAGTTGAAACCGTCGATCTGGGACGTCGCGCTCGACGCGGAGCTGACGGACTTCGCGCCGTTGACGACGATGCCGGTGAACGTCGGGATCAGCGAGCCGCTTGTGGTGGAATAGAACGGGTTGAACACCAACAGGTCCTTGATGCCGGTCATGCACGTGTTGACGTAGGTCACCTGGGACACGGTGCCGCCGCGCTTGGGGTCGCTCTTGATCCGGATGCCGTTGTCGGACGAACTCGTCCGGCCGGTGTTGTCGGTGCCCTGCAGGGTGTTGTTCGTCATCAGCACATTGGTCACGCCGGCGTTGGTCTCGCTGCCGATCGACAGGCCGTGCGTGCCGTAACAATGGTTGTTGCTGACCGTGATGTTGCGGGACGGCCCGTTGCCGGCCTTGATCGCGACGCAGTCGTCGCCGTCCTGGAGCCAGGAGTTGGTGATCGTCACGTCGGTGGCCGCGGACGGGTCGATGCCGTCGGTGTTCCTGGCGTTGTCCGGCGTGAAGATGCGCACGCCCCACGCGGTGAAACCGTCGGCGTTGCGGAATACGACGTGGAACATCGGCGAGTTGAGCAAATCGATGTCGAACAGCGTGAAATTGTTCGCCGACCCGACGATCAGAAACGGGTTGTTCTGGTTCTTACCGGAGTTCTTGGCGTCCTGCGCCAACTGCCACCAGCTCTCGGTGCCGCCGGCGAGCGTCACGTCGCCGCGACCGTCGATCCTGCCCTGGCTGCCCGAGCCGCTCGTGGTGCCCATCACCGCGGAATTCGCGCCGGTGACACTGATGAACGGGGCGCAGCCGCCGTCGCTGGACTGCACGGTGCCGCAGGTCGGCTTGCCGGAGATCTGGTACTGCGACGCCTTGGCCGACGCGAACAGCGTGGCACCGGGCGCCACCAGCAGCGTCTCGCCCGATCCCACGGTCAGCGGGCCGGACAGGAAGGCGTTGTCGCTACCGGAGGCCACCAGTTCGACGGCCTTGCCACTACCCGCGCAACCGTTCAGCGCGGACTGGAGCCGGGCGGTGTCCGGTGGCGACTGCTCCTGACTGCTGCTGAACGTCCGGCCACCGGGCGTGGCCAGTGTCGACGTGAGCGCCGTGCAGACGCCCGGCACCGTGGGCTGGCTGACGTGCCGGGAATCACCGGTGGCGAGTGCCGTAGCGGGCTGGCTGAGGTGCCGGGAGTCGACAGTGGCGGCGTGGGCCGAGCCGGCGCCCGGGACCATCGCAGCACCGATGACCAGCGCACATCCGACAAGGGAAGCGGACAGCCGCATCACAACCTCCTCGTTGTGTATGGCATCTGATATATGATATGCGCGCCACCACAACGTAAGTACGGACTCACGAGTCGTCAAGGACGAGTTGTGAAACATTCATTGCGTGTCTGTGCGAGTTCGGGTGTTCGGTGGTCTCGACGTCGTGGTGGACGGCCAGGTCGTCGATCTCGGTCCCGCACGGCAGCGGTGCGTGTTGGCCGTGTTGGTGGCCCAGCCCAACCGATCGGTCACGACGGACCAACTGGTGGACCGGGTGTGGGGCGACACGCCACCGCCGCGTGGTCATGACACGCTGTACGGCTATCTGTCCCGCCTGCGCACAGCACTGACGCCGGTCCCCGAGGTCGCGATCCGGCGTGATGCGCGCGGCTACCGCCTCGCGGTCGACGAGACCGCGATCGACCTGCACTGCTTCCGCGCACTGACAACCCAAGCCCGCGCCAGCACCGACGACGATGTAGCACTGACGCTGCTGGACCAAGCCCTCACCGTTGGCCACGGCGAACCCTTCGCCGGTCTGAACACCCCATGGCTGGCCGATCTACGCACCGCCGTGGTGGCGCAGCAGTACGCCGCCGCGTTGGATCGCGCGGATCTGGCGCTGCGGTGCGGCCGGTACGCCGAGGTGATGGCCGAGCTGTCGGTGCGCGTCGCCGAGCATCCGCTGGACGACCGAGTCGCCGGGCAGTTCCTGCTCGGGCTGTTCCGTAACGGACGCCAAGCAGAGGCACTCGCGCACTACCAACAGGTGCGCACCCGCCTGGCCGCGGACCTCGGCAGCGACCCCAGCCCCGCTCTGCAGGCGATCTACCAGCAGATCCTCAACAGCGAGGATCCACCACCCGGTCCCACGTCGAGGCGGGCACCGGTGCCGCGGCAGTTGCCGGCGGCTCCGGCCGGGTTCACCGGACGCGAAGCCGAACTCGCCGCGCTGAGCCGAGTGATGAGCGCCGCGGCCCGGAGCGGACGGACCGTGGTGATCTCCGCGATCGGCGGTGCCGGCGGGATCGGCAAGACCTGGCTGGCCCTGCACTGGGCGCACCAACACGTCGACCGGTTCCCGGACGGCCAACTGTTCGTCGATCTTCAGGGCTTCGCCCCGACCGGAGAGCCGATCTCACCGCACAGCGCGGTGCGCGGGTTCCTGGACGGGCTCGGCGTGCGCGCGGCCCGGATCCCGACCGAGCTGGACGCGCAGATCGCGTTGTACCGCAGCACGATCGCGGACAAGCGGATGCTCGTCGTGTTGGACAACGCGGCCGATGCCGCCCAGGTGGTGCCGTTGTTGCCGGGGAGCCCGACCTGCACGGTGCTGATCACCAGCCGCCGTTACCTGGCCGGCCTGATCGCCAACCACGACGCGCATCCGTTGCCGTTGGGCGTACTCACCAGCGACGAGGCTCGTCACCTGCTGGAGGTCCGGCTCGGTGCCGACCGGGTGGCCGTCCAGGCCAGGGCCGTGTCGGCGTTGTTGACCTGGTGCGGCGGGTTTCCCTTGGCACTGGGCATCGTCGTCGGTCAGGCGTTGGCCCATCCGGACTTTCCGTTGTCGGCCCTGGCGGCCGAGATCAGCGAGGGGACGCTGGACGACGGGGATGCCGCGGGCAGCCTGCCGGCCGTGCTGTCCTGGTCGATGCGGACGTTGAGCGCCGAGCATGCCCGGCTGTTCGGGTTACTGGGGATCGCGCCGGGACCGGACATCAGCCTGCCCGCCGCTGCCAGCCTCGCCGCGATCTCCGACGGGCGGGCGCGGGTGTTGTTGCGGGAGTTGGACAACGCCTCGCTGATCCAACAACACGTGCCGGGCCGGTATCGGATGCACGACCTGATCCGCCGGTACGCCACCGACATCGCCCACCGCGACATCGCCGAACACGAGCGGGAGACGGCCGTTCGGCGAGTGATCGACTTCTGTCTGCACACCGCCCACGCGGCCGACCGTCTGTTGAACCCGCACCGCCAGCCGTTGCCATTGGCCCCGCCCCTGCCCGGTGTGCGCCCACAACCGATCCCGGATGATCCCGCGGCGATGGCCTGGTTCGACGCCGAACATCCCGTGCTGCTGGCCGTCCTGCACGTCGCCGTCCGCCACGCCTGGAATCTCACCGTCTGGCAGTTGTCGTGGCCCTTGGGCACCTTCCACCGCAGGCGGGGACACCACGACCGAATCGCCGTGCGCCAAGCCGCCCTGGACGCCGCCGTCCACCTGCCCGACCCCACGCCGCGCATCCAGGCCCACCGACTGGTCGGTCACGCCTACACCGACCTCGGGCGCCACGAGGAGGGGATCGAGCACCTGTACGCGGCACTCGCCCTGGCCGAGGAACACCACGACCCCGAGCAGCAAGCCCATACCCACTGGGCATTGTCGGGCGCGGTGGCGCGGCGGGGAGACAATCGGCAGGCCCGCCGGCACGCCACCCGCGCCCGGGACCTCTACCGCGCCTTCGACCAGCCGGTGGGGGAGGCCGACGCGCTCAACGCGATGGGCTGGTACGCCGCCCGCCTCGGCGACTACGACGACGCCGACACCTGCTGCCAGGCCGCCCTCGTCCTGCATCGACGCCACCACAACCCCGACGGTGAGGCGGACACGCTGGACAGCCTGGGCTACATCGCCCACCACTCCGGCCAGCACCAGCGGGCCATCGACCACTACCAGCAGGCCCTCACGCTGTTCCGCAAGCTGGGCAACAACTCCAGTGCCGCCGACACCCTCGACAACCTCGGGCACTCGCACCTGGCCATCGGCGAGCAGGCACAGGCCCGCGTCGTGTGGCGCGAAGCGTGGCAGTTGTACCAGGAACAAAGCCGCGACACCGCCGCCGAACGCGTGCGACAACAGCTCGATCGAGTGTGACTACCGGCGGCCGGCGCGGAGGAACTCCCGGTTCAGGGTGGCGATGCTGGCCAGTGGAATTCCCTGCGGGCATACCGCGACACATTCGCCGCTATTGGTGCAGCCGCCGAAGTCCAGCGCGTCCATGGTGTGCACCAGGTTGACTGCCCGCTGTTCGCGTTCCGGGGCGCCCTGCGGGAGCGTGTTGAGGTGCGCGACCTTGGCCGCCGTGAACAGGGTCGCCGAGCCGTTCGGGCAGGCCGCCACGCACGCGCCGCAGCCGATGCACGTCGCGTTGTCGAAGGCCACGTCGGCGGCGGCCTTGGGGACCGGGGTCGCGTGGGCGTCCGGTGCGCTGCCGGTCGGCGCCGTCACGTAGCCGCCGGCCGCGACGATGCGGTCCAGGGCCGACCGGTCGACCACCAGGTCCTTGATCACCGGAAATGCCTTGGCGCGCCACGGTTCCACGTCGATCACGTC
>Ga0070714_100001880_pt1 | contig 15316 bp, 15 predicted proteins | sample LARL83metaG_FD_65450 | JGI IMG/M metagenome (GOLD analysis project Ga0070714, IMG submission 65450) | Corn, switchgrass and miscanthus rhizosphere microbial communities from Kellogg Biological Station, Michigan, USA - LAR L8-3 metaG | ecosystem: Host-associated > Plants > Roots > Rhizosphere ...
CGCGGGCTTTCATGGCGGCGCGGTCGTCGGCCACGCCCCGGCGCTGCGGCCGATCTCCGAGGCCGTCGGCATCGCGATCATGTTCGCCGGGTACCTGGTCCTCGAAGCCGAACGCCCCGCTCTGCGTACGCAAACCGTTAGTTGATCCTCGACATCTTCATCGCCGTCGTCTTCTTGGCGGCGGTCGTGATCGGGTTTCAGCGTGGAGTCATCGCCCCGTTCCTGACCGAGGTCGGCTTCATCGGGACGCTGATCGTCATCCTTCGCAACCGGCAGCCGTTCGCCAGCCTGGTGGAGCGCATCACTCACACCAACACGCCGGTACTGCCGGTGGTAGGCGCGGTGCTGCTTGCGATCATCCTCGGCTGGGTCGGCGGCTTCATCGGCGCGCGCATCCACCGGATGCCCGTCGTACGCGGCCTTGACGGATTCGTCGGCATCTTCCTGCACACGCTGCTCTCGATCCTGTTTCTCTACCTGGTGGTGGCAGCGCTGGTCGTGGCACACAACGCATTCGTGCCGATCGAGAGCGCGGTCAAGCTCACGCTGACGCAGGTGGACCAGATGAAGGCCCAGCTCGACATGAACCCGATCACCGGCGCTCTCGGCGACTCGCAGTCGATCAAGGACCTCCAGAAGCAGGCGAAGTCGCCGACCGGTGCGACCCTGTCGAGCGCTCCGCAGCTGAAGGCCGCGGAGCTCTTCTATGACGACTTCCTCGACCCGCAGCTGCGCGCCTCACGCCTCGCGGTCTGGGTGCTGCGGATCGGGTCGCACATCCCGCTGGTCGGTAGGGTCGGGCCGGCGGACCTGCCGCGCGGCCCGGTCCCCTCGCCGACCCCGAGCGTTTCGCCAACCCCAACCCCAACTCATTAAGGAGAGCCCGCCATGCTCGACCTGTCACTCACCAGCGACCAGCAGCAGCTGGTGGACACCACCCGCGACTTCTGCACCCGCGAGCTCGCGCCGCGCATCGCCGCCGACGACGCGGCGCAGCACCACGACCCCGACACGTTCGCCCGGCTGGCCGAGATCGGGCTGCCCGGCGTCTGCTTCCCGGTCGAGTACGGCGGCCATGGCATGGACTACCTCTCGCTCGGCCTCGTCTGCGAGGAGCTCGAGTACGTCGACACCGCCTACCGGACCGTGCTGTCGGTGCACGTCGGCCTGGTCGGGATGGGGCTGTACACCTGGGCGTCAGAGGACCAGAAACAGCGCTGGCTGCGGCCGATGGCGGAGGGCCGCAAGCTGGCCTGCTATGGCCTGACCGAGCCCAACGCCGGCTCTGACGTTGGCGGCATGGAGTCCACAGCGCGGCGCGTCGACGGCTCCTACGTTCTCAACGGCCAGAAGGTCTGGGTGTCCGACGCGGACACCGCCGACTACCTGCTCGTCTTCGCGCGGACGGACACGGCGGCGGGGAAGGGCGGCGTCAGCGCGTTCATGATCGACCGCGCCGAGGCCAGCTCGGGCCTGACCACCGAGCCGATCAAGAACAAGCTCGGCCTGCGCGCGGGTGACACGGGGATCATCTCGATGCAGGACCTCGAGGTCCCCGAGGCCAACCGCATCGGCGACGAGGGCGACGGTTTCAAGATCGCCATGAGCTGCCTCGACAACGGCCGCTTCACCGTGGCCTCGGGCGCCTGCGGCACGATCCGCGCGTGCATGGACGCTTCGGTGGCCTATGCGCGTGAGCGGAAGACGTTCGGCCAAGAGATCGGGCGCTACCAGCTGGTGCAGCAGATGATCGCCAAGATGTCGCGCGACTACGACATCTCGCGCCTGCTCTACTTCCGCGTCGGCTGGATGAAGAACAAGGGCCTGCGTCATACACGCGAGGTTTCGATGGCCAAGTGGTACGCATGTGACGCGGCTTTCAACGCCGCGCATGACGCGGTGCAGGTGCACGGCGCCTACGGCTACTCCGCCGAGTACCCGGTGGAGCGCTACCTGCGCAACGCCCGCGCGCCGATCATCTACGAGGGCACGCGCGAGATCCACACGGTGGTGCAGGGCGAGTACGCCCTGGGCTATCGAGAGGACAAGTCCGTGAAGAAGTCCCTGCCCCCTTATGAGGACTGACCCGAGCGCCATCCGCCGGCGGATGGCGCCTCATTTGGCGCGCAACTTGGCCATCGGCCGGCGGATGGCCCTGCTGCTGGTGGCATGGTGATGCGCCTGGAGGGCCTCCAGACCTGGGGCGGCCTCGTGAGCCGCGGCGCGGCGGACGCCGAGGTGGTGGTGGTCGGGTTGCCCTACGACGGCTCGGCTGTGTACCGCAAAGGCGCGGCCGACGGGCCGATCAGGCTGCGGGAGCTGAGCCGCGCGGTGCCGCCGGTGACAGAGCACGGCCGGCGCATGACCACCAAGGTCCACGACCTCGGCGACCTCGACCTTGGCCTGGAGGTGGAGCTGGGCTGGCAGCGGGTCGCCGAGGAGCTGGCGGCGCTGCCGCCGGAAGCGTTCCTCACAGTGCTCGGCGGCGACCACTGCTCGATGATCCCGGTGCTCGCCGCCCAGGCGAAACGCCACCCGGATCTCGCGGTGGTCTGGATCGACGCGCACCCGGACCTCAACGACTTCTCCCGCGGCGGTCCCTGGACCTGCGGCTGCGCACTGCGGCGAGCGCTGGACTGCTCCGGACTCAAGCCTGCCGACATCGCCATGGCCGGCGTTCGCGACTTCGACTTCGATGAGCTGGAGTTCGCACGCACCGGCGGCCTCTCCTGGATCACCTGCGCGACGGTCGCCACCGACCCGGCGGCGGTCGGCCGCGAGCTGGCCACGCTGTTCGCCGGCAGGCCCATCCACATCTCACTCGACATCGACGTGCTCGACCCGGCCTTCGCGCCGGGCACGGAGATCCCGGCCGCCGGCGGCCTCTCGACGCGCGAGGCGCTGAGCCTCTTGGCAGCCCTCGCCGAGGGGAGCAGACTTGTCGGGTTGGACGTGGCCGAGGTCTCGCCGCCGCTGGATCCGACGGACATCACGAGCTTTGCCGCGCTCAAGCTGATCTTCGAGACCTGGGGTTTCGTGGCCCAAGGGCATGGAAACCGCTGACGTAGTCATCGCCGGCGGCGGGATCATGGGCTGCGCCCTGGCATACCAGCTCGCGAAGCGCGACGTGGACGTCCTGCTGCTGGAGCGCGCGGAGCTGGGGTCGCAGTCGACCGGCAAGTGCGCAGGCGGCGTACGCCAGCAGTTCTCAAACGAGCCGAACGTCCGCATGATGATGCTGGCGCGGCGCCTCTTCGAGTCGTTCGAGGAGGAGACCGGCGGGCACGCCGACTTCCGTCAGATCGGCTATCTCTTCGTGCTGACCCGACCGCAGGACGTGGAGTCGTTCCACGGCCAGATGGAGATGTGGCACGCCGCCGGCCTGGACGACGCGCGCTGGGTCGACGCCGAAGAGGCAGGCCGGCTGTCCCCCGCGCTGAACACCGACGACGTGCTGGGCTGCACCTTCTGCCCATCGGACGGGATCGCCTCGCCCGCGGATGTCACCAGCGGCTACGCCGCGGCCGCCCGCCGTCTAGGCGCGCGCATCCGCGAGGGGGTCGCGATCGAGGAGATCGAGCTGGCCGGCGGACGCGTGTCGGGCGTCAAAACCTCGGCCGGCGAGGTCTCCACCCGGGTCGTCTTCCTCTGCACGGGCGCGTGGTCGGCGGCCTTGGGCCGCACGGCGAACGTCCAGATCCCGGTCCAGCCCTACCGGCGGCACATCTTCGTGACCGACAGCTTTCCCGAGATCGCGCGCACCAACCCGATGACGGTGGACCTCGCGACCTCGCTGTACTTCCACCCCGAGGGGGACGGCGTGCTGGTGGGCATGAGCGATCGCTCCGAGCCGGCGGGTTTCAACGAGGAGGTCAGCTGGGACTTCGTCGAGAAGATGATCGAGACCGCATCGCACCGGGCGCCGGCGCTGCAGCGAGCGGGGCTGAAGACGGCCTGGGCGGGCCTCTACGAGACGACGCCCGACCACCAGGCGATCCTCGGCCCGGTGCCCGAGGTGCCCGGTCTCTGGTGCGCCTGCGGATTCAGCGGCCACGGCTTCATGCAGGGTCCGTCCGCGGCGCTGCTCCTGGCGCAGCTCCTGGTGGACGGCCGTTCAGACCTGGACCTGACCCCCTTCAGCCACACCCGCTTCGCCCACGGCCAGCTGGTGGCGGAGAAGAACGTCATCTGAGCTCGGCGGTGTGCGAGCTGGCCGGGCGGAGAGGCCGCGGCGAGGAGGTTAGCGACCCGGGTTGAGGGCCACCAAGATCAGCAGGCCCAGGCCGAACAGGCCCAGGACGCCGGCGCAGCCGAACTGGATACCCGTGTAGGCGATGCCGCCGGCCCGCTGGTAGGTCTCGATGAAGTCCTCGCGGCGGCGGCGCTGGCTGACCGCCTGGACGGCGACCGCCGCGGCGACGACAAGGGCCATGAAGCCCACAAACAGCCCGCCGATCGCGTGCTGACTCATCTAGACCTCCGTCAGTATGGAGTGCATGGCGAAGGTGGCCCTTCTGGGCTCGACGGGCTTCGTCGGGCAGGCGGTCGCGCCGGCGCTGCTCGACGCCGGGCACGAGCTCCGGCTCCTGGTCCGCGACCGCGCCAAGGCGGAAGCCTGGGCGGCCCGGGGCGCCGAGATCGTCGAGGGCGACATCGTGGATCCGGAGGCGCTCAGCAAGGTCTGCAACGGTGTCGAGACCGTCGTCTGCCTGGTGGCGGTGCGGCGCAACCGGCCTCGGTCCTACCTGGAGATCAACATCGACGGCCCCCGCCTGCTCGCCCACGCGGCCCGCACCTCGGGGCGCGTTCGCCACGTGATCTTCATCAGCGCCATCGGCGCCCGCCTGGACCACCACTACAAGTACCTCAGCTCGCGCTGGATGGGCGAGGAGGAGGTGCGGAAGTCGGGTGCGCCGCTGACCGTGCTGCGCTTCAGCCTCGTGCTCGGCGAAGGTGGCGGCGTGTTCCACGACTTCGAGCGCGCCGCAAAGTTCGGCCCCGTCGTGGTCATCCCGGGCTCAGGGCAGACGCGCTTCCAGCCGATCGTGCGAGAAGACGCCGCCCGCTGCATCGCCCATGCGGTCTCGCGCCGCGACCTCATCGGCCGCGAGATCGACCTCGGCGGGCCGGAGGTCATCACCTACGACCACCTCTTCGACCTCTACGCCCAGGCCCGGAAGGTCACGAAGCCGCGCGTCCACGTGCCCGGGATGCTGCTCCAGCCCGGCGCCACCGTCATGGAGCTGCTGACCCAGGACCCCCTCGCGACGCCGGACGAGATCCGCACCATCCAGCTCGACAACCTCGCGGCGAGCCTCGACGTCGTCCAGGCTCAGTTCGGCTTCCGCCCCCAGGCGCCGACCAGCTGGATCCCCGAGCACTGGGCCTGACCCGGACCTTCGTCGCCGTCGACCTGCCCGACAGGCACCGTTCCGCGCTGGGCGGCTACCTCGACCAGTGCCGGGAGGCCGCGCCGGGCTTCCGCTGGGCGCCGCCGGCCAACCTGCACCTGACCGTCCGCTTCTGCGGCGGCCTGGACGACCAGACGCTTGCAGAACTGCGCCGGCGGCTGGCCGACGTGAGGCAGGAGCCGTTCGACCTCCGGTTGCGAGGCACCGGCACTTTCGGCGGCCGCGGCCACGTGCGCGTGGTCTGGCTGGGTGTGGCGGAGGGAGGGGAGCCCCTGCGGGAGCTGGCGGCGAAGAGTGAGAGCGCCTGCCGCGCGGCTGGTCTCCCACCCGAGGAGCGCCCGTTCCGCGCGCATCTGACGCTGGCCCGCGCAACGCAGCGGGGCGGTGCCAACCTGCCGCCGCTGCCGGAGCCGCCGGAGCTGTCAGGCTGGCGCGCCGAGGGGTTCGTCCTCTACGAGAGCCGACTGGGCAAGGGCCCCGCGGTCTACGCGCCGATCGAGCGGTTCCGGCTCAGCCGGTGATCGCCGCGACGCCGGCCTTCGCGCACTCGAGATCCTCCTCGGGCTTGGCGCCGCTGACGCCGATGGCGCCGACGCAGACGCCGTCGCGTTTGATGGCCAGCGAGCCCGGACCCGGGACGATCGGCACCCGCGCGAGCTTGGCCACCGACTGGAAGAACACGGCCCTCTGCTCGGCCATGGCCAGGATCACGTCGCCGTCGCGCGCCAGCAGGGCCGCTCCAATCGCCTTGCCCTCCGCGATCTGGGCGCTGAGCGACATCGCGCCGTCCATGCGCCCGAAGGCGACCGGCAGGCCGGCCTCGTCGAGCACCGCCACGCTGACGCGGACGCCGAGCTCGGTGGCTTTATCGCGCGCGGCGCCGACCGCCTTCAGAGCTTCATCGAGGGAGACCGGCACGTCCCCATTGTGGCTACTCTGGGCGAGCCGATGGATCTGAAGGGAAGCGTGGCGTTCGTTACCGGGGGCGGCACCGGCATCGGCCGCGCTGTCGTGCTCGGCCTGGCGCGCGGCGGCGCGAAGGGCATCGCGGTGAATTACTCGCGTTCGGCGGACGAGGCCGAGGCGACCGCCGCCGAGGCACGGAAGCTGGGCGCCGAAGCCATCGCCGTCCAGGCCGACATCGCCGACGAGGCCCAGGTCATCCAGCTGGTGAACGGCGTCGAGCAGCACTTCGGCGGGCTCGACGTGCTCGTCAACAACGCCGGCACCACTCGCTTCATCCCGGCGCAGGACCTCGACGCCCTGACCGACGAGGTCTGGGACTCCATCCTCGGCGTCAACGTCAAGGGCACGTTCTACTGCTCCCGGGCAGCGGCGCCGGCGCTGCGGAAGGCGCGCGGAGCGATCGTCAACATTGCGTCGATCGCGGGCCTGCGCGCCAGCGGCTCCTCGATCCCTTACATGGTCTCGAAGGCGGGCGTCATCCATCTGAGCAAGGCCCTCGCCCTGGCGCTGGCGCCCGACGTCCGCGTGAACGCGGTGGCTCCAGGCCTGGTGGCGACACGCTGGTTCCGGGTGCCGTTCGGTGACGAGGGCGCCGACGCCATGGAGACGGCGAGCGCCGCTCAGACGCCCCTCGGCGAAGTCGCCACGCCCGACCACGTCGCGCAGGTGGTGCTCGGCTTGATCGGGATGGACGACGTCACCGGTGAGGTGATCGTCGTCGACGGCGGGACGCACCTCACCTACGGCGGCTACGGAAGATAGCCAGGCGGCGAGCAGAAGTTCGGGATTGCGTCCCGGCGTCCCGGACCTCTAGAGTTCCGCACGGCCCCGAGGGACACGTTCGACGGAGCCGGAACTGGTCGTGAGACTGGTACCGGAGCCGAAGAGGCGGTCCGTCGGGGTCACTTCTTTTCCAGACCTCCCTCCCCTCTGGGGAGGGTCGGGGAGCGGCCGGATCAGCGGGATCAGCAGCGCCAGGCCCCAGGCGGTCTTCGAGCCCTCGTTCAGAGCTTCGGCGAGTGGGTCGAAGGGGCCCCCCTCGTGCAGGTTGACGTGGAACCCCGTCGCCAGCCAGACGGCATACAGCGCGACGGCGACCAGCGCGAAGCGCCAGTCGACCGCCAGCCGCAGATGCCAGGCTACGAGGGCCGCCACCACGCCCGGGCCGTAGAAGATCGCCTGGTGCAGCAGCAGCGGCAGCCGGGGCCCGAACAGCACGGCGAGGGCATGGCCGGGCTGCCCGGAGTGGGCCACCGACCAGGCGATCCCGGTCAGCTGCCAGACCGTCTCCCAGCCACCCAGCCAGAGCGCCAGCGCAATCAGCGCGCGGTAGCGCGATTGCTTCGTGATAAACCCGGCAACCAGGAATGCCGCCCCCAGGATGAGAGTGCTGGTGCGCACGGGCCCGACGAACATCGATCAGATCCCAGCGTCAACCGGCCGACTTATCCAAAGCTTTTCCAGAGCCCACCCGACGTAGCCTGGCGGCGAGCAGAAGTTCGGGTATTGCGCTCCCTTAACCGGGCCGATTAAGCTTCCGCACGGCCCCGAGGGAAACGTTCGAGGGAGCCGAAGAAGCCGCAAGGCTGAAGCGGTTACCGAGAGGCGATCCGTCGGGGTCACTTCTTTATCCAGGCCTTTTCCCCAGCCCTGCCTGGAAGAATTGCCGCGCCGCGCGGGATTCAGACACAGCGCCGCGAGCAGGACGTATTCCCACCCGGCGACCGCCGGCGCGGAGTTGTACCAGACCATCGCGATCACCATGCCCGGCAGGAACGCCAGGACCTCCCAACCTTCGAGTGTCCAGGCGGCCGCGAAGACGACCACCAGGTCGTACAGCTCCAGATAGGGGCTGATGACAAGGGAGGCGACGATGCCGATCCCGAAGGCGCGCACGGGGTCCCGGCGCCGCCAGGCGGCATAGAGGGCCCCCGCCGCCACCAACGCCCGCACGGCATATCCCACGACCGGGCTGCCGAACATCGGCCCGGCGAGGCCGGTGGGGTGGTGCAGATAGCTCCCGCTGGCGTGCAGGAAGGCGGCCGGGAAGCCGGGGCCGAGCACCAGCAAGTAGGCCGCGCCGGCCACGGCCGAGCCGATCACGAACCAGACGAACGCGCGGCCCTCGCCGCTGACCAGCAGGGCAGGGGCGCACATGAACGCCAGCGTCGGTTTCAGCTGCACCGCCGCCGCCAGTGCGATGCCCGCGGCGGCGCTGTTCTGCCGGCGCAGCGAGTAGACCGCGAAGGCAAGCAGCAGGAGGATCACCGCCGACGGCTGGCCCTCCATGAGCATGTTCCAGAGCGGGAGGAAGGCCAGCAGCGCGCCCAACCAGGCCAGGCGCACGAGGCCGCGGCTGGGCGCGGCCAGCGCCCAGGCGCCGACCACCGCCGCCAGGGAGAGCGCCAGCGTGAGCGGGTAGGCGGCGGCGTAGGAGAGCGGAAGCAGAGGCGTGTAGAGCCACGCCGTGATGGGCAGGTCGCCGTAGGCGGGCGTCCAGGGGTCGTAGATGTGCGTCCAACCGAGCGTGACGCCGCGGTGCGCCGCCCAGCGGAAGCCCTCCATGTCGCGGCCCTGCGGGTACTGCTGCCCGAGCCAGAACGCGAACAGCGCCGCCGCGCTGAAGCCCGCCACCACCGCGGCGAACAGCAGCAGGCGGCGGCGGTACAGCGTCACGGCCGGGGGACTATACCCCGCGACTCGCAGATCCGGAGGAACTCGGCGCGCATGTCCGGCGACTCGGCGTAACTGCCGCGCCAGAAGGTCGTGTGCGTACGGGACTCGACCTCTCGCACGCCGCGCATCTGCGTGCAGAGGTGGACGCCGTCCAGGTAGACCGCCACGCCGTGGGCGGAGAGGATTCGGTCGAGCGTCGTCACGATCTCGCGGCCCATCCGCTCCTGGACCGTGAATCGCCGGGCGAAGAGCCGCACCAGGCGCGTCAGCTTGGAGATGCCGATGATCTGCTCGTGGGCGACATAGCCCACGTAGGCGGAGCCGAAGAAGGGCAGCGCGTGGTGCTCGCAGAGCGCGTGGTACGGAATCGGCCCTTCGATCACCTGGCTGATCTCGCAGTCGGGCCCGCCGAAGCACTCGGTCGGGAACGCGGTGACCAGCTTGTCGTCGCCCTCGTAGCCCTCGGTGGCGTCGAAGAGCGCCTTCACGAACCGGGCCGGCGTCCGCTGGGTGCCCGGCGTGTCGAGGTTCATGCCGAACGCGGTCAGCATCTCGGCGACGTTCTTCTCGAAACGGCTCCACTGCGCGTCCGAGATCTGGCGGGGCTGCGCCCGCTGCCAGTTGCCGTCGTCCTCGAGGTCGACCGGGTGCAGCTGACCAACGGCGTGGTCGGTATGGGTGTTTGGAGCCATCGAGAAGGGTCCTCCTTCGTTAACGCCGCTGAGCGGCCAGTACTGTGTGGGCGTGGTCGCTTACCTGAGAGCGCGAACACGCCTCTGGCAGGTGGCCGGGCTCTGGACGGGCGTCCTCCTGCTCGGCTTCAACGTCTACGCGGCCGTGACCGTATATGCGCCTCAGTATCGCTTCAGGAACGACTTCCGCCTCCTCTACGGAGCGGCTCACCTGGTCAACGCGGCCGGCTATGGCCGCCTTTATGACCTGACCAACCAGAGCCAGGTCGTGAACGACCAGGGCAACTTCTGGCAGCCGTTCATCAACCCGCCGCCGCTGGTCTGGCTGGGCACGCCGTTCTCGCTGGCGCCGTTCGGGGTGGCGATCTGGCTGTGGACGTTGTTCCTGCTCGCGGCGGCGATCGGCGCCTGGTGGATCGCAGCGCCCGGCGACCGCCTGGGCCGAGCCGCCCAGCTGGCGCTGCTGGCGGGCCTGTTCCCGGCGGCGTTCAGCGTGATGATCGGACAGGTCGTGGTCGTCGTCGCGGCCGCCGTCGCGCTCGCCTGGTGGCTGGGCGAGCGGCACCGGGAGGTGCTCGCCGGCGTCGCCCTGGGCGCGCTCGTCCTGAAGCCGCAGCTGGCGCTGCTGGTGCCGCTCTGCCTGCTCGTCGCGGGGCGGTGGCGGATCTTCGCGGGCTGGTTCGCCGCCGCCGCCTTGCTCGCGCTGCTCTCGGCGGTCCTGCTCGGCGCCGACGGAATCCAGCGCTACCGCGACGTCCTGGGCCTTGCCGCGAACTGGGCACTGACGCGGCGGTTCACCTTCGCCGACCTCGTGGGCACGGGCGCGGCACTGACCGCGCTGCAGCTGGTCGTACTGGTGCTCGCGTTCGCCGCGGCCTACCGGCTGCGTGGCCGCGACCTCGGGCTGACGATCTCTGTCGGCATCGTCGCCTCGCTGCTCTTCACGCCCTACGTCGGGCTGCAGGACCTGACGATGCTGGTGCTCGCGGGCTGGCTGATCCTGAGGGCCGGCCCGCCCTGGTGGCTGGCCGCGCTGCTCGCCGCCGGCTACGCGATCTTGGAACTTGCCCAGGTGGTGCTGACCTGGCCGGTGGTGACCCTGGAGGCCGCGCTGCTCGTCAGCCTCCTGGCGCTGTCACCAGATCGGCGTCTCGGGGCTGATCTCCTCCAGCCACTTCCGGCAGCTGGTCAGGAAGCGCGCGGCCTGTAGCCCGTCCAGCACCCGGTGGTCGAAGCTGAAACAGAGGTACATCATCGGCTTGATCCCGATCATCCCCTGCACGGCCACCGGCCGCTCCACGATCGCCTCCATCGTCAGGATGCCGGCCTGGCCCGGGTTGATCACCGAGTAGCTGAACAGCGTCCCGAACGTCCCCGAGTTGTTGACGGTGAAGGTCGCGCCCGCGAGGTCGTCGGCCTTCAGCTTCTTGTCGCGGGCGCGCTGCGCCACGTCGGCGACGGCTCGCGCGATGCCGGCCAGCGACAGGCCGTCCGCCTGGCGGATGACCGGTACCACCAACGTGTCCTCGAGGCCGACCGAGACGCCGACGTTGACGTCGCGGTGGATGACGATCTCATCACCGCCGAAGGTCGCGTTGACCTGGGGATGCTCGCGCAGCGCCGCGGCCGCGGCCTTGATCACGTAGGGCAGGTAGGTCAGCGAGTAGCCCTCCTGCTCCTGGAACCGTTTCTTGTTGGCGGCCCGGTTGGCGACCACGCCACTCATGTCGACTTCCTGTGTCTGCCAGGCGTGCGGGATCGTCTGCTTGCTGCGGGTCATGTTGTCGGCGATCAGCCGCCGGATGCGGGTGAGCGGGACAGCCGTATCTCCCTCCGCTGCGGGGAGGGCGGGGGAGGGGCCGGAGGCAGCACGGCCATCCGCTTCGACCGCGCGCAGCACGTCCTTCTTCGTCACCCGCCCACCGAGGCCGGTGCCGCGGATCTTGCCGAGATCGACGCCGTGCTCGCCGGCGAGCATCATCACGGCGGGCGAGTAGCGATGCTCGGAGGAAGAGGACTTGGAAGATGCCTCCGCCGGCCCCCCTCCCGGCCTTTGGCCGGACTCCCCCGTCGAGCGGGGGAGAGATTGTTCTTTAGACGTCTCCTCCCCGCTTGACGGGGAGGTGGCCGCGTCAGCGGCCGGAGGGGGCGTGGATTCTTGCTCCCCAACCTCCTCCGGAGCCTTCACCTCCACCATCGGAGGGGCCTCGCCGTCCACCTCGACGACCGCGATCTCGGCGCCCGCCTTCACCGTCTCGCCCTCCTGGGCGAGGATCTCCTTCAGCGTGCCGGTGACGGGCGCGGGCACCTCGGCGTTGACCTTGTCGGTGTCCACCTCGAGCATCGGCTCGAACTCGGTGAGCTGGTCGCCCGGCTTCACCAGCCAGCGGGAGATCGTGCCCTCGTGGACGGACTCGCCGAGCTGGGGCAGCGTGATCTTGGTGGTTGCCATCAGAACTCGGCCAGCTCCTTCAAGGCAGCGTAGACCTTGTCCGGGTTGGGCATGAAGAAGTCCTCCATCGGCTGCGCGTAGGGCATCGCGGGCACGTCCAGCCCGCCGAGGCGCTTGACCGGCCCGTCCAGGTGCTGCCAGGCTTCGTCGGCGATCAGCGCGGCGACCTCGGAGCCGATCGAGACGGAGAAGTTGTCCTCGTACAGAACCAGGTTCTTGCCGGTCTTCTTGGCCGACGCGAGAATCGTCTCGCGGTCGAGCGGATAGACGGTGCGGAGGTCCACGACCTCGACGCTGACGTCCTCATCCTCGAGGCGCGCGGCGGCCTCGAGCGCGTACTGGACCATCAGTCCGTAGCAGAAGACGGAAACGTCGTCGCCCTCGCGCACCACGCGCGATCGCCCCAGGGGAATCAGGTACTCGCCGAGCGGCACGTGCTCCTTGAACATGCGGTAGAGCCGCTTGTGCTCGAAGAAGAGCACCGGGTCCGGGTCGCGGATGGCGGCCAGCATCAGGCCCTTGGCCTCGATCGGGGTCGCCGGGATCACGATCTTCAGCCCCGGCGTCGCAAAGCGCGCCTCGATCGACTGCGAGTGGTAGAGCGCGCCGTGCACGTGGCCGCCCATCGGCGCGCGCACGACCATCGGCACGCCCCAGTCGCCATCCGTGCGGTAGCGGAACTTGGCGATCTCGTTGGTGATCTGGTTGAAGGCCATGTGGGCGAAGTCCGTGAACTGGATCTCCGCCACCGGCCGCTTGCCACCCAGCGCGAGCCCCAGCGCGATGCCGGCGATCGACGACTCCGCCAGCGGCGTGTCGATGACGCGGTCCTCGCCGAAGCGCTTGAACAGCCCGTCGGTGACGAGGAAGACCCCGCCCTTGGGCCCGACGTCCTCGCCCAGCACCATGACGCGCTCATCGCGCTCCATCTCCTCGGTCAGCGCCGAGCGGATTGCCTGGACCATGTTCATCTCTTCGGTCTCGGCGTCCTCGGCAGGCTCGATCGCCGCCGGCACGTCCACCCCGTAGACGTTGGTGAGCGCGGCCTCGGGCTCGGCGTCGGGGGAGTCGAGCGCGTCGCGGGTGGCCTTGTTGACCTCCTCCTTGACCTGCTCCTCCATCGTCTCGACGTCGGGCTGCTTGAGGATGCCCTCTTCCAGGAGCCGGCGCTTGAACTGCTGCAGGCAGTCGTTCCGCTCCAGCTGGTCGAGCTCCTCCTGGGTGCGGTAGCGGCGCTGGTCGTCCTCGGACGAGTGGGCGCCGAGCCGGTCGACGAGGCACTCGATCAGCGTCGGGCCATCCCCCGCGCGCGCCCGGGAAACCGCCTGCTGGGCGACGTGGTAGCTGGTGACGGGGTCGCGGCCGTCGAGCGTCACGCCCGGCATGCCGTAGCCGGCCGCGCGCTGCGCGGCGAATTCGACCGCGTACTCCTTGCGGAACGGCACCGAGATGGCGAAGCCGTTGTTCTGGCAGACGAAGATCTCGGGCAATTTGTGGATCGCGGCGAAGTTGAACGCCTCGTGGGTATCGCCCTCGGCGCCGGCGCCTTCGCCGTAGCAGGTCATCACCACGGCGTCGGAGCCGTCCATCTTCAAGGCGTAGGCGGCGCCCGCGCCGTGGACCATCTGGGTCGAAACCGGCGAGCCGCCCGAGATGATGTTCAGCCGCGTGTCGCTGAAGTGGCCGGGAGTCTGCTTGCCGCCGCTGGCGGGGTCGCCGGGCTTGGCCAGCACGCTCAGCATCAGGTCGAGCGGAGTCAGGCCCATCCGGAAGCAGAGAACTACATCCCGGTAGTACGGCGAGATCCAGTCGTGCTTCGGCTTCAGCGGCCAGGCCATGCCGATCTGGGCGGCCTCGTGCCCGGCGCAGGAGATGATGAAAGGCGCCCGGCCCTGGCGGTTCAGGACCTGGCAGCGATAGTCGATCTGCCGGCCCAAGAGAATCCAGTGGAACCACTCCCGGAGCGTCTTCTCGTCGAGGTCCGTGTCCCGCCAGTCGACGGGCTCCTGGAAATGCCACTCGGGGCTGAATTCGTATTTCGGGGCTCGTCGCCGTCCGTTGCCATTGCGGCCGGGAGTGCTTCTCGATCTTCGCGTGCGCGGTTCGGCCACTGACTCATATGTTGAGCGCACGACCCCGGACCCGGTCCGCAGCGGCGACAGTAGGAGGCGGGCAATCGTAAATTCCGTGGCAGTGAACCAGCCGCCAGAGCGCCGAATTCTCCTTTGGAGCCTGTTCGCGGCGGTCGTCGCCGCCAGCGTGGGCTTCCATGCCTGGCTGCTGCTGACGACTGCCGGCGTCTGGTGGGACCTGGCCGCCTACCGGGAGCACGCGTACGCGGCGCTCCACGGCCTGAACGTCTACGCCTACACACCCAGGTACCCGTACTTCCCCGTCTGGGTGTGGATCGCCGGCCTGATGGCGAAGGTGAGCTCGCTAGGCGTCCCCTTCCGGATGGCGATCAAGCTGCCGGCCTGCGCGGCCGACCTCGCCGTGACCGGGCTGCTCTTCTGGCGTGAACGAGCCCGCTTCGGTTTGACCACCCGCGCCGTGCTGGTCCCGGCGTTGTGGGCTCTGAATCCCGTGCCCGCGATCCTCGCGGCCGGCCACGGGCAGTGGGACAGCCTCCCGGTCCTCTTCCTGCTCATCGCGGTGCTGCTTCTCGAGCGTTCGAGCGAGCACCCCAATCGGCGCTACCTGGCCGCTCTGGCTCTCGGAGTGTCCATCTCTCTCAAGCCGTACACCGTCCTCTTCCTGCCCTATCTCGCCTTCACGACCCGGCGCGGCAGGCGGCTTGCGGTCACGGCGACGGTTTGGGCTCCCGTGCTGCTGTCGATGGCCGTCTACACACTCGCCACCGGGTTCGACCCCAGGATGATCACTCACGTTGTCGGCTACACGAGCGCCGGCGACATCGGGCTGGCGGCGCTGCTCCGGTTCATGTCGCTCGGCCTGTCGACTCCCGCGATGTTCGTGGCCTACATCCTCACGGCCGACCTGCTGGTCGCCTGGGCGCTGACTCTTTCGCGTCTCTTTCCGACCAAACCCGTGCTGGCCGCCGCCGCAGTTTTCGCCGGCTTTTACGTACTGACACCGCGGGGCAGCGTGCAGTACATCGT
>Ga0070714_100001881_pt1 | contig 15313 bp, 13 predicted proteins | sample LARL83metaG_FD_65450 | JGI IMG/M metagenome (GOLD analysis project Ga0070714, IMG submission 65450) | Corn, switchgrass and miscanthus rhizosphere microbial communities from Kellogg Biological Station, Michigan, USA - LAR L8-3 metaG | ecosystem: Host-associated > Plants > Roots > Rhizosphere ...
GAGGATCCGGGTCTCCCCGATCTCGATGAGCTGGCAGGCGTGACCGATCCGGGTCACTGTCAGCGGGGTGCTCATGATGGCTTCTCCTTGCCTGGCGCGGATATCACTGGCTGCCGAGGTCGAGCAGCGCGCCGAGCAGTTCCTCGGGCGTCTCGACCTGCGGGAGGTGCCCGGTGCGGGGCAGCAGCGTGAACGCCGACAACGGGATCGCGCCGGCGTAGGCCTTGCCGTATCCGGGGTCGACGATGCCGTCGCTTTCGCCCCACAGCACGTGGACCGGGATGTCGAGACTGCCGAGCCGCCCGGCCAGCGCCGGGTCGGACATGGCCGGCCCGGTGTAGCCGATCAGCGCCCGCACGTCCGGGCTCGGCCCGCCGCCGCCCGTGCTCGGCGGCGCGGGCGCCTTGCCGGGGTCGTGGAAGGACAACGACTGGATCTCGGCGGGCGACAGGCCGCTGATGTCGGTTACCGGGTGCCCCTCGACCTCGATGCCGATCCCGTCGATGATCACCGCGCCGCTGACCCGGGGGCTCTGCTGCAGGGCGATCTCGGCGGCCAGCCATCCTCCGAAGGAGTTGCCGATGACGGTCACGTCTGTGAGGTCGAGCTGCTCCAGCATCGCGACGTACGCCCGGGCCAGCCCGGCGACGGTCAGGCTCCCGGGCTTCGGCGTGCCGCCGAAGCCCGGGTGGGTGGGCAGCAGCACCCGGGAATGAGTGCGCTCGGCGAGCAGGTCGGCGAACCCGGCCATCGTCGCCGCGCCGCCGCCGCCATGCAGCAGCAGGAACGGCCGGGTGCGGTCCCGGTCCGCGACAGTGACCTCGACCGGGCCGGGCGAGCCAGCCTGGAGCGTGCGGGTGCGGGCAGGCCGGAGGGTGCCGGCCGCGACTTGAGGACTCATCGTTCCTTCTCTCTGCGCGATGTCCGCGATGATCTATATAAGGAACCTTATCTAAGCTTCCTTATATAAGCAACCTGTTTCCAAGGTAGGATTCCTGTCATGAAGCACCGCCCCGCCGACGTCGCCCTGGCCGTCAAGCGCCTGCAGTACCGCCATCACCGCGCGCTGAACCGCGCCCTGGCGCCGCTGGGGCTCTCCCTCGTGCAGTGGGACACCCTGCGCCACCTGCACCGCCAGCCGGACGCCTCGCTGCACGACCTCGCGGTGCTGACCTTCCAGACCGACCAGTCCTTCGGCTCGCTGGCCACCCGGATGGCCGACCGCGGGCTGATCGAGCGGGTTCCGGGGCCGGGCCGGGCGGTGAGGCACCGGCTGACCAAGGAAGGCGCACGGCTGCGCGCCGCCGGCCAGGACGCGGTGGACGCCGTCTTCGAGTCCTCGTTCCGCGCCCTGCCGGCCGATGAGCTCGACCAGCTGGGCGAGCTGCTGGATGCAGCCCTCGGCCCCGACCCGACGGCGTGGTAGGAGCACGGCGCCTCGTGTCATCAACGCACGCTGCACGCGTGCAGATTGGACGGCGATGCGCGCGTCATGGTTGTCCAGCCAGAATCACCGACCGTGACTGCCTTGCGGGGAGCGCGGCGCCGGATCGCCGAATCGGCGTGACGGACAAGTACGCCGATGGAAGCCGCGATTACGTGCAGATCACCCAGTTCTGTAGCGGCCGCTGACGCGAGCGTACGGCGCCGCCAACCGGTGCGGCTTCGCGATCACGGGCGCCCGCATCCGGCGAAGCTGGGGTTGCGCGAGGGTGGTGGGGCGCCATCGGGAATGACGGACTGCGCCGTGCTCAGGGGTGTTGCACCTTTGGGGGCGGCGTCGAAGAGCGCGGCGGCCGCGGCCCAGGCGGTGGTGGCCGCGGAGGGCGGGCACAGGTGCTCGCCCAGACGGAGGGGTAATCCGATGGTGCTGATCGAACTGGTCAAGGTGATCGCCGCCAATCCCGGCGCCAGCCGCCGGTGGGCCGCCGAGCCGCTGCCCCTGACTGACCGGCTGAGCGCTGTCCTGGGTCTTCCATAAAGGGGCGCCGGCGGCGAGCTTCGCATGATCATGCTGACGCCCGGCCAGCGCCTGAGCCCGCGTGCGCGTCGCATAGGAATCCCGCAAGTCATTCATGGTCTGGTCTAGGGCTGTTGCGCCGACGCCGGGCCGGTCGCGGGGGCAGGGGGCGCCTGCGGGGCCGGAAGCTGCCCGCGGCCGCCGCGGCGAGCAGGGCGAGAGCGGCGGAGTAGACCACAGCGGTCTGGTGCAGGCCGAAGTGCGTGGTGGCCACCCCGGCGGCCACCACGGGGATGCTGAACGCCAGGTAGAAGACGACCCAGATGGCGGCGACCAGTCCAGCCCGCTGACCGGGGCCGGCCAGCGCGGCCAGGATGCGATAGGCGCCCGCGAAGAACCCGGTGCCGACGCCCGCACCCGCCACCGCGGTGCCGGCCAGGAACGCGGCAGCCGATGCCGTTTCGATCGCGGCTAGGGTCATCACGGCGCCGGCGAGCAGGGCCAGGCAGCCGGCCAGCATGGCCGTGGGCGGGCTGAAAGGGCGGAACGCAACCGAGGCCGCGCCTCCCGTCCCGGCGACCAGGAAGATCACCAGGCCGCCCCACAACAGGTCGGGCGAGCGGAGCACCTGCGCGGCCAGCGACGGGCCCAGGGACAGGTAAAAGCCATTGAGCGCGGGTGCCGAGATCATGACCGGCAGGGCCACGGCGAGCGTCCCGCGTGCCTGCCGCGGCACGGCCACCCGCGGCCGCAGCGCGGCCAGGACACCCGCCCGCCCCGGTGCGGTCTCCGGGATCGCCAGCACGGCCACGGCAGCGGTGGCGGAGGCGCCGAGGAGCAGCCACCAGACCAGATGGGTGGGCGCCGGCGCGTACTGGACCAGCGCGCTGGTACCCAGCCCGCCGACGCCCAGGCCCAGGAGGACGGCGGCGCTGGTGACCACCGGCGCGCGGCCGCTGCGGTCGGGCTGCAGGTCGATCAGCGCCGCGCCGGCCGCGCTGGTCGCAGTGCCGACGGCAGCGCCCTGCAGCGCCCGGGCGGCGAACAGCAGCCCTATACCGTGCGCCGCCAGGAACAGCCCGCACGCGCCGGCGCCGGCCGCCAGGGCCACGGCGATGACACGGCGGCGGCCCAGGTAGTCCGACAGTGACCCGAATACCAGCAAGGTAAGCAGCAGGACCAGGACGTAGACGGCGAACACGGCGGTCAGCGTGGTTGCCGAGAAACGCCACTGGGCCTGGTAGACGCTGTACAGCGGCGACGCGGCCGCTGACGCGAAGAGCAGCAGGAACAATACCCCGGCCACCAGCCAGAACCCGGCCGCACGCGGCAGCGCCGCCCGGCCCGTAGATGCCCTGGCTGCCCCACTGCCCGGCCGCCGGCCTGGTCCCGGCTCAGTTCCCGCGCGCTTGCGGCCGGTGTCGGCGCCGGGGACGGTCACCAGGGCTTGCTTCTTGAGGGCTGGTGACTCGCAAGGCATCGAACGACTCCTTTGCGGGGCGGTTGGGAAGTCCTCGGCAGATTCGGTTTGATTGACTCAAAACTCTGTCGATCCGACTGAGGAGAGCGTCCGGAGGCTGGTCTAGCTGAGGCCTTAGGCCTTGAGGAACCCGGCGGCTACCGTCGAGTAGTTCGCGTGCTGGGCGATGACAGCGTTGTTCGGTACGCGCCACTGTGGGCAGCAGCTTCCACTCAGCAGCGGCTGTCATCTGGTCGCGCGGACGGCTTGGAGGATGACCCGGGTGACGACGCCGGGGTCGGACATCATCGACAGGTGCGGAGCGTGCACCTCAGTGATGTGGGCATGGGCGCGCCTGGCCATGGCCAGTTGCAACGCGGGCGGGATGGCGTGGTCGGCGGTCCCGACCACGGCCCAGGACGGAATGGTCTTCCAGGCCGGGGACGTCGGACTTCTGGGTGAACGCGACCGTCGACAGCGGGTTCTGCGTGGCCGCGAGCACCTGAACCTCGCTGGCTGGCAGGCCGTTGGCCAGGCACGACGGGAATGCGCTCTGCTTGATATAGGCATCAGCGACGCCCGTGGGGGCGCCGGGGAACGGCACCACGGTCAGGTTCGGCGGACCGGCGCATGACCCGGGGTAGGCGGCCAGGAGCTGGGCGATCGTCTGGCCTTGGGCGGGCGCAAGGGCGTCTACGTAGACCAGGGCCTTCACCTGGTTGTCGCCGGTGGCGGCGTTGGTGATGACCTCGCCGCCGTAGGAGTGCCCGACCAGCACGATCGGGCCGGAGATGCTGTGCAGGAAATCGGCGAGGAATCCAGAGTCGTAAGTGAGGCCCTGCAGCGGGTTCGGCGGTGCGTAGACCCTGTAGCCGTCGCGTTCCAGTCGGCCGATGACGGCGTCCCAGCTGCCGCTGTCCGCCCAGGCGCCATGCTCGAGCACGATCGTCGGCTCGGGCCCGCTGGCCCGGGCGGCGGTGTGAGCGGACGCGATCTGGCTGACCGGGAACAGCAGGGCGGCAATCGCCGCGACCGACGTGATGATCATGGTGCGCAGGATTTTGTGCCGCGTAATTCGAGTGAACATGGTTACTCCCTAGGTGGTTCTGTTTCAGCGGGTACCCGCTGCCGTCGTCAACCCGTGTCGCAAGGCCTCCCGCCCTCGCCGCACTGTGCTGGTGCTCGTCGCGGCCGTGCGGGCCGTGGCGACCCGGGGTTCTGGTCTCGGCTGTGCCGTCCGTTCGGCCGGGCCTAGCGTTAGCGCCACATATCCGGCCGTCCAGCCTGCGACCAGGACCGCGATTCCCGCCAGCGCGGCGGGCCGATAATGGGCATTGCGAGTCTCCCTACTCTTGCCGGGCCGGGCTATCCGGAGCGCACTGCTCGTCGAGGAAGATGCGGGTGTGGCGGGTGAAGAGCTGGGGGTACTGGAAGTGGGAGCCGTGGTTGGCGTCGGGGTAGAGGATGAGCTCGGCGTTGGGGAGGAATTGCTGCAGGATGTAGGAGTTGATCGTGGGGATAACGATGTCGTTGGTGCCGTTGATGACCAGGACGGGTAGCTGGAGGCTTTTGAGGTGGGCGTAGCTGGGGTCCTTGGCGGCGCCGTAGGCCGCGAGCGCGGCGCTCTGGGCGGCGATGGACTGGCTTGAGACGGGCGTGTCGCGGTCGGCGCGGGTGAGGATGCGCTTGATGTAGGCACGGCCGGCGGCCTGGCTGGTCGGGGTCGGGGCGAACAAGATCGGCAGCCACATGTCTTCTTGCTGGTCGTAGGTGCGGGTGAACAGGTCCGCGACCCAGGCCGGGAGTGTGCCGAGGCCCTCGCCGCCGCGTGGCGCGGTGCCGACCAGGACCAGGCGGCGGACCAGGTCCGGGCGGGCGAGGGTGACTTCCTGAGCGATCAGGCCACCCATCGAGTGCGCGATGATGTCGATCGTGGTCAGCCCGATCGCGTCGGTGAAGGTGATCGCGTCGCGGGCCATGGCCTCGATGGTGTCGGGCACGGTTCCGGTGGAGGACGCTACGCCGGTGTTGTTGAACAAGATGACCTCGCGGTCGGCGGCGAAGGCGTCGCTGAGGGCCGGGTCGTGGTCGTCCATGGTGCCCATGAAGTGCTGGAAGAACACCAGCGGAGGCTGTTCGGGGTTCCCGAAACGGCGGTAGGCGAAGCGTGTTCCGCCGCCCTCGGCGTACTGGGTCGGGGTTGTGTCGTGGGTGTATTGCGTCATGACGCCAGCGTCCCCGGGGCACGCGGCGTGACGGTATCCGCTGCGTGACTGCACTCGTGCCGTGCCGCGGCTGCCTGGTCTTCCCCGGGCTGGCAGGGCCGGGCGGTATCACCGCGCTGCCCGCCCAATAGGCGTCCACATCATGCAGTCATGCGGCGGATACCGGCCGGCGTCCCGGCGCTGCACGATGGCCTCACGACTCGACCGAGGAAAGGATTACCGAGATGAACGCTCCGACGAACGTCGTTCTTGTCCACGGCGCGTGGGCCGACGGCTCCAGCTGGGGCGGCGTCATCGAGCGCCTGCAGGCCGACGGCTACCGGGTGACCGCGCCCCAGTTCTCGCTGACCGCGCTGGCTGATGACGTCGCCCGGCTGCGCCAGGTGCTGGACCTGCAGGACGGCCCGACCATCGTCGCGGGGCACTCCTACGGCGGCCAGGTCATGACCGCGCTCGGCGCGGACGCCCCCAACGTTGTCGGCCTCGTGTATATCGCTGCGATCGCGCCTGATCAGGGCGAATCGCTCGGCGGGCTGCTGTCGCAGGGACCGGTGACCCCGGCGCTGGCGCACCTGTTCACCGACTCCCACGGCTTCGGCTGGCTATCGGAAGACGACTTCGTCAGCCACTTCGCCGCCGACGTCGACCCGGTCAAGGCCACGGTGATGTACGCCGTGCAGCAGCCGCTGGCCACGTCCATATTCGGGGAGGTGATGGACGTCCCGGCCTGGAAGAAGCTGCCGTCCTGGTATCTGGTCGCCGCCGATGATCAGGCGCTCCCGCCGGAGGCCGAGCGCCTGTTCGCCCGCCGCATGGGCGCCACCACTGTCGAAATTCGGTCAAGTCACGTGCCGATGGTCTCCCATCCCGGGGACGTGGCAGAGCTCATTGAGACGGCCGGGGCCGTACTGGCCACGAGTTAAAGGAGGCTCACCCGCTCGCGCATGACAATTCCGTCAATCTGGAAGGACGAGAGATGAACGAGCAGCGAGATCTCGAGGGCGTCAGTGCCCTGGTTACGGGGGCCAGTTCGGGCATCGGCAGGGCAGCGGCCCAAGAGCTGGCCTGCCACGGCGCCGAAGTCGTCGTCCATGGGCGGGACGCCGGCCGCGGGTCGGCGGTGGTCGATCACATCACCGCCGCAGGGGGTAAGGCCCGATTCGTGGCTGCTGACCTTAGCGATCCGGCTCAGCTTGACGATCTGGCTGCGCAGGCCGGGGGAGTCGACGTTCTGGTGAACAATGCGGGGGTGTCCTGGTTCGGGCCGACGCCGGAACTCGACGCCGTGACCTTCGACCAGCTGTTCGCCGCCAACGTCAGGGCGCCGTACTTCCTGGTCGCCGCGCTGGCTCCGAAGATGGCCGCCCGGGGCAGCGGGAGCATCATCAATATCGGGAGCCAGGCCGGCGAGATCGGCATGCCCGGTGGCGCTGCCTACGGCGCGACCAAGGGTGCGCTGGCGTCGATGACCCGTTCCTGGGCCGCCGAGTTCAGCCCCGCGGGGGTCCGGGTCAACACGGTTGTGTCTGGACCTGTCTATACGGCCATCCAGCCGCCGGAGCAGAGCGAAGCCGTCGGCGCGACCACGATCATGGGCCGGGCCGCCCAGCCTGACGAGATCGCCAGCGTGATCGTTTTCCTCGCCTCACCCAAGGCTAGCTACATCACCGGTGCGGTGGTCGCCGCCGACGGCGGCCGTACCGCCATCTGACCCCAGCGGTCCGGCGGGAACGGCGCAGGATCCCTGCCGCCATTCCTTCCGGCACGTGGGCCCTCGCGCGGTCCACGCCCGACTCTCCGGACGCCCGCGTAGCCGGCGTCTATTCGTGAAAGGGAAGACCGATATGGGCAATTCACTGGTCGCAATCGCGATTGACTGTGCCGACGCCCCCGCTCTAGCCCGGTTCTGGGCCGATGTCCTGGGGCGGCAGGTTGCCGAAGACTCCACTTCCGAGCACGTGATCCTGCTCGCCGGCGACGGGAACACCAGCTGGCCACTCATCACGTTCAACAAGGTGCCGGAGCCGAAGATCGTAAAGAACCGCGTGCACCTCGATCTCATCAGCGACACCTTCGACGCCGAGACCGAGCGCCTGCTAGGCATGGGCGCTCAGAGGCTCCGCGACCAGCAGGGAGACAAGTCTCGCTGGACGACCTTCGCCGACATCGAAGGCAACGAGTTCGATCTGATCGCCGGGTAACCCCGGGGCCATGATCGTCGTCCTACTCACCCATACGGACGACACGGAAGCCAGCGGACGGATCACACGGCCGCCGGCGGGGTTAGCCGGCGCGTCCGTTCTCCGGTCTGCTCTGCCGGTGGCCGACCCGGGTCTGGTGGCCGATGAAGTCGAGCAGTGCCTGGTGACCTCGTCGGCGTGGGTCCAGATAATCGCGTGCGGCCTGCCGGCGATGAGGGTGGAGCGGGCGTTGTTCAGCAGTGCGGGAAGCCTGCGGCTGGTGGCTTCGTAGCGGAGGATCCCGTCTTGGTCGCCGTGGATGATCAGGACGGGGATGCTGACTCTTGCGAGATCTCCCCGGAAGTCTTCCAGGCAGGCCGTGACGCAGCCGAGGGTGGCGTGGGCTGGGGGCGGAGATGGCGACGTAGAAGCTGTTCTGCCACGCCTGGTCGCTGACCCGGCTGCCGCCGAGGAGATCGACGTTGTAGGAGTCGTCCAGGAGGTCTTTCGTCGCCGCCGGCCGGTCGGCGGCGATACCCATCGTGATGGCGTCGAAACGCTGCGGTCAATACCCTCGGGATTGTCGTCGGTCTTGAGCAGGAAGGGCGGCACCAGGACGGCTGCCCTGACCCGTTCTGGGCCGTGAGCGGCCAGGTAGCGGGTGACCTTTCCGGTTCCCATGGCGAACCCGGCCAGCACCACCCCCGTGCAGGTTGAGTCGGCTGAGCAGGACAGGAAGATCGGCGGCCAGTGTGCTGAAGCCATATCCGGTGCTGGGCCGGCTGGAGGCGCCGAAGCCGCGCCGGTCGTAGGTGATCACCCGGTGCCCGGCGCCCAGCAGGGCGGCCTACTGCTTTCCTCATGAATGCCCGTTGAGCGCGTAGCCGTGGACCAGCACGACCGGAGGACCGGACCCGTGATCCTCGTAGTAGATCCGGATAGCGGCTGAATTCTCCCGCCCGACAGTGACATAAGGCATCGCGATCCTCGTTGATCAGCGTTCGCGGTGGTGGCGCCTAAGCCTGTTATCACTGTGGGGTCCGGGCGGGCATGGGCGGTATCGGCCGGGTGACTGCACTTGGGGTCCTGCAGGCATGCCGGGGCGGCGGTCGCTGTTTAGCGTGGAGAGTAGGTGAATAGGACTGGCTGAGAGGACAGGCACATGCCAGGTCCCGGTGAGCTCCCGTCACTCGAGCACATCATCGGCCGCGAAGGCGGGCTGGCCCGGCTGCGCGGACTGGTGGATCCGGTCCCGCAGGCCAGCCAGGTCCTTCTCGTGATCGGCGAGGCAGGCATGGGCAAGACGGCGCTCCTGGCGGACGCGGCCGAACGGGCCCGGTCGGCAGGCATGCTGGTCCTGTCCGTCGCTGGCCGGGAGTCGGAGTCGAACCTTGCGTTCGCGGGGCTGCATCAGCTCCTGCGGCCGGTGCTGTCCAGCGCGGCGAGCCTTCCCGGCCGACAGGCCCAGGCCCTGCTCGGTGCGCTCGGCCTCGCTGCCGACCCCGCCGCTTCCGACTCTCTGCTTACCGGGGTCGCCGTACTGACCCTGCTGTCGGATCTTTCGGAACGGTCCCCAGTCCTGGTGGTTGCCGATGACGCCCACTGGCTTGACCGAAGCTCGCTTGACGCCCTCGCCTTCGCCAGCAGCCGCCTCGACGCCGAGCCGATCGTGGTGCTGCTGGGCGCCCGGGGGCCCGCCCCGCCCTCCGTGTTCGACCGGGGATTTGCGGAGCTGCATCTCGAGCCGCTCTCCGCGGCAGACGCCGGCCACCTCCTCAACATGCAGCCTCGCCCGCCCCGCGGGCAGGCCCGGGCGCAGGTGCTTGCCCAGGCGGGGGGTAACCCGATGGCGCTGATCGAGCTGGCCAAGGTGATCGCCGCCGATCCCGGCGCCAGCCGCCGGTGGGCCGCCGAGCCGCTGCCCCTGACTGACCGGCTCAGGGCTGTCATCACCACCCGGTTCGCCGACCTTCCCGAGCCGGCGCAAGCCGCGCTGCTGCTGGCCGCGGTGGCTGACGGCCCGGACCTGGGCGCGGCAGCCAGCCACGGCGCCGGGCCAGATGCGCGGGCCCTCGCGCCGGCCGAGCAGCTCGGCCTGGTCACGGTAGACCGGACTGGCCTGCACTTCTCCCATCCTCTCGTCCGTTCAGCCATCTACCATGCCACGCCGTTCGCGCAACGTGCCGCGGCGCACCGCCAGCTCGCCCGGACTCTGCGTGACCAGCCAGACCGGCGAGCCTGGCACCTGGCCGCCGCCGCCCTGCATCCTGACGAACAGGTCGCCTCGCTGCTCGAGGCCACCGCGACCCAGGCGCAACGCCGCGGCGGCGCGGCCGCCGCCGCGCTGGCGATGGAACGCGCGGCCGAACTCACCCCCGGCCCAGCGGACCGGGCACGGAGGCTGACCGCCGCGGCGTCGGCCGCTGTTCCTACCGGCCAGGCGGACTGGGTCCAGGAACTCGCCACCCGCGCCCTGGCGGTCACCGCGGACCCGGAACTGCGGCTGAAAGCCCGCCACGACACCGGATGGGCGCTGGCCTACTCAGGCCAGCGCACCGCCGCCCTCCCGACGCTCCTGTCCGTCGCCGAAGAGGCATCGCATGACCAGCCAGCCCTCGCCTGGGACGCCCTCTCGGACGCAGCCATCGTCGTCTATCACTCAGGTGCGCCTGCCAGCTGCCAGGCCGTGAGCCGCGTTCTGGGACTCCTGGAAAATTTCGGGTCGCCGTCTGCCGGCCATGACCCGCGCGGCGAGGCCAGCTCGCACAGGCTCTGGATACGGGCCTGCACCGACCCGTTCGGAAGCAGAAGCCCGCTCATCCGGTATCTCCGCCAGATCAGCCACATCCCCCTCGATGAGCCCGCTCTGTGGCGGGTCGGTTCCGCTGCCTGGGTCCTGGACGAATCGGATCTGGCGATCACCCTGCTGCAGGATGCCATGGAGCGGCTGCGGGCACCGGGCACGCAGGGCAGCAGCGGCCCGGGCCTGACCGCGCTTGGCTGGCTGTACATCGACACCGGACGCTGGGACGAGGCCCAGGAAGCCGCCGCTGACGCCGCGGGCCTGGCTGAGGCCAGCCAGATGGAACTCGTCGCTGCGGCCGCGGACTTGATCATGGCCACGGTCCTGGCCCTGCGCGGCGACCCCGCCGCGGCACGCACCCATGCCGACAGGGCGCTGTCCAGCGCCGACCCAGCACAAAGCGGGCTGGTCGCCGCCCGGGCCCGGCGGGCCCTCGGAATCGCCGCCCTCACCGAGGGCAGCCACCTGCTGGCCTTCACCCAGCTCCGCCAGCTGTTCAGCGAGGACGGCACACCCGTCCACCACATCTTCTCCTACCTCGGCGTGGCCGACATCGCCACGGCCGCGGTCCGCGCCGACCGGCGGATGGAAGGACACGACGTCCTTGAGCGGGCGCTCAGCCATCTGGACGGAACGGCTTCTCCCCGGCTCGGGCAGCTCATCGCCCGCGCGCGCGCCATCCTCGCCAGCCCAGACGGGGCCGGGGTCCATTTCGAGACGGCGCTCGCTGACCCCGCCGGGGACGAGTGGCCCTTCGAGCGGGCCCAGCTCCGCCTCGACTACGCCGAATGGCTGCGGCGGCGCCGCCGGATCAACGATGCCAAGCCCGTACTGAGGCAGGCTCTGGGGACCTTCCGGCGGCTAGGTGCCCAGCCCTGGGCGGAGCGGGCGGAGGCAGAGCTCAGAGCGTGCGGGGTGGCGGTCGCCGCCGCGCCCGCCGAACGCGATGCCCTGCAGGAGCTAACCCCCCAGCAGCGCCAGATCGTCCGCCTGGCCAGCGACGGCCTGACCAACCGCGAGATCGGCGACCGGCTCTTCCTCTCACCACGCACCGTCGGCTCCCACCTGTACCGGTCCTTTCCCAAACTCGGGGTAGCCGACCGCCACCAGCTGCGCGACGTCATCACCCGCGCCAGCACGCCAGCACCAGCAGCTGAAGGCCCCGCAAGCGAGACGCTCCGCTAACTTTGGCCCGGTGGCCGCGGTCGATGTGGCTGGCTGTACGGAAGCAAGTCATGGTGCGGCGATCGCTTCACGTACCAGGCCAGACTTCGCGAGTGTCAACGGGCCCGCGACGACTGCGCGTCCTGGGGGCGTCGCACGTCCGCAGGCTCTGGCCCGGCCTGTCCGGGGCCTGCTGGGACCGGCCGGGCGAATAGGCTGAATCCAAGCAGGGCGAGCGCCGCGAACACCGTGCCGGTCCAGATCGCCACTCTGTCGCCCAGGATGCCGACGACACCGCCGCCCAGCAAGGAGCCGACCGCGATCGACGCCTGGAACACTGCGGGATACAGCGCCGATCCAGACCACAGGTCCGGGCCGTCCGTGGTGAGCACCCACGTCTGCATTGCGACCGACATGGCCCCGTACGCCAGGCCCCACCCCGCCAGGACCACCACCGGCCTCCAGCCACCGGCATAGCGGCCGTCGCGACGGCCAGCGCCGCCGCCATGCCCATTACGGTCGCCTTCAGGCGACGGCTCAGGAGCCGGACTACTCGCCCACGCCGCACGGACTCGGGAACCAGACACCCTCCGGTGCTCGCGCCGATATCGCCGGACCAAGCGGGCTGCTCAGGCGCGAGTATCGGATTCGATGAGGGCCTCGGTACGGCGCATGGCCGGTGCTGGTTGGCGTTTGCCGCGGCTTCGTGGAGCTTGTCCATTTCGGCGGGCTGCCGGGCCTAGATGTGAGGTCGGGGCGTCAGCATGAGCGTGAGGCCTCTTTGAGGCCATCGGAATATCTGGCGATCTGCTTGCGGCTGCAGGACTGGGATCTTGGGCTGGCTGGCGGACGGCGCCGGGCAAGGGCCTACGCGGCCGACGGTGACCGAAGTCGTCAGGCGACGCGGCGCTGAACGGCGAGGCCGGTCAGGGCTCGGGACGCCCGGGTGCCGGTGCGGTATCACGGGCGGCGGCCACTGCGTCGCGGCGGTTGAGACGGGCTCCGGCGGCGTAGGCCTGGTCGAACCGGTCGGTCCCCAGGTCCTGGCGGATTTGGGCGGCCAGATTAGCCTCTTGCCGGCGCTCCGCTGGCCACACTGCTAGGCCGGCTCGCTGCCGCAGGCCCTCGACCGCCCCGGCCAGCAGCGCCGCCCGCTCGAGGTCACCGTCGGCGAACGCCAGCTGAGCGAACGCGGCCAGGGCCTCGGTCATGTTCTGGGTGCTGTGGGCGGCCAGGCTCATCGCCAGCCCCTCGTCCAGCAGCGGTCGGGCCTCGTCCAGCCGGCCCCGCGCCACGGCCAGGGTGCCCAGCCGCACCTGGGAGTAGGTGGCCAGAAAGGCGTAGCCGAACCGGTCCGCCAGGGTATGCGCCTCGCTCAGATGGCGTTGTGCATCGTCGTAGCGGCCAACCGCCTTCTCGAAATTACCGACGGCGTTGACGGCCACAGCCGTCCAGCCCGGCTCGTCTTGGCTGCGGAGATCTTCCAGCGAGGCCGACGCCTGGCGCAATGCACCGTCGAAGTCGCCGACGATCGTAGAGGCCCACGCCATGGCCAGCTGGGACACCGCGTGCAGGTAGGGATCGCGGACTTCCGCCAGCAGCGGTCCCAGCTGCTGGCTGGCTGCCAGCGCCGCCGCGCCGTCGCCCGCCTGGATGGCGGTCACCGCGGCTGCCCACAGCAGCTCGGCGCGGGCCTGCGGGTCGAGGGTCCCGGCGGCGGGCAGCAGCTGGCCGATCCAGGCGCGAGCCTGGCCCAAGATGTCGTCGGCCAGCAGCCAGAAGGGCAGCAGGACGCGGAACAGGTGGGGCAGCGGCGCGCGGTCATGGCCGAGATACCAGGCCACGGCGGCGGCCAGATTGCCCGCCTCGGCCTGCAGCCGATCCAGCCACCCGGCTGTGTCAATGCCGCGCAGGTGCGGGTCCGCCTGTTCGGCCAGGGCCCGGTAGTAGCCGGCGTGGCGGCGGCGCACCTCGGCGGCGTCGGCCCGGGCGGCCAGCCGCTCGGCGACGAACACGCGGACGGTCTCCAGCATCCGGCACCGGACCCCGTCGCCGGTGCTGTCCAGCCGGACCAGGCTGTGCCGGGCCAGCGCCTCGGTCAGCTCCAGCGCCTGGCCCTCCCCCAGGCCCGCCACCGTCGCGGCGGCCTCGACGGTCCAGCCGTCGGTGAACACCGCCGTGACCTCCAGCAGCGACCGCTCGGCGTCGGTCAGCAGGCCCACGCTCCACTCGACCGTGGCCCGCAGCGTCTGCTGGCGCTCGGGCATGTCCACCGCGCCCGTGCCCAGCGCGTCCAGCGACCGGGCCAGCCGGTCCCGCAGCGCGGCCGGGTCCAGCAACCGGGTGCGGGCAGCCGCCAGCTCAATGGCCAGCGGCAGCCCCTCCAGCCGCCGGCAGATCTCCGCGACCGCCGCCGCGTTGCCCGGCGTGAGAACGAAGTCCGGGCGCACCGCGCGGGCCCGGTCCACGAACAGCGCCACCGCCGCCGAGGCCGCGATGTCCTCCAGCGAGGCCGTGGCCGGGTCGGCGGGCAGCGGCAGCGGCGGCACCGGGTACTCCCGCTCGGCCCGCAGCCCCAGCACCGTCCGGCTGGTGGCCAAGATCGCCACGCCCGGGCAGCGGGCCAGCAGCTCACCCAGGTCACGGGCCACCTCGACGACCTGCTCCAGGTTGTCCAAGATGAGCAGCCAGGCGTCATCGCCAAGCTGCTCGGCCAGCGCCTGCACCGGCGCGCCGGTCTGGCCCAGGTCGGCGCCTAGCGCCCGGCTGATGCCCGACAGCACCAGCTGAGGGTCGGTGACCGCCGCCAGCGGGACAAACACCACGCCCGCGCCGAACCGGTCCCGCAGCCGCCCGGCCACCGCCAGGGCCAGCCGGGTCTTGCCGACCCCGCCCGGCCCGGTCAGCGTCACCAGCCGCCCGCCGGGCCGCATCGTCAGCATGCCAGCCACCTCGCCGATGGCCTGCTCCCGCCCGACAAGCGAGGTGGCGCCCGCCGGCAGCGGCCGCGGGCCACGCTCACCCTCCCGGCGCGGTGCGGCCCGCGCCGCCCGGCTGGCCGCGAACCGCTCGCTCAGCAGCACCGCCACGTCGTTCTCGACCAGCTGCCGCAACTCGGCGGGATCGGAGAAGTGCTGATACGAGACGCCGCCTTCGTCCTGGATCCGGGCGAGCAGCTCTGTCAGCCGCGGCTCACGGTCCGGCGCCGGCGACTTGACGTAGATGAGCCGGGGCAGCCCGGCGGACAACTGGTACTCATCCTCCAGCCCGGAGATCTCCTCGCCCGGCGCGACCCAGCCGTAGCTCTGCCAGTAGATGCCCACGAACACCTGGCTTTGCGCCAGGTAGGCCCGGTACACCTCCCGCGGCGGATGCGGCCGCGCCCCCATCTCGAACATCACCGGCACCAGCCGCAGCCCGGTCACCGCCTCCCGCACCGCCTGCCGCTCGGCGGCCAGTTCGCCCAGCGTGGAACTCACGAACACCCGCAGCCGCTGATCCGGCGTCCAGATCACCCCGCCA
>Ga0070714_100001883_pt1 | contig 15309 bp, 16 predicted proteins | sample LARL83metaG_FD_65450 | JGI IMG/M metagenome (GOLD analysis project Ga0070714, IMG submission 65450) | Corn, switchgrass and miscanthus rhizosphere microbial communities from Kellogg Biological Station, Michigan, USA - LAR L8-3 metaG | ecosystem: Host-associated > Plants > Roots > Rhizosphere ...
CAAATGAGGTCGAGTCGCATCTCGAGTAAACGGGTTCGCTAGAACTCGGGCTCTATCACTAAGACAAAGCGACGGTCACTTTTGTAAGACGGCTACGAACGGGGAAAGATCCTTGGCGTGCTGTTGCTTTGAAGGGATGGGCAAGTGGTCGGTGCGGTGAGTGTCGTCCAAAGTGCCTGAGCGCTGAGATGACCTTTGGTGAAGTGTACAATGCGCGAGTTATGGAACGCCGAAATGCTCTCTTCCTGATTTAGATACTCTGAACCGAAACGGTTTGATCCTAGGCACGTCGTCTCTTGCAGCATTTGAGCTGTATTCACCTCACGTGCTCAAGAGCAGATCAACGCCCAGCCACGAACTTGCAATCATTTTCAGATTGTCCTTGTACGCACGGCCCACGGAGTGTTCGCTGCCATCACTTGTTCGCAGCAGATAGGTTCCCGCCTTATCACGTCGCAAGTCTTTGACAAGGCTTGAATTCACTAACTTAGATCGGTGAATTCTCAAAAAACCGAGAGGTGCCAATTTCTTTTCCGCGGTTGCCATTGTTTCCCGCACGAGATAGCATCCGGATTTGTGAAGAAGAGCAAGATAGTTCCCCTCAGCCCGAGCCGCGATGATATCGATTGAGTCCACAAAAAGAACCCGGCCGTTTGCTTTGATTGCTATTCGCGCGATCTCGGTTACAGCCAGAATCACTTGAGGCCTTTTTTTTGTTGCGTCGAGAATGCCCTCAGGGGGGAAATCGGTAGCGGCGATCATCTCCCTCGGGTGCGCGCTCGCGGGAATGACCGCGTCATGCAAGGCTGACCGAAACGAGTCTTCGGGAGCAATGCGCTTTGGTCCACGAAACGCACGAGCAGTCTTTCCTATTGATTCGTTACTCGTTTTCCAATTGCCGATACAAGATCTGAAAGTAGACATGCGCGCTCTCATTCGAAACGCCCTACATCACCGCAGCCGAAGTAGCATCTCCCAACGGGCACAATAAACACTCTTGCCTGATTGGACACGTGTGTATTTCCACTCCGCCGTGTTGAAGCTGCGTCTCATTTAGACATTTCTACATAGCTGGCGCCGCCGTTCCATCCGACCACTTGCCAACCGGAATCACGAACTCCAATTCAGCTACTGGATTGTGGTCCAATGCTGACCGCCGTCGGAAGAAATCACGCCTGGCATGTCCTTGAGCTTTGTCTCGTGAGTCAGGACGCACTTCCACGCTCCATGCTTCCAGACCCACACTTCGGTCTGGCGCTCTCCCACATCTTTAAAGGGCTTGCCGTGGAAGACACCTGCGAGGACTACTTTCGTCGTGACCACCGCAGTATTACCGTACAGGTGCACACGGGGTTCCGTAGTCTGGAACATGCTTCTGGTCAGGACACCGGATCTAATCCCGCTGGGAAACGTGTCCTTTCCTTCCACTACTTCGCCGTTGGTGGGAATCACAGCGTAGTCATCCGATAGGAGGTTTTCAATTTCATTTGCATCATTGCCTCGCATCGCCTTCGCAAACTCGTTGTCCGCCGCCAAGGCGCTTTCTTCAGTCGGGCCTGTTTCCGCTTGACGGCTCTTTGCTGCCACCGAGAGCGCAATCGCAGCAATGAGCGTGCATACGCAGCTGAAGCCGATGATCCATTTCCTATTCATAGTCAGACCTTTCAATTTCGATTGCGGCGATCACTTTTTTCGGCTCATTGACTTTTCTCCTCGACGCGTAGATTCGCTACATAGCCGGCGCCGCCGTCCCATCCGACCATTTGGCAACCGGAATTACAAACTCGGTAATCGGCTCCGGGCCGTCGCGGAACTGGGGGTTCAGCGTGACTGGTGAGTCGGGCATGTCCGCCCCCCAAGATGCTTTGTCCGTCAAGGGAAAATAGAACATTAAATGAGGTACGTAGTGACCGAGAGCGTCATTAAGGTGGCTTGCGCGCGACATCATGTAGCACATCGCGCCCGGTTCGGGTGGCGGTAGTTCTTTGCTGTCGATTGCGGCCTTCATACGGTCGATCATCTGCGCTCTCGACAGCCCGGCCAATACCATTTCCGTGCGCTTGAAAGTGACTGGAAGAATGGAGCGCGCTGCTGCCGGATTGAAACAGGCGGGCACACGCACCTTAGGGTTCCAGAACTCCGCGGAACTGTACGGAGACATCCATGATCGTTCCACTACACAGACAAAACCGTTTCTTCCTTCCCGAGCGGTCTCATACCCACGCCAACCTAGGACCAGGATCTTTGCGTCGCTCGATATAGATTCTGGAGCAGCGCTTCGGGCCAAGGCGATCTCGGCATTGCGATCCGATATTAGGTATTGCTCGATCGACGCCATGCTCGGATACGCAGTCGAGCGTTCGTCATTCCGATTGCGGCGGGTAAGCGTTAAAGTCAGTCCTACTGCTACGCAGATAACAGCTAGGGCGCCAGCCCATAGCCAACGGCTCCTCATTACTCCGCTTTTCAAGCTGGACGGGCTGACCTTTAGCGTTCCGCGCTCCTTGAGACGCTGCCCTAGAGCCACGTCGATCTCCGAGAGGATACCTACTTCTGGTGACTCGACTTCCCAAGCCATCAATTCTTGGGAGACAACTCTGAGATTGGCGACGAGGGTCTGGCACTCCGGACACAATTCCAGGTGCGACAAGGCCTCGCTGGCTCGGCCCGGAGGCAGTTCGCCGTCGAGATAAGCCATGACTTCTTCTTGTTCGATCGGATGTCTGTCCGTGCTCATTGCATCCCTCGTCTTCGCGGGTGCGGCGTCGCGCCGCTCGTTCTCAGGTCAGGATCGCCCGTTGCTCGCGACTCAAGATAACTCTTCAATGCGAGACGCGATCGAAAAAGCCTGGAGCGTACCGTATTTACTGGAATTCGCAAGAGCTCCGCAATATCGGAGTAACTCAGCTGTTCGTATTCGCGCAGCATTAAGATTTCCCGCTCCGGCGCATCCAATTTTTCCATGGCTTGCCGTATCCAGAGTACCGACTCGGGAGCGCGATCAACCTTCGGTTCTGGAGCGAACTGTCCGAACGTGCCGCTTGTCAAGCCCTTACGCCGTTCCGCAGCGAGCAGCTTCAACGCTATGCCATACAGATATGTCCGAACCAGGGCTCTCGGCTCATAACGGGAAGCTGCGCGAATCACCGCGAGAAAAGTTTCTTGTGCGAGATCCTCTGCCCGCTCTGGGTTGTTCAACCGGCGCCCGAAGAAGCTATGCAATGGCTTGTGATAACGGGCAAACAGCTCCTCGAATGCTGCGCGTGATCCGGCCTGGAATTCCAGCATCAAGGCTTCGTCGCTGATCATCATCAGTACGCCAGTTTCGTCCGCTCAACTAATTCCGCGGCCTTCATATCTCTTTTATGTCCCAACCAGGCCAAAAGTTCCCGCTCCATTCAATTTCTTTCATGTTCTTACTGATCTCATGAACCTGATCTGCACCGGTCGGGATACTTCCGATCGAGTTTGCGCTACCACCGCGCTCTGCAATTGAGAGTGGACTCGGCAGCGCTCGCGGCACGTCATGACTCAGACCTGGTTTGAGATCGGATTGTCAGTGAGAGTGCCGGAATCCGAACAACGCCAATTCAGCGTCCGCCGGCGTTCCATCTGACCACTGGCTTACCGGAACATCAATTGTGGTGTAATGCCCCACTTTCTCTTTGTGTGCGTCCAATGGGACGTCGTCCCCCAAGTCGGATCCCAAAGCTTTCGGGTCGATTTCAGAGACAAAAAACATTACGTGGGGAAGCCAGGGGCCTTTCACGCTGGCATTCAAATAACCTTGCTTTGACAACATGTAGGACACCGAACCGGGCTCGGGGGTGGGCAACTCATGTTGGGCGATGGCGTCTATGAGGTCGGCCTCTATCTGAATGTTCGATCGTCCCGCAATCGCCAGTTGAGTCTTCTTGAGGTAGATCGGGAGAAAAGACCGCACCGCGGGAGCGCTAAGGCAGATCGGACCATGTATCTTTGGGTCCCAAAAAGCCGGATTGTTTTTGGGCAAATCCCATGACCGTCCCACCAGGCATGCGAAGCCGTTTTTCCCCTCCACGGCCGTTTCATAGCCGCGCCGTCCAAGGACCAAAACCGTAGTGTCCTTCGCTATGGATTGCGGAGCCGCGCTGCGGGCCATGGCAATTTCCGAATTTCGGTCCATTAGATACGGTTCGATCGATGCCATGGTGGACGGTGCTGGATTGTCTTGCGAGTGCATCCGCCACACTGTCAAAAAGCCGAACGTCAATGCCGAGCTCAAACCAAACACAACCCACTTTTGGCTGCGCATCATTTTCTCCTTGAGATTGCTTCTTTTATGTCCCATTTCTCTGTTCACCTTGCGTCGGCGCTCGGTCATTTCATCGGGTGCTCGCCTGCGCTCGGCCTGCGCGCGCACTTGCAGACGCCGCACGGTACATCCCACTGCCTTCTACGATGCCCACTTCTTTCGAGCTTCGATGGCCGCGTCGCGAACCGCCGTACGCAGCGGATCAAACGCCGCTCGCGACATTTTTTCTACGGCTGGTGGCGCCTTCTCCGGCGTCCCTGTGCCATACGGCGGCTGTGGATCGTACTCTAGAGCCAACTCGAGAAACCGGGCGTAATCCTCTCCCCGCAACTGCGCTGCGACTCGAAGGCCAAAATCAATTCCCGCCGTGATGCCGCCGGAGGTGATGCGATTGCGGTCTTCGACGACACGCTTGACCACTAGCTCGGCTCCGAGCAGTGGCAGGAACTCTCGCACAGACCAGTGCGACGTCGCTCTGTAACCCCGCAGAAGACCCGCCGCACCAAGAATCATGGACCCCGTGCAGACGCTTGTTACCAGCTTGGCTATCTTTGCCTTCTGCGACAAGAAGTCCAGCGTTTCGGCGTCCTTCATGACCGCGACAGTGCCGTCCGCCCCGCCCCCTACAAACAGAATGTCCACAGGATCCGCACAATCCGCAAAGGTCTTGGTCGGCTGAATGGTGATTGCGGTATCGCTTTTCACCAGTTCCTTCGTCTTGGCGACAAGCTCGATGTGGATATTTCCGAGGTAGCCAAAGACCTGTTCCGGACCGACCAGATCGAGAGCAGTCATGCCCGGATAAATCAGCATCGCAATTTCTTCCGGCTTCTCCGGTTTGGGAGACTGCTGACGGCTCGTATCGTGCGTTTGCTGTTGCGCAACCGTCATCTTGGCGAAGGCCGCGCTCAAAACCGCGCCGTACAACCGTTGGCTGAATTCCCGCCGGTTCATATCTACACCTTTCTCTACCCTTTGCTTACTGCGGATGGGAAGCTGGATTGCGCACCGAAATAGCACTCAATGGATATCAACTTCCCGTTCTCGTCGATCCGGAGATACTCCACGTTGCGGAACGATTTACCGTTATTGGTGTAGCAAAGGTACTTCACAAAAGCGTCGTTCGGGCCGGTGGTGACTCGCTCCAGATCAAAATCTTTGATGAAATTGATCTGGGTATCCCAGCATTGTGTTTTGAAAGTGCTCTTGCTGATGTGGTCGTCGCCCGCCGCGCTCGAAAAAGTAAAGTTGTCGGCGAGCATGTTATTGAATGTGGCGAAATCCTTGGTTTTCCACGCTGTGTACCACTTACGGATGAGCTCCTCACTCATCAAGTTGGAGGCTCCGATTTCGCCGGCCCTTACTAATGCCGGCAGGGTTACCGCACCTGCCAGTGCGCATGCACCCGTCGCGAGCATGTTCCTGCGCGAAACTGCGATCTTTCTCATTGTTCATTCTCCTTTTCACGATGCGGCCTCATACGACTCGGTCGATTCACTTTAAAAACGCAGGCTCGGCCGAACTGCATGGTAATTACCAGGCCTGCCCCCCGGTGCTTCCTAGATCCGTTACAGTCTGCATGCTCCTTTAATGTCGCGAGAAAGAAAAAAGTTCCCCCCGCCTACACTTTTCTTCTGCTTATCAAATCTCATCAATATGACCTGTACCGGGGAGATGCTCGTGACCTGTCCAGTCGCCTATTTCATTGACATCCGATATCAACATGAACTGTCAAAGGAGTTCTTATATAGACGTGCAATGAACTCGGGGAGATCTTACGAAACCACGCTCCCGGATTGAGATCCCTGGCCTGCCTTCACGGCAGCGCGCGACACGAGCACTACAACCGTAGTTAGACAGCACACTGTGCCGGTTCGTCTGAATGACGGCAAGTTTAGATGGAAGATGTTGCGAACGTCGTCCCCAATAGGTAAGCGTCCTTACCTCATCGAGCCACATACCGACCAGTATGCATGTACCACATCGGTCGAGTCAAGGCGTAAGTGCAACAGGCAACCCTTTGTAGGCTTCAGCGGCTACCTTCCACAATTCATATCCGTCCCTACAACGCAATTCCATTATCAGAAGAGTGTCCGCTTGCGAGACTCATATTTCTCCCGAACGACAGTGGATTGCGAGTTTCTGAAGGGGCGGAGCGGGGAGCGCAAATACAGAATCGTTTAGTTCGTCACAAAGTCCTCCGAAAGCGTCACTGGTGGCCAGAAGAGTGCCATACATGTGCAGGGTCGAGGGCGACGAGTCGTTCCTCGACAGCAGTCAATTCTCAGCTTCACAACATTTAACTCCGGAGGCTTGACCATGAAGTCTGATCTTCTCCGCGGGTGCTTGTTAGCATTCGCAATCCTTACATTTGGGTCGGCATTAGCATTCGGCCAGGAAGCAACGCTTCTTGGCACAGTGACCGATCCATCGGGCGCAGTGATCGCCAATGCGACAGTCACAGCAACTAATACGGATACGGGCGTAGCCCGTACTATCACAACCAATGATGCGGGCCAGTACGTGCTTCCAGACATTCACATCGGCCATTACAACGTGAAGGCCGAAGCTCCTAACCTCAAGACCGCGGAGCAAAAAGGCGTCGTCATCCAGGTAGGCGACCGCACGCGGGTGGATTTCGCGATGCAGGTCGGCGCTGCAACAGAGAGCGTTACAGTTGAAGCGGCGGACGTGAAGGTTCAGACAGACAGCGGAGAACAGAGCAACCTGATTACCGGCCAGCAAATATCGGACCTCTCGGTTAATGGCACGAGCTTATTCCAGCTTGCTGCGTTAGCTCCTGGCGCATCGAGCGACATCACGAATTACAAGGATGTTCCGGTCGGTGGGGACACCAACGTCAGCTTCAATGGCCAGCGCACGGCCCACAATACCTACATGATGGATGGCGGCGAGAACTACGACCGTGGTTGCGGGGGTTGTGTGACTACTGCTCCCTCCAGCGAAGCCATCGCAGAGTTCCGTCAATTGACCTCGAACTATGGCGCCGAATATGGCATGGCTACTGCAGGGACGATCACGATGGTCATCAAGTCCGGTACGAATAAGTTCCATGGAGCAGCCTGGGAAAATAACCGTAACGACGCCTTCGATGCGCGCAACTTCTTCTTTCCCGCTCCGCTCACTAAACAAGAATTGCGCATGAACATCTTTGGCTTCAATATCGGCGGCCCGGTTATCAAAGCCAAGACGTTCTTCTTTTACAACATGGAGTGGCGCAGATACATCGATGGTGGATCAACCAACCAGACGGTTCCTGATCCGAGAACTTATGGCGGCGACTTCAGCGCTGTTACCACTCCCATCATGGTTCCCAACACTACCAGGGTGTGCGACCCGGCACAGGGCTGCACTGCGAACCCTTTGTTTGCCAACTGCCCCGGTGGAGTTGCGCCGGCGGGAATTACGCCAGGTTTACAATTTCCAAACAACAAAATTCCGTCTTGCATGGTTGACCCGAACGCGACCGCATTGCTGGGTACGGGCTTCTTACCAAAACCGAACGGTGCCTTTGACCCCACTTCCGGCGCCTCAACCTTCGTGGGCGGCGCCAACACTCCAACAAATTTGAGGGAGGAGATGGTCCGTATTGACCACAATTTCTCCTCGAAATTCTCCGTCTTCGGTCACTTTGTTGCCGAGCAAATCTCGCAGGGCTACAACGTTTCTCAGTGGACTGGAGACAACTTGCCTACGGTTGGAGATACGTTCAAGAACCCGGCCTACAGCTACGTCATTCACACCACTCACACCATCAGTTCGTCACTTTTGAACGAAGTCGCCTTCAACTACAACGGGAACCGAATCAACATCACTCCTTACGCGTCCACCGGAATGAAGAGCCTCTCCCTCCCCAGTTGTTCAGCACCGTGCGACTTCAGCAACTCCCGTTTGTTTACGGGACCGAATCCGCTGAATCGCATTCCTCACATTTTTCTCGACAAACAAAGCGGAGCGAATTTCGAGATAGGCTCCTGGCCGTGGGTCAATAAGGCCGACGGTTACCAACTCCGCGACGACCTTTCCTGGACGAAAGGCAGCCACCAACTCAAAATGGGTGGGAGCTGGGCGCTTTACAAGAAGAAGCAGCAACTCTTTGGACAGACCCAGGGCGAACTTACCTTCGAGGGTAATAACCAGAGCTACACGGGAAACAGCTTCGCTGATTTCCTGCTTGGAACCGCGTCCAGTTATAAGGAAGAGGCAGTCCAGGACATACGCACCTGGCCTAACGTTTCCTGGGGCGCCTACGTTCAAGACGATTGGCGCGCGAACAACAGGCTCACCCTGAATCTCGGCCTGCGGTGGGATGGCATGCCTCACACCTACGAAGTCAACGATCACATGGGGAACTTCTATTCGAAACTCTATAATCCGGCCCTGGCTGCAACATTTGATACTCAGGGAAATATCTGCAGCGGTCCAGCCGATCCTGGTTGCACGGCCGCAAGCCCTGGGCTCGGCACCAGCCCCAACCCGATTTTGGCGGGCGTTCCGATTTATCTGAATGGAATCGGCGTTGCCGGAAAGAACGGCATACCTAGAGGGCTGGTTAACAATCACTGGGCGACCTTCGGTCCGCGGCTCGGCTTTGCTTACGACCTTAGCGGCGCTGGCAAGACAGTCGTTCGTGGTGGATTTGCCGTTATGTACGATCGGATCCAGGGCAATGACATGTACAATGGCGGTCCAAACATTCCCTTCAGCCTGAACGTTGGCGTGAGTGGGGTGGAGCTGCGCGATCCAAACGTCCTGCTGGCGACGGCCGCGGTTCCCACGTTCCAGACCATCAAGGCGGCGGATTTCAACCCCGGCGGCGGCCTTGATATCAATAGCTACAAACCAACCACCAGCATGCAATACAGCGCTGGCGTTCAGCATTCGTTTGGACCGAAGACGGTTCTGTCTGCCGCGTATGTAGGCAATCAGAACCGGCACCTGAACGACTATCAGAATATTAATCTTCCTTCGCTGGCTGATCTCCAACTGATCGCCACAAACAGTCTTCAGTACACGGCGGCGCCTAGCCTTCCCTACAAGGGGTTCAGGACCCTGGGCTTGTCGAAGAACGAGGCCACGGGACACTACAACTCCCTGCAGATTGATCTGAACTCGCAATTCAGCAAAGACCTGCAGCTTCGCGCTTACTACACGCTGTCCCGCTCCATCGACCCATCTACCGGTGGCAGCGGTCAGGATTTGAATGCAGTTTCTAACCCTTACCTGGGCTGGCGGTATGATCTTGGGCCGAGCCAGTTCGACCGCACCCACAACTTCTCCTCAAACTTCATCTACAGCATCCCGGTGCTTCGCAACAGCTCCAGCCGGCCGCTAAAGTCGGTACTCGGTGGATGGCAGCTCTCTGGGATCGTCACCATCGAATCCGGCATACCGATCAACGTCAGCGGGGGCAGCACCAACGTTGTTGGTCAATTCAACCGGCCGAACCTGAACGGCAAAATCAGCTATATGCACCAGGCGGTGCCGTCGACGGACCCCTTCGCGCACATTCAATACTTCAACACCTCGGTTTTTTCAGATCCCGGGCCGGGCAATTGGGGCAATCTCAGCCACAATGCCCTCCGCGGACCTGGTCGCGACAACTGGAACCTCTCTCTCTTCAAGACCATCACTTTGACCGAGAGTAGCGGGTTGCAGCTGCGGCTTGAGACCTTTAACACGTTCAACCACACCCAGTTCCAGAACTCTGATAACGGTCTGGGCGACACCCGCTTCGGCCAGTTCACGTCAGCATATCCGGCGAGAACGGTTCAGCTCAGTGGGAAGTTCTACTTCTAACCGTTGGTACCTCTTGTCCGCCCGCAGTTACTCGCGGGCGGACAATTGGGACCACGGAAAAGCCCTGGCGGAAAAACCTACCCATTGTTCCGGATCTCGTTCGGCTGGATGTCGGCTTCTTTCGACGGGCCTATGAAACCCTTTCCAGGAAGGCGTGCAGATTCTTCTTGGACGATTTATTCGGATGTTCGCCATCATGCTTGTCCGCACAACAGTAGTTTGCAGCTTCTTCGCGAGAAACCCCGCTTGACCAGCGGCTCTGACTTCACCCTTCCGGCAACAGCGTCAATTCAATTGGCTGAGCCGAGAAGTAGTAACTCAACAATCGGTGTGCCGGCTTCTTAGGAGGGTTGTTAGATGCGATCTGATGGTTCTTATTTGGATTCCATAGCTTCAGGACACAGCCTTCACATCGTGGGCCGTCCCTCCGTTGGGGGCGACGTTGAGAATTCACCAGGAGGGCTGGTTGGCCGGTCTGAAATCACCAGTAACTTTGAGGTTGACTCGTCGCACCAGATCGCCCGCCAGATAGCTATGGGCGACACCCTCGACGAAGTCTTGGCCAGTGCACTCACGTTCATCAACGCCCTCGTAGATAGCGAGTCATGCGTCGCCTACGTCCTGCATGGCGGGAGATTCGAGCCGTGGATCTGGCAACCTCGCGAAGCTGGGACAAATTTCGCTCACACTTTGTGCCAAGAGCTGCAGAGGTCGCTATCAGAACACAAGGCTCCCGTCGCGCTCACGTGTGCCCCAACAACGGACTTCGGCGTCCGCGTTTTTGAGCACTGGTCGCGTGATCCCGGCGAGACCTTTATTTCTATCCCGTTGTTATCTCGGGGAAAGCTGGTTGGCGTTATCAATGTTCGACATGCACCGCACGTTTATCCCCGACGTGATGCCAAATTGCTTTCGACCCTTGGCTTCATCATCGGAGCAGATATTGGCATTTCACTCGTCGAAGCTGAAAATGCGGCGCTCCGCGAAGACTTTGAAACGAGAAACGGGGTGAGCCGTGCCTTCGCGGCCAAGCGCGATGAGCATCGCGTTGAACACGCTTGACGCGTGCTATGGTAATGTGCATACTCGCTGGTATGTTACATGTTAGCCGAAAATCCAAAGGCAAAGGGACTGCACCGCGCGATCCAGAGCGCACGCGAAAGCAGCTATTGAAGGCGGCTTTCGAGGAAATTCACCTGTCTGGCTTCCGCAGTGCTGATATGGATGCGATTCTCGGCCAGGCCGGCGTCACCAAGGGTGCGCTGTACCACCACTTCGACAGCAAAGAAGCACTGGGGTATGCGGTCGTAGACGAGGTGATCACAGATATGACGCGCGACAAATGGCTGCGCCCATTACAGAACGCAACAAACCCCCTTGACACCCTGGTCGGCATTGTTGAATCCACATCGATGAAACCCCAAGACTTTCAGCGAGGCTGTCCCCTAAATAATCTTGCTCAAGAAATGTCTCCGATTGACGAGGGATTCCGCATTAGGACGGCCAGGATCTTCAAAAACTGGCATCAGGCAATCGCGAGAGCGCTGCGCGCCGGACAGAAACAAGGAGTGGTGCGAAGCAACGTGGACACCAACGAAGCAGCCATGTTTTTCATCGCGGCTTATGAGGGCTACTTCTCACTCGCGAAGAATTCCCAAGATGCGCGAGTGCTGCGATCAGGACTAAGAAGCCTAGTTGATTACCTAGAAGGGCTACGCGCGCCATAGCGGATAGGGCTGTGAGTAAGCAGGGCTGCGCATTTGTTTTTTTAAAGTGAACATGCATACCAGTATGTATGACCGGAGAATCATAACAGTACTTGCTTTGTTTGTGGTGACCGCGTGCACTAGCTTGCGTGGGCAGATACCATCAAAGCAGGCGCTCGATCGTGCCCTCGCGACGCTTGGGAGCGGGTTCGTCTCTACTACAGCACAAGTGAATGGGACAATCCTCCATTACGTAAGTGGAGGGAGGGGACCCGCGATCTTTTTGCTGCACGGTTTTCCGCAAGACTGGTATGCATTTCATCGAATCATGCCGCGATTGGCAAAGCAGTTTACCGTGATCGCCGTGGACCTGCGCGGCGTAGGTGGTTCCGCTGCCAGCGCGGGAGACTACGACGCTGCGAATATGGCGAAAGACATCCATGAACTGGCGGAGTTGCTGCATTTGAAGCACGTGTACGTTGCCGGTCACGATATTGGTGGAATGGTGGCCTATGCTTTCGCGCGGCTTTATCCGGAAACTAGCCGCGGGGTGATGATGCTTGACGCGCCCCTGCCCGGTCGTACTCCGCTGATGGGCCATCGCTGAGCCGTAGCGCCTCCTCAGCCGGAACGGCCGCGTAGATCCCACTGCCGCAGTGGCGAAGCCACAGGAAACCTGCAGGTGCCGCAACTTCGGGTTCGGTACACAGCATTTCTCGAAAAAGCTCGTTTGTCTCGGGTTGCCTCAATTCTTGCTTTGTTGCGGGCCGACACGCGTGCTTGCCGTCGATCACTCCCAAAAATGTAATTCCCATCGAAACCAATCGGGGAGGAGACCCTCTTTCGCATAGCGGTCAAGCTCATCAACGCTCATTCGCTCAAAGAGGGAATTCAGGTTTACTGCCTCTGTACGTTCAATGAGTTCGCCCCTGGAATTGAGTCGAGCATACGCAGTAACCGCACTGACCACGGCGGCGGCGTTGACCTCCACCTCGCCGGCTCGCTCGATGATCTTCTCTAGCGCAGCACGGACATTTCTCTGTCGTTTGGGAAATAGTCCCAGTGCATGCGCGTGGCGATAGACGCTGGAGCGGTTCGCCAGTTTGTACTGCTCTGCGATTGATGCCGGACTGCGCCAATTTACGAATTCACGCTCGATTTCCTCTCGCTGAACGTGGGCGCAGATCTTGCATTCGGAGGCATGACGACCTTCATTGATCGCAGACTTCATGTCACACTCCATTCGGGCCCTTCAGCACCCGTGCAGGGATCCGTATATTGGCTTAGCCACCGCGTATTATTAGGTCCTTGGCAGTCCCCGCTAGCCTTCTTAAGTTGTTGAATGTATTGAATCAGGAAGAAGTGTGAAGATGGCACTCTACCGCTGAGTTAAGCGCCCACTGCGCGGTAACCGCCAGTATAGCGGACGCAAATGGTGTCCACGCGGTGTCCAAACTGATTCGAGTAAAGCGCGCTACTATTTTCTTGTTTACCATCGAGCCGGAGCGGGCGCCCCCAGGTCCCGTGACAAACATTCAATGCGGGTTGCAGCGAATTCGAACAAAACCGCCGCGGAGATCCGCGCGATTCTGACGAGCCGCGGGTCGGCTGAGCATGCCAAAGGCGTGCAGTGGTTCTTCAAAGAAGACATTCAATCCCGGGGTTGGCAGACGGCAGCGTTACGTGCGTTTGCCCGCGAACGTCGGCGGGAAATCTTGAAGGAGCACGCTTTGGAATTCCTGGTGAAGGTTGCCGATCTGCTATTCACTGGGCGTGTACTTGAAGAAAAGATATTTGCGATCCTCCTGCTGGAGGATCTCACGAGCAAGATGGACAACAGGCACTTTCTCTTATTCGAATCGTGGCTGGATCGCATCAGCACGTGGGCCGATCATGACGGACTGGTCCACTACTTGATTGCTCCGATGATCGCAGCCGACCGGAAGAGGCTTCCGCGAGTTTTCGAGTGGGGGAAATCGCCAGATCGCTGGCATCGCAGGGCGGCGTGTGTTGCCCTCATCCAAGGTCGGCAGCAGCGCGAGTATTTCGCCCAGACGTGCCGCCTGGCCAATTCTCTGGTCCACGACCAAGATGAGATGGTGCAAAAAGGATTAGGCTGGCTGCTGCGAGTAACCGCAAAAGCTACTCCCGGGAAAACCGTTCCTTATCTGCTTAAGATTCGCGCTCGTGCGCCTCGACTCGTCTTGCGAACTGCGTGCGAAACGCTTTCTCCCAGTCAGAAAAGGCTCGTCCTTGCGAAGCAGGTACAATAATTTCCCATGGACCTCGCCGCTATTCAGTCGGTACTGCGCGATCGCAATATTGACGCATGGCTGTTTTACGACCACCATCACCGCGATCCCATCGGTTATCACGTTCTCGGTTTGCCCGAAAACCTGATGGTCACGCGACGCTGGTTTTACTTGATCCCGGCCAAAGGTGAGCCGCAGAAACTCGTTCACAAGATCGAAGCCGGGCACCTCGACAGCCTTCCTGGGCAGAAACGCTCCTATTCAGCGTGGCAGGAATTGTTCGACGGCCTGAAGCAGATGCTTTCGTCCTGTCGCGACGTGGCCATGCAGTACTCGCCCAACAACGGCGTGTTCACGATTTCGCTGGTCGACGCCGGGACGGCGGAACTGATACGCGGGATGGGCAAAAACATCGTGAGTTCCGGCGACCTCATCGCCCAGTTCGAAGCGACCTGGAGCGAAGAGCAGATCCAATCGCATTTCGCTGCTCGCGATGTGGTCGACAAGATCACCGAAGCAGCTTTCAAGGAGATTGGCCGGCGCGTCCGGAACGGGGGCACCAACGAGCACGCGATTCAGCAGTGGATTCTTGAGGCCTTCCGCCGCGAGAACCTCGTGACCGGTGATCCACCCGTGGTAGCGGTCAATGCCAACAGCGCCAATCCGCACTACGGTCCGGATGCGAACCACTCCGCCCCGATCCGCGAAGGCGATTTTGTGCTGCTCGACATCTGGGCCAAGAAGAACACGCCGAATGCGGTGTATTACGACATAACTTGGACTGGTTTCGTCGGCCCCTCGCCATCGGATCACATGCGAGCAATTTTCCAAATCGTGCGCGACGGGCGCGACGCGGGCATCAAGTTTGTTCGCGATTCCATTGCCGGGGGCAAGGAAATCTGCGGCTGGCAGGTTGACGACCCCGTTCGGCACAGCATCACCAAAGCTGGGTACGGCGACTATTTCGTCCATCGCACCGGGCATTCCATCGGCTTGGAAGTCCACGGTAGCGGCGCCAATATGGACAATCTCGAAGTGCACGACGAGCGGAGCATTCTACCGAATAGCTGCTTCTCGATCGAACCTGGTGTGTACCTGCAGGAATTTGGCGTGCGCAGCGAAGTCAACATGCTGGTCCGCAGCGACAAGGCGGAAGTAACTGGTAGAATGCAAGGTGAGCTTGTGATCATCTGAGTGGCCGAGTAGGGCAGTCATTTCAAGCTTGCTCCAGAAAGGC
>Ga0070714_100001885_pt1 | contig 15304 bp, 14 predicted proteins | sample LARL83metaG_FD_65450 | JGI IMG/M metagenome (GOLD analysis project Ga0070714, IMG submission 65450) | Corn, switchgrass and miscanthus rhizosphere microbial communities from Kellogg Biological Station, Michigan, USA - LAR L8-3 metaG | ecosystem: Host-associated > Plants > Roots > Rhizosphere ...
CTCGACTGGCTGCTGCGCCGCTGCGCCGAAGACAAGGCGGAGCTCAGGCCGCTCTACAGCGTGCACGCGGACGTGGAGGTGAAGGAGACCGAGCTGCCGCTGCGCGGCTGGCGGGACTCCCGGCCGGTGCGCATCGGCAATGCCGCGGCGGACCAGTTCCAGCTGGACATCTACGGCAGCCTCATCGATGCCGCACTGCATTACCAATACTCCGGCGGCGCGCTGACCATGGCCGAGGCCGAGACCCTGGTGCAGATGGTGGAGCGGGTACGCAAGACCTGGCGCGAGCCGGACCGCGGCATCTGGGAGACGCGCGGCCCGCTCAAGCACTACACCTACTCCAAGACCTGGGCCTGGGTGGCGCTGGCGCGCGGCGCGGAACTGGCGAAGCGCCTCGGGCTGGAGGTGGACCGCAAGCAATGGCAGCAGGATGCCGAGGCGGTGCAGGCGGAGGTGCTGGAGAAAGCCTGGAACCCCAAGCTCAAGGCCTTCACCCAGTCCTACGGCAGCGACGTGCTCGACGCTGCGGTGCTGGTGATGCCCATCACCGGCATCGTGAAACCCGACGACCCCCGTTTCGAGTCCACCCGCGAGGCGGTGCTGAAGAAGCTCACGGCCGGGCGCTATCCGCTGCTGTACCGCTACGACCACAAGGAGATGGACGACGGCGTGGGCGGCCGGGAAGGTGCGTTCCTGCTGCCTTCCTTCTGGCTGGTGGAAGGGCTGATCATGTGCGGCAAACACCGGGAGGCGCGCGCCACCTTCGCGCGCCTGTTGGACTATGCCTCGCCGCTCGGGCTCCTGAGCGAGCAGATCGACCCGGAGCACGGCACGCTGCTCGGCAACCTGCCGCAGGGCTTCAGCCACTTAGGGCTGGTCAACGCAGCGCTGCGCCTGGAAGCCTGCCAGGACGAGCTGCGTCCCACCGACGTGGGTCGCGCCTCGGCGCCCAAGAGCAGCGAGGCGCCCATCGCGCACTGACGCGCGCCGCTTCCCACCCGCTTCACAATCGAGGCGGCCACCCGCCGCGGCGGACTCCGCGCTATGCTGGCGTCAAAAGAACCCGATGCCATGACGGATGCCGCCAAGTCCCAACCCCTGACGCAACCGCTGCCCAGGGACAGCCTCAGCCGCAGGTTCCTGCCCTGGCTGGTGGCGGTGGCGTTCTTCATGGAATCCCTGGACACCACCATCCTCAACACCGCGGCGCCGGCCATCGCCCAGGCGCTCGGCGTGGTGCCCTTGAGCATGAAGGCGGTGCTGTCCAGCTACACCCTGGCGCTGGCGGTGTTCATCCCCATCAGCGGCTGGGTGGCGGACCGCTTCGGCACGCGCCGGGTGTTCTTCTCGGCCATCGCCCTGTTCACCCTCGGGTCGTTCCTGTGCGGCTTGTGCACCAACATCCACGAGCTGGTGGCCTGCCGCATCCTGCAGGGCATGGGCGGCGCCATGATGATCCCGGTGGGACGCATCGCCATCGTGCGCACCTATGCCCGCTCCGAGCTCATCCGCACCATGAGCTTCATCGCCATCCCCGGGCTGGTGGGCCCGATGCTGGGCCCTATCGCGGGCGGCCTGATCGTCGGGTATCTGCACTGGCGGGTGATCTTCTTCATCAACATCCCCATCGGCCTCCTCGGCCTGTACTTCGTGCACCTGCACATGCCGGATTACCGGGAGCGCCGCAGCCACCGGCTCGACCTGGTGGGCATGATCCTGTTCAGCTCCGGCGTGGCACTGCTCTCCTACGTGCTGGAGGTGTTCGGCGAGCACACTTTGAGCGGGCGCGAGGTCACCGGCCTCCTGGTCATCGCCGGCATGCTGCTGGCCGGCTACGCCCTGCATGCGCGCGGCACCAGTCATCCGCTGCTGCAGCTCGCGCTGCTGCGCATCCGCACCTTCCGCGCCGCGGTGAGCGGAGGCTTCATCACCCGGCTCGGCATCGGCGGCATCCCGTTCCTGTTCCCGCTGCTCTATCAGGTGGGCCTGGGGTTCACGCCGGTGCAGTCGGGCCTCTTGCTCATGCCGCAAGCCTTCGCCGCCATGAGCCTGAAGCTCACCATGCCCAAGATCCTCACCCGCTTCGGCTACCGCCGCGTGCTCATCGCCAACACGCTGATGATCGGCGGCATGATCGCGCTGTTCGCCACCATCGGCGCCGACACGCCGATATGGCTGGTGGTGGTGATGGTGTTCGCCTACGGCTTCTTCTCCTCGTTGCAGTACACCAGCATGAACACCCTGGTGTTCGCCGACGTGACCTCGCGCCAGACCAGCGGCGCCTCCACCATCGCCAGCACCCTGCAGCAGCTGTCCATCAGCTTCGGCGTGGCCTCTGCCTCGCTGGTGACCGCGGCCTTCATCCCCGACCGTTTCCACGCCGACCCGGCGCAGATGATCCACGGCATCCACAAGGGCTTCCTGGTGCTGGGGGCCATGACGGTGGTCTCGACCCTGGTGTTCGCCGGACTGAAGCGCGGCGACGGCGACGCCGTGAGCCGACCCAAGGCGGTGCTGCCGGGCGGTCCCAACACGCCTTGAGACCGTGGCGGTATCCCGTGTCATCGCTCCGATACATCCCTCGGGTATTCACCTGAGAGCGGCTGTTACATTCCGTAACAAATCAGGTGAATACCCTATTCCGGCGGAGGTGAATATCCGCAATCCTTGCAACACGACATAAAGAGCTCTCCGAACAAAGGGTGCCCCGCCCCCGGTCCTCGAGAGGCGTAGGCACACAACATGGAGACGCGCCCCGAGGCGCGTGGCACGGATGGACAGCACATCTTCTCGTCTCCGGATCGGCACGCTCGCGGGCTTGGCGCTGCTGACGGCATATGTGCCGGGCGTGCGGGCGCTGACCAGCGACACGGCTCTCGCCGACCTGTCCCTGCAGGAGCTCGCCGACCTGCCGGTGACTTCGGTGTCGAAGAAGCCCGAGCCCCTGGCCGCCGCCGCCGCGTCCATCTATGTCATCACCAACGACGACATCCGCCGCTCGGGGGCCCGCACCCTGCCTGAAGCGCTGCGTCTCGCTCCCAACCTGGAAGTGGGCCAGGCGACCGCGAACAACTGGGCGATCTCGGCGCGCGGCTCGAACGAGACCTATGCCGACAAGCTGCTGATCCTGCTGGACGGCCGCATCATCTACAACCCGATCTTCTCCGGGGTGTTCTGGGACGTGCAGAACGTGATGCTGGAGGACGTGGACCGCATCGAGGTCATCAGCGGTCCCGGCGGCACGCTGTGGGGCACCAACGCCGTGAACGGCGTCATCAACATCATCACCAAGCACGCCGGCGACACCCAGGGCGCATTGGACAGTGCGGGCGGTGGGCGGCCCGGTGCCGACGGCGACGCGCGCTGGGGCGGACGCCTCGGCGAGGTCGGGGCCTACCGCGTCTACGCCATGATGGACGACGACTACCCGACCAGCACCGAAAAAGGCATGCCGGTGCACGACGGGCTGCGCACCTCCCAGGCCGGCTTCCGGGCCGATTGGACCGGCGCGGTGCAGCAGTTCAACCTGCAGGGCGACGCCTACAGCACGGACGAGGATCTAGGTCTGCCGCTGGGCGGTGGGCACATGAGCGGCTTCAACCTCGTGAGCCACTGGGACGACAACTTCAGCGACGGTTCTGCGCTCTCGGCGCTGGCTTACTACGACCACGCCCGCCGCTACCAGCCCGGCAGCTATGGCGACCGGCTCGACATCGTGGATGCCGAGTTGCAGCAGGTGCTGCCCGAGTGGCGTGCGCAACACCTCACCTGGGGCGTGAGCTACCGTTATGCCTGGGACGCCTGGCAGAACCTGCCCGGTTCGGTGATCACGTTCTATCCGGCCTCGACGAGCCAGGCCTGGAGCAGCGTCTTCGGCCAGGACGAGGTACACCTCGCGGAAGCCTGGCGCCTGGTCGGGGGCGCGCGGCTGGAGCGCGGCCCCTACACCGGCTACGAATTCCTGCCGAACCTGCGCCTGGCCTGGCAACCGGCGGACAACTTCCTCGCCTGGGCCGCGGCCAGCCGCGCGGTGCGCGATCCCGCACGACTGGACACGAACTGGTATGCACCCGCGAACCCGCCGTATTTCCTGGCGCCCGACGGAGCTTTCACCTCGGAGACGGTGAACGTCTACGAGTTGGGTCTCCGGGCTGACCGGGGCGACTGGTCCTGGTCCGCAGCCGCCTATCACAACGACTACATGCACCTGCGCACCACCACGCTGGTGTCCGCGGCGCCGGTGCAGGTGACCCTCGGCAACGGCATGACGCTCACCGAAGATGGCTTCGAAGCCTGGGCGGCCTATAAGCCGGTCGACAACTGGCGCCTGCAGGCCGGCTTCAATGCGCTGCGCCAGCGCTTCACCCTCGCTGCCAACGCCTTGCCCGGCAGCATCCCCTCCGAAGCCGACGACCCGCCGGAATGGTGGAGCCTGCGCTCCAGCTACGACTTCGCGGACGGAGTCGAGTTCGACGCCACGCTGCGCCACAGCGGCTCGCTGCCGAACGCGTACATCCCGGCCTACACCACCGCCGACCTCCGGCTGGGGTGGATGTGGACGCCGCGGCTCGAGTTCTCGCTGCTGGCGCAGAACCTCTTCTATCCGGCCCATACCGAGTACAACCCGCAGGGGCTGACCAGCCAGTTCGGCCGCGGCCTGTATGTCAGGCTCACCTGGCGGCCCTGAAGACAGTCCTGGATACGACATAACTCCCCGGAGAAAGCCCGCCGACCTGCAGGTAAGATGGGCCGGCGGACGAACACAGGGGACGTGGGGTAGCACCGCAGCCGGTTGCGATCTCGTCGCAACCCCCGGTCCGGGGACCTCAAAGCCGCCCATGACGGCGGCCACAGAACGACCGAGGGATGGACATGGCGAGATGCTCTCCATCGAGATCGAAGGCAGCGCTCGGCGCGGCGGTGCTGGCCTGCCTGTACGCCGGCAGCGGCATCGCTGCCGACACCGATGCCGACCTCAGCAACCTCTCGCTGAAGGAACTCTCGGACCTGCCGGTGACCTCGGTGTCGAAGAAGCCCGAGCGCCTGGCGCAGGCGGCCGCCGCGGTCTACGTGATCACCAACGACGACATCCGCCGCTCCGGGGTGCGCTCACTGGAAGGCGCACTGCGCCTGGCACCCAACCTGGAGATATCGCAGCAGAACAACGAGGTGTGGGCCATCACGGCCCGCGGCGGCAGCACCAACATCGCGGACAAGCTGCTGATCCTCATCGACGGACGCATCGTCTATTCGCCGTTGTTCGGCGGCACCTTCTGGGACTCGCAGAACGTGATGCTCGAGGACATCGACCGCATCGAGGTGATCAGCGGCCCCGGCGGCACGCTGTGGGGCACCAACGCCGTGAACGGCGTCATCAACATCATCACCCGCAAGGCCCAGGACAGCCAGGGCGCCCTGGTGGTGGCCGACGGCAGCCGTCATGGGGGCGACGTGGCGGCGCGCTATGGCGGTGAGGCCGGCGGCGCCGACTTCCGCGTCTACGGTACCCTCAGGAACAGCTATGCGGACGACAACGCGCTGGGCGGCGGGGTGGCGGACGGCATGAACGTGGCCCAGACCGGCTTCCGTTCGGACTGGAGCGACCTCACCCTGCAGGGCGACGCCTACCAGGTGAACGAGGACCAGGACCTGCCGGGCCGCGCACGCTTCACCGGCCTGGACCTGCTGAGCCACTGGCAGACGCACCTGGACAGCGGCTCCGACATGAGCGTGCTGGCCTACTACGACCACAGCAACCGTTACCAGCCTGACTATTACGGCGATCGGCTGGACATCGTCGACGCGGAGTTCCAGGACACGCTGCCGCAACTGGGCAGCCATGCGCTGGTGTGGGGCGCCAGCTACCGCTATGCCATGGACCATTTCGAGAACCTGCCGGGCTCGGTGCTGTCGATCATGCCGGCGGACACCAACCTGGCGTGGCCCAGCCTGTTCGGCCAGGACGAGATGAGCCTGAGCCGCGACTGGCGCCTGATCGGCGGTGCGCGCCTGGAGCACAACCCCTACGACGGCAACAAGTTCCTGCCGAACCTACGCCTGGCCTGGAGCTTCGCGCCGGACGACCTGGCCTGGGCCGCGGTGAGCCGGGCCGTGCGCTCACCTTCGCGCATCGAAGAAGACGTGTTCGAGCCTTCCAAGCCGCCGTTCACGCTGGTGGGCAACCCGGAGTTCCAGTCGGAGGTGGCCTGGGTCTACGAGACCGGGCTGCGGATGCAGCCGTCTCCCCAGTGGTCGTACTCGGTGGCCCTTTACCACTACGACTACAACAACGCCCGCAGCCTCGACGCCAGCACCACGCCCAACACCCCGCCATTCCTCTTCGCCAACAGCCTGGCAGTGAACAGCAACGGCCTCGACGCCTGGGGCACGTACCAGCCGCAGGACAACTGGCGGGTGCAGCTCGGCTACAGCGCCCTGCATGAGGACCAGAACCTGACCTCGCCGCTGGCGCTGCCGGCCAGTACCTCGCAGTACGACGACCCGGCCGAGTGGTGGACGCTGCGTTCCGATTACGACTTCAGCGACGGAGTGCAGCTCGAGCTGAACCTGCGCCATGTGGCGGCGCTGCCCAACCCCGCGGTGCCGGCCTACACCGTGACCAGCGTGCGCGTGGGCATGGATCTCTCTTCGCAGCTGGAGCTCTCGGTCATCGCCGGCAACCTGTTCTACGGGCCGCACACCGAGGCCGGTGCCGGTCCCGACACCGCCCAGTTCGGGCGCGGCGTCTATCTGAAGCTCACCTGGCGGCCCTGATGCGCACCCGCACCCCACTCCTCACGCGCGCGCTCATGTCGGCCTTGCTAGGTATCTGCCTGGCGGCAGCGCCGGCTGTGTCCGCCCAGGACGATGAAGGGGCGCTCGCGGCGCAGCGGCGCATCGAGGCGGCCTACCTCTACAAGTTCGGCGCCTACATCACCTGGCCGGCGGACAGCTTCGCAGGTCCCGAGAGCCCGCTGGTGATCGGCGTAGCCGGCGACGACGACATGGCGGACCAGCTCGCCGGCCTAGTGGCTGGCCGCAGCGTGAACGGGCGGCCGGTGACGGTGCGCAGCGTTCACGCCGGCCAGAGCCTCAGCGGCGTGCACCTGCTGTTCGTGGCGGCCGGCGCAGTCCAGGGCGATGCCCTCATCGCCAGCCTGCGCGAGAAGCCGACGGTGACAGTGACGGAGGGCGGCGACGGCCTGGACCGCGGCGCGGACATGACCTTCGTGGTGGTGAACGACCGGGTGCGCTTCGACGTTTCGCTGGACGCGGCGCAGCGTGACGGCGTCAAGTTCAGCTCACAGCTCCTGTCGGTGGCGGACAAGGTGACGGGGGCGAAGCCGTGACAGCGCTGCTGCGCCTGCGCTCGGTCCGCACCAAGCTGTTCGTGGGCGTGCTGGTGACCAGCATGGCCGCCATCGTGATCACCGGCGCCTCGCTGCTGGCCTACGACCTGCACAGCGTGCGCAAGACCCTCAGCGACGACTTCACCACCCAGGCGGAACTGATCGGGCGCGCCTGCACGCCGGCCCTGGAGTTCGACGATCCGAAGGCCGCCAACGACAACTTGGCGCTGCTGAAGGCGCGACCCAGCATCGAGGCCGCCGCGGTCTATAACTCCAAGGGGATACTGTTCGGCAACTACGCGCGCACCGGCAGCAACCCCGAGAACTTCCCGGCGCTGGCAGGCGCCGATGAGGTGCGCTTCGCCGGGCAGGACATCTACGTGATGCACCGGGTGGTGGACAACCACGAGATCCTGGGCTTCATCTACCTGCACGCGGAATACGACGTCTACCAGCGGGCCCGCAACTACCTCGGCATCGTGCTCACGGTGGGCGGCTTCGCACTGCTGGTGGCGCTGCTGCTCTCGCTGTGGCTGCAGGCCACCGTGACGCGGCCGATCCTCGCGATCACCGGCCTCGCCCAGCAGGTGGTGGAGAAGAGCGACTACACCCTGCGCGCCAGGAAGATCACCGACGACGAGATCGGTTTCCTGGTGGACGCCTTCAACCGCATGCTTGGCGAGATCGGCGGCCGCACCGAGGCGCTGGAGGCCTCCAACCGCGAGCTCGGCCACGAGATCACCGAACGCAAGAGCGCCGAGTCCGCACTGCGCCACAGCGAGAAGCGCTACCGCGCGCTGGTCTCGACCCTGTCCACGGTGGTGTGGGTGGCGAACCGGCAGTGGGAGTTCCAGGGCGAACAGGCCTCCTGGGAGGCCTACACCGGCCAGTCAGCCGGCGAGTACCGCGGCGCCGGCTGGCGCCGGGCCTTCCATCCCGACGACCTGCCGCAACTCGAACGCTACATCGGCCACGCCATCCGCGGCCACCAGACCGGCGAGATCGAGCTCAGGCTGTGGCAGGCGGCCGCGGCGCAGTACCGCATCGTCAGCCTGAGGCCGGTGGCGGTGTTCGACGGCGACGGCGAGTTCCGCGAGTGGATCGGCACCGTCGCCGACGTGGACGACCGGCGCCGCGCCGAGGACGAGGTGCGCCGCCTCAACGTGGAGCTGGAGGGCCGGGTGCGGGACCGCACCAAGAAGCTCGAGGAGATCAACGGCGAGCTGGAGGCCTTCTCCTACTCGGTGTCCCATGACCTGCGCGCGCCGCTGCGCGCCATGGACGGCTTCAGCCAGCGCCTGGTCACCGAGTACGGGCCCAAGCTGGACGAGCAGGCCCACAACTACCTGGACCGCATCCGCAACGGCGCCAAGCGCATGGGCCAGCTCATCGAGGACCTGCTGAGCCTGTCGCGCATCACCCGGCTGGAACTGACCCGCCGCGAGGTGGACGTGAGCGGGCTGGTGCACCAGATCCTGAACGAACTGCAGCAGCGCGAGCCGGAGCGCAAGGTGGAGACCTCGATCTGGGAGGGCGTGACGGTGGAGGCGGACGTGCGGCTGGTTCGGGTGGCCCTGGAGAACCTGCTGGGCAACGCCTGGAAGTTCAGCTCCAGGACCGAGCACCCGCGCATCGAGTTCGGCATGATGCAGGAAGGCGCACGCAAGGTGCTGTTCGTGCGCGACAACGGTGCCGGCTTCGACATGGCCTATGCCGACAAGCTGTTCGGCCCGTTCCAGCGCCTGCATGGCATGAACGAGTTCCCCGGCACCGGCATCGGCCTGGCCACCGTGCAGCGCATCGTGGGCCGCCACGGCGGCCGCATCTGGTGCCAGGCCAAGCCTGGCGCGGGCGCCACCTTCTTCTTCACCCTGCAGGACGAGACGCGCCAGGCGCAGGATTCTTCAGGGGCTGCGGCGTGAGCTTGCGCGCAGCCCGGCGGTCTTCGATGATGACGCAAGGCAATCGAGGTTAGACATGGACGAGATGATGATCCTGATCGTGGAGGACAACCCCGACGACGAGGAGATGACGCTGCGCTCCCTGAGCCAGGCGGGACTCGCCAACGACGTGGAGGTGGTGCGCGACGGCGTGGAGGCCCTGGACTTCCTGTTCGGCACCGGCAGCCATGCCGGCCGCGACATGAGCCGCATGCCGACGGTGGTGCTGCTGGACCTGAAGCTGCCCAAGCTCAACGGCATCGACGTGCTGAACCGCATGCGTAAGGACGAGCGCACCCGCAGCATCCCGGTGGTGATCCTGACCTCCTCCAGCGAGGACGAGGACGTGGTGCGCAGCTACAGCTCCGGCGCCAACAGCTACGTGCGCAAGCCGGTGGTATTCGCGGACTTCGTCGGGGTGGTGAGCCAGCTCGGCATGTACTGGTTGCTGCTGAACCAGGTGCCGGGCAAGAAGCCCTTCAAACACTGACCCGGGCTCCGCCCGCGGCTGCCGCCGGCCCCCGGCTGCTGTGCTATACCTAGTCGGCCCGATATAACCGTCCCCAGGGGGTCATCATGGTCTCGCTCGTCCAGGTCTGGCTGCCCATCCTGCTCGGCGCGGTGGGCGCCTTCGTCGCCAGCAGCGTGCTGCACATGGTGCTGCAGTTCTGGCACCGCCCCGACTACCACGGCTTCAGCAACGAGGACGAGGTGCGTGCCGCCATCCGCAAGGGCAGCACGGTGCCCGGCATGTACATGCTCCCCTGGTGCCCGCCGGAGAAGATGAAGGACCCGGCGGTGCTGGCCAAGTTCACCGAGGGGCCAGTGGGCCTCCTCATCCTGCGTGCGCCCGGCAACTTCAACATGGGCAAGAGCCTCGGACTGTGGTTCGGCTTCTGCCTGCTGGTGTCGTTGCTGGCGGGCTACCTCGGCGTCGCGACCCTGGCAGCGGGGACGCCGGGGATGCAGGTGTTCCGGGTGACCGCCACCGCCGCGATGATGGCCTTCGCCGTGGGTACGCTGCCCAACCACGTGTGGTGGGGCGAGCCGGGGCGCGCCACTGCCAAGAACGTGGTCGACGGCATCATCTACGGTTGCATCGTCGGCGCCATGTTCGCCTGGCTCTGGCCGCATACCTGAACCCACCGCCTTCGATCCGCAAAGCAGGCCCGGCGATGCCGGGCCTGCTGCTTTCCAGCCCCCAAAAAATCCCTTGACCCCCTCCTGGGCCGCAGCTATATTTAGCAAGTCATAACTTGCTTTAATAAGGGAGACACCATGTTCCTCATCGTCGCTGCAGTCCTCTTCGCCCTGGGCGCCCTGGGCGGCCTGTACATGGCCGCGCTGGCGTTCAAGGGCCGGCCGCTGCCCGTCATCGTGGCGGTGCTGCACGGCCTGCTGGGCGCCACCGGCCTGGTGCTGCTCATCTACGAGGTGCTCATGGGCCTCGGCGCCGGCACCGCCAAGATCGCCCTGATCATCCTGATCGTGGCGGCCCTGGGGGGCTTCTACCTCCTGTCTTTCCACATCAAGAAGCAGCAGCATCCGCGCGCGGTGATCGTGATCCACGCGCTCGTCGCGGTGATCGGCTTCCTCACGCTGCTGGCCGCCATCTGGCAGGCGCAGACGCCGGCGGGCTGACCATGCGGGGCCTGCGGCTCGGCGGACATCCGCTGCATCCTGCGCTGGTGCATTTCCCGGTCGCCTGTTGGACCGCGGCACCGGTGCTGGGTGGCGTGTACCTGCTGACCCAGGCCCCCCTGTTCTGGCAAGCGGAGTTCGCCTGCCTCGCGACCGGTGTGCTCGTGGGCGTGCTCGCCATGTGCGCCGGCCTCATGGACCTCATGGCCATCCCCGCCGAGAGTCCCGCGCAGAGCGTGGCGCAGCGCCACATGCTGCTGATGGGCTCGGCCTGGACCCTCTACGTGCTGGCGCTGGTGCTGCACCCGCTGCACGGCACGCCGACGCCGTCCCAGGTGTGGACCGACTTCGGCCTGTGCGTCGCCGGCTTCCTGGTGCTGGCGGTGGGCGCCTATGCCGGCGCGAGGCTGGTGTACGATTTCGGCATCGGCCGCAATCCTTCCCCCAAGCCATGAGCATCACCCCGCCGCTCTTGCCGGATCCGCGCCGGCACATCATGCAGTTCCTGAAGCGCCAGGGCGAAGCCACCGCCGGTGAGGTGGCCGAGCACCTGGGAGTAAGCCGCGAGGGCGCGCGCCAGCAGTTGCAGCTCCTGGAGAACGAGGGATGGGTGTCGCGCCATGAGCGCAGCGCCGCCGGCGCCGGCCGCCCGGCCGTGGCGTTCCGCATCACCGCCGCGGGCGACCACATGTTCCCCAAACACTACGACCAGCTCTCCATGACGCTGGTGGACGCGGTGGCGGAACAGCTCGGCGCCGAGGCGCTGCAGAAGCTGCTCGTCGCCATCACCGAGCAGCAGGTGCGGCACTGGGAGCCGAAGCTCGCCGGCCTCACGCTGCCGGAGCGGATCAAGGCGCTCAAGGATATCTACGTGGAGGACGACCCCCATACCGCCATGCGCAAGGATGCGCGCGGCTACGTGCTGGTGGAGCGCAACTGCCCGTTCCTGAACGTGGCCATGCGCCGCCCGCAGCTCTGCGCCATCACCGTCAACACCCTGACGCGGCTCCTGGGCGTGCGGGTGGTGCGCGAGGAACGCTTCCAGGATGGCGACCGCCGCTGCGTGTTCCGCGTGCTGGAGGACCAGCCCATCGATCCGGCCCATCACCGCTTCGAACTCGAACAGGCGGCCTGAGGCCGCCGCAAGGACATCCCCATGCGCCTCTCCGCCCCGTCCCCGGCTCCCACCCTGGAATTCAGCGACATCTACGGCGAGCCGGTGCGCATCGGCAAAGGCCGCCGCACCTTGCTGTGCTTCTTCCGCGACGCGGCCTGCCCCTTCTGCAACTACCGCATCTACGAGCTGACCCAGCAGCACAAGGGCCTCCTGGCGCTGGGGCTCGACGTGGTGGCGGTGTTCGCCTCCACCGATGACGAGGTGAAGCGCTTCGTGGCGCGCCATCCGCGGCCGTTCACGGTGGTGGCGGATCCCACCGCCTCGGCGCACCTGCGCTACGGCATCGAACGCTCGTTCATGCGCAAGCTCAAGGCCATCGTCACACGGGTACCGACCCTCATCAAGGGCCTGAGCATCGTGGGCTGGGCGGGACTCAACACCAACAACCTGATGCCGGCGGACTTCCTCATCGACGAGGATGGCCGCATCGTGGAGACCTACTACGGCAGCGACGCCGGCGACCGCATCCCATTCGAGCGGGTGGAGCTGTTCCTGGCCCGCGGCCTCATCAAACGCGGCGCCGAGACGCCGGCGCGGGGCATGCCCAGCGCGGCCTGAGGGCCGCCTCAGCGCGGGGGGACCAGCGTGGCGAAGTCCTGGCCCTGGGCGAGCTTGTCCAGCAGGCCGGTGACGGCCTTGGCGCCGCCGTTCTGCGCCATCCACATGGCGGTCTTGCAGGCGGACTGGGCGTAGAGCACATCGCCTTCCTGCTGCAGCTCCTGCTGCCAATCGCTCGGGGTGGCGGGCATGCCCGGGAAGGAACCGGCCTTGCAGCGGTCGCCGCGTCCCGGCGGCAGGATATAAGCGGGATCGTCCGCCACCACCACCGCCACGCCCTCATCGAACCACATGGGCACCGCGCCCAGGCTGAACTTCCAGAAGCCCACCCGGCCCTGCACTTCCGCGCGGGACAGGCCTGCGGCGATGTACACCGGGTCCAGGCCCCGGGGCGCCACCTCCAGGGACAGCGAGGACAGGGATCCCACCGCAGTGCCGGGCGCGCCGCCCAGGCGGTGGTAACAGGCGTCGTCGGCGCAGACCAGGATGCGGGGGCTGTGCTGCAAGCCGTCGTAGAACTGGGCGGCTTCGAGTCTCGCCGCGTCCACCGCGGCGAGCGCGCGCTGACACTGGGCCGCATCCATGCCGGATTGCAGGTAGATGCCGTCGGCGGCCTTCTGCAGGCCGAAGCACTGGGGACAGGCGGCCGCGGCGGCAGGACGCAAGGTGAGCGTGATGATGCCTGCGGTGATGAGCGCGAACAGGAGCAGCCAGACGGCTGCGTGGAACATCCCTCTCATCCCTGAATCCCCCGCGAAACCGGGACCGAGTCTACAACCGGCGCAGCCGCGTCACCACTCCCAATGTGTCGCGCGTATGCGGCATGACCATCACCTGGCTGAGGCCGTGCCGGCCTGGCTCCGCAGGCAGCCACAGGCTCTGCTCCGGCGCCAACTGCCACTCCGCGCTGCCGCGCATCTTGAGCAGGAGATGGCCGGCGATGCAGAAGCAGAACAGGGTCTCCGGTCCCATCTCCCACACGAACTGCACCGGACCGCCGGAGATCACCTCACACTCGTGGTGCACGCGGGCGCGGGCGCTCATGACGTTGAAGTCCCGCACCGGACCGCCCAGCAGCCGGCCGTGGGTGCGCCAATCTCCGGAGAAGGCCGCAGCCGCGCCGGCTCCGGCGACCGTGACCGGCGCCGCGGCGCCATCGAAGCTGAGCTCCATGCCCTGGCCGCGGGCGACGATCAGGCTGCGGTCGTAGCCGGGAAAGACGGAGAAAGCCCCGTCCTCCACCACGTCGGCCATGCTGATGCGCCAGTCGAATGGCTCGGTCTTGAGGTCGGCGTGGGCGGGGAAGATGGCGAGCTCGGTGGTGGCGCCGCGGCCGTTCTTCCAGGGCATCAGCTTGTAGTCAGCGGGGCTGAGCAGTCTCGCGGAGAGAGGCTGACCGGACATCTATTTCTGGTACTTGGACTCGTAGGCGAGTCCGGTAAGCAATGTATTTATCGTCCTGAGCAGCGACTCGCGCAGGTCCACGCGGTGCGACGCCATGTCCGGCGCGGCGAGCGCCTCGCGCATGCCGCCGGCGGGCTCGGCCAAGTGCTGGAAGCCGATCACCAGCACGTGGATCTGCTGCAGCAGCTGCGCACCCTGGCCGGGCTTCAGGAACAGCGCGCGCTTCTCCAGCAGCGCGCCGGTGGCGCGGCGCCGCTCGTCGAGCCAGATCCTGAACTTGCGCGCGGTGGCCGGGTCCACGTTGCTCTCGAGCTTGGTATGCAGGATGGCGATGAGCCGCAGCAGCTCCGGCCGGCTCACCAGGGAATCGCCCAGCAGCTTGAGGAAGCCCGCCACGCTGGTGTCGCCTCCGGGCTGCAGGCCCTGGTCCAGCTCATCGAACCAGGCGTTGAGCTGGTCCGTGTAGATGGTCAGGAACATCTCCTCCTTGCTCTTGAAATAGAGGTAGAGGGTGCCCTTGGCGAGACCGGCCTCGTCGGCGGTGTCGGCCATGCTGAGCGAGTCGTAGGGGGTCACGCTGAAGCGATGCCGTGCGACCTGGAGGATGTCGGCGCGACGAGCTTCTTTCTGAGCATCGGTGACGGCGCGGTGCTTGGGCATGCCCGACCCTAATTAATGACCTCAAGTCATTTATAGATGACCCGGGGTCATTAGTCAAGGACCGAGACTACTCCTCGACGAGCCAGCGGACTTCGGAGTGCTCGGCTTGCAGTAGCGGCGCCAAGGCTCGGAGACACTGGCGCGCCTCTTCGTCCAGCCTGTAGGGCGGGTTCACGATGAGCATGCCGGTGCCGTAGAGGGTGCCCGGCTGGGCCGGCAGCGTCAGCTCCGTGAGCAGGATCTTGCGTATCCCGGACTGCTCCAGCTTGCGCAGGAAACGGCGGCGCGCGGCGTCATCCTTGATGGGATACCAGAGCGCGTAGACGCCGGTGGGCCAGCGCGCATGGGCCGCTTTCAGCGCGGCCGCGACGGTGTCGAACTCGTCCGGCCGCTCATAGGGGGGATCCATGAACACCAGGCCGCGCCGCTCCTTCGGCGGCGTGAGCGCCTTCAGCATCTCGTAGCCGTCCCGCTCATGTACCGCGGCGTTGGCGGAGCCCCTGAGCTCGCCCCGCAGCAGATAGGCCTCTTGCGGATGCAGCTCTGCCAGGAACAGCTTGTCCTCGGACCGGGCC
>Ga0070714_100001886_pt1 | contig 15301 bp, 14 predicted proteins | sample LARL83metaG_FD_65450 | JGI IMG/M metagenome (GOLD analysis project Ga0070714, IMG submission 65450) | Corn, switchgrass and miscanthus rhizosphere microbial communities from Kellogg Biological Station, Michigan, USA - LAR L8-3 metaG | ecosystem: Host-associated > Plants > Roots > Rhizosphere ...
CAAGGCCCAAGCGCGCAGCCACAGTAGGCGACTCTATTCACTTTGGGATGGGTCAGAGCGGGATAGTCGTCTCAATGGCCAGACGGCGAGGCCGACGCGCGCTTTCACATTCGGAATCCCGCTTTCCCGCGGGTCGTGATCCGCGATCACAATTGCGGCCCGGTGATTCGCATCCGCTCGCCAGGCTCCGCGGGTACCGCGCCAGCTACCAGCGCTTCTCCGCTGGCTGGCCGGTCACTGACCGGCCAGCCAGCGTCATCAGGCCGTCAGGGCTTGATGTCCACGACCTGCGGGTCGTGGTCGCTGACCTGGTTGGCGAACTCGGCGTTGACGTGCACCACCTGGTAGGTGTACTTGCCGATGCCCTTGCTGACCAGGATGTGGTCCAGGACCTCGGACACGCCGTCGAAATCGTAGGTGTACTGCTGGCTGGCCGGCAGGGTGGTGATCAGGTCGGTCAGGGTCGGCTTGCCGCTGCCGTCCGACGTCCCGGTCTTCAGGATCGACAGCGCCGGGCTGAACTGGTAGTCGTTGAGGTCTCCGACCACCACCACGTCCGCCTTCTTGTCGATGGCCAGGATCTGGTTGATGAAGTTGTGCTCCACCTGGGCCTGGCCGGCCCGCTGGACGGCCGAGCTCTGCGCCGGGTACTGGAACCGGCCGTCCTGGCTCTGGTCGCCGAGCTTGGCGTCGAAGTGGTTGGCGATGACGAACACGTCCTTGCCGTTGAACGTGAACTGGCCGGCCAGCGGCTTGCGGCTGGCGTTCCACACCGCGTTGGCCGGGTCGATCCGGCCCGGCGAAAGGGACAGCGTCGGCTCGCCCTTCTTCTTGGTGACCTGGGTGCCGGTGGTGGACCGGTTGACCGTGGCCGCACCCGCGTCGACGAACGTCACCACGGCCGGGTTGTACAGGAAGACGACCCGGATGTTCCCGCCGGGCTGGCCGCCGTCCTGGTCGTTGACCGGGTCGATCTCGCGCGAGTCGTAGTGCGGGCCGCCCGCCGCGACCACGGCCGCGACCAGCTTGCTGATCGTCTGGTCGGCGGCGACCACGCCGTCGTCGGTGGCGCCGTCGTTGTCCTGCACTTCCTCGACCGCGACGATGTCGGGCGAGGCCAGGTTGGTGACGATGCCCTGGCCCAGGGCCGCGAACTTGCTGTCCGGGTTGCCCGGGGCCAGGTTCTCCACGTTGTAGGTGGCGATGGACAGCTGCTTCTTGGGCGCGGGGGTCGCCACGACCGGGGCCAGGTGGTTGTCCTGCACCGTGCCCAGCGTGGTGGCGGCGATGAGGTAGCCGCCGAACTGGGAGTAGTCGATCGGGCCGATCGTCGCGCCGGTGAATACGTCACCCACGTTGACCTCGGGGTTGGACCCGTTGGCGGCGACGACCTCAAGCCGCCCCGACGGCGTGGCGTTCTCGGCCGTCAGCAGGGTGCCGCCGCGGTAGCTGACGTTCTGCCCGGGCTTGGTGGTGATGTACTGCTCGCCGAAGGAGTCGGAAGGCCCGACGACCCGGGCGTTGTCCACCTCGACCCGCATGCCCTCGATCGACTCGTAGAAGTCCAGGGCCGAACGGGCCGGCTGGATCGGGGTCGACTCGATGTTGCCGCCGCCCAGGTCGGGCGCGTAGATGTCGGGTACGGTGCCAGGGCCCAGGACGATCGGGGGCGGCAGCGCGTTCCCGCTGGACAGGACGCTCACGCCGGTCTGGTCGATCTCGGTGATCGACAGGTTCGAGGTGGTGGCGACGGTGTCCCCGCTGGCCAGCGGGTAGAAGTCCTGGACCTTGCCGGACACGAGCACCGAGTCCCCGGCCGCTACCGCCGGCGCGCTGCTGGTGAAGACGAACACGCCCTCGCTGGTCGCCGGGTTGCTGTCCGGGCTGGGGTCCTGGATCCAGTAGCCCTTGCTCGATCCGGTCGCCCGCACGCCCGTCACGATGCCGGGGACGTTGGTGACCGTGTTGCCGTTCTGCGGCGACACGAAGCTCGTGCCCTGGATGTCGTGGATGGCCAGCGGACCCGGCGTGCCGCCGCCTCCGCCGCCTCCGCCGCCGGCCGTGGGCGCGCCGGGAGTCGGGGCGGCCGCCGTGAAGTCGGTCCCGTTCTGGTCCGTGTCGGTCGTCGTGACCCGCTGAGCCGAGGTCGTGTTGCTCAGCCCCGGCGCGTCCGCGCTGCCCTCGTGGACGACCGCGGTGCCGTAGCCGACCAGGTCGACGATGTCGCTGTCGGCCGCGCAGTCAGCTGCCGTCTTGCAGGTCAGCGCGGTCGAGTTGTCGACCAGCGCGACCGTGCCCGACGTGCCGGACATGTTGATCGAGCCGGAGGCCTGCGTCGGGGGCAGGGCCGTCGTCCCGCCGGTGCCCGCCGCCTCGCCGATCAGGTACAGGCCGCCGCCGGACAGCGAGCCGGTCAGCGGCGTGACCTGCCAGGTCGTCGTGGCGCCCGGGCTGGCCGAGATGTACTGCACCGACCAGCCGTCCAGCGTGACCGCGCCGGTGCCCGCATTGGCCAGCTCGATGAAGTCGTTGGTCAGGGTGGCGCCGCTGTTGCCGCCGCCCCCGTAGACCTCGTTGATGACCGCTCCGGACGAAGCCGCCGCGGCGGGTGTCACCTGAGCGGCGACGCCGGCGGCGGCGGCCACTGCGGTCAGGGTGGCGGCTAGCGCGGCGGTGACACGGGGGCGGAACTTGGGCACGGCGTGATCCTCCGGGGACACGGGACAGCTAGGCAATGTCTGCTCAGCACGATGCCGCCCCATGGCCGGCGGGCAAATAGCTAAAAGATGAACAAGACACGACAGTTTACAACGCTGCGCTACGGACCGTCAGGTGTGGAACCGCTCCCGCTCAGTCGGCGGGGCGGATGCTGAGCCACCACACCGAGGCGAGCACGGCGAGGGAGGCGGCCGTGACGAGGATGCCGTTGCGGGCGAGCTCGAGCCAGATCAGGTGGCTGTGCGGCTGGTAGGCGACCCAGGCGGTGTCGTGATGATGCCAGGTCTGCACGGTGTAGGTGGTGGTGCTTGACGGCCAGCCAGCGGATGTGCTCCAGCTGACCTGCTTGACCGCCGTTCCGAGGCCGAACAGCCACGGGCGCAGCCAGATCTGGGACAGGTAAGCACAGGCCCCGGCCGCCACGGCGAACGCGATCATGGCGGGCAGTACCCGCCGGATGAGCATGCCGCAGAGCAGGGCGAGCGCCATCGCCAGCACGGTCCAGCCCGCGAGGGACAACGGGGTCAGCTCGAACGAGCTCCATCGCCACGACCAGATCGACGTGCCGTTCTGCCATTGCGCGAGCTGATACCACCAGGACGCGGCGGCGCCGTAGATCGCGGCGCTCACCGCGGCGAGCAGGACGAGAGGGCCGAACGTGCCTAGCAGCCAGTGCCGCGGGCTGGTGCCCTGCGTCCAGGTGAACCGGAACGCGCCGCTCTCGAACTCCCGGGCCACCCAGGGCACCCCGGCGAACAGGCCGGCCAGGACGGGCAGGGCCATGACGGTCACCGCGATGACGTTCGGCGTCTGGCTGGGGCTGATGAACGAAGTCCAGGCCGCGCTCTCGCACCGGCTGCCGCCGGTCGTCGCGTCGGCCACCAGGCAGCCGCCCAGGTGATGCACGCCGAGCCAGTGCCGCTGCCCGGCGCTGTCGGCGAATAGGGCCAGCGCGGCCAGCAGGAATACGGCGGGTAGGCCGGCCACCGAGAACCGGTGCTTGTACCAGGTGGCCCGGGTCAGCCGCAGCGCGGTCATGGCGGTCACCGGACAATCTCCAGACCGGGTTCGCCCGCGACGCGGGCAGTCGGCTCCCGCAGGTAGCCAAGGACAAGCTCCTCCATGGTGACCGGGCGGCCCGCCCAGCCGGGCGGTGCCGCGCTGGTCCGGGCCAGCACCAGCGCCTGCCGCCCGGCCCGTTGCGCCGTGACGACCTCGACCTGGTCGTACAGGTCATCGACCCCATCGGCCGGGCCGGTCAGCGCCAGGTGCGTGCCGAGCAGGCCGTCGACGGCCGAGGCCACCTGAATCCGGCCCGCCGAGAGCACGACCAGGTACGAAGCGACCCGCTCCAGCTCGGTGATGATGTGCGAGGAGAACACGACAGACAGGCCGTCTTCGGCCACGCAGGTCATCAGCCAGCCAAGCACGTCCTGCCGAGCCAGCGGGTCCAGGCTGGCCAGCGGCTCATCAAGCAGCAGTAGCCGGGGGCGGCGGGCGAGCGCCATGGTGAGGGCCAGCTGGGCTTGCTGGCCTCCGGACAGCTTGCCGACTCGCGCCGATGTCGCCATGCCCAATGCGGACAGGCGCTGCACAGCGAGCTCGGCATCCCACTGGTCGTTGAGCGCCTGAGCGGCGGCGAGCTGATCGGCGACCCGCAGGTGGCGGTACAGCGGCACCGTCTGGTCCACGGCCGAGACGGTGGCGCGGGCCTGCGGGCTGCCCGGCGCGGCACCGAGGACGGTGGCCGTGCCGGCCGTAGGAGCGGCCAGGCCGGCCAGGATGCGGAGCAGCGTGGTCTTGCCCGCGCCGTTCGGTCCGACCAGGGCGGTCACCTGGCCGGCCGGGACGGTCAGGTCGCAGTCGCGTACCACCCAGGTCCGCCGGTAGCGCTTGCCGAGGCCGCGGGTCTCGATGGAGTTCATGCCGCCCCGCCCGCCCGGCGCGCGTCGGCGACGCCGCCCCCGCGGGCGTCGCGGCCGGGCCGGCGGGCGGTGCCTGCGCTGTCGTTAAAATTCCGCAGCGCCGCGGTGAACAGCGCCTTCATGCCCAGCTCGTCCACCCCGGCCGCGGCCGCCTCGCCCAGCCAGCCGGCCAGCTTCTTCTGCAGGGCCGCCATCTGCCTCAGGTCAGCGATGTCGGGTGCCTGGGTGATGAACGTCCCCACCCCAGGCCGGCCGGCCGCCACCCCGCGCAGCTCCAGTTCCCGGTATGCCTTCATCACCGTGTCCGGGTTCACCGCCAGCGTCCTGGTCACGTCCTTGATCCGCGGCAGCTGGTCGCCTTCTCGCAGGAAGCCGAGGCGCAGCGCGTAATCGACCTGGTGCACGAACTGCAGGTACGTCGGCACCCCCGACCCCCGGTCCAGGTAGAAGACAATCGGTGACAGGCTGTCATCATCTGGTTTTACGGTAATCATGGTAAAACCATAAGACTCGGCGACGGTACGGTCAACCGCGGGGACCGGGCTAACCCGGGGGAGAAGCCGGCTGAGGTCGGCGGAAACCGCCCGCCCGTTCGGCCCGATCTTTTTGATTTTCCCGAACGGGGATGGCTGATCGCCCGGCGGCCGGCGGCGCGCTGCCGTCGCCATAAGCCCAGCCGGTACCGTTCAGGCCGGACGTCATGCTTTACGGTGGCGGGATGAACGTGCCGCCCGAAGTCATCTACGTCATCAGGCACGCGGAGAAGCCGCTCAAGCCGCCGCTGTCCGGCGTTGACTATCACGGCAGCCAGAACGAGCATTCGCTGCTGCCGCGCGGATGGCAGCGGTCCGGTGCCCTCGCGGCCCTGTTCCATCCGGACTTCGGTCCGGTACGGGCCGGACTGCGGACACCGACGGTGCTGGTGGCGCCCTCCTGGGGGCATCCGGGCAAGACGGCCGCGCACCGCTCCTATCAGACCATTCAGGGCCTGAGCGAGCATCTGGGGCTGCCGATAACGTCGGAGTGGGCCCGGGGGGAGGAAAAGCAGCTAGCCGACAGCCTGGTGGGCAGCCACTCAGGAGTCGTCCTCATCTGCTGGGAGCACAAGCACATCCCGGTGATCGCGTCCTGGCTGCCGGTCGTCAGCGGAACCGCCATCCCGCGGAAGTGGCCGGGCGACAGGTACGACGTCATCTGGTCGTTCACCCTCGTCCCGGATCCCGGTCCGGTCCGCTACGCCTTCGGGCAGATTCCGCAGCGGCTGCTGGCCGGAGACGCCACGACCGTGATCCCGGCCAGCGCCGATGCGCTGTGACCCGGTCATGACAATTCCCGGACCGGTTCATGACATCGGTGCCGCATAGTCAGGGCAGCAAGGCAAGGCTGTCCCGTGCGGGCACGACGGCATAATGGCAGGTGATGGCAACCGTACTGCTGGTCGAGGACGATCCGGCCGCCCGGCAAGGCCTGGAGCTGGCCCTGCGCCGTCTCGGCTACGGAGTGCGGGCCGCCGAGACCGGCGAGGCGGCGCTGCGCGACGTCCGCGACGCCGCCGCGGACGTCGTGGTGCTCGACGTGATGCTCCCGGGCCTTGACGGTTTCGAGGTATGCCGCCGGCTGCGCCGCGACAGCGACATACCGGTCATCATGCTGACCGCACGGGACGACGACCTGGACGTCGTCGGGGGCCTTGAGGCCGGGGCCGACGATTACGTGGTGAAGCCGGTGGAGCCGCGCGTGCTCGACGCCCGCATCCGCGCCGTGCTGCGGCGGACGGTCAGGACCGACTCGCCGGCCGAGACGTACGGTGAGCTCATGATCGACCGTGGCTCGCTGATCGTCCGGCGGGCCGGCCAGGACGTCTCGCTGCCCCCGACCGAGCTGAGGCTGCTGCTGGTCCTGTCCGGCTCGCCGCGGCAGGTGTTCTCCCGGGAGCAGCTGCTCAGCCTGGTCTGGGAGCACGACTACCTGGGAGACTCCCGCCTGGTCGACGCGTGCGTGCAGCGGCTGCGGGCGAAGATCGAAGCCGACACCTCCCAGCCGCGCTATATCCAGACAGTTCGAGGGTTCGGGTACCGGTTCGGGCCGGTGTAACCGGGACAGGAGGGACGTCTCGTGCGCATGCGCCTGATCGTCGCGTTCATCGTGGTGGCGCTGCTGGGGGCGCTCGCCTCCCAGTGGGTCGTCAAGCTGCTGCTCCCTGTCTTCCCGCAGCTTAACCACCTTCGCGTCCTGGTCGACCCGCCGACGTGGGCTCGTCCCATGTTCTACGTACGGCCTGGTGGTGGCGGCAGCATGCACCTGGCGTTCTATCTCTCTTTCGTCTTCGGCCTGACCGCCGCCCTGTTGCTGCTGGCGGTCATCACCGGCCTGGCGTTCGCCGCGTCCCGGCCGGTTCTGCTGCCGGTACGGCGGCTGGCCCGGGCCGCGCAGCGCATGGCCGGCGGTGACCTGTCGGTCCGGATCCAGCCACGGGGCCGGGACGAGCTCGCCCAGCTGGTCACCTCGTTCAACGGGATGGCTGCTGCCCTGGAAGACAAGGTGGGCGAGCTGGAACGGATGGAGGCACGCGCCCGGCAGTTCGCCGGGGACGTGTCGCACGAGCTGCGCACCCCGCTGACGGCGATGACCGCGGTGACCGACATCCTCTACGAGCACCCGGGCCTGGCCGGCGACGCCGCAACCGCCGCACGGCTGGTCCACACCGAGGTGCTCCACCTCAACCGGCTGGTCGAGGACCTCATCGAGATCTCCCGCTTCGACGCGGGTACCGCACAGCTGGTGACCGATGACACCGACGTCGCGGCCGTCGTGGACCGGTGCCTTCGCGCGCGGGGCTGGACGGACGTATCCGCTGACGTGCCCGCCGGGCTGGCCGTGCGGCTTGACCGCCGCCGCTTCGACATCATCCTGGCCAACCTCGTCGGCAATGCCCTGCGACACGGCGCCCTCCCGGTGACGGTGACGGCTGGCCTCCGGCCAGACGGCCAAGGCGGCACGCGGCTGGCCGTGGATGTGCGCGACCACGGCGATGGGCTGCCCCCCAGCGCGATCCCGCACCTGTTCGACCGGTTCTACAAGGCCGATACCGCGCGGGCGCGCTCCGAGGGCAGCGGCCTGGGCCTGGCGATCGCCTGGGAGAACGCGCGCCTTCATGGCGGCCGCATTGACGCGGGCAACCACCCAGGCGGTGGCGCGATATTCACCGTCAGCCTGCCCGTGAACGGGCTAGGCGGCGCGGCTCGGGATGATGAGGTATTTCGAGCCGGTCGCCTGCCGGCCGTAGCCGGCGATCGCTTCGAGGGAGAGCGCGCCCGGGAGTGATACCTGCGCGGTGTAGCTGCTGGCAAACGTAGTCGTGAGCCCGGCAGCGACCTGGTCGCGCAGCTGCGCCACGCGCGCGGGGCCGGCCTTCTGCAGGAACGGCGTCAGCAGCCACCCGCCGATGCCCCAGGCCATGCCGTAGCTGCGGGCCAGCTCGGTCGGGCCGCGGTCAAGCGATCCGTAGATGTAGACCTGCTTGTGCACGGCCGACCCGTACCTGCTGTAGCCGCCCGCGGCGGCGCTGGCGGCGGCCTCCATGCCCGTCAGGATCTGGCTCGCCAGCCGGCCGCCGCCGATGGCGTCGAAGGCAAGCGTGGCGCCGGTTGCCCTGAGCGCGTCGATCAGCTCGGCCATGAAGCCGGCCGACGTCGAATTGCAGACGTGGACGGCACCAGCCGCGCGGAGCATCGCTTCCTGCTCTGGCTTCCGCACGATGTTCACGAGCGGGATCTGCTGCTCGATGCAGAGCCGGCTGAGCATCTGGCCAAGGTTGGAAGCCGCGGCGGTGTGCACCAGCGCGCTGTGATTCTCCATCCGCATGGTCTCGACCATGCCGAGTACCGTCATCGGGTTCACGAAGGAGGCTGCGCCTTCGATCGCCGTCGCTCCGGCCGGGAGCTCCAGGCACAGCGCGACGTTGACCGGCCGGTACTGCGCGTACATCCCGCCGCCCGCCGCCGCGACGACCTTGCCCAGCAGAGCCTGCGCGGCCGCAGACCCGCCTGCCGCCACGACGGTCCCCGCGCCCTCGTTGCCGGCCGGCATGGGCGTCCCTACCCGGGCGGCGAGGCCGCGCATGGCGGCATCGGGGATGGGCGCGGTGACGACGGGGCGCTCAGCGGATCCGCTCGCCACCGCGGCAGCCATATCAGCCCCGCCGAACAGCAGGCCCATGTCTGACGGGTTGAGCGGTGCCGCCTCGACCCTGATGACGACTTCGTCTGGTCCCGGCTCTAGCACCGGGACCACGTCCAGGAACAGCTCGAGGGTCTGATCGGCTCTCACCAGCGACCGCAGCTGGAGCGCTTCGGCCGGAATCTCTGCGGACATAGGTGAGATCCTCCCAGAGCGCGCCCGCAGTCTTAGCAGAATCTCAGGTCACATCTGGAAAATGGCTTTCATGACCATCGCCGAGGCTCCGGTTCAGCTCGACCGTCCCCGGAGGTTCCGGCGGATCGCCAGGCGCGTCATGAAGGCAGCCGTGATCGCGGTCGCCGTGCTCCTGGTCGCCGGCACGGCAGCGAGCTTCGGCTACAACCTGGCGACCGACGGCCCCGCGCCGAGGCCGGCGCACCTGTTGTTCGCGAAGGGCGGCGGATGGGACACGCGGTACCTCGAATGGGGCACCCGCGGGACGCCGGTCGTCCTGGTACCCGGCGCGGCCGAGACCGCCGACACCTTCGCCAGGCTCGGGCCGGTGCTGGCGAAGAACCACCGCGTGTTCGCGATCGACCTGTCCGGCACCGGCTACAGCGCCCCGAACCCGCCGTTCAGCGCCGGGCACCTCGCCGCCCAGGTGCTCGCGTTCCTCGCCGTGCAAAAACTCACGGGCCCGGATGCCCCCATCCTCGTCGGCCACTCGGCCGGCGCCGCCGACGTCGGGGTCGCCGCGCTGCAGCGCCCAGGGGCCGTCAAGGGCGTCGTTTTCCTCGACGGCGACGCGACCCCGCTTGGCATCCCGTCATTTCCCCGCGTGATCGTCAGCACGCTGCTCATCAACCCGTATAAGACGTCGGTTCTGCGGCTGGCGCTCAGCCAGGACTGGCTGATCAAGGACATTTACTCGTCCAACTGCGGGCCCACGTGCCCGCGGCTGGACGAAGCGGGCGTCAACACCTGGCGCTGGCCGCTCGAGCAACCTGGGTTCCAGGCGGAAGTCACCTACACAATCCGCCACGGGATCACCGCCATGACCCCCGCGCAGTTCACCGCGCTGAAAGCGGCCGACGTGCCGAAGCTCGTCGTCGCCGGGGCCAGCGACCCGCAGATTCCGCCTCCCGACGCGGCGCTGACGGCACGAAGGATCGGCGCCCCGCCACCGGTCTACGTGCCTGGCCGGCACCTGACGATGATCTCCTCTCCGCGTCAGGTCGCCGACGCCATAGACTCCCTCAGGCCTGGGCTGCCTGGCTGATCACGGCGGCCACGACAGCAGGACGCGAGACGAACACGGCGTGGCTGCCTGGGGTCTCGGTGACGGTCGCCTTGGCTCGCTCGCCCATGGCGCGCTGGGCGGCAGGCGGGATCATCTGGTCGTCCGCGGCGACCAGGTACCAGGACGGCTTGCTGCGCCAGGCAGGCTCGGTGACCGCCCCGTTCAGTGCGTCCACAGCCGCCGGAACCTGGGAGTCGGCCATGAACGCGGCCAGCTTCTCGGGCACATCGGCGGCGAAGGACGCGGCGAACCTGCCCCGGTCCAGGAGCAGGAACCCATCGACAGGCGGCAGGATCGGCGGTACCGGCGCGCCGGGCGGCGGGTCGGCGATCAGCGAGCTGACCGACTCCCCGGTGTCAGGCGCGAACGCCGCGATATAGGCAAGCGCGGCGACATTGGCGTGGTGGCCGGCCTCGGTGATGACGACTCCGCCGTAGGAATGGCCAACCAGGACGGCGGGACCGTCGAGGCTGTCGAGAACCTGGTGGGTGGCGGCGACGTCGCCGCCGAGGGAGAGGGTGGGGTTCTGCACGACGGCTACCCGGTAACCGTCGGCGGTGAGGCGATCGTAGACGCCCTGCCAGCCTGATCCGTCTACGAAGTTACCATGCACGAGCACGATGTTCTTGATGGCCATAGTCGCTCCTGACCTTGGCGGGACAGGCCCTGACGCCGGTCCCTGCGCACGCAAGTCAACTAGCGGGAAGCAAGGGGCCACCAGGCAGAACAGCACGCAGAAGTATCCGCGTAGCCGCGGTTACGACGTCACCCTGGCCGTCAGTGCCTCACGTTCGGCCGGGGATTCCTCCTCCTCGAGCCGCGTGCGGGCGAACAGGCGGACCAGGTCGTGGAACCGGTATCGTCCCGAGGCGCTGTCGTGAAGCAGGCCGAGGTCGACGAGCTCGTCCAGGGCATCCCAGGCGACCTCCACCGGCACCTCGCCGGCGACCGCGGCGAGGGCGGCGTCGAAGTCGCGGCCCGGTACCACGGCCAGCCGCCGGAATACCCGCCGGGCGGCGTCTGCGAGCTGCTCGTACGACATCCAGAACGCGGTTGCGATCTTCAGGTCACCGGCCTTGAACTGATCCAGGCGGTGCTCCTCGTCCGCCAGCCGGGCCGCGAGTTCGGCGGCATCCCAGCCCGGTCGGCTGACCAGCCGGTTCCCGATGATCCGCAGCGCCAGCGGCATGCCCTCGCACAACCCGGCGAGCTGGTTGAGTGCCGGTTCCTCGTCGCGGGCGGCCCGCTGGCCCAGAATCCCGGTCAGCAGCTCCGTGGCCTCTGGCCGCGAAAGGGGGCCGAGGACGAGCCGGCGTACACCCTCCAGGCCGGCCAGCGGCCGCCGGGCTGTGATCACCGCCCGGCTCGCGCCGTCTCCCGGCAGCAGCGGGCGCACCTGCTCCTCCGATCCGGCGTTGTCCAGGACGACCAGCGCATGCCTGTCCCGCAGCAGCGACCGGTACACAGAAGCACGCCCAGGGACGTCCTCCGCGATCTGCCCATCCGGGGCACCGAGCGCGCGAAGCAGCAGCCGCAGCGCGTCGGCGGCGGCCATAGGCCGCGGGGACATACCGAACAGGTCAAGGAAGAACACCCCGCCGGGGAAGTCCGGCCGCAGGACGTGGGCCGCCCGGATGGCGAGCGTCGTTTTCCCCATGCCTCCCGAGCCGGTGATGAGCCCGGCCACGCCGGCACCCGGTGCGCTCTCGGCGTTTACCAGTTCGCTCATCCAGGCCAGTTCCGCCCCACGGCCGGTGAAGTCGTCAACCAGCCGGGGCAGTTCGCACAGGCCTGCCGAGCGCGTCCAGTGATCGCGCAGCCTGCCATCACGCGCCAGCTCGACAAGCTGCTTGCTGGCATCCTCGTCCAGGGCAAGCGCGTCGGCCAGGGCCGTGACGGTCCGGTGCTGAGGCCCCTTGCTTCGCCCGCGCTCCATGTCCGACAAGGTCCTCGCGCTGACCCCCGATACCTCGGCCAGCTGCTCGAGCGTCAGCCGCGCCGCGCGCCGATGACCGCGCAGTACTTCACCGAAACCCAGACGTCTAGTGATAGGGAAACCATACAGAACGGGCTAGCGGCCTGACCCGGGGCGGCTGACCTCCGCCAGCGGGCTCTGTGCCTCGGCCAGCCGCCGGCGATGCCTGGGCGGTCGGCGAGATCTCGTGCGGGTGCGGCCCGGGCCTCAGCCTGACCGAGCGGTGGAACGGCAAGGCGTGGAAGCAGGTAGCCAGCCCCAGTCCCGGGGGCGGCGCTGGCCTGTCCGACGTGGCCGTCGTCTCCGCGCGCATCGCCTGGGCGGTCGGCGAGACCGGCAGCGGCGACGGCCCCACCAAGACCCTGACCCTGAGGTGGGACGGCACGGCGTGGCGGAAGGTGCCCGCCCCGAGCCGGGGGGCCAGCGCCTCGCTTAGCGCCGTCGCGGTGACCTCGAGCCGGAACGCCTGGGCTGTCGGAGCTACCAGCGTCGTTAACCATGGCAGCAGCACCACCGTCATCCTGCGATGGAACGGCACTACCTGGAATTGAGCGGGGTGACTAGCGCCTGCTGGACGCCGTGATGCACTGACCCGCACAGCTGTCGCTGTCGCGGCGCCCATGTCATGGGCCAGTCCCGGGATTGTCATGCCCGTGTCACAGGCGCTCCCCTGGCGTCCGCTGTGACACAGCTGTGACGATAACCGGACATAGAGGTGAAGCTGGTGTCGCACCGTCGCGGGCATGCACCCAATGAGCAGCCGGCCCCTGCGCGGGCCGGACGGAACACGAACCGGTTACCGGCGGCGCAGGACAAGCCGGACGCTTCTGACTGCGCTCGCCTGCCTGGCCGCGCTGGGCTGCCTGGCAGGCCTTGTCATCGCGAAGCTGCATAGGTCTCCTTCCGGGCCGGCGACGTCGGCCCCAGGAACGGCCAGGCCAGGGGCCGGAACGGTCACGCCGGGGACCGGGACGGCCGGTCCGCTCCAGGGCCGGCTGGCCGCGGTGTCGTGGCCGGCCGACGGGGCCTCGGCCGCCGGCATCAGCGGTGCCGGCGTGATCTACGGCCCGGGCGCGACCCGGCCGGCCCCCATCGCCAGCGTCGCCAAGCTCATGACCGCTTACGTGATCCTGCACGACCACCCCCTGACCCCGGGAGGATCCGGCCCCGCTATCACGGTCCAGCCGCCGGAGGCAGCCGCCTACCCGTCCCAGGTCCGCGACGGCGACTCGCTGGTGCCCGTCACCGCCGGGGAGACCCTCACCGAGCGCCAGGCCCTGGAAGCGCTGCTGCTGCCCTCCGCCGACAACATCGCCTGGATACTCGCCCGCTGGGACGCCGGCACCCAGGCCGCGTTCACCGCCAAGATGAACGCCACCGCCCGCCAGCTAGGCATGGCCGACACCGACTACACCGACCCGTCCGGCCTGGACCCGTCCACCGTCAGCACCGCAGCCGACCAGGTCCGCCTCGGCATGGCCGCGATGCGCATCCCCGCGCTGGCCGCGATCACCGCCGAGCCCACGGCACTGATCCCGGTAGCCGGCGCAGTCCGCAACACCAACACGCTGCTGGGTCGCGACGGGATCACCGGCCTCAAGACCGGCAGCACCCGGGCCGCAGGCGGCTGCGTCCTCCTCGCCGCCCGGCACGAGGCGGGCGGGCGCGGCACCCTGATCATCGCCGCCACCTTCGGCCAGCCAGGCACCGCGCAGACCATCCTGCCCAACGCACTGCAGGCCGGCCACAACCTCATGCTGGCCCTGGAAACCGCCCTCGACCCTGGCGCGCGGCCCAGCTCGCTCGATAACTCCGAGGGCCCTCCTCAAAGGCCAGGCCGGGCCCGCGGCGACCAGGAGGCCACGCCCGTTCTCGGCTAACCCGGCCGCCGCGTCCTGGGCCGCCGCGTCCTGGGCCGTACCTGCTCCTTCCCGCGACGACTCACGAAACTGGAGATGACGATGACGCAGGTGGACACGCCGGAGACCGGACAGGGCGGCGCCAGCCGCCGGAATACCAGCCCCGGGGCCTGGCGCGCGGGCATCCGCCGGGCGATCCTCATCGGCTCCCGGCAGGAGCCGTGGAAGCGCGGCCCGGTGCTCACGGCACTGGCCCTGTTCCTGACCCTGGTCATGCTGCTGCACGCTGACATCCCGGACTGGCGCTGGAACCTCGGCAGCCTGGCCGAGACCTTCCTGCCGTGGCTTGGCCTGCCCATCCCGGTGCTCCTGGCCGGGGCGCTGCGCCGCCGCTCCGCCTCCGCGCTGGCGGCAGTGGTGCTGTCGGCCGTGGTGTGGCTGAACCTCTTCGGCGGGGTCCTCAGCGACAAGTCCCGCCCTGGCGGATTCCTCACCGTGGCCAGCGAAAACGTCAACGCAGGCAACCCCGACCCGGCCGGCAGCGCCCGCGATCTTGCCGCCTCAGGCGCGGACGTGCTGGCGCTGGTGGAACTGACCCCGCAGGCTGCGGGCACGTACGAGAAGGGGCTGGCGAAGGCATACCCGTACCACGTGCTGCAGGGCACGGTCGGGCTGTGGAGCAAGCTGCCGCTGTCGGACACCAAGCCGATCGACATCATGGACTACGGGCCGCTGGCGGGCACCGTGCCGGCCAGCAAGAAGATGGCCTCGGACCGGGCGCTGCGCACCACGGTGGCCACGGACCACGGGCCGCTGACGGTCTATGTGGCCCATCCAGGGTCCGTACGGGTGAATCCCGAGGCGGGCTTCTGGACGGGCTCGCGGGACATAGGCGTGCAGGCGCTCGGCCAGGCCATCGCCGCCGATCCGAGTAAGCGGGTGGTGCTGCTCGGCGACCTGAACGGCACCATGGACGACCGGGCCTTCGCTGGCCTCACCGCACAGATGCACTCGGCCCAGGACGTGGCCGGGGACGGCTTCGGCTTTACCTGGCCGGCGTTCTTCCCGGTGGTGCGGATCGACCAGATCCTGGTCAGAGGCGTGAAGCCGGACAGTTCCTTGGTGCTGCCAGCCAACGGCAGCGATCACAGGCCAGTGGAGGCCGCCATCAGCTGGTGAACGCGGCCAGGATGCGGGCTCCGCCTCGCCGCCTGGCTGCGCCGGCCTGCGATCATGGGTCAGTGCCTTCACGATGCGCGGAGTGGGCGGTGGCTGGCACGCTGGCGGGCTGGGCGGCTGCCCGGCTGGCGGGCGCTGACCGCCTGCGGTTCGCCGAAGCGTGGAC
>Ga0070714_100001887_pt1 | contig 15298 bp, 11 predicted proteins | sample LARL83metaG_FD_65450 | JGI IMG/M metagenome (GOLD analysis project Ga0070714, IMG submission 65450) | Corn, switchgrass and miscanthus rhizosphere microbial communities from Kellogg Biological Station, Michigan, USA - LAR L8-3 metaG | ecosystem: Host-associated > Plants > Roots > Rhizosphere ...
GTGGTCAGGGCGCCGCGGGTGATGAGCAGCTGCTTGCCGACCTCGACGATCTCGATGAGCTTGGTTGGGTTGGAGTCGAGGTCGACCATGTTGCCGGCCTCGCGGGCCGCCTGGGTGCCGGTGTTCATGGCCACCCCGACATCCGCCTGGGCCAGGGCGGGCGCGTCGTTGGTCCCATCGCCGGTCATCGCCACCATGCGCCCCTGGAGCTGCTGCTCCTTGATGAGCGCGAGCTTGGCCTCCGGCGTGGCCTCGGCCAGGAAGTCGTCGACGCCGGACTCCTCGGCGATCTTGGCCGCCGTGAGGCGGTTGTCGCCGGTGATCATCACGGTCCGGATCCCCATCTGGCGCAGATGGTCAAAGCGCTCGCGCATGCCCTCCTTGATCGTGTCCTTGAGGTAGACGACGCCCATCACTGTGGAGTCGCGGGCCACCGCCAGCGGGGTCCCGCCCTCACGCCCGATGCGATCGAGCACGGGCTGCAGCTCGGCGGGCGGCTTGCCGCCCTCGCCCACCACGAAGTTGATGATGGCGTCCCCGGCGCCCTTGCGCAGCTGGTTGCCGTTGAGGTTCACGCCGCTCATCCGGGTCTGGGCGCTGAAGGGGACAAACGTGGCGTGCAGCGCGTTCATGTCGTGCTCGCGGATCCCGTACTGCTTGGCCAGCACCACGATCGAGCGGCCTTCGGGGGTCTCGTCGGCCAGCGAGGACATCTGCGCCACCTCGGCCAGCTCGGCTTCGGGGACGCCGGGCATGGGGATGAACTCCGACGCGAGGCGGTTGCCGATGGTGATCGTGCCCGTCTTGTCCAGCAGCAGCACGTCCACGTCGCCGGAGGCCTCCACCGCGCGGCCCGACAGCGCCAGCACGTTGCGGCGCACGAGGCGGTCCATGCCGGCGATCCCGATGGCCGACAGCAGCGCCCCGATCGTCGTCGGGATCAATGCCACGAGCAGCGAGATGAGCGTGGTGTCCGAGATCGCGGTGCCGGCGAACAGGCCGAACGGGCGCAGCGTGGCTACAACCACGAGGAAAATCAGGGTGAGCCCGGCGAGCAGGATGTTCAGCGCGATCTCGTTGGGCGTCTTGCGCCGCGAGGCGCCCTCCACCAGGGCGATCATCCGCTCCAGGAAGGAGTGGCCGGGCTCCTGGGTGATCTGCACCACGATCCGATCGGAGAGCACGCGGGTGCCGCCCGTGACCGCGCTGCGATCGCCGCCGGACTCGCGGATCACGGGGGCCGACTCGCCGGTGATGGCCGACTCGTCGACGGAGGCGATGCCCTCGATCACGGTGCCATCACCGGGGATGAGCTCGCCCGCCTCCACGACGACGACGTCGCCCTTGACGAGGTCCGACGCCTGCTTGGTGGACCCGTCCTGCAGGGTGGCGACCGTCTCCTGACGCATCGAGCGCAGCGTGTCGGCCTGAGCGCGGCCGCGGCCCTCGGCGAAGGCCTCGGCCATGTTGGCGAAGACGACCGTGAGCCACAGCCACACCGCGATCACGAACGTGTACCAGGACGGGTCGCTGCCGCCGAGCGCCGCGCCGCCGAGCAGCTGGATGAACGAGGTGACCGTGGTGATGACCGCGCCGATCTCGACGACGAACATCACGGGGTTGCGGACCTGCACGCGGGGATCGAGCTTGATCAGGCTGTCGATGAGCGCCCGCTTGACGATGTCGGGCCGGAACAACGAGATCGCCCGGCGCTCGGACCGCTGCACCGGGCTGGGGGCCGGAGGGGTGGCAACGGACATCAGCGACCGGCCAGTCGGTAGAGCGCGAGGTTGAGCTCCACCACGTCGACCGACGGCTCGCCGCTGAAGCCGAGCCCGCGGCCGAAGGTGTAGGTGGAGATCAGCCGGTGGACGCGAGCCAGGGACAGGTGGCGCACCACGGCGATGCGGTGGGCCTGAATCTCGGCGTTGGCCACCGAGATGTCGGGGTCGATGCCCGAGGCCGAGGTGTTGACGGCGTCGACCGGGATCGCGGCAATCGTCAGAGCCGGGTCATAGGGCTTCTCCAGGGCCAGGTAGGACCTGATGTTGGCCAGGATCGCGTCCTTGGTGGCCACGTCGTTGGGACCGAGGTTGGAGAAGGTGGTGGCTGCTGCGTTGGCGGACGGGACCGTGCCCGACGGGCGGGTCTGGAAGTAGCGGGGGTCAGGGGTGGTGACCGGGTTGCCGTTCGAGTCCAGCTTGACCTTGCCGGTCGTCTGGTTGACGACCGGGTCCGCGAACGACTGGCCGATGATCTTGGAGGCGACGAGCTTGCCGCCCACGTGGACCTGCTGGCCGTTGGCGTTTCCCGGGAAGGCGACCTGGCTGACGCCTGTGATGAGAAGCGGGTAGGCGATCCCGAGTGCGAGGGTCAGGACGGCCACGCCGATGATGGAGGTGAGGATGTCTTTCTTGAGGGTCATCAGTAGAGGTGTCCGGTGAGGCCCTGCACGATCGGACCGAGGAGCAGGGCGGGGAAGAAGGTGAGGGCGCCGACGAGGACGATCACGCCGATGAGCAGGACCACGAACGTCGGGTTGTCGGTGCGCATCGTGCCCAGGCCTGGGGGACTGACCCGCTTGCCGGCCAGCGAGCCGGCCACCGCGAGCACGAACAGGATCGGCGCAAAGCGGGCGAACAACATGACGCAGCCGCCGACGAGGTTGGCGAAGGTGATCCCGTGCGAGCCGAGATTGCCGGCGGTGGGTTGGATGAAGCCCGTGTAGCCGGCGAACGCCGACCCGTTGTTGTTGGCCTGGCTCAAATAGGCGTAGAGCGTCTCCGATAGGCCCTGCGGGCCCTTGCCCAGCGCCGAAATCGACGCCCGCCCGGCACTCGAGGCGACGGCGAGGGCCGCGGCGAACAGAGCGGCCAGCGGCGTGATGAGAATGGCCAGCGCGACCAGCTTGATCTCCCGGGCCTCGATCTTCTTGCCCAGGTACTCGGGGGTGCGGCCGACCATGAGGCCGCCCAGGAACACCGCGAGCAGGACGTAGAGCAGGATCGAATACAGGCCGGTGCCGACGCCGCCGAAGATGACCTCGCTGGCCGACAGGTTGGCGAAGGGCACCGCGCCGCCGATCCCCGTGAACGATTCCAGGGCGCTGTTGACCGCGCCGCAGGACGTGACCGTGGTGACCACGTCGAACAACGCGGAGCCCGCGATGCCGAAGCGCTGCTCCTTGCTCTCCATGTTGCCGCCCCCGGAGCCGTGGAAGGCAGCGGTGTGCAGCCCGGCGGCGTGCTGGGCGGGGGAGCCGTGGGCCTCGGCGATGTAGCACACGATCGCCGCGCCCAGGAACATGATCATCATGGTCGAGTAGATCGCGTAGCCCTGGCGGCGGTGGCCGACCATGCGTCCGTAGCAGAACACCAATGCTGCGGGGATGATGAGAACCGCCAGCATCTCGACGAGGTTGGTGAACGCCGTCGGGTTCTCGAACGGGTGGGCCGAGTTGACGTTGTAGAAGCCGCCGCCGTTGGTGCCCAGCAGCTTGATGGCCTCCTGCGAGGCGACGGGGCCCATGGCGATCGACTGGGTGAGTCCCGTGATGCCGTGCGCCGTGAGGTAGGTGGTGAAGTTCTGGATCGATCCCTGCCACACCAGAACCAGCGCAACGATGATCGACAGCGGCAACAGCACGTAGAGGACCGTGCGAACCAGGTCCTGCCAGAAGTTGCCCAGGCTCCTGCCGCTGCGTCCGACGATCCCGCGGATCACCGCAATGGCGACGGCGATGCCGACCGCCGCCGACAGGAAGTTCTGGACCGCCAGCCCCGCCATCTGGCTGAAGTAGGTCATCGTCGTCTCGCCGCCGTAGTACTGCCAGTTCGTGTTGGTCACGAAGGACGAGACCGTGTTGAACGTCACGTTCCACGGCGCGGAGTGGAAGTGCAGCGGGTTGAGCCCCGTCCAGTTCCACAGCGCTTGGGTGCGCAGGAGGAAGTAGAGGAGCAGCCAGCCGGCCACCGAGAAGACGATCAGGCTCTTGGCGTAGCCCTTCCAGTCCTGCTCGCGACGCGTGTCCACGCGCATGACGCGGTAGAGCAAGCGCTCGGGACTGCCGAGGATGCGGTCCATGAACGTGCGCTCGCCGGTGTAGACGGCCGCCAGGTAGCGGCCGAGCGGGATCGCGAGCGCGGTGAGGATCGCGCAGACGAGAAAGATGGTGAGCCAGCCCGAGACGGTCACGACGGTCCCTCTCTAGAACTTCTCTCCGCGCAGTAGCGCGTACAGGAGGTACAGGCACACGAGGGCGGAGACGATCAGCCCGAACAGGTCAGCGCCGCTCATATCCGGTCGATCGCGGCGACGAGGACGAGCAGGATGGCGAACATCAGGGCTCCAAGAAGCACGGCGACAATGTCCATGCCGCTCATCTTGGATCGGGGTTCGTCAAGGACCCATACAGGAACGGCGGGCCCTCATAAAGATGATGTGAAGCCGCGGCCGCGTCGCTGCCGACGCGGCCCGGGCGATCAGGTCAGCGCGGGCGCGGTCGGCGCGAGCGCCGGCTCGGGCACCGGCAGGGCCTCGGTGGGCAGCATGCGGTCCAGCAGGGCCAGGGCCGAGTCGGCGAGCCGCTCAAGCGTGGGGTCGAGCGCCTCCTGGGCGGCCGCCCGGGCGCCGGCATGCCACGCGGAGGTCCGCGAATGGCGGACTGCGATCGCCGCGGCATCGCCCGCGGCAGCACGCGCGGCGGCGCGAGCACGGTCGCCGGCCACGTCCCCGACACCGATGCGGGCGGCGGCCCACGCGGCGGCACCCGCGCAGGCCCAGGCGGCCTCGCGCCCGGCCACGCCGGCCGCCACGGCGGCGGCCCAACCGGTGGGCAGCGGCGACCCAAACGCCTTGGCGCGCGCGGCTCGGGCCTCGCGGCGGGCGACCTCCAGCAGCTCCAGGGCAGTACCGAGGCTGGCCGGGCCGGTGACCTCCGCGGCGGTCTCGAGGCGCTCGGCGATCTCGCGCAGGCCGGCGAGGCGCAGCCACGCCGGGGTGTAGGTGCGGGTCAGCCAGTCCATGGCCAGCCAGCCGCGCCAGCCGTCCAGGTCGTCCTCGGCGGTGCCGATCGTGCGGGTCAGGTACGGCCGCAGCCGCTGGCGCGGCTCCTGGTCCAGGCCGTCGTTGAGGGCGATGCACATCGCGCGCAGGACCGGGCTCACGCACGTGGGCTGATCGGAGTGCGGCTCTCCGGCGAGGTAGCTCACCCACTCCATGGCACACCGTCCGTCCTGCGGTGAGGCGTGTGTTCCGTAGGCGAGGATGTAGTCGCTGCTCATGGAGCCCTCCCGTCGGCTGCTGTCCGTGAGGCTCCAATTGTGGCGCGCCTTGCTTCAAGTGTCACGTTTGAATCGATTCGCGGCAGCCTCGCGGCGTCTGGACGCGCCTGACGGGGGGCGACGAACACGCCGGACCACCAGTACGACTTAGTTCGTCGCCCCCCGCCAGCCACGCCCAGCCACTCGCGAGACCGCTCCCGAATCGTCCAAACGCGACACCGGCGCCACCCGTTTCAGCGATGCGCGTCGTTTTACATCGTCACTTCGGAGTTGGTCATCGCCGTCCGCGGGCGCGGGAGGTCGAAGTGCTCGATCGGGGTGGCGGCGTTGCGGGCCAGGGCCACGAAGAGCTTCTTGCGCCACCGCGCCATGCCGGGGGCGCCGGTGGGGACGATGGTCATCTTGGACACGAAGTACGAGGCGTGCTCGAGATCGAGGTTGCGATCAAGGAAGCCCTGCTTGCGGGCCAGGGCCAGGGCCTCGGGGACGTTCCAGCCGTCGCGATAACCCACGCGGATGTTGACGTGGACGATCTTGAACAGTCCCTTGCCCACGTGCTCGGACGTGAACCGGTCCTGGCGGTCCACACGCGGGATGCTCACCGGCGTGACCGAGACGATGACGATCTTCTCGTGCATGGCGTGGTTGTGCTTCACCAGCGTGCGCAGCGCGAGCGGCGTCGTCTCCTTGCCCGGGCTGAGGTAGATCGCGGTACCCGGCAGCCGGATGATCGGCGGCTTGGCCTCGCACAGGCCCTCCAGGAACTGGTCGAGAGGACCCTCGACGCGCGTGCGGTTTTCGGTGACGATGTCGCGTCCTTTGCGCCAGGTCATCATCACCGCGGCGATGACCAGCCCGACGGCCAGCGACAGGTACGCGCCGTCGGCGATCTTGGCCAGGTTGGACGTGAAGAACGCCACCTCGACAGTGAGGAACAGCGTGCCCAGGATGGCCAGCCGCCACCTCGGGGTCTTCCACATCGCCCGGGCGACCGCCACGAACAGGATGGTGTTGAGGATGAACGTGCCGGTCACGGCGACGCCGTAGATGTCGCCCAGGCGGTTGGAGTTCTGAAACACGAGGACGAGGGTGGCCACGCCGGCGCACAGGAACCAGTTGATGAGCGGAACGTAGATCTGGCCCTCCAGGTTGGAGGTGTGGATGATCCGCAGCCGCGGCAGGAACCCGAGCTGGACAGCCTGTTTGGCCACCGAGAAGGAGCCGGTGAGGGCGGCCTGGGAGGCGATGATGGTCGCCAGGGTGGCCAGGACCACCATCGGCAGCAGCAGGCCCTGCGGGATGATCTGGAAGAACGGATTGAACGAGGCCTGGTTCACACTCGAGGGGTGGGAGAGGATGAACGCGGCCTGGCCGAGGTAGGACAGCATCACCGCCGGGAACACGATGCCGAACCAGGTCATGCGAATGGGGGACGCCCCGAAGTGACCGCGGTCGGCGTACAGCGCCTCGGCGCCGGTGCAGCACAGCACCACGCCGCCCAGCGTGAGCCATGCATCCGCCCCGTGGTCGACGATGAACCGCACCGCCCACACGGGAGACAAGCCCTGGATCACCCCAGGATGCTGGACGATCTGGTTCAGGCCGGCCACGGAGATGACCACGAAGAAGAGGAAGATAACGGGGCCGAACAACCCGCCCACCGCGCCCGTGCCGAACCGCTGGACCGCGAACAGGCCCACGAGGATGGCCAGCGAGAGCGGCACCACGAGATGCGCGAGGCTCGGACTCACCACGTTGAGGCCGCCGACCGCAGATGTCACCGAGATCGCCGGCGTGATCATCCCGTCGCCGAAGAACAGCCCAGCGCCGAAGATGCCCAGCGTGACAAGGATGAAAGTGCGGCCGATCCGCTTGCGCTGGATGAGCGCCGTCAGCGCCATGATCCCGCCGTCGCCACGGTTGTGGGCGCGCATGATGAAGCCGCCGTACTTCAGGGAGACCTCGACCATGAGGGTCCAGAAGATCAGTGAGGCGATCCCGTAGACGCCGGCCACCGTGGCGTGCGCCGCGTTCCGGTGCGCGGTGAAGATGAACTGCTCGGTGTAGAGGGGGCTCGTCCCGATATCGCCGTAGACGATCCCGAGCGCCCCCAGCGCCAGGACGGCCTTGCCGGCGTGAGCGACGACGTCGCGTTCGTCGTCGGTGGCCGCCTTCAGGGCGGCCGACGGCTCTCGCTCCCTGCGGGGCTCGGGTTGCGCCGGCACATGGCCGAGCTTGTGGGCGGCCTCGTTGAGGGCCCGCTTGGCCGGGGTGGTGACAGGGGTGGCCATGTCCTCATACTCGGCCGCCTCACGTCAAGGACCCGTGAAGGAGTGGGCCCCCGGTATCAAGATTCTGTGAAGACGCTCAGAGCCCGGACGAGCTGGGCTACATCTCCACCTGAGAGCCCGTCATCACGGTGCGCGAGCTGGGCAGGCGGAAGTGGTCGATCGGGCTGGTGGCGTTGCGGGCCATCCCGATGAACAGCTGCTTGCGCCAGCGCGACATGCCCGGTGCCGCGGTGGGCACGATGGTCATACGCGAGACGAAGTAGGAGGCGTGCTCGAGGTCGAGGTTGCGGTCCAGGAAGCCATGCTTGCGTGCAGCGGCGAGCGCCTCGGGGACGTTCCAGCTGTCGTGGTAGCCGACGCGCACGGTGATGTGGTGGATCTTGAACAGGCCCTTGCCCAGCCGCTCGGAGACAAAGCGATCGGGCTTGTCCACGCGCGGGATGCTGACCGGGACCATGGAGACGATCACCACCTTCTCGTGGAAGGCGTGGTTGTGCTCGACCTGGGCGCGGAGCGCCAGCGGGCAGGTCACCTTGCCGGGGTTGAGGAAGATCGCCGTGCCGGGCAGGCGCACGATCGGCGGCTTGGCATTGCACAGGCCGTCCAGGAACTCGTCCAGGGAGCCCTCGTGCGCCGTGCGGTTGTGGGTGACGATGTCGCGGCCCTTGCGCCACGTGACCATGACCGTGGCCACCAGCAGCCCGACGCACAGCGGCAGCCACGCGCCGTGTCCGATCTTGGAGAGGTTGGAGGAGAAGAAGGCGACCTCGACCGTGTAGAACACCGCGCCGAGGATGGCGAGCTTCCACTTCGCGGTGCCCCAGAGGGAGCGCGCCACCGCCAGGAACAGCGTCGTGTCCAGGATGAACGTGCCGGTCACCGCGACGCCGTAGATGTCGGCGAGGTGGTTGGCGCTCCGGAAGACGAGGACGAGGGCGACGACTCCGGCGCACAGCGCCCAGTTGATGAGCGGAACGTAGATCTGACCCTCGAGCTCGGACGTGTGCACGATCTTGAGCCGGGGCAGGAAGCCTAGTTGGACCGCCTGCTTGGCCACCGAGAAGGAGCCGGTGAGCGCGGCCTGGGAGGCGATGATGGTCGCCGCGGTGGCCAGGAAGACGAGCGGCAGCCGGCCCCAGCTGGGGGCCAGCAGGTAGAACGGGTTCTTGATCGCGCTGTGGTCGTGGAGGATGAGCGCGCTCTGTCCCAGGTAGCAGAGCAGCACGGCGGGCAGCACGACCCCGAACCAGGTGCGGCGGATGGGCGTGGCGCCGAAGTGGCCGCGGTCGGCGTAGAGCGCCTCCGCGCCGGTGACGCACAGAACCACGCCGCCGAGGGTGAGCCAGGCGCGGTAGCCGTGGTCGGCGAGGAACCGGATTGCCCAGCTGGGCGAGAGCGCCTCGACGACCCCGGGGTGCTGGACGACCTGGACGAGTCCGAGCGTGCCGATGATGATGAACCAGATGAGGATCACCGGCCCGAACATCCAGCCCACCGCGCCCGTCCCGAACCGCTGCACGGCGAACAGGCCGATCAGGATGGCCAGCGAGATGGGCACGATCAGGTGCTCGAGCCCCGGGGTGGCCACGTTCAGACCCTCGACGGCGGAGGTGACCGAGATCGCGGGGGTGATCATGCCGTCGCCGAAGAACAGGCCGGCGCCGAGCAGGCCGAGGGTGACCAGCGCCGCCGCGCGCGGCACCTTGCGCCGCTGGATGAGCGCGCTCAGCGCCATGATCCCGCCGTCGCCGCGGTTGTGGGCGCGCATGATGAAGCCGGCGTACTTGATCGACACCTCGATGATCAGGGCCCAGAAGATGAGCGAGGCGATCCCGTAGACCCCGACCTTCGTTGTGTGGACGGCGCTGTAGGTGCCAGGGTGAAAGATCGTCTGGACGGTGTAGAGCGGGCTCGTCCCGAGGTCGCCGAAGACGATGCCCAGCGCGCCGAGGGCCAGGATGAGCTTGCCGGCGTGGGCGATGACGTCGCGCTCGTCGTCGGAGGCGGCCCGGATCGCCGCCGACGGCGTGGTGTCCTTCTGGCGTGGCTCCTCGGTGACCGGCCAGTAGCCGAGCTTGTGGGCGGCTTCGTTGAAGTTGCGCTTGACCCCGGTCTTGGGACCGTTCGTTGGGGCGCCGTCAGTCGGCGGAGCGTCCATCTTGTGACCCCCCTCCGACAGCGCGCGACGACCGCTGGCGGGAGTCACGCCGGTCCCGGACCCGCGCTCAGGCGCGGCCATGAGTTGTGCCCCTGAGGGTCATATGCACCTTGAAACATGCACGATAGCGGCACGTTTTTGCGCCGTCCCGGCATCCTTTCCGCACGCTCACATTAATTCACCCTGCGAAGCGGTAGCCGACTCCGGGATCCGTCCGGATATAGCGATGCCCGCTCGCCTCGCCCGCGGCGCCCGCGGGTTCGATCTTGCGCCGCAGGTTAGCGATGTGGGCGCGCAGAACCTGGGTGTCGTCGGCGTAGCCGGCGCCCCACACCGAGGTCAGCAGCTCGCGGTGGGTCATCAGCCGTCCCCGGTTGCGCGCAAGCAGCCGCAGGAGGTCGAACTCGATAGGGGTGAGGTGGATCTCCTCGCCGGCCAGGCTGACGACGCGCGAGGCCAGGTCGACCGTGAGCTCCCCCGAGGTGATGACGGTCTCCTCGCGCTCGGGCCCGACCCGGCGCAGGCTGGCCTCCAGGCGCGCGATCAGCTCCCGCGGCCCGAAGGGCTTGGTGACGTAGTCGTCGGCGCCGGCGGCCAGCGCCCTGACCTTGGCGTCCTCCTCGCCCACCGCCGAGAGCAGGATGATCGGCATGGCGGTCCACTCGCGCAGGCGGCGGCAGAGCTCGACGCCGTCGATGTCGGGGAGGACGAGGTCGAGGATGCCCGCGGCGGGATGCGACACCGCGGCGACGTCCAGGGCCTCCTCGCCGGTGCTGGCCGGCAGCGCCTCGTAGCCGCTGTCGCGCAGGATCACGCGCAGGGCGCGCAGGATCTGCTGCTCGTCGTCGCAGACGAGGATCTGGGCCCGGCCGCCCTTTGCGCCCGTGCTCATGCGCTTGCCCTGGTCGAGCGGATGCCCGCCTGAGATCGCTGACGGTCCGCGACGGGGAGCAGCACGTAGAACGTCGTTCCCTGACCGGGGAGGGACTGGACCGAGATCGATCCGCCGTTGGCCTCGACGAACCCCTTGACGATGGCCAGGCCCAGCCCTGAGCCGGTCCACGCCCTGGTGAGTGCGTTGCGGCCTCGGTAGAAGGGCTCGAAGATCCGCTCCTGCTCGGCGGCGGCGATGCCGGGCCCCTGGTCGGTGACGCTGACCAGCACGCCCTCGCCGGTCGGCCCGTCCGCGCGCCGCGCGTGGACCACGATGGGTCCTCCGCCTCCGTAGCGGCCGGCGTTCTCCAGCAGGTTGGCGAAGGCGCGCTCGAGCTGGGCGGCGTCGGCCCGGATCTCGGGTACGCGGGCGTCGACGGTGACGCGGATGTCCAGCGGATCACCGCGCAGGCCCTCGGCCGCGGCGGAGACGAGATCCTCAATCGAGACCCAGTCGGAGCGGGGCGTTGCGCTGCCGGCCTGCAGGCGCGAGAGCGCGAGCAGGTTGTCCACCAGGCCCGCGAGGCGCGTGCCCTCCTCGACCACCGCGTTGCTGAGCTCGGCGCGCTCCTCGTGAGTGAGCGAGTCAGCGCCCAGAGCATGCCCCGCGGCGACGACCGCGGTCAGCGGCGTGCGCAGGTCATGCGAGACGGCGCGCAGCAGCGCGGTCTTGATGTCATCGGAGCGGCGCAGGGCCTCTGTCTCCACCAGCTCGGCCTGCATGGCGTCGCGCCGCTGCGCGATGGCGACGAGCGCCTCCAGCGTGGGCACCACCTGCGTGCGCAGCCGCTGTTCGGTGTCCGGTGGGAGATCGACGGGGACGAGCAGCGTGGCCATCTGCTCGCCGTCGACACGGTGCAGCGGCAGTGCCATTCGCCGGGGGTCCGGCGCCGGGGGAAGGGTGCGGTGCGGATCCGGCCGCGCATCGCGAGGGGGGCTCAGCTCGATGGCCGCCGAGGCCAGCCCGAGCGCTTCGGCCACCCGCCGCGCCGCACTGGCCAGGGCGGCCGGCGTGTCCTCGCCGAGCAGGAGCTCGTGGGCCAGCGCCGCGGCGAGGTCGGCCTCGCCTTGCCGCCGCTCGGCCTCCTCGGCACGCGACCGCGCAAGCTCGGCGATGGTGCTGGCGACCACCGCCACGGTCATGAATGCCGCCAGGGCCACCCAGTTGCGGCCGTTCAGGATCGTGAACCCACCCGTCGGCGGGATGTGGAAGAAGTTGAAGGCCGCGGCGCTCAGCAGCGAGGTGAACAGTCCCAGGGTCATTCCCCAGTACGTGGCGACCAGCAGCACGGCGGGCAGGTACACCACGCTCAGCGAGACGACGGGAGCGATCCTGCGCAGGAGGTAGATGGCCAGCGTCGCGATCGCCACCGAGAGGACGGCGGCGATGATCCCCGTTCTGCGCTGTGGGCGCTGGTGGCGGAGCGCCGTGGCGCCGAGCTGCGTCATCCAGCCGCGGATCGGTCCGGTCATCCGCGGAGTGCCCACTAGTGGCCCTCGCCGCGAGGCACTATGCCCCTCCGTAGGAGCCAGGAGGCGCCGACGCGGTGCGGTTGTCCGCGATCTGCTTGAGCAGAGACGCCGGGCTGGTGCCTCCCAGCACCCGCAGGCGCGGCAGGCGATAGGGGTCGTTGGAGGGGCCGGCCCAGCCGGGGATGACGGTGGTGGAGCCGACATAGCCGGCGGCGCGCACGGCATTGATCACCGTCGCGTCGTAGTGGCCCGACGGGTAGCAGAACCAATTGACGGGCACGCCCCAGCGACGCTGGATCGTCTTGCGGGCGGTGTCGATCTGATAGTGGAGCTGGCTGGCGTCGAGCGTGATGAGGTCGGCGTGGCTGATGCCCTGCGTGTCGAGCTCCCAGCCGGCGTCGACCATCGCCCTGACCTGGCTGTCGGTCAGCCCGCCCTGAGAGGGCGGCAGGCCGCTGAGCTGGATGTTCTCGTCGGCGACCCAGCCCATCTTGCGCAGGACGGGCAGCGCCTGACTGTATTGCGAGTGGTAGCCGTTGTCGAAGGTGATGACGATCGGCTTGCCGGCGGGCAGCTTGGCCCCCTTGGTCCAGTAGGCCCGCAGCTGATCGAGGGTGACCGCGTGCCAGCCGGCCTGCTTGAGCGCCTGCATCTGCGCCGAGAACTCGTCGGGCTGCACGTAGAGGCCGGGGAACGGGGCGCCGCTGGGCGGCGCGGCGATGACGTGGTACATGAGCACGGGCACCGAGGCGGTGCCGCGGGTGCCGGTGGCGGGGCCCAGGACCGCCGCGGTCGACTCGCCGCGCCGGTGACCCGCGCCCTGGTGGCGGCTGTGGGTGGCGGCGTGGGTCGAGGTGCGCGCGCTGGGCGTGCTCTTGGTCGACGCCGTGTTCGAGCTGCCGCCGCCCCCGCTGGCCGCCGCGATGGCCACGACCACGGCGATCACCAGGACGCCCACGGTGGCGCCGATCCCGACCCGGCGCCGGATGCGCCGGCGCCTGCGCGCCGCGGCTCGCTCCTCGCGCCGCCTCTGAAGTTCTGCGGAGTCCATCGGCGATCGAGCGTATAGATTGCCACGGGGTGCCGACCCCAACGGACAGCCGGACCGTGCGCTCCGGCGAGGTCTCGCTGAACGTGCGCTGTACCGGCGATACCGGCGGGGCGACCATCGTCCTGGTCCACGGCTATCCGGACACGCAGGCGGTGTGGGACCCGGTGGTGGAGCGGCTGGCCCCGCGCTTTCGCGTCGTCACCTATGACGTGCGCGGCGCCGGCGGCTCCAGCGCGCCGCGCGGCCGGTCGGCCTACCACCTGGATCGCCTGACCGACGATTTCGAGGCTGTCTGCCGCGCGGTGGCGGATGCCGGACCGGTGCATCTCGTCGGCCACGACTGGGGCGGGATCCAGGGCTGGGACTTTGCGACCCGCCCCGCCCTGTCGGGCCGTGTGGCCTCGTTCACCTCGATCGCCGGGCCCGCGCTCGGCCACGCCCTGGCCGCCACCCGTCCCGCGCTGCGCCGCCGCGAGCTGCTGCGCGTCCTCGATCGTGCCCGCCGCTCCTGGTACATCCTGCCGCTCTGCCTGCCCGGCGGCCCGACGCTGATGTGGAAGGCGGCGCTGGCCGGCGACCGCTGGCGGCGATGGCTCACCCAGGTCGAGGGGATGGAGCTCGACGGCACCTACCCGGCGGCGACGGTGTCCGCCGACGGCTGGCACGGGGCCAAGCTCTATCGCGCCAACATCCCGCATCGGCTCATCCGCCCCAACCCCCTGGCTCGCGCCCACGCGCCGGTGCAGCTCGTCATCCCCAGCCACGACCGGTTCATCTCCACCTCCTACTACGACGCGGCCGAGCGGGTGGCGCCGGGTCTGCGCCGGCATGAGGTCCCCGGATCCCACTGGCTGCCGCACACGCAGCCCGAGCTCGTCGCCGGCCTGATCGCGGACTTCGTGGACGAGACGGAGGCGGCGGCGCCCGATCAGGCGGGTGCCGGGGGCACGTAGCCGCGCCGACGGAGGATCCGGAGCAGGCGGGCGGCCTCGTAGTCCGGTTGTTGTTCGAAGCGGGTCTTCGTGATGCGGATGGTGACCAGGTCGTGGTCGAGGTGGTCGGCGTCGCGTTCGCGGTCGTCCTCAAAGGCCTGTTGGTCTTTGTGGAAGTCCCAGCCATCCAACTCCACGATCACCCCGTACTCCGGAAAGAACGCGTCCAGCCTGCGGCCATTGAGCGGGAAGTTCATCTCGGGCTGCGGTAGGCCGGACTTCGCGCAGAACTCCCGGAACTCATCCTCGAACGGCGAGTCGGTCGGGCTGGTAGCGGTCTCCAGAAACGGAGTGAGTAGCTTGACGCCTGGGTGGCGTGGGTTGCGCTGCAGGATGTCCTCGAGTGCCGCCGGGCGCAGGAGCTTGGCGCGGAGCGCATCGTTGACCAGGCCGGTGAGCCGTTTGTGGCTGAGTTGTGGAGCGATGTCCAGCGTGGTGCGGGCGGGGGTAGTTGTGTGGACGCCGCGCTGGCGGGTGACGTCGCGTGGCTGCAGAGACGGGCATCGATGGGTGAGGATGTGGCGTGGCCGGCGGTCGCCCGTGGGGAGGCTGATCTCGGGCGGGCGCTCGAAATGGGGCAGGAAGTCCCAGAGCCACGCGGCCGAGGCGTGGCTGGCGACCGCTTCCGGGCCGCCTGCTAAGACCGCCGCGGCAATCAGGGCCTGCGGGTCCATGCGTGCCGGGGCCTGGCAGTACACGCCGGTGTACCGCGTGAGCAGCGCTCCGATGCGCAATCGGTGTTGGATCGAGCCCGTGCTCACGCCGATCGCGAGCAGCTGACGGCGTGCCACGTTGCCCGACTGCCGGCGCATCAGCTCCCGGACCGGCCCATCAGGGTGGCCCTGGGAGAAATTGCTTACTCCTGAATCAATATGTCCCACTACCTATTGAGAGCCTGCAGCGCACCGATCTTCACCCCCCTTTCCCCAGCAAAGCCGTTTTGCAGGCGCCCGCGCCCGAGCACACACGGGACCCCCACCAAGGCGCCGGTGCCCAGCCAAAGCAGGAGTCAGCGCGCCCGGAGCGAAACGCACGAGCATGCTGCTCAAACATCGCTCGCCGGGGATCGACGCCAAGTCCGTGCAGCCACGGCCCGGGCTGGAGCACCTCGACCGCAA
>Ga0070714_100001889_pt1 | contig 15282 bp, 16 predicted proteins | sample LARL83metaG_FD_65450 | JGI IMG/M metagenome (GOLD analysis project Ga0070714, IMG submission 65450) | Corn, switchgrass and miscanthus rhizosphere microbial communities from Kellogg Biological Station, Michigan, USA - LAR L8-3 metaG | ecosystem: Host-associated > Plants > Roots > Rhizosphere ...
GCGTCCGGCCACGGCACCAGGTCGGTGAGGCCGGTCTCCTCGGCGGCCTCCCGCAGCGCGATCTCCAGCGGCTCGCTCTCCCCGGGATCCCCGTGCCCGCCGACCTGGAGCCACGCCTGCTGGCGCTGGTGCCAGCGCAGCAGCACCCGGCGGCTGGCCGGATGGACGATCAGCGCCGACCCGGTGACGTGCAGCGGCAGCGTGCGCAGCCAGGGATCGGGCGCGGTCTTGGTGAGCGCGCGCACCCGCTCGAGATCGGCCGTTTCTGGTTCGCCGTGCGGCTGGTAGGCGGCGAGCAGGCCGGCCACGGGAGCACCGGGGGAGGACATTGCCGAGACCCTACCCCTCGGGCAGCGGCTGCGAGAAGATCTCGCTGGCCAGGATGTCCTCGGCCTCGATCCGCATGAGATCGTCCCGGTTCCACAGGCGGTGCTCGTCGCTGGCCAGGCGGTGCGCGTGCCGGAGCCGGGACCGCTCCAGCTCGTTGCGGACGCTCCGGGCGTTGGCGAAGTGCGGCAGCCGCATCCGGCGGACGAGGTAGGCCCGGAACGCCGTCTCCGCGTCGCCAGAGAGGTAGTAGTGTGCCTGCCCGAGCATCATCCGGCCGATCGCGACGAGCTCGTCGACGTCGTACTCGGCAAAGTCGAGGTGATGCGCGATGCGCGAGTTCATGCCCGGGTTGGACGTGAAGAACGTGTCCATACGGTCCCGGTAGCCAGCCAGGATCACCACGAGCTTGTCGCGTTCGTTCTCCATGACCTGGAGCAGGATGTCGACGGCTTCCTGGCCGTAATCACGGGAGTCCATGGCCCGGTACAGGTAGTACGCCTCGTCGATGAACAGCACCCCGCCCATCGCGCGTTCCAGGACCTTCTTGGTCTTCGGCGCGGTCTGGCCGACGTACTCGGCGACCAGGTCATCGCGCATGGCGTGGACCAGGTGGCCCTTCTCGAGATAGCCGAGCTGGCGCAGCAGCTCCGCCATGCGCATGGCCACGGTGGTCTTGCCGGTACCCGGGGCGCCGGTGAAGCACATGTGCAGGTTCGGCCGCGGGGCCACGAGGTCGAACCGCTGCCGGGCCTGATCGACCAGCAGCAGCGACCCGATCTCCCGGATCCGCGCCTTCACCGGCAGCAGGCCGACCAGCTCACCATCCAGGGACGAGAGGACCTCGTCCATGCCCGAGGCGGCACGCTCGGCGGCGAACGTGACCGAGGCGTCATCGGGCAGCAGTGGCGGCCGCTTCCCGTTCCGGCTGTCTCCCGCCGATCGCCGGCGGATGCCGCCCCGCTTCCCCAGGCCGGACTGCTGTCCAGAGGCCGTGCTCATGCCGGGCACCCGATCCCCGTGGCCGTGGTCATAGGCGGCTCCCCTTCCACCGCTTTTGCGCGTTCCACCCAGGCCATCATGACAGCCGGTGTATACCTGCCCAAGCTGCGGTGGCGCCGGCTGGCGGCAGCCAGCGGCCGGGATCGCCTGATTCCGGCATCATGGTCCTGCCCTGGTCGACCTGACGGAAGGCCCGCCGATGCCGCTTCCCGGCCGAAGCAACGCCCTGGATCACGTGGTCGTGATCATGTTCGAGAACCGCTCGTTCGACAACCTGCTCGGCCGCCTGTACCAGCCCGGCGAGGTGGCCTCGTTCGAGGGCGTGACCGGGAAGGAGCTCAGCAACCCGATCCCGGAGTGGGCCGGTGACGGCGCCGGCCGGCAGGCTGTGCCCTACGGTGTGGCGCCGACCATGGATACCCCGAACCCCGACGCCGGGGAGGAGTTCCAGCACGTCAACACCCAGCTGTTCGGGATCATCGACCCGCCGGGCAACCGCGGGGTGCTGGCCGCCGAGATGGCTGCCCCGTACAACGCGCCCGCCGGCCCGGCGCCGCGGCCCACGATGGACGGGTTCGTGGCCGACTACATCAGCGCGTTCGCCGCGGAGATCGGACGTCAGCCCAGTTACGACGAGTACGCGCAGATCATGACCGGGTACACGCCCGAGCAGATGCCGGTCGTCTCCGCGCTGGCCCGCGGCTTCGCCGTGTTCGACCACTGGTTCTGTGAGGTGCCGTCGCAGACGTTCGCCAACCGGTCGTTCTTCCACGCCGGGACCTCGTCCGGCTTCGTGGTGAACACCGCGCCCCCGGACTGCTTCCCGGTGCACAACACCGCCGAGACGATCTTCGAGCGGATCGAGGCCAGGGACCTGAGCTGGCGGGTCTACTGCGACCCGCCGAGCCACATCTCGCTGACCGGCCTCATCCACGCGTCCCGGCTGTGGGAGCGGTTCGGCTCCCACTTCGTCACCACCAACCAGTTCCTCGAGGACGCGGCCCAGGGCAACCTGCCGTCCTACTCGTTCATCGAGCCCAACTTCCTGCACGGCCACAACGACATGCACCCGGCCTTCAACGCCCTGGCCCCGGGCCTGTCGTTCGATCCGCCGTCGTCCCTGATCGGGGGCGAAGCCCTGCTGGCCAAGATCTACGACGCGATCCGCTCCTCGTCGTCGGCCAGCGGGTCGAACGCGTACAACACGCTGCTGATGGTCACCTTCGACGAGCACGGCGGCACCTACGACCACGTCCCGCCGCCGGCGGCCCCGCCGCCCGACCCGTCCGCCCCGGCCGGCCAGATGGGTTTCGGGTTCGACCGTTCCGGCGTGCGGGTGCCGGCCATCGCGATCTCGGCCTGGATCCCGGACCGGACCGTGGTCACCGACGAGTACCGCAGCACGTCGGTCATCCGGACCATCCGCGAGCGCTGGTCGCTGGGCGCGCCGCTCACCGGCCGCGACGCGGCCGCCCGGGATCTCAGCCCGGTCTTTACCCTGGACACGCCCCGGGATCCGCAGAGCTGGCCCGAGGTCAGCCCCCGTCCGGTGCCCGCGTTCACCCAGCCCGTCGTGCCGCATGAGGCCAGGCTGCGGGCCCTGCCCCGGCATATCGTGTTCGGCCTGCTGGCGCTCGGGAAAACGCTGGGCGTGGACACCCCGGAGATCGACAAGGACGCGGACATCAGCGGCGGGGAGGGCCTGGAAATCGCCAGCGACCTATTCGGGCACCTGTTCCCGCGCCTGCAGCTCTAGGACGGCCGGCCGTCCCAGCAGACCCCTCTAGCAGTGAGAAGCCATCATGAACGATTTTGCCCCTGCCGAACTGTTTGACCTGGCCTCCGGCTCGCACCGGGAGCTCTTCGACGGCTGCGTCAACGCCTGGGAAGCGCTGGAACGCCTGCACGACTACCTGGGCGCGGTGCTGCGGCCCGGCATCCGCGGAGAGGTCGAAGACGGCGCCTACCTGACCGGCGATGTGGAGATCGCCGAGGGTGCGCGGGTGGAAGCGGGTGCGTACATCCGCGGGCCCGCTCTCATCGGGCCCGGCACCGAGGTGCGGCACGGGGCCTACGTACGCGGCGACGTGCTCACCGGGACCGGCTGCGTGATCGGTCACACCAGTGAGGCCAAGATGGCCATCCTGCTCGACCGGGCCAAGGCGGCGCACTTCGCCTACGTGGGGGATTCGGTCCTGGGTCAGGACGTCAACCTGGGCGCCGGGACCAAGCTGGCGAACTTCAAGATCGTGCCGGGGACCATCGCGGTGCGCCGTCAGGACGGCACGAGCCTCGACACCGGCCGGCGGAAGCTGGGCGCGCTGCTCGGCGACGCGGTCCAGATCGGGTGCAACACCGTGACCTCCCCAGGCACCGTGGTCGGCCGGGATTCGATCATCTACCCGAGCGCCTCGGTCCAGGGGACGATCCCGGCCCGGTCGGTGGTGAGCTGGAAGCCGCCGCTGCGGATCCGCCCGGCCGTGCGCTAGGTGTACAGCTAGACCACCGGCGGCGGGCGTCCCTCGGAGCTGGCCGCGAGCGCCGGGTCCCACCCGCAGACCGTGCACGCATGCCGGAACGCCGAGCGGGCGAACTCCAGGGCCGCGGCGTGCGGGTCCGGCTGGGTGCGGACGTCCTCCCACTCCAGGACGAACTCGCCGAGCGCGGCCTCCCAGCGCGCTTGCGGGGGTGACAGGGTGGCGTGGCCGAAGCCCTCGGGCGCCGGATGGGCGTAGGCGTAGAACGCCGCCGTGGGGTGGCGCTGATCGCCCGGCCACCAGCCGACCGCGACCTCCTGAGCGTCCATCGCGTTGCGCATGATGAAGTCACTCATGAGGGGGGAAGGGGAGGTGGGTGGGGGGTCGGCGGGCAGACCGGAGAACAGGCTCACCGCCAGGTCGAACGAGCCCCACCACGCGTTGACCGGCGTGGACCGCCCCCGGTACGGCGCGCGGTAGGCCGCGAGGACCAGGGCCGCCTGGGTCGCGGCGGCGAAGTAGTCGCTGACCTGGCCGGGGTCATAACGCGCGTGCTCGTGGTCCTGGTCCAGCGGCTCGGTCCAGGCCACCTCCTGCGGCGTGGGGTCGATCTCCACGGCGCCGCCGAGGCCGCGCACGGCGGCCAGTACGTCGCGGGTCACCTCGCCGACCGGGCGGTCCGGCATGAGCGCGATCCGCTCGACCCGGCCGCCGCTGTGCTCGACCACCGCCTCGTGAAAGCGCAGGTCCAGCGCGATCACCAGCGATCCAGAGCCGTCGGGTGCGGGCAGCGGCGCCGTCTCCCACCCCCGCGCGGTCAGCCGCAGCGCCGCGTGCTGCAGCTGCGGCTCGGGCGGGGCCAGCCCCGCCGCCAGCTTGCCCAGCACCTGGGTGTGCGCGTGCAGAGTGTCGCACGTCTCGCGCCATTGTTCATAGGAGGCCGCTGGCCATTCCCCGGACATGCACCGCACGCTATGCCGTCGCCGCCAGCCGATCAACCAGCACCGCCGCCCGGCGGCCGGTTTGCCTGGCGGGCTAGCCTGGAGGGGTACGAGATCATCGCATCGGGGGGGCGATTTGGCTCGTGCAGCCGCTGCAGCCTGAGGATCCTCAGCTGACGGGCAGGTACCGGCTGCTGGCCAGGCTCGGCAGCGGGGGCATGGGGCGCGTGTACCTCGGGCAGTCGCCCGGAGGCCGGCTGGTGGCGATCAAGGTGATCCGGGCTGAGCTGGCCGAGAGCGCCGAGTTCCGGCGGCGGTTCGCCCGGGAGGTGACGGCGGCCCGCACCGTGGGCGGCATGTTCACCGCCCCGGTCGTCGATGCGAACCCGGATCCGCCGCAGCCATGGCTGGTCACCGCGTACATCGATGGCCTTTCCCTGGCCGATGCGGTCGCCAGCCGCGGCCCGCTGCCTGCCGCCTCCGTGCAGTACCTGGCGGCTGGGCTGGCCGAGGGTCTGGGCGCGATCCACGCCGCCGGGCTAGTGCACCGCGACCTGAAGCCGTCGAACGTGCTGCTGGCCAGCGACGGGCCGCGGATCATCGACTTCGGAATCTCGCGGGCGATGGACGCAACCGGGCTGACCATGTCCGGGTTGGTGGTGGGATCTCCCGGTTTCATGGCCCCGGAGCAGGCCGAGGGTGGCGCGGTCGGGCCGGCCAGCGACATCTTCAGCCTGGGCGCGCTGCTGGCCTTCAGCGCGACCGGGGAGGGGCCGTTCGGCGAGGGCACCACGCCCGCGCTGCTCTACCGCGTGGTGCACGGCACGCCCAGCACGGACCGGCTGCCCGGTCCGGTGCGGCCGCTGATCGAGCAGTGCCTGAGCAAGGACCCGCAGCAGCGGCCCACATCCGAGCAGATCCTGGACCGGCTGGGCGTCTCCGCACCGACCGCGGGCTGGCTGCCCTGGCCCGTGGCCCAGGCCTCGCGCGGTGACCTGCCCGCCGACATCGCCGGGCCGCTGACCGCCGACGCCGCCATCCTGCCCGCCGGCCCCTGGCGCACGCCCACTGAGCTCGCTGGACCGTCCGCTTCCCCGGCCGCGGAGCCGGTGACCGTAGGCCCGCCGTCCGGAGACCCGCCGTCCGGGGGCCGGGCGAGCCCGGGCGGCGCGACCTGGCCGGATCATGCTGGCGGGCCAGGCGGCCCGCCCCGGCCGCACCGGGTGCGCCGGCTGCTGCTCGCGGCCGCATCCGTCATCGCGGTTCTGGCGCTCGCCGGTGGCGCGGCCGCGGTCGTGACCCGCTACCTCACCGGTGAGCGCCCGGCCGCGGCCAACAGCTCGCTGGCCTCGCCGCGGCCGTCGTCTGCGCCGGCCCCGCGATCCTCCCCGTCCCCGCCGCAGGGATCGGCGGCCGCACCCCAGGGTTCCGCTCCCGCTCCTCAGGGCCAGGCCAGCGCGCCGCAGGCTTCCCCGGCCCAGCCGCCGTCGACGGCGCCGCCCACAACCCAGCCGCCGTCGTCTGCCCCGCCGTCGTCTGCCCCGCCGTCGTCTGCCCCGCCGTCATCCGCGCCGGCCGCGCCGGGCGGGACGGACTCGCCCCGGGCCGTGGTGCAGCGGTACATCGCCGCGATCAACCAGCAGGACTGGCCCCTGGTCTGGCAGCTCGGCGGCAAGAACCTGGGCCAGAGCTACAGCCAGATGGTCGACGGCTACAGCACCACCAGCAAGGACGTGATCACCAGCATCCAGGCTGACGGCGACAACGTGGCGGTGTCGATCAACGCGCATCAGGACGACGGCTCGGTTCAGGCTTACAACCTGCAGTACCAGGTCGTGGACGGCGTGATCGTATCGGGCAGCGGCACGAAAGCATGATCGCGAGCTGCGCGCCCGCCGATGACTTTCCGGCCCCGCGGTGGTCTTATCCGGTATGGACACTGTGGATTTTGGGCCAGCGACGCAGCGACTGGGTGATCTGATCGCGCGCGTGCGCGATGGGGACCTGGGCCAGCCGACGCCGTGCCCGGCGTACACGCTCGGCGACCTGATCGAGCACGTCGGAACCATGGCGCTGGCCTTCGCCGCCGCGGCGGCCAAGGACTCGGGCCCGCTCACCAGCCAGCAGCCGTCCGGGGACGCGTCCCGGCTGAGCCCAGACTGGCGGACCCGGATCCCGCGCGACCTGGCCGCGCTGGCGCAGGCCTGGCGGGAGCCGGGCGCGTGGACCGGGATGACCAGGATCGCGAGCATGGACGCCCCGGCCGAGATGGTCGGCGCGACCGCGGCCGACGAACTGGTCGTGCACGGCTGGGACGTCGCCCGCGCCACCGGCCAGCCGTACGAGGCCGAGCCGGAAATGGTGGCCGTCGCACGCGCGTTCCTCGACGCGTTCGCCACGCCCGACGCGCCGGCTGGCCCGGATGTGGCGTTCGGGCCCGCCCGGCTGCTGCCGGACAGCGAGCCGCCGCTCGACCGCCTGGTCGCGATGGCCGGACGTGACCCGGCCTGGAGCGCTGACTGCTAGGGTCAGCCCGTCAGCAGGCGGCCGGGACGGGGAGAGTGCGCAGTCATGCTGGAATCCAGCGACGTGGTCGCGTTCGCGGCCACCACCGACCTGTCCCGGGCGCGGGCGTTCTACGAGCAGTGCCTCGGCCTGCCGCTGGCCGAGCAGACCGACTTCGCGTGCGTGTTCGACGCGAACGGCACCATGCTGCGGGTGAACGCCGTCCCCGAGGTCTGCCAGGCCGCCTACACCGTGCTGGGCTGGCGGGTGACCGACATCGGCGCCACGGTCAGGGAGCTGATCGCGAGGGGTGTGGTGTTCAACCGGTACGACACCATGGACCAGGACGAGAGCGGCGTCTGGACCACGCCAGGCGGCGACCAGGTCGCGTGGTTCACCGATCCCGACGGCAACACCCTGTCGCTCACCCAGTTCTCAGGCACCTAGGTAGGCCTCGCGCACCCGGTCGCTCTCCAGCAGCTCAGCGGCCGGGCCCTGCAGGTCGATCGTGCCGCCGGCCAGCACGATGCCCCACTGGGCCAGCTTCAGCGCCTGGGTCGCGTTCTGCTCGACCAGCAGCACCGTGGTCCCCTGGCGGTTGATCTCGCGGAGCGCGTCGAACACCTGCCGGGTCACGATCGGCGCGAGCCCCAGGCTCGGCTCGTCAAGCAGCAGCAGCCGCGGCCGGGCCATCATGGCCCGGGCCAGGGCCAGCATCTGCTGCTCGCCGCCGGAGAGCAGGCCGCCGCGGCGGTCCAGCATCCGGCGCAGCGCGGGGAAGACCGTGAGCGCCTGCTCCTCGGCCGCGCCGAACTGGGCCCGGCCGAGGCGGTAGCCGCCGAGCCTGAGGTTGTCCCGGACGGTCAGGTCGGCGAATATCCGCCGCCCCTCCGGGCAGTGGCTGATGCCGAGCCCGGCCCGGACCGACGGCCGCAGCCGGCCGATGTCCCGGCCGTCGAACACCACGTGGCCGCGAGCCGGGCGGACGAGCCCGGAGATGGCCTTGAGCGTGGTGCTCTTGCCGGCGCCGTTCGCTCCCAGCAGGCAGACCACCGCGCCCTCCGTGACCTCGAACGAGATCCCGCGGACCGCGAGCACCGGCCCGTACCCGCAGCTCAGGTCACTGATCTGGAGCAGCATTGCCGCCGGGCCCTCCTCCCAGGTAGGCCGCGATCACCACGGGATCGGCGCGCACCTCGCCCGGGGTGGCGTCGGCGATCTTGTGGCCGAAGTCCATGACCGCGACCCGGGAGGACACGCCGAGCGCCAGCCGCATGTCGTGGTCGATCACCAGCACCGCGGCGCCGAACTCGGCCGGGATCCGGCTCAGCACCCGGGCCAGCCACGCCTTCTGCGCCTCGAACAGCCCGGCGGTGGGCTCGTCGAGCAGCACGAGCCGGGGATGCGGCATCAGCGCCCGGCCGAGATCGACCAGCTTGCGCTCGCCGAAGGCGAGCTCGTCGGCTCTCCGGCGGGCGATCGCGGTGATGCCCAGAAACTCGAGTACCTCGTGAGCCCGCTGCCGCGCCACCCGCTCGTGGCGCAGCACCGCCGGGGTCCGGACCAGGTTGCGCAGCACCCCGGCGTGGCTGCGGTGATCGAAGCCCACGATCAGGTTGTCCACCACGCTGAGCCCGCCGAAGAGCGCCACGTTCTGGAAGCTTCGCGTGATCCCGCGCTGGATGACCCGGTACGGCGGCAGGGTGAGCAGGTCGAAGCCGTCGTGCAGCACCCGGCCCTGCTGCGGCCGGTAGAAGCCGCTGATCACGTTGAGCACGGATGTCTTCCCGGCGCCGTTGGGCCCGATCAGCGCGGTGATGGTCCCGTCGGCCACGGTGAGGCGCAGGTCGTCGATGGCCCGGACGCCGCCGAAGGAGAGCGAGAGGTCCTCGATCTGGAGCATCTCAGCCCTCCCGCGGGGTGCCGGCCGACGACGGGGCGGGGGACTGGTGCGGGGACGTCGCCTCGGCCGCGGCCTCCAGCCTGCGTGCCCTGGCCCTGGACGCGGCGCCGGACACCCGGCGCGGCACGGCGGCCAGGCCCCCGGGCCCGAGCAGCAGCACGATGATCACGGCCACGCCCAGGATGGTCTCGGAGTAGGCCTGCGCGGACAGCGACTCCTGCTGCACCACGACCAGCAGCGCCGCGCCGATCAGCGAGCCCCAGATGGAGGCCATCCCGCCCACCACGACCGCCGCGAAGAAGAACAGCGACAGCGCGAAGTCGAACGAGGCAGGCTCGACCACCCCGATGTAGAACGCGAACACGTACCCGGCCAGGCCGCAGAAGAACGCGCTGAGCGTGAACAGCAGCACCTTGGTCCGCCACGGGTTGATGCCCATGGCCGGCGCGGTGTGCTCGCTGTCGCGCACGGCCATGAACCGCCGGCCGGTGGGGCTGGACAGGATGCTGCGGATGGCCACGGCCGAGACGGCCAGGACGATCAGGGCCAGGTAGTAGAGCGGAACCGGGCTGTTGAGCGTGAACCGGCCGACGGCCGCGGTCGGGGTCACCAGCCCGGTAAAGCCCCCGGTGATGCCGAGGTTCAGCGCGATCTGCGGCATGGCGAGCCCGAAGCCGAGCGTGGCCACGGCCAGGTAGTGGCTGCGCAGCCGCCCCGCGGGCAGCCCGAGCAGGAAGCCCACGGCCCCGGTCACCACCCCGGCGAGCAGCAGCACCACGATGAACGGCAGCGAGGTGAAGTGGGTGGCCACGATCGCCGTGGTGTACGCGCCCACCGCGAGGAACCCGCCGTGCCCGACGGACACCTGCCCGCCGTAGCCCATGAGCAGGTTGAGTGACAGGGTGACCAGGCCGTAGGTCAGCGCGAGCGTGGCCAGCCCCATGACCGACTGGCTGCGGCCCTCCGCCAGCGGGAACAGCGCGGCCACGACGAGCACGGCCAGTGTGGCCGCCGCGCCGGGCCGGACCCAGCGTGCCACGCCCGCCCGGGCGGCGCCGAGCCCGGGGAAGCGGCTCACTGGCGGACCTGTGCCGCGCGGCCGAACAGCCCTTGCGGGCGCAGGTACAGGACCACCACGATCAGCGCGAAGACGACGGTCAGCTGGAGGTTCGTGGAGATGTACCCGGCGACGAGGTCGGACAGGATCCCGACCGCGAACCCGCCGACGACCGCGCCGATGAGCGAGCCGAGCCCGCCGAGCACCGCGGCCGCGAACGCGAACACGGCCGCGTCGTCCATCAGCGTGGGCGTCAGCCCGAGCGACGGCGCGGCCAGTGTGGCCGCGGCGCCGGCCACGGCCACCCCCGCCGCCCAGGAGCCGGCCAGGACCCACTTCCTGGACACCCCCATCAGCGACGCGACCTCGGCGTCCGCGGCCACCGCGCGCACGGCCAGCCCAAGACGGGTCCGCTCGTAGAACAGGTGCAGCGCGACCGCGACCACCACGGCCAGGGCCGCGACGAACAGGTCGTTGCGGTCGACCGAGATCGGGCCGATCGCGAAGCTCCGGCCCCCGACGACGTTGGCGATCCCCTTCGGGCCGTAGCCCCAGATCACGCCAGTCAGCCCCTCGACGGCGAGCAGCAGGCCGATGGTCATGACGATGCTCACGAGCGGCGGGGAGCCCTCCACGCGCCGCATGAGGCCAAGATCGACGGCGATGCCCATCGCGCCGCCGCCGATGATGCCCACGGCCCAGGCCAGGGCGGTGGGAAGCCCGAGGCTGGCGTGAGCCGTCCAGACGAGCATCGCCACCACCGTGGCCATGGCCCCGTAGGCGAAGTTAACGACGTTGGATGTCTTGAAGATGATGGTCAGGCCGAGGGCGGCCAGGGCGTAGATGCCCCCGAATCCCAGTGCTGAGACAACGAGCTGGACGAACACGGTCATCGCGGCGGCATCCTCCGGTGGCAGCGTGCGGGCAGGGCGGGCGCGGGGTCAGCCGGGGATGGTCAGCCGGCCACCAGCACCCGGTTGCCTCCCTGCTCCTTGACCATGAACATGTGGCCGATACCGCTGTGATCGCTGCTGGTGTAGTTGATCGTCCCGCCCATGGTCTGCAGGTTCTTCAGCGTGTTCAGCGCGGCCTCGTAGCTGTCCCGGGTGATCGACCCCTTGACCGCCATGAGTCCGGCCACCGCCACCTGCGCCTCGGTCCAGCCCCACGCCGCGAAGACCGAGGCCGGCTTGCCCGGCTGGTAGGTCGCCATGGCCGAGAGGAACGTCTTCACCCGCGGGGTGACGGTGCCGGTCAGGGCCGGGATGAACGCCCCGACGTAGCTGCCGGGGAACTCCTGGGGTGCGGTCTGGGTCATCTGCGGAATGGCGGACACCTGGCTCATGATCCGCACCGGCTTGTAGTTGATCGAGTTCATGGCGTTGAGGAAATCGGTCGTCGGCCCGGGAATGGCCAGGATGATCACCGCGCCGATGTTCCCCGCCTTGAACTTGGCCGCCTGGGGCGAGAAATCGGTCTGGGTGGGGTCATAGGAGATGGCCAGCGCCGGCTTGAGCCCGGAGTTCTGCACGCCCTGCAGCAGGCTCTTCCCGAAATCGTCATCCTGATAGAGCACGCCGACCCGCTTGACGTTCAGCGTCCGGGCAAAGGTGCCGAGCATCTTGCCCTCAAGGAGGTAGGAGGGCCAGACGTTGTAGAGGTTCTTCCGCAGCGTGCCCGCGAACACCGTGGCCCCGGTCTGCGGCCCGACCAGCGGCACGTTCGCCGGATCGAGGACCGTGATGTTGGCCTCGGTGGTGGCTGTGCCGTTGACCCCGACCTCGGCGAACACGTTGTCGGTGTTGACCAGCGTGCGGGTGGCCTGCAGCGCCACCGGGGGCTCGTACTGGTCGTTCAGGCTGATCAGCTTCAGTTTGCGGCCGTGCACCCCGCCGTGGGCGTTGACGTAGTCGAAGTAGGCCTGGATGCCGGCGGTGGACTCGCCATACAGCGCGGCCGGGCCGGTTTTCGGCACGGTCTGGCCGAACAGGACCGAGGTCGATGTCACGCCGGGCGCCGAAGCCCCGCCCGACGACGAAGAACTGCTGCTGCCGCCACTGCTGCCGCAGGCGGCCAGGGCCAGCGCCGCGGCCGAGAAGACGGCCAGGACGGCGGCGCGGCCTGATGTGCGTGAGATCGTGCGGGGTAACATTAGGCCTCCATTGGTCGCGTATGCCCCTTAATAACACGGCTAGTGCTAATCGCATAGCTTTGTTAATCAAACCGCGACCATTACGCGATAACCGCCGCCTAACGACGTCGCAAAGCGATGGAGTTGCGCCGCGAATCACCAGATGAAGCGCAACAAATGGACGCCGTGTGCGGCTTCGCCTTTCTGCGGGCCGTTTATGCGGCCTATTGCTGCGTGGCCAGAAGTAGTTGCGCAACTTCCGGGTACATTGCTGAGCTGATGTCTTCACGTATTCTCCGTGCTTGCCGCATGGAGGCTGGAAGGACCTGGTCCCGCGCCGCCCCGCGCGGCGCGGCCGTGAGAAGGTGGTGGGCGACCGACAAGGGGGAGGGCAGCGCCGATGCAGCCGATACCGGAGGACTGGACCAGGGCGGTCGTCGTGGCGGCGCACCCCGATGACATCGAGTACGGCATCGCCTCGGCCGTGGCCCGGTGGACCGGCCAGGGCAAGCAGGTCAGCTACGTGCTCGTGACCCGCGGCGAGGCCGGGATCGCGGGCCTGCCCCCGGACCAGACCGGGCCGCTGCGGGAGGAGGAGGAACGGCGCGGCGCGGCCAAGGTCGGCGTGACCGAACTGGTGTTCCTGGACCACCAGGACGGGCTGGTGGAGTACGGGATACCGCTGCGGCGCGACCTGGCGGCCGCGTTCCGAAGGCTGCAGCCCGAGGTGGTCATCGGGATGAGCTTCGACCTCACCTGGGGCGAGGAAGGCCCGGTCAACCACTCCGACCACCGGGCGGCCGGGCTGGCCGTGCTCGACGCCTGCCGGGACGCCGCCAACGAGTGGGTGTTCCCGGAGGCCGGGCCGCGGTGCGGCAGCATCCGCGACGCCTACGTGGGCGGGTCAGGCACCCCCACCCATTTCGTGGACGTCACCGACACCATCGACGCCGGCGTGGCCTCCCTGCAGGAGCACCGGGCCTACATCGAGGGCCTGCACAACCCGGACTTCAACCCCGAGCAGTTCCTCAAGGACATGGCCGGGTACGTCGGCCTCGGCGCCGGCTGCGAGTACGCGGTGTCCTTCCGCCGCTACCCGATGGGCTAGGCCGTCACCAGCTAACCGGCCTGGCCGCAGAACTCGGCCAGCACCGGGGCCAGGACGGCCGCGTCGATGTCGTGCGTCTGGCCCGCCAGCGCCCGGCCCTCCGCCTGCGGGATCGCCTGGGCCAGCGTGCGGGCCGTGACGGCCATGAACGGCAAGCCCGCGTCGCCGTGCAGGACCAGCGTGCGGACGCCAACGCGGGCCGCCAGCCCGGCGGGCACGGAGCCGTCGCCCATGATCGCGGCATGGTCGTAGGCCAGCGTGGGCGCGATGGCCTCCAGGCCCGGCCAGAACGGCGCCTGGCGCATGCCGCTGATCTGGCCGGCAGGGGTGCCGACGTAGCTCATGAACGCGGCCACCGCGTCGCCGTTGCGGCCCTCGGCCAGGGCCTCGCTGAGCTGCCCGAGGTACTCCTGCCAGGCCCGCCTGGCCTCGGGGTCGTCGTTGTAGGGCGCGTCGTACATGACCAGCCCGGTCACCTTGCCGCCGAGCGCGACCGCGGCCCGCATGGCCAGGGCGGCGCCCGAGGAGTGCCCGAACAGGCAGGCCGTGCCGCCGCCGTCATCGATCAGCATCTCGATGTCCTCGATCTCCCGTTCGGCCGCGTACGGGCTGGTGTCCCCGCTGTCGCCGCGTCCCCGGCGGTCGTAGAGGTACACGGTGCACCGTGGCGCGAGGAGGCGGGCCAGCTCCGGCTTGGCGCCGTGGTTGCGCGTGCACATGGCCCCGTCGATCAGGATCAGGGCCGGCCCGCCGCCCTGCTTCTCGTAGGCGATCTTCGTGCCGTCGGCTGAAGTAGCGATGGTCATGCCTGGTCTCCTTCTGCGCTGAGCGTCCCGAGGTAAGCGGCGAAGCGGTCCAGCGAGGTCCGGAAGCCGGCCTGCGCCTCAGGCTGGAACATGGCCGCGGGAACGCTGGTCTGGTGGATCTGGACCTCGGTCCGGCCGCCGCCGAGGTCGGTGAGGGTCGAGGTCGTCGTCATCCCTGAGTCCTGGTCGGTCCAGGCGATCCGTTCCGGCGCGACGATCTCGGTGTACCTGGCCCGCATCGTGTAGCGGCCGCCGTCGGCGTCGTTCACCATCACGGTCTCGAAGACCCCGCCCGGGCGGGGATCGACCTGGATGCCGTCCGGCGGCGTGCTGGTCCCGGCCGGCCCCCAGAAATGGCTCAGGTGCTCCGGCTCGATCATGCAGCGGAACACGAGTTCCCTGGGGGCGGTGAACACGCGGGTGTAGATGAGCTCGCCCGCGCCCGGTGTCTGGTCACTCATCGGGCCCTCCCGTCGGCTGCTGGATGTCGCGCAGGTGCTGGTCAAGCCGGTCGAAGCGCTCCGTCCAGATCCGCCGGTTCTCTTCGATCCAGCCCACGGCCTCGTCGAGCAGACCGGCTTCGAGGTGGCAGGGCCGGAACTGGGCCTGCCGGGTCCGCGAGATGAGCCCGCACCGCTCGAGCACCTTGAGGTGCTTGGAGATCCCCGGCAGGCTCATGGCGAACGGTGCGGCCAGCTCGTTGACCGTGGCGTCACCCCGGGCCAGCCGGGCCACGATCGCCCGGCGGGTCGGGTCGGCCAGGGCGGTGAAGGCGGCGTCGAGCCGGCCCTCGGTCGCAGCCACGGACATCCCGGCCTCCTCATGGTTGCTGCCTGCCGCACGCCTCTTGCGCGCTACTTCACCACAAGGCTAATTAGCTGTCAAGTTAAATAAGAGGGCTGCGGGGGCTGACCAGGCTGGTCTGGTAGGCGAAGACGACCAGCTGGGCGCGGTCACGCGCGCCGAGCTTGGTCATCGCCCGGCTGACGTGGGTCTTGGCGGTGGCGGGGCTGAGCACCATGGCG
>Ga0070714_100001891_pt1 | contig 15279 bp, 14 predicted proteins | sample LARL83metaG_FD_65450 | JGI IMG/M metagenome (GOLD analysis project Ga0070714, IMG submission 65450) | Corn, switchgrass and miscanthus rhizosphere microbial communities from Kellogg Biological Station, Michigan, USA - LAR L8-3 metaG | ecosystem: Host-associated > Plants > Roots > Rhizosphere ...
GCCACCCTCCTGAGCCCCAGCCCGAAAGCCACCGACGACGCGCAAGCGTCCCGAGGCGGGGAGCCGGGGCTACGGGTAGCGACTGCGGGGCCGGTGCTATTGGGCCCACTTTTTCGGCCGGCCTGGACGTCAGTGGTGTGAATCTCGCCCACGGGCGCCGGGATGGGAGTACTGTCGGGCGTGGTGCTGGCCCTGCGGCCAGAGCTTTCGCTTCTACCGGCGTCACTCCACCGACTTGGTGGCTTCGCCCCTACCCGTTGAGCCTGAGGGCTTCCCTCCGCGCCTCGGCAGCGAGAGAAGGGTCATGCCACGCCCCCTGGCGAACAAAATCGGCCGTCTTGTGGGCGAGGGCGAGCCATGTCGATAGACGAGCTTCGGGACTGCGACGAGGTCAAGGGTCTGATCGCTCGGGGCCGTGATGTCGGAGTGCTCACCTACGCCGAGATCGTGGACGCCACCGCAGAGCTCGACCTCGATGACAGCGACGTCGAGGCCTTGCACGCCACGCTTGAGCGCTGCGAGATCGAACTGGTCGAAGACATCGACCCGGCCACCACGAGCAGCGCGAACGTCCAGCGCGCGCCGGACAAGCGGGCGCGTCGCACGGCGCCGTTGGATCTCCGGCCACAGATGACCACCGACGCGCTCCAACTGTTCTTCAAGGACGTCGGCAAGGTGCGGCTGCTGACCGGCGCCGACGAGGTCAGTCTCGCGAAGCAGATCGAGGCTGGCGACCGCGCCGCCAAGCAGAAGATGATCGAGTCGAACTTGCGTCTCGTCGTCTCGATCGCCAAGAACTATCGCAACCAGGGGCTGCCGTTCCTGGATCTGATCCAAGAGGGCACCATCGGCCTGGTCCGCGCGGTCGAGAAGTTCGACTACCGCAAGGGCTTTAAGTTCTCGACCTACGCCACGTGGTGGATCCGCCAAGCCGTCGCGCGAGGGCTCGCGGATACGGGGCGCACCATCCGCCTACCGGTCCACATCGTCGAGCAGGTCAACAAGATCGCCCACGCCGAGCGCAGCCTCAGCCCATCGATCGGTCGCGACCCGAGCGCCGAGGAGATCGCCGATCTCGTCGGGATCACTCCTGAGAAGGTCGAGGCGATCAAGCACTGCACCAGAGCGCCGGTCTCGCTGCAGAAGCCGGTCGGCGACGAGGAAGGGTCAGAGTTCGGCGAGCTGATCGCCGACCAGCGAAGCGAGTCCCCCTACGACCTCGCCGTGGCGACGATCACCCACACAGCGCTGTATGACGCACTTGACGGCCTCACCTACCGCGAGCGCCGCGTCATCGAACTTCGCTACGGGCTGGACGGTCAGCACCCGGGCACTCTGGATGAGATCGGACGTCGGTTCAACGTCACGCGCGAGCGAATCCGCCAGATCGAGAAGCACGCCCTCCACAAGCTCCAACACCTCCCCGAGACCCAGCAGCTGCGCACCGAGATCGAGAGTGCCCCGGTCGAGCGCCGCACCCTCGGGTCGGGCCCCTAGTCGCGTGAGCGGGTGAGGCGAAACCAGACCCGGGTGCTGCCATCAAGGACCCCCCAGTCGTCGGCGAGCTGGTCGACGATCCGCAGACCCCAGCCGCCGTGAGCGCCGGGCGTGGGGTTGGGCGGGACCGCGACATTCCCCTGGTCAGACACCTCGACGCGTACCCCGTCTGATTCAACGTCGATCCGCAGCCGGATCGCGCCGATGCCGTGCAGCAGAGCGTTGTTGACCAGCTCGGAGACCAGCAGAGCGGCGTCGTCGCGCTGCTGGGTGCCGAGCATGGCCGTATGCTCGTTCACGAGCTGCCGAGCAATGCCGGCCGACATTGGTGAACGCGCCAGCTCTCGGTCGACCATGGTCAGCTCGCGCTCCCCTCCAGGGGCAGCTTTCCGTCGGGCTGCACCAGTTCGATGAGACGACGTACCTGCGATGAGCCTCGCGTGACCGCGAATCCCCCACCGTCGCGAGAGGCCTGCTCAGCGGCTTCCAGGACCACGCGCAGGCCGCTCATGTCAATGAACGAGAGCTCGTCGAGGTCGAGCAGGACCGGCTCGCGGCGCTCGCGAAGCCGGCGCAGCGCCTCGCTCAAGCTGGGTCCGCTGGCCAGATCGAGCTCGCCCCGCAGGCACACGCGGATCCGCCCAGCATCCGGCGCCTCGATGATTTCCAGCCCAAGATGTATGTCGCTCAACGCGCATGCTCGTTCGTGAGGGGGGCGAGCGGTCGAACGAGGCGGCGACCCGCAACATATGTCGCGGCAACGAGCCGGGGCGGCGAGCGAAGGCGCTCCTTCCCTCACGGTACTCCTTTACCTCACCAAATCAACCCCCTTGAGCAGATCCCTGCTTGCAGGAACTTCCTGTAGCGCCCCCGGCAGGATTCGAACCTGCGGCCAACGGATTAGAAGGCAATCCTACGGGGTCACGAAACGTGCTCGAGCGGTACCAAATAGCCAGGGTTGCGGGTGTTTCTCATGATCGCTGACCGGCGGCCTACCCGCCGCGGCGAACCCAATGTTCGGAGATTGTTCGGACGGTCCCCTCGGCGATGACACCGTCAGGCGGAAATCCGGCGATCCGAGCTAGCCACTACTCCTCCGAGCTGCTCGCGCTGAGCAGCCGGAACCCTCGCCTCGATCGCCGTCGCCGGTGGGCGTGCGCCGAGCGCAGGTGATCTCCCTCAAAGGGCTCTTGTGCCGTCACGATCAACCTGGCGCGACAGGTATCCCCACGCCCCGAGAAGGTGCTCGTCGGCTTCAGTGTGCGCGTAGACCTCTAGCGCCTCGTCGCGGGTCAGGGCCCCATCTCGAGGATGTGGGTGCGGTAGTTGAGCCCAACGCACACGATCGCCCCCGGCGACAGCACTGGTCGCATGAGCAGCTCCTCCGCCAGCGGCATTGCCTCCCGTCCGTCGGCGTGTGCAGCACGGCCAGCTGGCTCGCGGAGCAGTTCGCCGACACCGGCGTAGCCCTCGGCCGCCAACGCCCTCGTCACCACAACGACGACAGCCTGTGTGCCTGCGTCGGTGCGATCGTCGCAGGCCGCGTCAGGCCGCACCTCGCGCCGCGACGAAGGTGCTGGTCTGCGTCTGGTGCGCGTCGAGGTGCGCCTCAACCTGGTACATGTCGGCGAGCGTGAGCAGCGGCGTGTCCTGTGCGGAGAACAGGATCGCCCGCTCGTCGGGTGCCTCGTTGACGTGTTCGTGCGTGGCCCAGCTGGGCAGGACGAACATCTCGCCGGGTCCCCACTCGAAGCGGATGCCGTCGATGATGGTCGCCCCGCGGCCCTCGTAGGCCGAATAGACCCAGCGGCCGGTGTGTCGGTGGTAGGACTTGAGGGAACCTACGCCGTCGCTACGACAGCACCCGCCGTGTAGTCACAGCAGCGTTCGGACGCGACCATCGACGCGGCGGACCTATTCGAGGCTGACGGCAGGGGTGGCTCTCAGCGGCGCGCGTTGAGCCCGGCTTGTGACGAAGTACGAACCCCGGTCTTCGCACGGGGTCGCCGCCGCGCGCCAGTGGCGGATCAGCGCGCGCGATAGGTCGAACGGCGCCAACAGGTTTGCGGCGGGAACGAGCTCGTCAGCCTGCGGCCAGGGTAGTTCCGCGTCAGCCAGGCCCTCCTTTCGGAGGCCTGTCCGCACCCTCCACAAGGAGCATTGTGGCTATCGGGCCGTGTCGCTGTGAGGCCCCTCTGCTTACTTCGGGCGTTACGAGCGACAAGCGCTACGGAGATCGGAGGCGAGATGAATCTGCTGTCGTATGCGAGCGGCTGCTCGACGGTCCCGTTGCTCGGGGAGACGATCGGGACCAACCTAGACAGGACCATCGCCGCCCACCGGGACTCCGAGGCGCTCGTGGTGCCATTCCAGGACGTGCGGATGACGTACGCGGAGTTCGGCGCGGCCGTCGAGCAGCTGGCGCGAGCGTTCGTCGGCAGAGGGTTTCGGCGCGGCGATCGAGTCGGCATCTGGAGCCCGAACTGCGCCGAGTGGGTCCTCGTCCAGTACGCCGCCGCGAAGGCAGGACTCATCCTCGTCAACCTCAATCCGGCCTATCGCACCGCCGAACTCGAGTATGCGCTGCGTCAGTCGGGCTGCCGGATGCTGATCGCGGCACAAGCGTTCAAAAGCTCCAACTACCCGCAGATGGTCGCCGAGGTGGCGCGGAGATGTCCGGAACTTGAGACGACGGTGCTGCTTGGTAGCCCTCAGTGGGATGCGCTCCTCGCAAGCGCCGAGGCCGGGTCGCTCGAACAGCTACACGCGCGCGAGGCTGAGGTGCAGTTCGATGATGCGGTGAACATCCAGTACACGAGCGGCACCACCGGATTTCCGAAGGGCGCCACGCTGAGCCACCACAATATTCTCAACAACGGCTTCTTCGTCGGCGAAGCGTGCGGGTACACGTCCAGCGATCGCGTGTGCCTGCCAGTCCCGTTTTACCACTGCTTTGGCATGGTGATGGGCAACCTGGGGTGTACGTCTCACGGCGCCACGATAGTCGTGCCGGCTCCCGTCTTCGACGCCGCGGCGACGCTGAAGACGGTGCAGGACGAGCGTTGCACCTCGCTGTACGGAGTACCGACCATGTTCATCTCCGAACTCGAGGAGCCAGATTTCGCCAAGTACGACCTGAGCAGCCTGCGGACGGGAATCATGGCAGGATCGCCCTGTCCCGTCGAGGTGATGCGGCGCGTCATCGCGCAGATGCATATGTCGGATGTCACCATCTGTTACGGCATGACTGAGACTTCGCCGGTGTCTACACAGACTGCGTGTGATGACTCGCTGGAGAGCCGTGTAGCGACGGTTGGACGTGTTCATCCGCATCAGGAGATCAAGTTGATCGATCCTGAGACGGGCCGGAGCGTCCCGCGCGGGCAGGCCGGTGAGCTGTGCACACGCGGTTACAGCGTGATGCTTGGCTACTGGAAGGATCCGGACCGGTCGAGAGAGGCCATCGATTCCGCGCGTTGGATGCACACGGGTGACCTCGCGACCATGGATGAGGACGGATACGTGCGCATCGTCGGCCGCTCCAAGGACATGATCATCCGAGGAGGCGAGAACGTCTATCCGCGCGAGATCGAGGAGTTCCTACACCAGCATCCGGATGTAGCGGACGTTCAGGTGGTCGGGATTCCCGACCCGCGCTATGGCGAGGAGATCGCCGCTGCAGTGATCCCGCGCAAGGGTGCGACGGTCGATGGTCAGGCGCTGCGTGACTTCTGTGCGGGCAGGATTGCGCATTACAAGGTCCCTCGTTACGTGCTCGAAGTTCAAGAGTTCCCGATGACCGTGACTGGCAAGGTGCAAAAGTTCAAGCTGCGCGAACAGGTGGTCGCGGAACTCCAGCTCGTGAGCACCGTCGTGGCGAATCTGTGACAGCGGAGCGCCGCCGCTGCGGCGCTCCGACATGACAACCGTCCCCGCCGGCCATGCCCGGAGGTTTGGCGCGGCCGTCGGGGACGAAGGGCGCTTCTCTGTTCGCCGCTAGCTCACAGCCGAGTCGGCTGGACTGGTGATGCCTGAAGCGACGGGTTTGAGGAATCCGACGACGTTCGCGTCGATCTGGTTGATGATCGATGAGCTTGAGGGTGGTCCTGGCTGTGGGCTGTAGTTGACCGTGGGAGTTAGGCCGCCGGTGTCGATTGCGCCGACGTTCAGGCGGGCCTTGGCGATACCGGCCCGGCTGAGATCCCCGTCTTCGATGGCCTTCTTGAGGATCGCCGCCACCACCCGCGTCTGCGCATAGGCCCAGGTGAAGTAGATACTCGGTAGCTGAGTCGGCGCGTAGTGCCTCCACGCCGAGAGCATGGCCGGCATGCCCGGAACATTGTTTCCCCAGGGTGTGGCGAAGCTCATCACGTACGTGCTCTTGGCGAGCGCGTCGGCGATCGGCGTCGGCTTGGCGTGAAGCGCGCCTGTCGCGGTCATGAGCGGCTCGAGCCAGGACGGTCCCTGGAGCAGGTAAGTAGGCGTGTATCCGAGCGAGGCGGCGGTGCCGACGATCGGCCCGGTGGCGTTCGGAAGCGCCGTAATCACGACGATGTCGGCTCCGGCCGCCTTCATCTTCTGAACCTGTGCGGTGAAGCTGGTGTCGCCGAGATTTTCCGGGGCTTTGGCCACGAGTTTGATCCCGTCGTGTTTGGTGGCGGCCATTGCACCCCGCAGGCCGTCCGCCCCATACTCGTCGTTCTGGTAGATGATCCCTACCTTCGGGGCGAGGTGCTTGACCGTCACCAGGTAATGCAGGCCGTTGGCGATATCCAGGGCGTACGGCGTTCCCACCGGCGCCAAGATGGGGTCTTTGCTCCACGCCGAGTCCCACGACAGCGGTGCGGTCACCAATTTGGCGGCGTCAACTTGCGATTGGATGGCTTTGGTGGTCGGGCTTCCGAATGACTCAAGCACGGCGATCTGTTGGTTGATCGCGGCGTATTCTTGGACGTGGCGCTGGGGCACGTAGCCTGCGTCCTTGAACAGCAGGCTCAGTTTCCAGCCGTCGATCCCGCCGGCGTCGTTGATCGCCGCGATTGCCGTCTTGGTCCCGCTCAGGGCTGCACTTCCGAGCGGCGCTGCGGGACCCGTGATCGCGCCGATGTTGCCGATCGTGATCGTCTTGGTCGAGGCGTCGACTCCGGGGCCGGTCGTGATCGATGCCGACTTCGCGCTCGCGGCGGCAGAGCTCGACTTGGAGCTACCGCCGGTGCCGCAGGCTGCAAGCGCCAACGCTGCCGCAGCTACGAGGGCGAGCACGCGTCGAGGGTGATTTGAGGTCATTGTTGATCCTCCGGTTTTGTGGTGGCCGCGGTCATGCGTCGAGGCGGATCGCCTCGCTGCTCCGGCATCGATCCCTCGGAGCAGCCCAGACGCCGCGGGATGCGCCGGGCGAGACCCATCAGCCCTTCGGGCTGGACGACGAGGAAAACGATGATCAGGACGCCGTAGACGATCGAGGCGAAGTCGGTTGCGGAGAGCCCGCCACCGCCGTTCTGGCTGACGAACGAGAGGTTCTGGATCACGTCCGGAAGTCCGAACACGACGATCGACCCGAGGATCGGCCCCATCACGGTGCCCATACCGCCGACGATGATCGCGGCGAGGTACTGGATGGAGATGGTCAGGCTCCAGTCGCCGGGCTGTGCGAACGAGATGAACGAGCCGTAAAGGGCGCCGCTCACTCCGGCCAGAAACGAGGAGATCACAAAGGCGGTGACCTTGGTCCTCGCCAGGTTGACCCCCAAAACGGAGGCAGCCAGTTCCCGCTCCCGGACCGCTTGCATCGCCCGACCGGTTCGAGTTCGGCTGAGATTCCAAACGAACAGCGCCGACAGCGACAGCAGCAGCAGCCCGAGGTAGTAGTAGAGGCCGTTGTGGTCGATCGTCAGCCCTCCGAGGTTCAGGGTGTTGCCGGCGGAGAAATCGAGCCAGTTGGCGAAGTGCACTGTCGGCAGGGCCCTGCCCTCGGGGCCGCCGGTTAGCGAGGTGGCGTTGGTGAAGACGTTCTGGCCGATGTAGACCAGCCCGATCGTGACGATCGCCAGATACAGTCCGCGAAGTCGCAGCGCCGTCGGTCCGATCAGCGCGCCAAACATCGCGGCGACCACCCCGGCGGCGGGAATCCAGAGGACCGCATTCCAGCCGTGGTCTGCCCCCAACACCGCCGCGGTATAGGCACCCACGCCGAGGAAGAACGCCTGGCCCAGCGAGACCTGCCCGGCGAACCCGGTCAGCACGCCGAGCCCGAGCGCGCCGATGGCGCCGATCACGATAAACGTCGCCGTGCTGAGCTGACCTTCCGAGAGCCAGAACGGCAGCAGCACCGCCAGTACCCACGCACCACCCCAGCCGAGGGGCGCGCGCCCGCGCCGGGACGGGTCGGCCCGTACGCCGCCGGACCCGTGGGTCGAGCGAGTCCCCGGAAGCGGTTGCCGACGCGTCTCGACGGTTGTCGTGCCCAGCTCTGTGACCATTACAACCGCTCCGCTGGACGGACTCCGAACAGCCCGTATGGTTTCGCGAGTAGGACGCCGATCATCACGATGTACGGCGCGATCTCGTAAAAGTTGTTGCCGAGCCACGAGGGGTCGTACCCCTGGGCGAGCACCTCGATCAGGCCGATGAGGATCCCGCCGACCACCGCGCCGACCGGCGAGCCGAGACCACCCAGAATGATCGCCGGGAATGCGGTGAGGGCGGACTCGCCAAGGCTCGGGTTCGGCGAACTCGGGTAACCGGACAGGAACAGTCCGGCCAGGACGGCTAGCGATCCGGCGATCGCCCAGGTGAGCGCCTGCACGCGCGCGACCGGAATCCCCACGGCAAGTGCGGCCTCCTCGTCAGACGCGGTCGCCCGCATCGCCAATCCGTACCGGGAGTGCCGGTCAAGCACGTAGAAGGCCGCCAGTACGACCGCCACGAACACGATCGCCCACAGCTTCACCCAGTCAAAGACCAGCCCTGCGGCGTGCAGCGCTGTGGAGCCCCAGGGATCGCCGAGCACTCGCGTGCTCGATCCGAACACCGCATCCACCCCTGAGGTGAGCGCCGTGCCCAGTCCGATCGTGATCATCACTACCGCGAAAATCGGCCGCTGGGTCGCTACCCGGCGCAGCAACAGCAGCTGGAACGCGACCCCCGACAGCGCCAGTGCCACGATCGCAATTGCCACCGCACCGAAGAACGGCACCCCCTCGTTGACCGTCAACCAGGAGATCACATACGCGCCGGCCAGCAGCATCGCTCCCTGCGCGAAATTGATGACCCCACTCGAGCGATAGATGACCGTGAACGCGAGTGCGATGAGCGCATACACACATCCGAGCGAGAATCCCTCGAACAGCAGTTGCCAGAACTGAGTCACGCCGCCTCGAGTCCCTCGCCAAGGTACGCACGGATCACCCGCGGGTCACGCTGCACGACAGCCGGGGTATCGCACGCGATCACACGCCCGAAGTCGAGCACGAGCACCCTGTCGGCGACGTCCATCACCATCCCCATGTCATGCTCGACGAGCAGGATGGTCACTCCGTGCTCGCCGTGAACGCGCTTCACCAGCTCCGAAATCTCGCTGCGTTCACCTTCACCCATGCCGGCGACCGGCTCGTCGAGCAGGAGCACGCGTGGCTCCATCGCCAACGCGCGGGCGAGTTCGGTCCGCTTACGTAACCCGTAGGGCAGCGTCGAGGCCGGCGTGTCGGCCCAGGCGTCAATGCCGACGAACGCGAGCGCCTCTAGCGCCGCCGTGCGGTGTGCCCGCTCCTCCCGTCGCGCCCGCCGCGAGAATACCCCGTCGCGCAATGCGCCGCAACGCATGAGGTGGTGGCGGCCGATGAGAACGTTGTCGAGCACACTCAGATCACCGAACAGCGCCAGGTTCTGGAACGTCCGAGCGAGCCCGGCGCCGGCAAGCTCGCGAGGCCGCAGGCGCAACAGGTCCCGCTCGCCGAGCCGGACCCTGCCCGCGAACGGCTCGTAGACGCGGCTCAGCACGTTGAACAACGATGTCTTGCCCGCGCCGTTCGGCCCGATTACCGCGAACAGCTCGCCGTCGGCCACCGTGAACTCGACGTCCTCGAACGCGGTCAGCCGACCGAACCGAAGACCCAGGCCACAGACGCTCAGCATCGGCTGGCTCACTGGCCCTCCACCTCGGCCACGACCCGTTGGCCTCCCGCCCGCGTACCCAGATACGACTCGCGCACCTGGTCCTCGCGCAACAAAACCCCGGTCGGGCCATCGGCCCTTGTCTGGCCGTTTACCATCAGGTACGCGTAGTCGGTCACGTGTAGTGCCAGCGAAGTCGACTGGTCCACCAGGAGAAGAGCCGTCCCCTCGGCACGGATCCGGCGAAGCGCGGCCCCGATCTCAACCGTCACCAGCGGCGCAAGACCCAGCGAGGGTTCGTCGAGCAGCAGCAGCCGGGGCGCTGCCATCAGTGCCCGCGAGATCGCGAGCATTTGCTGCTCGCCCCCGCTCAACAACCCCGCCGGGATCTCCAGCCGCTCGCGGAGCCGCGGGAACAGCGTCAGGACCTCCTCCCGCCGCGGCTGCGCGCCAGCCCGGGCACGCCGAACAAACCCGCCGCAGCGGAGGTTCTCCTCGACGGTTAGCTCAGCGAACACGCGCCGCCCCTCGAGGCATTGGCCGATCCCGCCGGCGACGAGTCGGGCTGCATCCTCGCCCGCGATCGACCGCCCGTCGAACCGGACCCGCCCGGCTACCACCTGACCCCGGTGGTGACGGAGGAGCCCGCCCACGGCGCGCAGGAGGGTGGTCTTGCCGGCCCCATTCGGTCCCACCAGCGCAACCGCGCCGCCCTCCGGCACCGACAGCGAGGCGTGCTCGAGCGCGAGCACCGTGCCGCCGTAAAGCACCTGTAGATCCTCCACTTCGAGCAGGCTCACGGCGTCTCGCTCCGCTCAAGCAGTTCTGTCACGTGAGTCACGTGAACCTCTCCTCCCAATCTCTCTGTGGCAAGAAATCGGATCGGACGGGCGGACCGTGCGCCTACGGCCAAAGTCAGTTCCTAATGACTGTGCCCGGCTCCCTCCAAAAGAGGGATCGATCCGAGCACCCGGCGCATGGGCTGTCCAGGGGCGCGGGCGTCAGGAACCAGCGTGACCCAAGAAGTTCGACGAAGACGCGTGCGATCTGCTCCGTCGAGAGTCGACCCCGCGGGCGAAACCATTGCGCGGTGTGGTTCACCATGCCCAGCAGGGCACGAAGCGGCAGGTCACGATCGGCAAAGCGGAAGCTTCCCTCACGCTCGCGCTCGAGGACGTGGCGCTCCTGCTGGAAGACGAGCATGTGGTCGCGTGGGATCATCGATCCGCGCCACACCCGAGCCGTCCTCGCCCAAGCCCTCGCCGCCTGCGCTTGCGCTTCACTCGAGCCGGTCGGCTACGGCGTCTTCAGGATGTGACGCGGCCGAGCGCAGCTTGATCGCCTCGACCGCGCTCATCAGGGAAGGCTCGGCGGTCCCTCGAGTTGGGCTTCGAGGGACCGCCGGGACGCGTGGTGAGAGGAGCTATCGGAGGGGGTACGACACGGGCGGGGGTCCAAGCGGCTGACCACCGGGTCCGTTCGCGAACGACAGCCACGGCACCGAGGGCTGGAAGCCGGCCGGGGGTCGGCTCCAGTCGCATACACCCGTGGGGAATATGCTCTGCAGCGCAGCCCACTGCGTCTCGGTGAACGTGCTCGCCGGGTAGTCGCTGCGCCGCAGTGGCTCGAGCTGGCACTTGACATAGTTGTCGGCGAGTGGGGCCCCGGACGTCATCCGTGGGTCGGCGTAGTACGGATACGTCGCGTTGCAGGTGCTCTGGTTGGTGACCTCAACTCCGGAGATCCAGCACGCATCGACTGCGGCGGCGGGCTTGTCCTGCACCACCTTGACCCTCAGCGGCACGCTGCGGTGGTCCGCCTCGATCGCCGACAACCACTGGTCCATCAGCGGGAGTGCTTGCGCGCCCACGGTCGGGTCACCCAGAATGCCACCAAGAGTGCTGCTTGCGCTGGTCCAGATGATCTGGTTGCCGTGCCCGCCGGTGGCCTCGTCCAGCCGTGCCCGCATCATGTAGCTGTGGTAGTCGGAGTGAATGCCGTCATTGGCAAAGCCGCGCAGGTCGATGATCGGGACGTTCGCCGCCTGGGCTGGCCAATCCACCTCTCCCGCCCGGTAAGCCACCCTTAGCGCGGCGGGGGTGGCCACCGTGCGCTGCGGCTGATATTTCCAGTTGATGTCGATCCCACCGACGTGCTGGTTGAGATCGATGAACTGCGCCGCAGTGATCTGGCCCTTCAACAACGCCTTCAGCCCGTACTGCACGCCGACGTTGTCGTATGGGCGGTTCGCGTACCCGTCAGCGCCGGTGCCCCACTGTGCCACCTCGTAGTCCTGGAGCGTGCACCGTACCCCCTCGGGGTTTGTAAGCGGGTCGAACACACCTGGTGGCGGCAATGGGACGCTCGCGCAGGCGGCGCCGTTGGACGGATCGAACCACGTCCGTGAGTAACCGCTTCCGCCCGGAACGTTGTCCCAATCGCGGCAGACCGCCTGGTCGACGTATCCGTCTACCGCGGTCTCCTCTGCCGTCGTCCATGGCTGGGATGCGGTGTGGTCGAAGTAGTTGTCCAGGAGGTGGCAATCCTCGGCCTCCTGCGCGGTGTTCCAGATATCGGGGAAGCTGCACTGTGGGATGATGCCGTCGAGCAGGCCCGGATAGTCGGCGACGTCCCACTGCTGCTGCATCGAGCCGCCGGAGCAACCTTCGCCGATCGTGTACCGAATCGGACCGTAGGTATCGACAAGGTGCTCCTTGAGCATCATCAGCGCCTCGGCGGAGACAACATCGTTGCAGTCCGACCCGAGCTTGTTGCCGCCCGAATTCGCCACCGCGAACCCGCTCGCCAAGGGATTGTCGTTTGGGTTGGTGCTGAAGCTGAGGTAATTCAGGAGCGGCGTGTCGGGTGTGGCCTGCATGTGCCAGGGCTTGCAGTCCCCGCCGAACGGGACCACCAGCTTGCCGTTCCACCCGCTCTGGGGAGCCCAGGGCGCCCAGGGCTTGCTGGGATCGAACAGCACGGCGATCTCGTAATACTCTCGATCCTCCACCCCCTGCTCGATCCGCACGACGTACGGCACGGTCACTCCCTGATCAGTCGTCGTGGTCGCGACGTCGGTCGGCGGATTGCTCGGGTCGTATGGGGCGAACTGTCCGGTCGTGGACGACTTATATACGTAGCTGAGCTGGGTCGCGGCGTCGCATTGCGTGTCCTGTGCCGCGCCTAGTGTCGTCCCGCAGATCCATGGCTGCACCTGTGGGCCGGCGAACACCGGGCCCCCGATCGAATGGTTCGTGATCGTCAGCTGGGCCGACTCGCCGTGACGGTCGCGCTCGCGGCCAGGTTCGAACACGGTTAGGAGGTTCTTTCCGTCGACCAAACCGATCACGAGACCCTCGAACTTCCCATTCGGACGAAGCGCGAACGCAGACGTAACGCTATGGCCGTTCAAATAGACGCGCGCATCACCCGGATCAGCGCCCCCGGGTAGCGTGACCCGAACCAACGCCTCGCCCCCCGAGACCAGGTCCGCGCGATTCGACAGCACGGTGATCACGGGTACCCGCCCAAACCGCCCCCGGTCGCCGGAATGACCCTCGGAGGCAAACGCGTTCCCGACGTTCGCGACGAACACCACGCATAGCGCCGGTAAAAGCAGAAGGCGCCTCACACCACCACGTCCTCTCGGCCGCATGATCTCTCCTCTCAGTGACGTCCGCGACCGCCCTAGACAACAGTGGCGATGCCGCTCCGTCAACGTCCTGAGAACTCGATCCGAACCTAAGAAGGACCCAGGGCACCCTCCGAAAGGAGGGCTGGCCTCCTAGCTTCGAGAGCGACTCACAACAAGCCTTGTTCGCTCGCCTTGATTACCGCTTGCAGACGCGAGCGCGCTCCGAGCTTGTCGAGCAGATTGCTGACATAGCCTTTGACCGTGGTTTCCGCGATGAACAGGCGCTCGGCGATCAGCCGGTTAGAACACCCCTCGGCGAGCAGCTCGAGCACGTCTCGCTCGCGAGCGCTCAGCTCGACCGTCGAGGGTTCGCCACGCAGGACGCGGACGTGATCGCTTGCCAGCGTCTGAGCGATGCGGGGGTCGATCACCCGCTTGCCTGCCACCACGTCTTGGAGGGCCTTGCGCATGTCGATCATGGCGGTGTCCTTGAGCAGGCAGGCATCCGCGCCAGCGGCGAGGCAGCCCTTGATCAGATCAGCCTCATCGAACGCCGTCACCATCGCGATCCTCGCCTGTTGGGCGGCAAGCCGCAGCTGGGTACACAGGACACTCGGCTGTGAAACGCCCGGGATCTTCATGTCCAGGAGGATCAGCCCAGGTTGATCGCGCCTGGCGGCCACCAGCGCATCGTGCGCATTGTCGACCTCGATGATGCCCTCGACGCGAAGAGCTCCGCGAACAAGGGTGGCGAGACCCTGCCGGGCGATAGGGTGATCGTCGACGATCAGGACGCGCATCGCGGTGCCGGGATTTCCGGCCGATCGTTCGGAACTCGATCGACAAGATCGGATTGTCCACCGGGCACGGCCGGTACGATACCGGGCGAGGGATTCGTGAGGGACCCGTTCGCACACATCGCGTTGCACGATGATCGCGTCCAGATCGTCCACGACTTGGTCCAGACCGCGCGGGAGGCGGCCGGCGCGGACAGCGCGATGGCCGCCGTGCAGACAGAGGACGAGAACGCGTTCATGATGTCTCGCCTGGATGGCATGAGCGAGCCGGCACTTTTCGGCTTGACGATCCGTCGCGGTCTCGGGCTCGGGGGCCAAGTAGTCGTCGAAGCACGGTCGCGTTCACTTGAGGATTACTTGCGTGAGCCGTCGATCACCGGCGACTACCTACAGATCGTCAAGCGCGAGGGCCTGCGAGGGATCGCATGCGTGCCGGTGTTCGGGCCGAACGGTATGGAGATCCTGCTCTACGTGTCGATGCATCGCCCGGGAGCGATGGGCAGCGTGGCGATGCGTGCGCTCGATCAGGTTGGTACGTATGCATCGATCGGCCTGCATAATGTCGCCGCGCGCGCCCGCGACCGCGAGATTGCCCAGTTGCGGGAGCGGGAGCGGCTGGCTAGCTCGCTGCACGACTCGGTTGCGCAGGCGCTGTTTGCAATTGGGATCGCGGCCCAAGAGTCGCGAGAAGCTGGCGATCCCGAGAGTCTGGAGGAACGCCTCGCGCAAATCGAGACCATGGCGGCGAACGCCCGGTCCGAGCTGCGCGAGGCGCTCGCCCAAATCAGCCGCACGCCCGAAGGCCTCGCGCTTGAGTCGCTGGTCGACGCCGAAGCTCGGCTGTTCGAGCGCCGCACTAGACGTCACGCGCGGGTCACTCGCCACGGTGAAGCAACGAGACTCGAAGCCGCCTGCGAACAGCTGGTCGTGGACGCCGTCCGCGAGGGCCTCGCGAATGCCGCTAAACACACGCTCTCCCAGGTGGTGCTCGTCCACTTGGCCTACGCCGAAGACGTGGTGCGGCTTTCGCTGCAGACCGACCTCGCGGTCCCGCGTGGGCGCCGGCGCACGCAGACGGTCGCACCTAGCATCCCCGAGGGGTCGGGTTTGCACCTGCTGCGCGGCCGCGCCGAGCGTCTTGGCGGCTGCCTTGATTTGACCTACGACGACGATCGCGTCGTCCTGCGGCTCGAGCTTCCGAACTGACGTCCGCAGCGCCCTACGCGACCTAGCTCCAAC
>Ga0070714_100001892_pt1 | contig 15274 bp, 12 predicted proteins | sample LARL83metaG_FD_65450 | JGI IMG/M metagenome (GOLD analysis project Ga0070714, IMG submission 65450) | Corn, switchgrass and miscanthus rhizosphere microbial communities from Kellogg Biological Station, Michigan, USA - LAR L8-3 metaG | ecosystem: Host-associated > Plants > Roots > Rhizosphere ...
TCGTAGCGGAAGTCGGCCAGCGGCGGCCCGCGCCATAAGGCCCGCGCCTGGTCCAGGATCTTGGCGGCGTCCGCTGCGGTCCCTGCCGCCAGCGCGTCGCGGCCTTCGAAGATCAGCTGCTCGAACTGCTCAGCGTCCAGTTCGGCCGGGAACACCTTCAGCTCGTAGCCGGGCGGCGCGGTATTGAGGCGGCCCTCCGGGAGCACCCGGCGCAGCCGGGAGATGGCCGCCTGCAGCGCGTTCGCCGCACTGGGCGGGGCGTCCTCACCCCACACGTCGACCAGAAGCTGCTCGCTCGGCACGACCTCGTTCGCGTGCAGCAGCAGATCGGCCAGCACGGCACGCTGCCGGGCGCCACTGAGGGTGATCGGCCGGCCGCTGTCCTCAAGCTGGAACGGACCCAGCAGCCGTACCCGCATACACCGCCCTCCCCACGGGTGTCAGCGGACTGTCAGCGCCCAGGGATCATTGTCGAGCCATGCGGCACCGAAGACAAGTATTGGCTGCTATTAAGGAAGAGGGCGGCAAACACCGCCCAGATACCGAAATAGCTTCCCGCCGCGGCCCGGAGGACCTGGTGGGCCGGATCCGGGCCGGGGACGAGCTGGCCTGGCGCGAAGTGAGCGACCAGCATGAGCCGCTGCTGCGGTGGCTGGCCCGCGAGCACGGCCTCTCCGCCGAGGACGCCTCCGATGTCGTCCAGCTCACCTGGATGCGCTGCCTGGAACACATCGATCAGCTGGCCCACACCGACCGGCTGGGCGCCTGGCTGGCCACCATCTGCCGCCGGGAGTGCATCCGGCTGGCCAGCAAGGGGCGCCGTGAGGTTCCGGTCACCGAGCTGGAGCTGGTGCACCTGACCGACGACCGGCCCGAGGACTGGGATCCGTGCGCCGAGGCGGCGCGCAGTGACGAGCGCGACCGGCTGCACCGCGCGATCGTGGCCCTGCCCGAACGGCAGAAGATGGTCATCCTCGAGATGCTCAGGCGGGAGGGCCAGAGCTACCTCGAGCTCTCCCACCGGCTCGGCCTGCCCGTGGGCAGCATCGGGCCAACCCGGCAGCGGGCGTTCAGCCGGCTGCGCCACGAATGCCAGCTGGCCAACCTGTCACCAGAGCTCACCGCGGTGTAGCAGTAGCGTAGGACTGCGGCAGTCCGGGCACGGTGGGTCTCACAGGGGGCTGTCATGCAGCGACCGATTTTCTTGCTGGCTGCCGATGATCAGGCTCGCCTGGACGGGCTGAGCCGCGATCTCACCCGGCGCTATGACGCCGACTACCTGGTCGTCGGGGTGGCCTCGGCCGGGCAGGCGCTGACCCGCCTGGCCGATCTCGCCCGATCCGGGCCCGAGGTCGCACTGGTCATCGCGGATCAGCACCTGGGGGACATGCCCGCGGTTGACTTCCTGGCCCAGGCACATGGCCTGCATCGCTGGGCCAAGCGCATTCTGCTGGTTGACCGGGGTGACTGGTCTGCGGCGCACCCGGCCGTTTCCGCCATGGCCCTGGGGCAGATCGACTACCACCTGTTCGCGCCGTGGTACCCGGTGGAGCAGATCCTGTACCCCGCGGTGAGCGAGTTCCTGTCGTCATGGGACAAGTCCCGCGAACCGTCGGTCGTGGCGTTCCGCATCGTCGGGCCGGCGCACTCGCCGGGTGCACATCAGCTCCGCGACGACCTGTCCCGCTTCGGCATACCGTACTGGTTCTTCGACGACACCTCCGACGAGGGCAGGCGGCTGCTGCGCGAGCACCAGCTCGAGGGCGTGAACGCTCCGGTGGTGCTCGCCAACGATGGTTCGGCGCTCGTCGATCCGTCCCACACGGACCTGATGCAGCGGCTTGGTTTCCGGCCGGATCCGGGCCTGGATGCCTGCGACGTGGCTGTCGTCGGTGCTGGGCCAGCTGGCTTGGCGGCGGCGGTCTACGCGTCGTCGGAGGGCCTCAGCACGCTGGTCATGGAGCCGGACATGATTGGTGGTCAAGCCGGCACGAGCTCGCGGATCCGCAACTATCTCGGTTTCCCGCGCGGCCTCAGCGGAGAGGAGCTCACCAACCGGGCTGGCGAGCAGGCCTGGCTGTTCGGCGTGAACTTCACGCTGGCCCGGGCGGACGGGCTGACCGCCCAGGGCGGGACGCGGATCGTGCGCATGGCCGGGGGCCGCCAGACTGCGGCCCGGGCGGTCGTCATCGCCAGCGGGGTCACCTGGCGGCGCCTCGGGGTGCCGTCCCTGGAGGCCCTGGTCGGCGCCGGCGTGTTCTACGGCGCGGCCGGCGCGGAGGCCCGTGCGATGACGGGCCGGGACGTATACATCATCGGTGCGGGCAACTCGGCCGGGCAGGCCGCGCTGCACCTGGCCAGGTACGCGGCGTTGGTCACGATGGTGGTGCGGGGCCCGGGCCTGGGCGCGAGCATGTCCGACTACCTGGTCACCGAGATCACCAGGACCGGCAACATCCAGATCCGCCCGGCCACGGAGGTCATTGACGGCGGGGGCGGCTGCAGCCTGGAGACGCTGACCCTGCGGCACCGGGGCACCGGCGCCACCGAGACCGTGCCCGCCTCCGGGCTGTTCGTGATGATCGGCGCCGAGCCGCGCACCGCGTGGCTGGACGGCAGCCTGGAGCGGGACGGGCAGGGGTTCATTCTCACCGGCCGGGACCTGCACCGGGCGGGCGGCCCCGCGGGCCACTGGCCGCTGGACCGGCCGCCGCTGCTGCTCGAGACCAGCATGCCCGGCGTGTTCGCGGCCGGGGACGTGCGGCACCGGTCCATCAAGCGGGTCGCGTCGGCGGTCGGCGAAGGCGCCACCGCTATCCAGCTCGTGCACGACTACCTGCAGGCGGAGCACCGCGGGTAGACAGAAAAAGACCGGCCACAGGTTCGACGGCCGGCTACACGGTCACCCACTCGGTAATGAAGCGCTCGGCACCCATCCGGCAGTCCAGGCGCAGCGACCCCGCGGGGGGTGGCGGGAACGTGAAGCAGCCGACTTCGTCCGCCTCCACGGTCCCCTGCGGGCCGTCGGTGGTCATCAGCGTGACGTGGCCGGGCTGTGGGGGACTCAGCTGACCCACAATCCCGGCCTCGTCGATCTCGATTTCCACGCTAAGGCGCTCGCCGTGAAATGCCATCGTGCGCAGTGCACCCGGCCCGGCCCCACGGACCAGCGCGTCCGCTGGGACCAGCTCAGCGTCGGCGTCCAGGTAGAGCAGTTCGATATCGGCGTCCACCGTCCGCCAAGTGAACGCCGCCTGAGCCGCCCGGACGACACCGTCGTCCGCCGGTACTTCCCGCAAAGCCTCGCCGAGCTCGGCCAGCAGTTCGTCGTCAGTCCACCCCGGCAAGCTCACGGCGCCCACCCCCTTTCCCCTCATCGGCGGAAAGCGTGGCGAGGTAGGCCCGCACCGGGCTGGTCGCCCGGAGCCGGTCCAGGCACCGGCGCAGCGTGGGTCCGATGCTGCCGATCGGCATCCCGGTGAGCTGGCTGATCTCCTCGTATGCCATGGGCGGGTCGGCCGCGCGCAGCTGCAGCAGCATCTGATCCCGTTTGGGCAGCTCGGCCAGCCCGTCGCGCAGGGCCTGGCGCAGCTCGGCCCGGATGATCGCGTCGTCGGGGTCGACGGTCGTGCCCTGGTCCAGCACGCCGTCGCTGTGCGGGTCGACGGGCTGCACCCGCCGTCCGCGCTGCACCACGCGGACGCACTCCCGCTGGGTGGTCGTGGCGAGCCAGCCCGGCAGGGCCGCGGGCTCGCGGAGGCTGCCCAGGTGCTCGACGAGCCGCAGCCATACGGTCTGGCTGACGTCCTGGGCGTCCTCGGTGCTCAGTTGGTAGTTCCGGGTGACGGCCATCACGAGGGGCGCGAAGCGGCGCACAAGCTCGTTCCACGCTGCCTCATCGCCGCGCTCGCTCGCCCGTACTAACCGGCTGACCTCGGATTCGTCCGCCATACGCACCATCCTCCTACGGAACGGAGCATCCGGCACGTGGATATTCCGGCGCTGCCGTCTATACAGGCAGAGCCCGGCTGAGCGGCGGTGATACGCCGCGAGGCAGTTTCGCACCTTATATCCCCGGCAGTATTTTCCAGGCCTGCCCGGCCCCGGGGACCGGCTGGCCGCTCGCCAGCAGTCTGGCGAGCGCTTCCCGGAGCGGGAATCCGTCAACCTGGTGCAGCCGGGCGATCGCGCCCGAGACCTGCGGCGCCGCGAAAGACGTGCCGCTCCACACCGCGAACGGGTTGGGACCGAACTCGGCGGGCACCTCATCCGCCTGGCTCGACTCCTGTCCCTCGACGAACGTGGAGTACAGGTCGTTGCCCAGCGTCGAGCACGTGACCCAGGGGCCGCGGCTGGACCAGTCGGTCGGCAGCCAGTCGGCCCCGAGCGCCGCCACCGAGACCACCCGGCGGAACGCGGCGGGCCAGCACGGCCTCTCGTCGCCGAAGTTGCCCGCCGCCGCGACGATGATCACTTCGCGGCCGAGGTCCTTCTCCAGCCCGGCGATGACGTCCAGCGCCGCCTGGATCGCGACCGGCGGCGCGTCGTCCTCGGTCTGGCAGCCGAGAGACAGATTGACGATCTCGGCGCCATCCTTCACCGCCTTGATCATCTGGCAGGCCACCGTCACCTCGCTGGCGATGCCGTTGCTGGCCACGGCCCGGTAGACCCGGATGTCCGCGCCAGGTGCGACCCGCTGCACGAGCCCGGCCACGAACGTCCCGTGACCGGCCTCGAAGTCAAGAATCCCCGCCTGTTCGTCCGCAGGAGAGGCGTACAGAGGATCGATGCTGCCGGCGGGCCGCAGGATGCCGTCCAGCCACCGGTCGGTGCGGGTCTGGCTGGTGATGCCGGTGTCGATGATGGCCACCTTGGCCGGCCCCGCCTTGAGGACGATGTCCTCGGGCGCGGCCGGCGACTCGGTAAGGACCTCGACCGTGGCGGCCGCGGCGCTGGCCGCCAGGACCCCGAGCTTCGTCTTGTGCACCGGCGCCGTCGGCATGATGTTGGTCAGCGAGGCGGCGAACCCCCGCCCGCGCAGATCCCTGGCCAGCTCGGCGAGCTGCTCCGAACTCGGCTCCCCGGCCGGGATCAGCCGGAGCACCCGGCCCCGCAGCTCATCGCAGTCCACTTCGGCCGCGGTCACGTCCTGCGAGTCGAGGTAGTCCCTGGCGTAACGCTCGGGGAACCTGCGGACCGGGTCGGCCGGGGGCTCGTAATCGTCTCGGGCGATCAGGATCTCCCCGGGGACGTGCAGGGTGTCGAAGCCATCCTCAGCCGGCAGGAACCCGAACTCGGTGACGACGCCATCCTGGTGGTCGCCGGCCGGCGGCTGCTCCTCCCGCAGGGCCTCGAGCACCCGCTGCTCCTGCAGGCGTGTGTCAGCCACCCGTTGCTGCAGCCGCTCGAGGTACTCATGCCGTACCTCCGGCTGGCGGCGGAGCTGGGTAAGCTCGGTCACCTGGTTCGCTGCGATCGCTTCCGGTTCGCGATCAGGCAGTTCCGGGAAATCACCCCGGAATGGATCACCCTTATAGGTCTCGTCAAACGGCATCGAGTTCACCCATCCTTCTCATATGACCGTAGGACGTTGGTACTACGTTCCTGACCTGCTGGCGAGCAGGACGGGTGCGCAGCCCGGGACCGCCTCTTGACCCATACAGAGCCGCCAGCCGACTTGGTGATACGTGCCCGCCAGGTGCACAGCGACGTTATCTCCGACCCGGACCGGTTCCGGCCGGCGGCCGAGGCGCTGGTCGCCGAGCTCAGGCGGGCGCGCCAGCCCGAGGCCCTGGCCCTGGCCCTGCGGGCGCTGGCCTGGGCCGAACGGCTCCGGCTGGATGCGAGGTCCGCGCTGCGGCTGCTCGACGAGGCCTGCCGGATCGCCCGCCGCCATCATCTCGAGGACACGCTGGCGGAGCTGCTGATGAGCCGGGCCGCGGTCCGCCAGGAACTCGGCCGGATCGCGGCGGCCCAGCGCGACCTGCGGGCCGCGGGGGAGCGGGTTACCGGCCCGGGCGTGGCCGAGCTGGATTTCCACCAGGCCGTGCTGCTGCAGAACATCGGCCGCCTGGACGAGGCCGCCGCCCTCTACCACCGGGTTCTGTCCGGGCCGGACGCCTCCGCGCTGCGCCAGGTGCAGTCGGCCAACAACCTGGCCCTGATCGAGTCCCAGCAGGGCCGGTACCGCCAGGCCCTGAGCCGATTGGCCGAGGCCATGCCCGCGGCCGCGGACATCGGCCCGGCGCTGGTCCCCGTGCTCACCGAGAGCCGCGCGTGGGTGACTGTGCAGTCCGGCCGGTTCGCCGAGGGGCTGCGGATGTTCGACGAGGCCGCGCAGGGCTACCGGGCCGCCGCACTGCCGCTGGGCGAGCATTACATCGAGTACGCCGACACCCTCATGGAGCTGCGCCTGGTGCCCGAGGCCGCGGACGCGGCCCGCCGGGCCGTGACCGAGTTCGCCGCGGCCGGGATCCCGCTGCTGGCGGCCGAGGCCCAGCTGCGGGTCGCGCAGCTCACGCTGCTGGCCGGCGACTACCAGGAGGCCGCGGCGGCCGCCACCGCGGCCGCGGCCTCGTTCCGGCAGCAGAGCCGGGCGGCGTGGCGGGCCCGGACCAACCTGGTGACGGCCGAGGCGCGGCTCAACGCCGGCACGGCCAGCGTGGCCGACCTGACCGAGGTGACCCGGGCCGCCCGGCGGCTGAGCGCGATCGGCACCACGTCGGCCGCGGTCCAGGCGTTCCTGGTGGCCGGCCGGGTGGCCGCCTCCCTGGGCCGTCGCCGCCAGGCGATCGCCGCCCTGGACCGCGCCGGCGCCCTGGCCCGCGGCGAGCCGGTGCTGGTCCGGCTGCGGGGCCGGATCTCCGCGGCGCTGTCTGCCCGGCTCCGGCACCGGGACGCCGACGCGCTCGCGCAGTGCCGCCGCGGCCTGGCCGACCTCGCCCGCCACCGCGGCAGCCTCCCGTCCGTGGAGCTGCGCGCGCTGGCCTCCGGCCACGGCGCCGAACTCGGCGCGATCGGCATGGACGTCGTGCTGCGGGACGGCTCGCCCACCCGGGTGCTGAACTGGATGGAGCGCAGCCGCGCCGCCGCGCTGCTGGCCGTGGAGCCGCCCGAGTTCAGCGAGATCCGGGCCGACCTCGAGGCGCTGCGCGCCGTCCACACCGAGCTGCGCGACCAGAACGCCGCCACCGCCGGCACCCGCACCGAACGCGCGGCCACCCAGCAGGCGGCGATCGAGACCCGGATCCGGCGCGCCACCTGGCGGGCCAGCTCCGTGGCCGGGACGCCCGCCACCCCGGTGACCGTCGGCGCCCTGCGCGACCAGCTGACCGGCCAGGTGATGGTGGCGTACGGGCGCCGCGGCGAGGAACTGGTCGCGGTCGTGATCGAGCCACGGCACGGCCGGATCGCCGCCCTCGGCCCGCTAGCCCCGGTCCGGGAGCAGCTCCGGGCGCTGCTGTTCGCGCTGCGCCGGATGGCCCAGCCCCGCCCGGCCGCCGAGCTGGCCTCCGCCCGGGCCAGCGCGGACCTGCGGATCCGCAGGCTCACCGAGCTGCTGCTGCGGCCGCTGGCCGTGGCGCCCGACGCCGAGCTGGTCATCGTCCCGCTGCGCGGCCTGCAGGGCGTGCCGTGGTCGGCGCTGCACAGCGGGCCGGTGTGCCTGGCCCCGTCGGCCACGTTCTGGGCCCGCTCGGCGCAGCGGGCGCAGGCCAGGCGCCAGGCCCGCCATGGTGCCGGGGTGGTCCTGGTGGCCGGCCCCGACCTGCCCGGCGCGGTCGCCGAGGTGGACTCGCTGGCCGGCATCCACCCGGCCGCGACCAGCATCACCCCGCCGGCCAGCACCGCGGACACGGTCGCGGGCGCGCTGGCCGGCGCCGACCTCGCCCACCTGGCCTGTCACGGCACGCTGCGCGCGGACAACCCGATGTTCTCCTCGCTGCTGCTGTCCGACGGCCCGCTCACGGTCCAGGAGGCCTACGCCCGGGGCCTCGCGCCGCACCGGCTGGTGCTCGCCTCCTGCGAGTCGGGCTCCCAGGTCAGCTACGCCGGCGACGAGGTGCTCGGCTTCGTCAGCGCGCTGCTGGCCCGCGGCACCGCGGGCATCCTGGCCAGCACGGCCGTGGTCCCCGACGTCAAGGCGGTCGACCTGATGACCGCCGTGCACCGCGGGCTGGCCCGCGGCGCCACGCTGGCCCGGGCGCTGCACGAGGCCCGCGCGGCCACCAACCTCGAGGACCCGGGCCATTACGTTAATTGGTGCACCTTCTCGGCCCACGGAGCGGCCTGATCCCGTCGCCTGCGACTCACCCGATGAGTTGTCCGCCCTGCGGCCGTCTGACTGGTAAGACAGCGAATAACGAGAGGGGACGACGATGCGACTCACCCTGCACACCTTCCTCACCCTGGACGGCGTCCTGCAGGCGCCCGGCGGGCCCGACGAGGACCGCGACGGCGGCTTCGAGCACGGGGGCTGGTCGTTCCCCTACGGCGACGAGGACTTCGGCGTGGCCGTCACCGGCTGGTTCGCCCACGCCGACGCGTTCCTGCTCGGCCGCAAGACGTACGAGATCTTCGCCGGCCACTGGCCCAAGGTCACCGACGCCGACGACCCGATCGCCAGCAAGCTGAACGCGCTGCCGAAGTACGTCGCCTCGGCCACGCTGACGTCGGTGGACTGGCAGAACTCGTCGCTGATCAGCGGGGACGTCGCCGCCGAGGTGGCCAGGCTCAAGCAGCAGCCCGGCGACGAGCTGCAGGTGCACGGCAGCGGCGACCTGGCGCACACGCTCATCGAGCACGACCTCATCGACGAGTACCGGCTGCTGATCTTCCCGGTGCACCTGGGCTCGGGCAAGAAGCTGTTCACCGACGGCGCCAAGGCCGCGGCCCTGCGGCTGCTCAGCAGCTCGACCACGAGCACCGGAGTGGTGATCGCCAGTTACGAGCCGGCCGGGCCCGTGAAGTACGGCTCCTACGCCCTCGACGAGTCCTGAGCGCAGGCCGGCCGGCTCCGGCTTGGTTGACTGGCTGGCATGACACCAGATGCGGACCTGCTGGAGCAGTACGCGGCCCTGGACACCCCGACGGTGTCCGACGCGCTGGACAATTGCGGCCTGCCGCCCGGGCAGGGAGGCCTGCCGCCGATGTGGGGCAGGCCCAGGATCGCCGGATTCGCCGCGACCGTCGAACTCGAGCCGCTGACCGGGGAGCACCCCGGCGCCCACGTCCTCACCGAGGTGATCGCCCAGGCAGGCGCCGAGAACGTGATCGTGATCGCCAACGGCGGCCGGACCGACGTGTCGTCCTGGGGCGGCATCGTGAGCGTCGGCGCGGCGATGCGCTCCATCCGCGGCGTGATCACCGACGGTGCCTGCCGGGACATCGATCAGGCCAGGGACCTCGGCTTCCCGGTGTTCGCGCGGGCCCAGGTCCCGGTCACCGCCCGCGGCCGGCTGCGGCAGAAGTCGGCCGGGGCTCCGGTCCGCCTGGGCCAGGTGACGGTCAGGCCCGGCGATGTGGTGCTGGCCGACGAAGACGGTGTCGTCGTCATCCCCCGCGACCGCGCCGCCGAGGTCCTGGCCGCCGCCCGTGCCGTGCGGGCCCGTGAAGAGCAGATAGAAGCCGAGGTGCGGGCCGGTGTTCCGCTGCCGCGAGCCATGCGAGACGCACGGCTCGCCGGAACGGAGGCATCACGCGAACCGTCACCGTGAGGCTGGCTTGCCGTCACGCCCCCGCCGGGATGACGGCGACAGCGTCGATCGAGATGAGCAGCCCGCGGGGCAGTGCGACGTTCGCCGGTGCCGAGCGCGCCGGCGGGGGGTCCGGCATGTGCCGGGCGTACACCGCGTTGAGCTTGGGGAAGTCATCCACGTTGGCGTAGAAGATCGTCGTCTTGACCAGGTCGGCCATCGACGCCCCGGCTGCCTCGAGGATGCCGGCCAGGTTCCGGAGCGCCTGATCGGTCTGGGCCTCGATGCCGTCAGCGATGGCGCCCGTAGTGGGGTCGATTCCTGCCGTTCCGGAGCAGAACACGAAGCCGCCCGCCACGATGGCATGGCTGTATGGGCCGAGCGCAGCCGGGATCCGGTCGCTCACCACGGCTTTCCTGGTCATGGCGGTCACCTCTCGCAGTTGATATCGCCGATACGGGTCGAGGCGCAGCCGCATGCGCCCAGGGCGCGGAGACGCCGCCAGCCTGGACCCGCCAGCCCAGCGTCGCCGTCCCAGTGACGCATTATCCGGCAGGCCGGATTCGGCGGAATCTTGCCACGTCAGCTGACACGTATCGCTCCCGGCAGCGCGGGATCGATCAGGGCGGCGACGGCCGGATGGTCGCGTACCTTTTGCAGGCACCGTTGGCGGGTAGGCCCGATGCTGCCGACAGGGATGCCGAGCCGGGCGCTGATTTGTGCGTAGGGGACCGGCGGGTCTTCGGTGAGCATGGCGAGCAGCTGCTGGCAGGCGGGGGGCAGGCTGGTTAACGCCTGGCGCAGCGCCGCGCGCCGTTCGGCCGCCAGCAGCAGCGCTTCGGCTGGCTCGGCCCCGTCGGGGATGTCGCCGGTGCCGGCTTCCAGCCTGGCGGTGGGGAAGGGCCGGGCTGCCCCGCGAGCCTGGCCGCATTCGCGCGAGGTGGTGGTGGCGATCCAGCCCGCCAGCGCGGATGGGTCGCGTATCTGGTCAAGGTGGGCGACCAGGCGCAGCCAGACGGTCTGGCTGACGTCGTCGGTGTCCGCGCGGCTGAGCCGGTACCTGCGGCAGATGGACCACATCAGGGGCGCGTAACGCTCGACCAGGGTGTTCCAGGCTTGCTGGTCGCCATGCCGGGCGCGGGTAACCAGGTCGATGACCACTGCGTCGTCGCGCATGGCAGTTGGTCCTCTCGGTGGGCTGGGCCTGTTACCACTGTCGCCCAGCGAACCGGGCGGTCACCATACGTAGCCGGGCACAGGAGAGGCACAGGATTAGGGGCCGGGTCTTAGACTTCCGGCCGTGGGGGGACTGGTGGGGATGGGCGGGGTGATCGCCGCGCTGTCGGTGACGAGCGACCTCACCCGCGGTCATCCGCCCGGCGAGGCGATGCGCGCGAGCCTGCTCGCGACCGAGCTGGCCAGGCGGGCCGGGCTCGACCTCGGCCGGCAGGGCGAGGTCTACTACGGGACGCTGCTGCGGTTCGTGGGCTGTGCGGCGACGTCGCATGAGATCGCGGCGGCGCTCGGTGGCGACGATGTCGCGGTGCGGGCGGCCGGTGACCTTATCGACCCGACCGTGCCCGGGCAGGCGCAGCAGTTCCTGGCTGGCCTGGGGGTGAGCGTCGGCCAGCTGCAGGCGCTGGGCGGGCCGGCCGGCGTGGCCAGGCTTAAGGCCGAGGGAGCGCGGGCGGACTGCGAAGTCGGAGCCGGCCTGGCCGGGCGGCTGCGGCTGCCGCAGGAGGTGGGCCGGGCCATCCTGGACGCGTTCGAGCGGTACGACGGCCACGGTGTGCCTGCCGGGCGTGCCGGGGATGAGATCACGCTGGCGGCGCGGTTCGCGGCGGTCGGCTTCACCGCCGTCATGTTCGACGCCGTCGGCGGCGCGAAGGCCGCGGCGCAGACCGTGGCGCAGTGGTCAGGGCGGGCGCTTGACCCCGCGGTCACCGCGGTCTTCCTGGACGCGCCCGATGAGCTGCTGCAGGCTTGCGATCCAGATGACCTGTGGGCGGCAGCCGTTGATTGCGAGCCGCAGCCCAGGCGGGTGTTCCGCGACGACGCCGAGCTCGACGACGCCCTGGCCGGGTTCGGCGACGCGGCCGACCTCAAGAGCCCGTGGTTCACCGGCCACTCGGGCGGTGTCGCGCGGCTGGCCAGGGCGGCGGCGGGCCAGCTGGAGCCGGCCGCGGCCGGGCTGGTCTACCGCGCCGGGCTCGTGCACGATATCGGCCGGGTCGCGGTGCCGACCGGCATCTGGGAGCGGCCAGGGGCGCTGCGGGCCGAGGACTGGGAGCTGGTCAGGCTGCATCCCTACCACTGCGGCCGGATCCTGGCCCGTTCCCCGGTGCTCGCGCCGCTGGGCCAGATCGCCTGCCGCCATCACGAGCGCACCGACGGAACCGGCTACCCGGCCGGGATACGCGGTTCGGAACTGGACGCGGCCGCCTGCCTGCTGGCCGCGGCCGACGTCTTCCACGCGCTCGGCGAGCCGCGGCCGCACCGGCCGGCCGTCAGCCGGGCAGAAGCGGCCACGATCATGTCCGGGCTGCCGCTTGACCGGGAGGCGGTCCGGGCCGTGCTCGCCGCGGCGGACGTGCCTGCGGCCGCGCTGCCGCGGCTGCCCGCCGGCCTGACCGAGCGAGAACTTGACGTCCTGCGGCTGCTGGCGGCCGGTCGCACCAAACGCGAGATCGCCAGCGACCTGGTGATCTCGCCGTCCACCGTCCACACGCACACCGTCCATATCTACGCCAAATGCGGCGTATCGACCCGGGCCGCGCTGGCCATGTTCGCCATGCAGCACGGGCTCGCGGCCCGGACTAGCCCAGGCGGGACCGGGAAGGCCAGCCGGCCGTAAATCGACTGAACGATCGATGGCCCGGGCAGCCGCCCCTCCTTAGCGTTGCGATCAGGCAACCAGCAAGGGAGCACTTCCATGAGCCAGCAGGACAACCTCACCATCGTCAAGGAGATCTACGACGCCGTCGGGCGCGGTGACGTGGCCGCGATCCTCGACCGGGTCAGCGATGACGTCGACTGGGCCGCCGAGGCCGCCAGCAAGGCCGCGCCGTGGTACGGACCGCGGGTCGGCAAGGACGGCGTGGCCAGCTTCTTCGGCGACCTGTCCAGCAGCATCGAGATCGGCGCGTTCACGCCGCACAGCTTTGCCGCTGGCCAGGACGACGTGCACCTGCTCGTCGACTGGACCATCCGGCCGCCCGCGACCAGTCGCGAGGCGTCGATGACCATGCACCACTACTGGCGCCTGCGCGACGGCAAGGTGACGTATTTCCGCGGCAGCGAGGATACCGAGCTGACCGCAGAGGTCTTCGCCCCCTGACCGGGACCGAGCGCGGCCGCCGGGCGAACCGCCAGGCGGCCGCGCTGGCCTGCCTGCGGGCGGTGCACGCCTGGTCAGTCACCCGGTGTGATTCCGCGCCCAGAAAACGGCAGCGAAAAGAAATGGCAAGGAGATAACTCTCCCTGCCTTTTTTAATATATAACACACCGGGGGACTTGCGGCAAGGCCCGGGTCGTGCCGCATAATCGCAGGCCGGGCCCGTAATTCAGGCATGGGTAATCCGAAGGTGCACGCACTGCCGGCCGTCGCTGTGCAGCGGAGCACGGCCACCCTGGAGGTATCGCGATGATCGAACGCTATGTGCTGGGTCTGGACGAGATCGACCAGACGCAGGTCGCGCTCGTGGGCGGCAAGGGCGCACACCTGGGGGAGCTTTCGCGGATCGAAGGCATTCGTGTGCCGGCTGGCTTTTGCGTGACGACGGACGTGTTCCGGCGGATCATGACCACGGTGCCCGGGGTCGACGATCAGCTCGACCGGGTGTCGCGCCTGAACCCCGACGACCAGAAGGCGATCGGCACGCTCAGTGCGGGGATCCGCCGGGCCCTTGAGGGCATCGCGATTCCTGACGACCTGGCGGCGGCGATCAGCGGCTCGGTCGCCCGGCTGGGCGGGCAAGCCGCCTACGCGGTGCGATCCAGCGCGACGGCGGAGGACCTGCCGACGGCCTCGTTCGCGGGCCAGCAGGACACGTACCTGAACGTCGTGGGGCCAGCCGCGATCCTCCAGGCCGTCAGCCGGTGCTGGGCCTCGCTGTTCACCGAGCGGGCCGTGACCTACCGGCTGCGGAACGGCTTCGACCACCGCAAGGTCTACATGGCCGTGGTCGTGCAGCGGATGCTCTTCCCGCAGGCGGCCGGCATCCTCTTCACGGCCGACCCCGTCACCTCCAACCGGAAGGTCGTCTCCATCGAGGCCAGCTTCGGCCTCGGCGAGGCCCTGGTCGCCGGCCTGGTCAACCCGGACGTCTACACGGTGCGAGACGGTGAGGTGGTCGGCAAGACGGTCGCCACCAAAAATCTCGCCCTCGAGGCCTGCCCGGCAGGCGGAACGCAGGAACTGGCGATCGAGCCATCCAGGCAGGAGCAGCCAGCCCTGACCGATGCGCAGATCGTGCGGCTCGCTCGGCTGGGCCGGCGGATAGAAGCGCACTTCGGGCAGCCCCAGGACATCGAATGGTGCCTGGTCGACGACGGGTTCCAGATTGTCCAGAGCCGGCCGATCACCACGCTGTTCCCCATCCCCGCGACCAGCGATCAAGGCAACCACGTCTACATTTCCGTCGGTCATCAGCAGATGATGACCGACGCCATGAAGCCCCTGGGGCTCTCCTTCTGGCAGCTGACGACCCCCGCGCCCATGGCCGAGGCCGGCGGCCGCCTGTTCGTCGACGTCACCCAGAGGCTGGCCTCGCCGGCGAGCCGCGCCGGCCTGCTGGAGCTCATGGGGAGATCCGACCCGCTGATCGGGGACGCGGTGCAGACCATCCTCGAGCGGGACGGCTTCATCCGGCCGCTGCCTGACGAGGCTCCTCCCGGGCCGCTGCTGCCTGGCGGCGGGTCAGCCCCGATCAAGACCGACCCGGCCATCGTCACCGACCTGATCGGGCGCAGCGAGGCATCCATCGCCATGCTGAAGCGCGACATCCGGGCGAAGTCCGGGCCGGCGCTGATCGACTTCATCCTGGCGGACATCCAGGAACTGAGGCGGATCCTGTTCGATCCGCGAAGCCACGAGGTGTTCATGTCGGCGATGGAGGCCACCTGGTCGCTCAACGACCAGCTGCAGGCGTGGCTGGGCGAGAAGAACGCGGTCGACACGCTCACGCAGTCCGTCCCCCACAACGTCACGTCGGAAATGGGGCTGGCGCTCCTGGACGTCGCGGACGTGATCCGCCCGCATCCGGACGTGGTGGCGTTCCTGCAGCACGTCGACCACGAGAACTTCCTGGACGAGCTGCCCGCGCTCGCCGGCGGGCGCGAAGCCCGCGACGCCATCCAGGCCTGGCTCGACAAGTACGGCATGCGCTGCGTCGGCGAGATCGACATCACGAAGCCACGCTGGAGCGAACGCCCCACCACGCTCGTGCCCATGATCCTCGGCAACATCAGGAACTTCGAGCCGGGCGCCGGCGAGCGGCGCTTCGAGCAAGGCCGGCAGAAGGCCTGGGAGAAGGAACAGGACCTGCTGTCGCGCCTGCGGGCCCTGCCGGACGGGGAGCGGA
>Ga0070714_100001894_pt1 | contig 15273 bp, 10 predicted proteins | sample LARL83metaG_FD_65450 | JGI IMG/M metagenome (GOLD analysis project Ga0070714, IMG submission 65450) | Corn, switchgrass and miscanthus rhizosphere microbial communities from Kellogg Biological Station, Michigan, USA - LAR L8-3 metaG | ecosystem: Host-associated > Plants > Roots > Rhizosphere ...
AACCGCCGACGACGTCGCTGACCCAGTGCACGCCGAGCGCGACCCGGCTGACCCCGACCGCGAGCGGCACCGCGACCGCCACGGCCCAGGCCCCGATCCGGCCGCCCGGCGAGAGCAGCGGCAGCGCCCACAGCAGCACCACGCCCGCGGCGAGCGTGGCGGTGAAGGCGTGGCCGGAGGGGAAGGAACCGCCGCCCGCCAGCGCGACGGGATGCGCGAAGTGCGGCCTGGCCCGCCCGACGGCGGCTTTGAGCACCACGTCGATCAGGGCGCCGCCCGCGATCGTGGCGCCCGCCCACAGCGCGAGCCGGTGTGCGCGGCGCAGCCACAGCACCACCGCGAGCACGGCGATGAGCGACCGAAGCACCGTCGGCGAGCCGATGTTCGAGATCCATTCCATCGCGCGCACCCACAGCGGATGCCCCAGCGCGAGGACGTGCATATGCGTGGACGCGGAGTCGTCGAGCCGACGCAGCGGCGACCAGGAACCCTCGACCGCCACCACGAGCAGCGCGACGAGTACGAACGCGGGAAGCGACACCAGGACGACGAGCGCGAGGCGCGTGCCGAGAGCCCTGGTGTCCGCACGAGGCCTGCGGTGCACCACGGAAGTCGTCATGGCGCACGCATGCCCTCGAAATCGGCGTTCACCCGTGGCCGTTTCGGCTGTGCGGCCACGGCGTGTGCGACGGCGCGCAGGACCCGTTCGTACGCGTCCAGCTCGGCCGGGCTGAACGCGTCCAGCGCGGCCAGGACGCCTTCGATCAGCGGGCCGAAGAAGGTCCAGCCGAGCGCCTTGGCCTCGTCGCTCACCGCGAGCAGCACCCGGCGGCGGTCGCCCGGATCGCGCTGGCGCCGAGCGAGGCCGAGCCCCTCCAGGCGGTCGATCAGCGCGGTGACGGCCGGGGAGTTCAGGCGCAGCCGCGTCCCCAGGCGTCCGGGGCTCATCGTCTCGCCGGCCCGCTCGGCGTCGAGCAGCGCGATCAGGGCGCGTAGGTCGGTCTGGTGCAGGCCGTGCCCGGCGGCGAAGGCGCCGGCCGCCAGATCCAGATCCACCGCGACCGAGCGCAGCAGGTGTATCAGGCCCATGCGCGGGTCCGCGTCCCTCGCCTGGTGAATCGGCTGGTGAATCCCCTGGTGATCCGCGGCGCGATCTGCGTTGCGGGGCATGAGCCGCTCCGATAATCTCTCGATGAGTGAAATACTCGCCAATCGATACTATCGACGATTGAGGCGATTGTGCGCACCAGCCGACCGACCGAATCCGCCAGCGAAGCCCTGAGCCCCTACTTCACCGCCTACGAGAAGCTCCTCGCGCGCTGGAACGTGCCGATCGAGACGGTCGATGTGCCCTCGCAGTTCGGCACGACGCGGGTGAACGTCTGCGGCCCCGCCGATGCGCCGCCGCTGGTGCTGCTGCACGGCGGCCGGACCAATTCGGCCTACTGGTACGCGAACGCCTCCGTACTTAGCCGCACCCGGCGCGTATACGCACCCGACACGATCGGCGACCCGGGCCACAGTCGCAACGACGGCCGACCGGTGCGCAGTCGCGAAGATCTGCTGGACTGGCTGGCGGCGCTCCTCAACGACCTCGGCATCCGGAGCGCCGACCTGTGCGGCCACTCCTTCGGTGCCTGGCTGGCCTTGACCTACGCTCTGCGCGCGCCGGCCGGCACCGTGAACCGACTCGCGCTGCTCGACCCGACCCAGTGCTTCGCGGGATTCGCCCCTGCATGTCTATGGCACGCGCTGCCCGGCTTGCTGCGGCCCGCCCACGGCGACGACGCGTACCTGCGCTGGGAGTCGGGCGGCGCCGCGCTGGATCCCGAATGGCTCGACATGCAGCGTCTCGGCGCGCGTGTCCCGACCGGCAAGCTCATCGCAGGCCGCCGCCCCGCAGCCGAGTCGCTTCGCGCGCTGCGCATTCCGGTGCTCGTGCTGCTGGCCGAACGCAGCCGGGTGCACGACATCCGCAAGGTCGGCGAGACCGCTCGCAGCATCCTGCCGGACGTCACGGTGCAGACGCTGCCCGGAGTCTCGCACCACATGATCCCCTTCGAGCGGCCGGACCGGCTCAACCGCAGCCTCGCCGAGTTCCTCGAACGCGCGTGACGCGGCCTCCGGACGCCAGCTGCGGACGCGGCTCCCGATTCTGGGAATGTACTGGGAATCACCTGGGAATACCCTGGCCGCGTTGCCCGGGGTGATGGCCGGGTCTAGCGTCGAAGCATGAGTTCAGAGACGTCCTCCCCTTCCGCTTCTTCCACTCCTTCCACACCGGCTCAGGGGCCGCGCGCACAGACGATGGCGCTGCAGGGTGTCGCCAACGTCATGGTGCGGGGGCTGCTCAGCACGCCGGGCATCTCAAGCGGCATCGGCAAGTTCCTGATCACGCTGTACGTCGTCGGCCGCAAGTCCGGCAGGCACTACACGATCCCCGTCGCGTACACCCAGCACGAGGGCGCGCTTCTGATCGGCACGCCCTTCGGCTGGGCCAAGAACCTGCGCACCGGCGAGCCGCTCGAGGTGAAGTACAAGGGCAAGCGGCGCACCGCCGACGTCGAGGTCTTCAAGGACGAGGGCAACGTCGTCGCGATCTACGGCATCATGTGCCGGGCCAACCGCAATTTCGCGAAGTTCAACAAGGTCCGTCTCGGCGAGGACGGCACCCCGAACGCGGAGGACCTGCGCGCGGCCTGGCAGTCGGGCGGGCGGGCGTTCAAGCTGACGCTGCGGTAGGCGGACGGCGGGGCGGCCCGCTTCCGCCGGTCAGACCAGGCTGCCGCCGAGCCGGGCCCGCACCTGCGGCGCGCGCGGATCGCCGAGCTCGGACAGGATCCTCTCGGCGGCGCTCAGGTGCTCGTGGGCCTCGCGGGACCGGCCGAGGCGTTCCAGGTCGCCGGCCTGCTTCTCGAGCGCATCAGCCTCCTGCGTCCGGTCGCCGGCCGCGCGGATCTCGCGCAGACCCCGCTCGCGCGTGGAGACCGCGAGTTCGACGTCGCCCAGGCCGCTGTATGCCTGGGCGAGATTGCTCAGCGCGTCGCCCTTGCCGTGGATCTCGCCCACCTGCGGATAGCCGTCGAGGGCGCGCAGCAGCGTGTCCCGGGCGAGTCCGAAGCGGCCCTGAGCCAGGTAGACCTCGCCGAGCGACGAGTAGGCCGTGCACTTCGCCAGCCAGTGGTCGCCCTGCTCGCCGATCGCGATCGATTCTTCGAGCGTTGCCACCGCCTCGTCGAAACGCCCCAGCTTGCGGTAGAGGACGCCGAGATTGGACAGGCAGGCCGCGACCCCTCTCGGATTCCCCTCACGGCGGCGCACTTCCAGGGCCTCCTGGAAGTGGACCGCGGCGTCCTCGTACCGGCGCTGCTTGACCTCGGTGATGGCGATCACGTTGAGCAGCGCGCTGCGCCCGTGCTCGTCCGCCGCCTCGGCCGCGCTCGCCAGGCCCGCCGACAGAATGCTGAGAACCTCCTCATAAGGATGCTCAAGCGCGAGGTAGGTGTAGAGCTTGAACGCCAGCTGCCAGGCCAGATCGTGCCGCCCGATCCGCGCCGCCTGCCCCACCGCCGCGGTGAGGTTCTCCTTCTCCGCACGGAACCAGGCGAGGCACCCGTCATAGTCCCGCGACGGCGGGAACCGCCACTGCGGATCGGGCTCGCTCTCCAGCGGCCGCAGCCGTTTCGGCGCCATCGCCAGCGTGGTCCGGACGATCGCGTGCAGCGTCCACTCCAGGAGCCGGGCCACGCAGTTCTCGCGCTGCTCGGCTGAATCCTGCGCCCGGGACTTCTCGGTCGCGTACAGGCGCAGCAGGTCGTGGTAGCGGTAGGTCCCCGCATGCGGCGACTCCACCAGCTGCGCGTCGACGAGCGCTTCGAGGAGTCGTTCGGCCTGCGCGCACGTGACGCCGAGGGCCGCGGCGGCGCTCATGGTGCTGATATGCGGGCCATCGAACAGGGAGAGCAGCCGGAACGCCTCGGACTGCCCGACCTCCTGCGCCGCTGTCGGGTCCAGGGCCGCGTAGCTGACCTCGAAGCTCGCCCGCACCCCGAGGCCGCCCGCGGTCAGCTCGTCGAGTCGGCTCTCGGCGCGCTCCAGGCGGTCGGCCAGGTCGGCGAGCCGCCACGCGGGCCGGGCCAGCAGGCGGGCGCCCGCGATCCTGATCGCGAGCGGGAGGCCCGCACACCGGTCCAGGACGCGGGTGGTCGCCTCGGGCTCGTCGAGGCAGCGCCGGGCGCCGACGATCCGCTGGAGCAGGGCGCGGGCGTCCGCATCGGGGAGCACGTCCAGGTCCAGCCGGTGACCGGCCTCCAGGTCGATCAGCCGGTCCCGGCTGGTGACCAGGACGCACGAGCCGCCGGTCCCGGGAAGCAGCGGCCTGATGTGGCGGGCGTCGGGGGCGTCGTCGAGCACGATCAGCACCCTGCGCTCCGCCAGCCAGCCGCGGTAGGCGGCGGCGAGCTCGTCGGCATCGGCCGACAGCGCCGCCGGATCCGCGCCGAGCGCGCGCAGGAAGCGGGCGAGCACCTCGGCGGCCGGAGTCGGCCGGCCGCCGCCGCCGCGCAGATTCGCATACAGCTGCCCGTCGGGGAATCCGGCCCGCACGGCGTGTGCGGCGTGCACCGCGAGGGCCGTCTTGCCGATGCCTCCGGTCCCGGTAAGCGCCGAGAGCACCACGGCCTTCGGCGCGCGCCGCCCGCCGCCGAGCGCCGAGACCAGGTGCGCGAGCTGCGCGCCGCGGCCGGTGAAGTCGGCCACGTCGCCGGGCAGCTGCGCCGGGACCGGGCCCCGTGCCTGCGCCTGCGGCACCGGATCGCCGCACAGCAGCCTCCGGTGCAGCTCCCGGATGCCGTCGGAGGGCTCGATCCCCAGCTCCTCGATGAGGGTTCTGCGAAGCGCCTGGTACGTCTCCAGCGACTCCGCCTGCCGGCCGGAGCCGTGCAGCGCGAGCATGAGCCGGCTGTGGAACGACTCGTGCAGCGGATGCGCCTCGACGAGCGTGCGCAGCTCGCCGACGAGTTCCCGGTGGCGGCCCAGCTTCAGATCCGCCTCGATGCGGGCTTCGAGCGCCCGCAGTCGCAGCTCGCTGAGACGGTGCGCCTCGGTCTCGCGCAGGACTGTCGGCGCGCACCCGGCCAGCGGTTCGCCGCGCCACAGCCCCAGCGCGTCGGCGAGGCCGCGCGACGCGCTCACCCAGTCGCCGACCGCGGCCGCCGCCTGCGCGCGGTCGTAGAGCTCTGCGAAGACCTGGAGGTCGAGCTCCCCCTCGCGCACGTCCAGGAGATAGCCCTGCCCGACGGTCCGCAGGCGGTCGCCGTCGTCGCCCAACGCCGCGCGCAGACGCATGACGTGGTTGTACAGCGACGCGGTGGCGGCCGCGGGGGGCTCCTGGCCCCACAGCATTCCGAAGAGCCGCTCGGTGGTGACGACCTTGTTCGCCTCGAGCAGCAGCGCGGCCAGCACACTGCGCCGCATGACGGCCTGGATTCGCAGCTCCGCCCCGTCGCGGATCACCGTAGGCGGCCCGAGCAGTACGAACTGCAGCAAGGATCGTCCCCGTTCAATCGCACTGCGGCGCGGCCCGGCGTGACGGCCGAGGCGTTCCGGATGCTAGCGAGTCACAGGCCCATAGCCATAGCCATAGGTGCGGTGTGTCACGGAACCGGGATGAAGGGCACTGTGAAGTGGACGGGTCCGTCCAGGGCGGATTCGTTGCCTGCGGTGTCCACGGAGACCACGTTCACGGCGTGGGTGGGGCCGGAGGGCAGGGTCAGCGTCACGCCCGGGGTGGTCGTGGAGGCCAGCAGCGTCGAGCCTTCGTAGAGGTTGTATCCCGCGATCGGGTCGCCGCCGGCCGGCTGGCTCCAGGCGAGGGTCACGGTGCCGGTCTCCGGGCTGGTGCCGCGCGTGGTCTCGCCGGTGACCGCGAGCATCGTCGGGGCGGTCGGACGCGCGCTCGGGCCGGACGGCGTGGTCGCCGTGACCGGGAAGCTCGGAGCCGAGGTGCCGCACGCGCCGCCGTTCGCGACCGCCTGGACCGCGACCGAGTACGAGGCCGTACTCGCCGACGGCAGGCCGGTGACGACGGCTGACGGCCCGTCGACGGTAGTCACCGGGACTCCGGAGCGGTAGACCACGAAACCGGAGGACTGCACCGTGGACACCCACGACAGGGCGATGGTGGACGGCGAGCGGGGCGTGGCGGTGAGCGCGACCGGGACGGGGGTCACGGTGTCGCAGGGCTTGGTGGAGACGGCGGCCGGGCCGCTCTGCGCCGACTCCCCGCCCGCCGCGTCCAGCGCGGAGACGGTGAACTGCTGCGCGGTGTCCCGCCAGAGGCCGGCGACGGTCGCAGCGGTGCCGGTGGTGACCGCCACGCGGGCGCCGCCGTCGTAGACCGCGTAGGCGGCGGCCGATGCCGACGCGCTCCACGACAGCGACACCGAGGTGTTGCCGGTGCCGGTCACGGTCAGGCCGCCGGGCGCGGCCGGTCGCGAGGCCGGTCCCGACAACGTCGTGATCGTCAGCGGCGTGCTGGTGTGCAGGGTGCCGTTGCAGTCCCGGCGGGCCACCGCGAGCGTGTGCGTCGAAGCCGGGGCGAGCCCGCTGACGCGGGCGCTGTCCAGATTCGTCTGCGCCACGCTCGCGCCGTCCAGCAGCACCACCAGGGTGCCCGGCTGGTCGTAGAAGGGCCGGGCGTTGGACCAGGACAGCGACACCCCGGACGCGCTGAGATCGGTCGCGGCCAGGCCGGTCGGCGTGGTGATCCCGCAGGCGAACGGGCCGCCCTCGATGGCGCCCCGGGAGATGGCCGCGGTGGGGGCGGACTCGCGCCCGTACGGATCGACGGCGGTCACGGTGTAGGTGTGGGTGGTCAGGAACGGCACGTTGCGGATCGTCACGTGGGTGGTCGTGTTGCGGGCCACCACGGTCGCGCCCTCGTAGACGCGGAAGAACGCGGGCCGGGCGCCGGTCGCCGGCTGGCTCCAGGACAAGGTGACCGACGTGGCGTCGTTCGTGGCGTACAGCCGCTGGGGCGTGGCCGGCCCGCCCCCGGCGGCCGCCGCCGGACCCGCGAATCCGGTGACCGCGAGGGCCGCCCCCAGGGCGAGGATCACACTGCGCTTCATGGTGCCCACCTCCGCGGACAGGACACCGTCCCGCCGCGCGGCCGTCAACGGGCGCGGGGCGGGCAACCATTCGAGCACTGCGTTTCGCGCGTGTATGCCTGAAGGTTTCAGCGGCGGCGGCCGGGCTGCGGCCGGTTTTCACCTGCATGGAGCAGAAGCAACGGGTAGACACCGGCGCGCACCGGGTCTTTGGTGGAAGGACCGGAAGCTCCACGGAGGTGCGATCATGCGCAAGGTAGCGGACTGCCGCGAATACCCCAGCGAGAACAACTGCACGCTGACGATCGCGGGCAGTGAGGACGAGGTCCTCGCGGCGGCGACGATGCACGCCGTCGCGGCACACGGGCACGCCGACACCCCAGAGTTGCGCGAACAGGTCCGCGCGATGCTCAAGGACGAGGTGCCCGTGGGCTGATCCGCGGCCGAGCGGTCGCCCTCCCTCCACCATCCACGTGATCCACGGAGGTAACCATGGCCGGACTGATCAGGAAGAGTTTCGATTCCCCCCAGGAGATCCGCTCGTTCAAGGACGGCAAGGGCCACCTCGAACTGCTCGACCTCGACGCGGGCCCGGTGGGCCGGGCCGTCTTCGAGCCCGGCTGGCGCTGGTCCGAGCACGTCAAGCCGATCGTCAAGACCGAGAGCTGCGAGGTCGCGCACCTGGGGTACTGCGTCTCCGGCAGCATGACGATCGTCATGGACGACGGCCAGCAGGAGACCTTCGGCGCGGGCGACCTGATGGTCTGCCCGCCCGGGCACGACGCCTGGGTCGTCGGCGACCAGCCGTGCGTCGTCGTCGACTGGCAGGGTTCCAGCAGCGAGTACGCGAAGAGTTGATTCCGCGCAATCGAATTGATTCGATGCGGAGTCCCGGGCGGCGCCTACTCCGGCGCCGCCCGCGGAATGCCCCGGTGGGGTTGGCTGTCGCGCGGCCGCACGTTGGCGGCTTGCGTTCGGGTTCGCCCTCCCCGCCCGCAGCAGATGACTGATATTGCTGTCCGATCGCGGTCCTCGTCGGACGCGAGGCGGCAGCAGGCCCCACCCGGCGCGTTCCGCCCAGGTCAACCCGCACACCGCGCATCCCTTGACGCGAGTCGTCCGGTATCCTAGATTGCGCGATCGAATCGATTCGACGCCGCAGTTGCTGGAGAAGGAACGCCATTCGTGACGAGCCCCGCGCACGCTGCCGACACTTCGGTGACCGTTGACTTCGCCATCGTCGGGGGAGTGCCTGCTTACCGCGCCTCGGGCACCCTCTACGGGATGTCCCCCGACGGCTCGCTGCCCCAGGACCACTTCTACGAGGACATCAAGTGGCACCTCGAGCGGGCCGGCGGCGCCCAGCTCAACAACGGCGGCTACGGGACCAGCCTCGCCGACTACCAGACCCGCTGGGCCGCCACCCTCGCGCAGTACCGGCGCACCGTCGCCCTCGGCGGCACCTTCATCCTGCTCCCGCACGACCTGTGGGGCGCCGACAGCACGACCGACCAGGCGTTCCCGGGCGACGACGGCGACTGGACGCAGTTCAACGCCTTCCTCAGCCGGCTCTTCTCCGACGTCAAGGCGAACGACATGACGGTGGAGTGGGACCTGTGGAACGAGCCGGACGGCAGCGGCTTCTGGCCTCGCGCGCAGAGCCAGTACCTGGAGCTGTGGTCGCGCTTCCACGCCGCCGTGCGCTCCGACTTCCCGGGCGCACTCATCGTCGGCCCCAGCATCGCGGGCCAGCCCTCCTCCTCCAACACCTGGTGGGATGCCTACCTCGGCTACATCAAGGCCAACGACGTGGCGCCCGACATCTACAGCTGGCACGACGAGCCCGGCGACCCCGTCGCCGATGTGTCGGCCGCCGACTCCACCCTCGCGGCGCACGGCCTGACCAACACCAGACCGTTCCAGATCAACGAGTACGCCCTGCTCTCCATGCAGAATCCGGGCGGCGGCGCCTGGTACATCTCCCGCCTGGAGCGCGCCGGCGCCGACGGCCTGCGCGGCAACTGGGCCTTCGGCACCGCGCTGCACGACGACGCGGCCAATCTGCTCACCAGGAGCGCAAGCCGGTACCTGCCGAAGGGGGAGTGGTTCGTCTACCGCTACTACGGCTCGCAGACCGGGAGCATCGTCGACCTCATCCCCGGCACCGACATCGACGGGTTCGCCACCAAGGACAACGCCGCCGGCAACGCCAAGGTCCTGCTCGGCTCCAACGGCGGCGCCGGCACCGGCGCGGGCACCGACACCAGCACCGTCACGGTCCGCCTGAACGGGCTGAACACCACCGGCGTGGTCTCCGGCGGCCAGGTGCGGGCCGTCGTGCAGCGCATCCCCGACAACGACAGCGGCCCGGTGGACGGGCCGGTCACCGTCTCCGACACCCTGCTCGCCGTGAGCGACGACGCCGCGGCGTTGACCCTGCATTGGACGAACGCCGAGGACGCCTACACCGTGACCCTGCTGCCGCCGTCCGCTGCGGCGATCTCCACGATCCGTCACCCCTTCGGATAGGGGGACAAGCAGGGCTCTTAGGGGTCTTCACCGCGCGCGGCGGTTCCTAGCATCGGTTGTTGTAGAGGTCTGTTCTCGTGGACGCCATGCTACGTCGCAGACGCCCGCACGGCGGCGCGCGACCGATCCGCGCCTCTCGATGGAAAGCCGGATCGCCGGACGACCGCCCCACGCTTGCGACCCTGCCCGCCCGGCACCGAGCCGAGCCGACCGGGTCGGAAGAGCACGTGCGATCGATCGGATGATGGGAGCAAGTCATGAGATACGAGGTACTGGGCCGATTGCGGATGGTCGGCGAGCAGGAGACCTGGCATCTCGGCGCGCCGAAGCCCGAGACGCTGCTCGGCCTGCTGCTGCTGAAAGTGGACGAGGTGGTCTCGACGAGTCAGATCATCGACGAGCTGTGGGGCGCGAAGCCGCCGGCGAGCGTGGTCGCGAGCGTCCAGTCCTACATCTCGCAGCTGCGCCGGCACTTCCGCGGGCACGGCGACCCGACCGGGCCGATCATCACCCAGCCCTCCGGCTATCTGCTGCGCCTGGGGTCCGACGAGCTCGACTCGCGGATCTTCCTGCAGCGCGTCGCCAAGGGCCGGGTCCTGGTGAAGCAGCGGCGGCTCGGCGAGGCCTCCGACAGCCTGTCCGGCGCGCTCGCGCTCTGGCGCGGGCAGGTGCTCGGCGGCGTGACCGGCGGGCCGATCCTGACCGGGATCATCTCCTGGCTGATGGAGATCCGCATCGAGTGCGCCGAGATGCTGGTCGACGTCGAGCTCGAGGAGGGCCGGCACCGCGAGGCGCTCGACCGGCTGTATCCGCTGATCGCGGAGAACCCGCTGCGCGAGGTCTTCTACCGACAGCTGATGCTCGCCCTGTACCGCTCCGGCTGCCGGGCCGAGGCGCTCAAGGTCTACCACGCCGCCAGGCGGCGGCTGCGGGAAGAGCTCGGCCTGGAGCCGGGACGGGAGCTGCGCAGCCTCCAGCAGCACATCCTCAACGCGGACCCGCGGCTCGAGCTGGCGGAGACGGCGGTCTGAGGGACCCGGACTTCCGAACGGCCCGGGCCTGGCTCTCCAGAGGAACGGGAGCGCGCCGCCAGGGCGTTCGGCCATCCTCGCGGGAGAGCGCGCGCGGCGTACGGAGGGCGAGACGCCGCGGCACGGTGGGCGATGCGCAACGCGTCGGCCTTGCGTCCCGTAGGAGTATGAGCCTTGATTGACTTGATCAGCCAGTGTGCGCGGTGATCCCGTGCCCGTGCGGATAGCCCCCTCTCCGACGGCCCGGTGCGCGTTCCGCGGCGGCGAATACCTGCGCGCCCCGGTACGCGAACGGGCCGCGCACCGACAAGTCGGGCGCGGTCCGTCGCGGCGCCGTTCCGGGCGCCCGCGCAACCGCAGCATCAGAATCCGCAGTTGCGTCTATTAGTCTCCCGGCTCAGCCGTCCCCGGCCGAGGACCCGCCCTCGGACCAGGCCGGCACCGGCTCGGGGTGCGGTGCGGCGGACAGCACCGCGGCCAGCTCCGCGCGGCCCGGGACCCCGAACTTGCGGTAGATGTGCGTCAGGTGCTGCTCGACGGTGCTGACGGTGATGAACAGCCGCTTCGCGATCTCCCGGTTGGCGTACCCGAGGGCGACCAGGTCGGCGACCCGCTTCTCGGCGTGCGTGAGCAGCGAGGCCGGGGCCTCCGCCTCCGGCTCTGGCCGCCCGGAGTCCGCCGACAGCTGCCGGCTCAGCGGCTCGGCCCCGCACTCGACCGCGATGGTCCAGGCCTGGCGGCCGATCACCCGGGCGCGCTGCGGCTGGCCGAGCGCGTGGTACGCCAGGGCGAGATCGGTCAGCGCCCGGGCCAGTTCGTGGCGGTCCCCGCTGGCCTGGAGGATGTCGATGGCCTGCCGCAGCAGCACCGGCTGCTGGCGCGGGGTCTGGGTGGTGGCCAGGATCCGCAGCGCGCAGCCGTAGGTGCGCGGCGAGGTCCGCTGCCGGCACAGGCCCAGCTGTTCCTCGATCATCTTGCGCGCCTGGTCCGGCCGGCCCAGCCGCACCAGCGCCTCGGCGGCGTCGTTGCGCCACGCGATCAGGCCCGGCACGTCCAGGTTCCACCGGCTCATCAGGGCGCCGCAGGACTCGAAGTCCGCCAGCGCCCCCTCGTAGTCGCCGGTCGCCAGGCTGTACTGCCCGCGCGCCCGCACGTAGTGCAGGCCGAACCGGCTCTGCAGCATCGCCTCGGGGACCGGCAGGCTCAGCGTCTGCGCGGCCTCGGAGTGCCGGCCCATCGCGGTCAGCGCGGTCAGCAGGCTCGCCAGCGAGGTGCCCACCGCCACACCCCAGCTGCTCGCCGGCAGGATCTCCAGCGATTCGCGGGCGTGCCGCTCCGCGCCCCGCAGGTCTCCCTGCCGGATGCTGATCTCGGACCGGATCGCCGCGAGCCTGGCCTGCCGGCTCGGCGCCTGCCGGGACTTGGCCTCGTCCATCAGCTCGTCGCACCACGGCGCGGCGCTGTGCGGGCGCTCGGCATAGGTCAGCGCCAGCAGCGCGGACTCCACCGCGTCCATGCCCATCCCGTCCAGCCGGGTGCTGCGCAGGATGCGCTCGGCCTCCGCCACCACGTGCGCGGACGGGCCCATCGTCAGCACCGTGTCGAGCAGAGCCGCGGCGTCGAAGCGCCGCTTCTCCTCAGTGGCCGGCGGCACGCGCAGCCGGTCGTCCTGGGCGGCGTCCTGCTGGGGGAAGTAGTCGATGAACGGGGTGTACGAGCAGCGCACCCACGGCCGGGTCGTGCGCAGCTCCGCGGCGGTCTCGGGGTCGAACGGCAGCGGGGAGGCGCCCAGGCGCGTGAGCACGTCCCGCGCGGCGTCGAAGCGGCCGTGCCACAACAGAGCCTTAGCCAGGACGACCGCGTCGGTTCCATGGAGATACCCCTCATACAGCGCGTCGAGCAGTTCGCTCATGTGGTGTTCGGGCAGGCTCGGGTTCACCCGCCACTCGGCTCGCACCAGCGTGGTCTTGATCCGGGCCCGCTCCGACTCGTCGGAGCAGGTCTCGCAGGCGAGCTTCAGGTAGTCGACCGCGCTGGCCACCTTGCCGTCGGCCAGCGTCTCGCGGGCCGCCGAGGTCAGCACCGACACCGCCCAGGGCGCCTGGCTCCCGTGGGCCGCGAGCAGGTGCTCGGCGACGGCGGTCGCGGGCCTGCCCGCGGTGTAGGCGAGTTCGGCCGCCTCGCGGTGCAGGGTGTGGCGGTGCTCGGAGGTCAGGTCGAGCAGCACCGCGTCCCGGGCCCTCTCGTGCCTGAACCGTCCGGCCTCGAGCAGCCCGGAGGACTTGAGGGCGCGCAGCGCCTGCCCGACCGAGTCGGCGTCGAGGCGCAGCAGCCGGTGCACGGTGTCGGGCGCGCCGAGGACGGCCAGCGCCTGCGCCGTCTCGGCCATGGGCGTCCATCCGCGGCGGATGCACGAGAGCACGGCGCGGGCATAGCCGTCCGCGATCTCGAGCGACGGCGCCTCGTGCGGCGCGGCGGCGCGCAGGGCGGCCTGGTGGTCGTCGAGCAGCCCGCCGAGCAGGAGCGGGTTGCCCCCGGTCAGCGCGAAGCAGTCCGCCGCCACCCGCTCGGCCTCCTCGGCGCCGAGCCTGGCCGCCACCAGCGCGCCGACCCCGGCGCGGGTGAGCGGCCGCAGCATGATGCTGCGGCTGTGCGGCTGCCGCAGCAGCTCCACCCGGAAGTCAGGGCTCTGCTGTACCGGCCGGTCGGACTGTCCGAACACCGCCACGGCGCGCGCCTTGCGCAACCGCGGGGCGAGATAGGACAGGCACGCCAGCGACGCCGGGTCGGCGTGGTGGACGTCGTCGACGACCAGCGCGATCAGCCGCCGGTCGGCCAGCTCGAGCAGCGCCCGGCACAGGGCGTGGACGAACAGGGCGCCCGATCCGGACAGCCGGGTCCGCCGCAGCCCGTCGAGCGGCGCCAGCGCCGCGGCGCACTTGGTGATCAGGCTGTCGATCCGCTCGTACTCCTGCGCGGAGAGCCCCGCGCCGAGCACCATCTGGCCGACCACGCCGAGCGGGATGTCGCTCTCCGAGTCGGACGCGATGGCGGTCAGGGCGGTGCCGCCGGCGTCGGCCACCTGGCCGGTGAAGGCGTCCAGCAGCGCGCTCTTGCCCACCGCCACCGCGCCGCCGACGATGGCGATCCGGCCGGTTCCGGCCGCGGCCTGCTCGAGCAGTTCGGCGAGGACCGACAGCGCCTCGCTCCGTTCGGTCAGCTCCATCGCCGGCCTCCTGACCGCTTGACGGGTGTTCCGAGTGTCCGGTAGTCGGCGGCCGACCGCCGGGCGCGCGACCGCGTCGCAGAGGTCGAGCGCGTCTGCGGAATCTCCGCGGCGCCGGCCCGCACGATGGCGGCGCGCACCGCGCGCAGGGCCGCGGCCTGTGCGGTGGCCCCCAGGCCCGCGCCCCACGAGACCTCGCCGGCGAACGAGCAGGCCGCGTACACGGTCACAGTGGCATCATGGCCCTGATCGGGGGTCGGGGCCAGGCCCGCGGCGCCCTGCCGGTGCACCTCGATGCCCCAGGGCTCGAGCATCTGCACCGCCTCGGCGTGCCCGGCGTCGTCGATCCCCGCGATATAGAGGGTCACGGATACCGGGTCGCGGCTGGTGCGCAGCGCCTCCGGCCGCGTTCCGGGCGCGACGTACTCCTGCTGGAAGAGCTCCTTGATCTGCGCCGGGCCGACCTCGGTCCCGGTCGCCTCGGCCAGGGCCTGCACCGACCGGGCGAACTCGATCTGCAGGCCGCGCGGCAGCTGCATCCCGTGCCGGGTGCTCATCACGTAGGCGACCCCGCTCTTGCCGGACTGGCTGTTGACGCGCACCACGGCGTCGTAGTCACGGCCGAGGTCCCCGGGGTCCAGCGGGAGGTACGGGATCTGCCAGGGCAGGTCGCGAGCGTCCGCACCGGTGCGCTCGACCTCCTGCCGCAGCGCCTCGAAGCCCTTGTTGATGGCGTCCTGGTGGGAGCCGGAGAAGGCGGTGAACACCAGGTCCCCGGCGTAGGGGTGGCGCTCCCCGACCTCGAGCCCGGTGCACGCCTCCACGGTGCGCCGGATGTGGTCCAGGTCGGAGAAGTCGATCCCCGGGTCCACGCCGTGGGTGAGCAGGTTCAGCCCGAGGGTGACCAGGCAGACGTTGCCCGCCCGCTCGCCGCCGCCGAAGAGGCAGCCCTCGATCCGCTGGGCGCCGGCCAGCACGGCCAGCTCCGCGGTCGCCACCGCGGTGCCCCGGTCGTTGTGCGGGTGCACCGAGAGGCACACGTGCTCGCGGCGGGAGAGGCTGCGGTCCAGCAGCTCGATCTGGTCGGCGAACACGTTGGGCAGCGTGCGCTCCACGGTGGTCGGGAAGTTGAGCACGATCTCGCGGCCGGGGCCGGGCTGCCACACGTCCATCACCGCTTCGCAGACCTCGAGCGCGAACTCGGGCTCGGTCTCGTTGAACAGCTCGGGCGAGTACTGGAAGCCCAGGTCGCAGCCGGGAAGGGCCCGCTGCGCGTGCTTGAGCAGCGAGTGGGTGCCGTCGACGGCCAGCGCCTTGATCTCGTCCCGGCTCATCCGGAAGACCAGGTCGCGGAAGAGCGGCGAGGTGGCGTTGTACA
>Ga0070714_100001895_pt1 | contig 15260 bp, 9 predicted proteins | sample LARL83metaG_FD_65450 | JGI IMG/M metagenome (GOLD analysis project Ga0070714, IMG submission 65450) | Corn, switchgrass and miscanthus rhizosphere microbial communities from Kellogg Biological Station, Michigan, USA - LAR L8-3 metaG | ecosystem: Host-associated > Plants > Roots > Rhizosphere ...
GGGCTTCGGCGGCGTGCTGAACGCGTTCGAGCTGATGAAGTCCATGATCGAGGCGGGCGCGGCCGGCGTGCACTTCGAGGACCAGCTGTCGTCGGAGAAGAAGTGCGGCCACCTCGGCGGGAAGGTGCTCATCCCGACCGGCCAGCACGTCAAGACGCTGTCCGCGGCGCGGCTCGCCGCCGACGTGCTCGACGTGCCGTCCCTGGTGATCGCGCGGACCGACGCCCAGGCCGCGACGCTGCTCACCTCGGACGTGGACGAGCGGGACCAGCAGTTCGTCACCGGCGACCGCACCCCCGAGGGCTTCTACCGGGTGCGCAACGGCATCGAGCCGTGCATCGCCCGCGGCCTGGCCTACGCGCCGTACTCCGACCTGCTGTGGATGGAGACGTCCCGGCCCGACCTTGAGGTCGCCCGGACGTTCGCCGAGGCGATCAAGGCGCAGTACCCGGACCAGATGCTCGCCTACAACTGCTCGCCGTCGTTCAACTGGAAGGCGCACCTGGACGACGTCACCATCGCCAAGTTCCAGAAGGAGCTCGCCGCGATGGGGTACCGGTTCCAGTTCATCACCCTCGCGGGCTTCCACGCGCTGAACGAGTCGATGTTCGAGCTCGCCTACGGGTACGCGCGCGACGACATGTCCGCGTACGTGAGGCTGCAGGAGGCCGAGTTCGGGCTCGAGCCACTGGGCTACACCGCCACCAGGCACCAGCGCGAGGCCGGGACCGGGTACTTCGACCTGGTCACCCAGGCGATCTCGCCGAACGCCGAGACGGTGGCGCTCGCCGGGTCGACCGAGAAGGAGCAGTTCGCGGCGTAACCGTCGCTTGCTGCCAACGGGTCGGCCCACGCTTGCGGCGCGCGGGCCGGCCCGTTTGGCTGGGCCGGCGACGACGGCTCAGGTAAACGGGTTCTCTGGCGTGCCGTACGGCTGCTCATAGGTCGGGTAGGGCGTGGTGTTGTGCCAGTCGGTGAGCAGTGAGATCGTCTCCGTCTGCTGCTGGTCCGCGCCCTGGCCCGGGTACCCGGCCCAGTACGACGGGCGCGGCCTGGCCCGCCACCGCGACGGGATGAACAGCGGCACGACGAGCGCCAGGCCGGCCGCGGCGAGCAGCCCGGTCTCGAGCATCGCCGTGAAGCCCGCGCCGGAGGAGTCGGCCCGCAGCGGTATGTGCTGTACCGCCGTGCGCATGCTGAGCGCGTACCAGGCGGACCAGCCGACGAGGGCGAGCCCGGGCAGCCCGGCGGCCAGCGGTGAGATCCGGGGCGCGGCGGCGAAGAGGCCGGCCAGCAGCGCGGTGCCCGCGAGGGCGGCGACCCCGGAAAGCACGGCCGTGTCGTGCAGCAGGTTCGCTCCGGGAGCGGGCAGCGAGGAGGTGCCCGCGGTGGACACGGCGACCCGCAGCATCCGGGTGTAACCCCAGCCGGCGGCGAAGAACACCGCGCCCGCCAAGCCGATGGCCAGTACCAAACCCGTCACATGCCGCATGCGGCTCGCCTCCTATCCGACATTTTGCGCCACTTCCCGCGCCGTTACCCTCCAGTCGCAAGGAAACTCCGCAGGACGTAACTGAGAATGGCTGAGACCGCCGACGGGCCATCGCGGTGGGCCCGCTATTGTGGTGCGAGTGCACGCCGATGACATTTTCCGGGCGATTGGTAAGTTCGCCGTCAAGTTCCGCTGGATAGTGTTGATCGTTTGGATCGCGGCCGCGGCGGTGATCCCGAAGGCGCTGCCTTCTCTGGCCAGCGTGACGCAGGGTAACAACAGCGCGTTCCTGCCGGCGAACGCGCCGAGCAACCAGGCGGCGGACCTGGCCGCGCCGCTCGGGTTCTCCACGTCGACCGTGCCGGTCCCGGTCGTCGCCGCGGTGAGCACCGGGTCGTTCAGCGCCGCTGACCAGGCCTACCTCGGCACCCTGGCGGCCGACCTGGCCAAGGTGCCCACCGTGGTGAAGGTGCGTGAGATCGGCCAGTCCCAGGTCCCCGGGCCACACGGGGTCAACGGGCAGGCGGCTCAGATCCAGGTGCAGTCGGACGTGTCGACGGGCAACGAGACCGCGATAACCGACTTCATCGACAACCTGCGCTCGGCGATCGCTTCCTCGTCACCCCCCGCCGGGATGCAGGTGCACCTAGCCGGCCAGTTCGCCATCAACATCGACCAGCAGAAGCAGTCGGGCAAGACCGGCAACCAGGTGCAGGACGTCGCCTTCGTGTTCATCCTGGTGCTGCTGCTGCTCATCTTCAGGGCGCTGCTCGCGCCGCTGATCACGGTGCTGCCCGCGCTGCTGTCGGTGGCGATCGCCGGGCCGGTCATCGCCGAGCTCGCCAACCACGGGCTCAAGGTGTCGCAGCTGTCCCAGCTGCTGCTCATCGTGCTGGTGCTTGGCGCGGGCACCGACTACGGCCTGTTCCTCGTGTTCCGGGTGCGGGAACGGCTGCGTCAGGGTGACAACTCCAAGGACGCCGTGGTCAACGCGCTGACCAAGGTCGGCGAGTCCATTACCTTCTCCGCCTTCACCGTCATCGCGGCGCTGCTCTCGCTGCTGTTCGCCACCTTCCAGATCTACTCCAACCTGGGGATACCGCTCGCCATCGGCATCGGCGTGATGCTGCTGGCCGGCCTGACCCTGCTGCCCGCGCTGCTCGCCATCTTCGGCAAGGCGGCGTTCTGGCCGTCGAAGAACCGGGCGGGCGCGGAGACCAGCGGCGTGTGGGGCCGGATCGCCGTGCGGGTGCTCAAGCGGCCGGCGGTCGCGCTCACCATCGGCGTCGTCGTGTTCGGCGCGCTGTCGGCGGCGGTCGTCAGCTTCGCACCCGCCGGGTTCGGCGGCACCATCACGGCGCCGGCCGGCACCGACTCGGCGGCGGGCACCGACCTGCTGAACAAGTACTTCCCGTCCACCGCCGCCAACCCGACCAACCTCGTCTACAAGCTGTCCGTCCCGGCCTGGCAGGACGCCACGGCGATCCAGGCGGCGACCACTCAGCTGACCGGGGCCAAGGACCTGTTCACCGGGGTGACCGGACCGCTCAACCCGGTCGGCGGCACCGGCTTCACGCCGGCCCAGTACACCCAGCTGCACGCGCTGCTCGGCTCCGGGCCGCTGCCGGCCACGGCGCCGGCCGAGCCGGCCGCGGTCGCGGCGGGCGGGATCACGGCCGCGCAGTGGAGCGAGGCGTACCAGCTGTACCGGGCGACCGCGCAGTACGTGTCCGCCGACGGGAAGACGATCCAGTTCGCGGCGTCGCTCACCGCCGGCGACCCGTCCACCACCGCGGCGCTTAACGCGGTGCCCGCCGTCCGTACCGAGGCGGCGACGGTGGTGCCCGTGCTGCACGCCACCGACTACGGCGTGGCGGGCGAGGCGCCGGCGATCTACGACATCAACGCGATCTCCAACAGCGACCTGGCCCACGTGATCCCGATCGCGATCATCGTCATCGGGGTGCTGCTCGCCCTGGTGATGCGGTCGCTGGTCGCGCCGCTCTACCTGATCGCGTCGGTGGCGCTGTCCTACTTCGCGGCGCTCGGCCTCGCGGTGCTCATCTTCATCGAGCTCGGCAACTCCGGCGGCATCACCTTCATCCTGCCGTTCCTGTTGTTCATCTTCCTGCTGGCCCTGGGCGAGGACTACAACATCCTGGTCATGACCAGGATCAGGGAAGAGGCGCACCACCTGCCCCTGCGCGAGGCCGTCGCGAAGGCCATCAGCGTCACCGGCACCACGGTCACGTCGGCCGGCCTGGTGCTGGCCGGGACGTTCGCGGTGTTCGCGATCGTCGGCGGCGGCGGGTCGGGCGGCTCGCAGATCCAGGAGGTCGGATACGGGCTCGCGTTCGGCGTCATCATGGACACGTTCGTGGTCCGCACCGTGCTCGTGCCGTGCACGGCGGTGCTGCTCGGCCGGTGGAACTGGTGGCCGTCCAAGCTGCACATGGACGCGCCGGCCACCGGGACGGACGCGGTGGGCGCGAGTGCGGACGCGCTCGGGCTGTCCGGCCCGCAGGGCGGGCACGGCGAGTCCGGCGCGAGCACCGACAGCGAGTCACGCAGGAAGTCCTAAAAGTCACTCATCGTTACTCGCGTGTACCCGCCAGCACCCCGTCCGTAGGTCCTGACATGGTAAATGCCACCATGTTCTCCGGACATGCCGGGCGGGGTGCTTTCCTTCTGGCACTCTGACAGGAAGACTGCGACCTAAGTATTTACCCGAGGGCAGGCAAGACTCTTGGACGGCGTGCGGCCTCGGGGCAAGGGAAGGGACCCCGGTGCAGGAACTCCGCTTCGTCGCGGTCAGCGAGGACGGCAGTTACGCTGTCCTCGCGGTCCCCGGACGAAGCGGGCGGTACGTTCTGCCGATCGACGAGCGGCTGCGGGCGGTCGCCCAAGGCCAGACCTCCCGGCTCGCCCAGTACGAGATCGAAGTGGAGAGTCCGTTGCGACCTAAGGAGATCCAGGCTCGGATCCGCGCCGGCGAGACGGCAGAGGAGATCGCCGACGCCGCCGGCATCCCGGTCGAGCGCGTGCGCTGGTTCGAAGGCCCGGTACTCGCGGAGCGCGCCTACATCGCCCAGCAGGCCCAGGCCGGCTCGGTGCGGCGCGCGGGCGACTCCTCGGGCCCAGGTCCCCGCCTCGGCGAGATCGTCACGGCCCGGCTGAACGCCGCCGGCACCGACCCGGCGGACGGGGAGTGGGACGCACGCAAGCGCGGCGACGGAAGCTGGCAGGTCTCGCTGACATTCCCGTCCGGTGGGCGGCTGCACGTCGCCGAATGGGTCTTCGATCCCCGGCGCCGGCACGTGATGCCCGATGACGACAACGCCGCCCGCTTGTCGCTGCCCGAGTCCGAGTTGCCGCCCGAGCCGCTGCCGGTGCCCGGTGAGGCGACCGTCACCCCGATCGCGTCACGGCTTGGCGCCGCGGCTGGTATGGGCGGAGGCGGGATGGGCGGCGGCGCGTACGCGGCGGGCCCCGCCGTGTCCCGCTTCCGGCCGGACCGTTCCGTCCTGCCGGACCGGTCTCTCGGCGCGGACCGCTCGCTGGCCGACCGGCCCGCCGCGCCCGCCGCCGCTTCCGCTCCGGCTGGACCGGCGACGCCGGACGCCTCGGGCCAGGAGCGCCAAGCGGCGGCTGAGCGGCCGCCCGCGCCGTCGCGCCACGCTCAGGACCGGCCGGGCTACCAGGACCACCGCGCCGGGGTCGGTTACGCTGAATTCCCCGAGTCGGCGCCGTACCGCTCCCCTGCGCCCGCGCCCGAGCCGCCGGCCTACCGTCCTCCCGCCGAGTCTCACGGGCAGCACGTCGCGGGAGCCGGCCGCGGCTACGACGACCCGGCTCCGGCGGCCTACCGCGCGCAGGCCGCCGAGCCCGGCTACCGCGAGGCCCCCGCCGAGCCGGACGCCTACCCGGAGCCCGCCGCCGACGACGACCCGGTCCCGCGGCAGCCCGCCTTCCGCGACGAGGAACCCGGGCCGGCCGCGCGCCACGCGCCGGCGCCTGCCGCTCAGGTGCCTGCCGCACCTGCGGCGACCACGCCGTCTTCCGCTGCGCCGGGCTCGGCGGCTCCCGCGGCCGGCGCTCCCGTCTCCGAGGATCCAGAACGGGGGCGGGCGACTCCCTCACGCCCCGTCGTCTTCGAGGACCCTGAGCCGGCCTTCCTCGGCGAGCAACTTGAGCCTGGTCCCGCCGCCGGTCCCGTGCCGACGCCGGAGCAGGTTCCCACGGTCACCGCGCCCGGCCCGTCGGCCGAGCCCGCCGCGGCCGCGACACCGGAACCCGAGCCGGCCCGAGTTCAGGTCCCGGCGCCCGGGCCGGCGGCCGTGCGAGCCGAGGCTCCTGTGGCGGTTTCCGTTGCCGCGCCCGAGCCGTCAGCGCCCGAGCCGTCAGCGCCCGCGGCCGCGGTGGCAGCAGCCGGGCCCGCCGGCGAGCCTGCCGCCGACGACGCGTCGAACCGCCCGCGCCCCGGCGCCAAGAAGACCGCGAAGGGGCGCCGCTCCTCCGTGCCGTCCTGGGATGAGATCATGCTGGGCAGTTCCCGCCAGCGCGATTAGTCCACGCCAGAGTCTTTCTCCCCGCGTTAGCAGCTGCGTCAGCACGCCCGCCCGCTGCCGCGTCAGCATATGTTGACGCGGGACGGATCGTCAGCATATGCTGACGATTATGCAGAGCACACTTGAAATCGCCGAGGGCGCGGCCGACAACGACCCGGACATCGGGTTGCGGGCAGTAGCCGCCCTGCGGGCGCTCACGGAACGGCTGGAGATCCTCCAGGTCGACAACGCGCGGAAACTGGGCTGGTCGTGGCAGGACATCGCCACCCGGCTGGGCGTCACTAAGCAGACGGTGCACCGCAAGCACGGCCACCGGACAGGGAGGCGGTTATGCCCGAGCAGTTCACCGGCGACGCCCGGCAGGTCGTCTCGCGCGCGTCCGAGCAGGCGCGCCGCCTCGGTCACCGCTTCATCGGCGGCGAGCACCTGCTGTACGGCCTCGCCTCCGACGATGGCGAGGTCGGGGCGGTGCTGCGCGAACGGGGCGTCACGCCCGAGCGCGTGGAGGAGGAGTTCGTCCGCCTGATCGGCCCGCAGAACGCAGCCAGGGGCAGCCTGTTCGACACCCTCGACCGCGACGCGCTGACCACGATCGGCATTGACCTCGACGCGGTGCGGGAGCGGATCGAGGCGGCATTCGGGCCGGCCGCCCTCGCCCCGGACGCTCCGGCCCCACGCCGGTGGCTACGGTCGCGCCCAGGCTGGGACCCCGGTGAGGTCACCGGGCACATCCCGCTCACCCGCCGGGCGAAGAAATGCCTGGACAGCTCGTTCCGCGAGGCACGAGCGCACCCCGGCGGCCATCTCGGCGCCGAGCACATCGCCCTCGCGCTCCTGGAAATGGATGACGGCGTGCCGCACCGCATCTTGTCGGCCATCGGCGCCTCGGCACCGCGTCTGGGTGCCGAGATCCGCGACCGCTACCGGCAGGCCAGCTGAGCCTGGCCAGGCCACCCGGCCTGCGCGCTGGGCGCCGGGGACTCGGGGCGAATGGGCCCGCGCCGGGCGCCGGAGCGCGGGTCCGGCGGGCGCGGGCCGGACGGGGGCGCGGGACCGGCGCGCGGCTCGTTAGGAGTCTTGCTTGAGGGCGAAGGCCCAGTTGAGGATCTTGGCGGCGTCCTGGGCGGCGGCGGCGAAGCCGGTGAGCGGCGAGCCGAGGACGTCGCCAATGAGGACGCGGTTGTTGCGGACCGCCTCGAAGAGCAAGGTGTGGCCGGCCGCGTTGGTGAAGCCGGTCTTGATGCCGACGGCGCCCGGGTACGTGAACAGGAACGCGTTGTCCGAGCTGACGGAGACGGCGCTGTGGCTGCCGCTCTTCGGCAGGTTGTAGACGCGGAGCCCGACGATGGCGCGGAACTCCGGATAGTTCATCGCCACCTCGCCGAGCCGCACCATTTCCGCCGCGGTTGAGTAGGTGGCGGTCTCCGTGGGGTACGGCAGGCCGTCGGGCGTGGTGAAGTGCGTGTGGGTAAGCCCCAGCCGCGCCGCCTCCGCGTTCATCTTGGCGACGAACGCGGGCAGGCCAGGACCGTAGGCACTGGCGAGGGCGTAGGCCGCGTCCGCCGCCGACAGCACCAGCATGATGTGCAGCAGCTCGTCGACGCTGAACTTCTGGCCGGGTATCAGGCCGGCCGCGTTCCCGGCGTACTTGGCGACGTAGCCGGTCACCGCCTTGGGCACGGCGACCTGCTGGTTGAGGCCGCCCGCCTGGATGATGACAAGCGCGGTCATCACCTTGGTGATCGAGGCGATCGGCAGCACCCCGTTCTCGTTCTGCGCCCAGAGCACCTGGCCGGTGGTGGCGTCCACCAGGATTCCCGCCTTCGCCTTGACTCCCCGTGGGGCGCCGACAACGTCGATCATGGGGCCGGTCGCCGTCTTGCCGCGCGCGGACGCCGGCACCATCGCCGTGGACGACCCCGGTGCCGTACCGGTCGAGCGGGCACTGCCCTGGGCCTGGGCCTGGGCGTAGGCGAGGCCGGGGGCGGCGGAGCACGCCGCCGTGCTCCCGCCCACGGCCAGGGCGACCCCAGCGATCAGCAACCGTGCGGCCAGGCGACGCATAGAACTCCATCGAGGTAGGGACCGGGAAACAGACCCGATCGTACGGCCTCATATAGCAAGAATCTGGTTAAGTGTCGACAATCTGGTTAATAAGCCAGACCGACCATTCGGGCGCGAGGTTGGCAATAACCCGCCGCCTATTCACTACCCTGCGTGTTCATTCACTGCTCAGACCGCTATACCCGACCGCGAGGCACGCCACGCCAAAAAGCGCTGGGGATGAGCGTGTCCGTGGCGGCGAGGGTGGTGGAGGACCTGGAGGCGCGGGCTGGAGGCGGAAAGAGGGGGCCGTGGGGCTGGCCTGGCCCGTTTAGGCGGCGGCGCGGGCCAGCACACCCGACAGGGCCGCGCGGGCCGCGCGGGTCACCTCCGGGACGTCAACGGCGGTCAGCGCGCCGTCACGCTTGAGCACCCGGCCGTCGGCGACCACGAGCTCCACGTCGCGGGGGGTCGCGGCGGTGACGAGCAGGCGGGCCGGGTCGGTGAAGACGCCCAGGCTCGGCGAGTCGAGACAGACCACGATGACGTCGGCTCGCTTGCCCGCGGTGAGGGAGCCCGTGACCGCGCCAAGGCCCATGCTGCGCGCGCCGTCGGTGGTGGCCAGCCGCAGCACGTCCCTGGCGGTCAGCGCGAACTCGTGCCGCGCCTGCCCGTTGGCGCAGGCCTGGGTCACCTTCATGACGGCGAACAGGTCGGCGTTGCCACTGAGCATCGTGGTATCCACCGACAAGCCGACCGGGAGCCCGGCGGCGAGCAGTTCCCCGGTGACCGGCTGGCCGTAGCCGATCTGCAGCTCGGTCCACGGCGACACGGAGACCGGGGCGCCGGCCTGCGCCGCCAGGGCGATCTCCGCCGCCGACGCGTTGTTGAGGTGCACCAGCTGCAGGTCGGGGCCGAGCAGGCCCTCGTCGGCGTAGGTCGCCACCTGGCCCGCGGCGGCCGCGGGGCCGCACGCGTGCACGCTGACCGGGAGGCCGAGCTCGCGCGCCGCCGCGATTTCCTCCCGGTACAGGGCGGGCGCGACCCGCATCGCCGGGTTGGAGCCGCCGGTGCCCCGCCAGGCCATGCCCAGCTGGATGCGGCCGCCCGCGCCGTAGGCTGGCCATCCCGCGGCCAGCCGGGCCAGGTCGTCGAGCGCCATCAGCCGGTCGTTGGGGTGGCCCGTCTGGTAGCCGAAGGAAAAACGGGCCCGCAGCCCGGACTCCCCCAGCGCCCGCAGGCTGGCCTCGGCCCAGTCCAGGCCCCTGATGTTGTGCGACCAGTCATGCACCGTGGTGATGCCCGCGTCGATCGCCTCGGCGGCGGCCAGGCGCGTGCCCGCGTAGGTATCACCAGGCAGGAAGTTCCGGCCCAGCGCGACACAAGTCGCGAAGTAGCCCGATTCGTCCGTCCGATATTCTGGCTTGTCCATCGGACGGGCCTCGGGGGGTACGGGGGGTCGTCCCCCCGGGGGATGACCGTCGGGACCGCCGAGGGCGGGCTTCCCGTCCGACATGCCGCGCAGCAGCGTGTTCCACAGGTGCCAGTGCGTGTCCACCAGGCCGGGCGCCACGATCTTGCCCGCGGCATCGACCACCTGCGCCCGCGGCACATCGAGGTTCCTGCCCACCGCCTGGATCACGCCGTCGCGCACGTGGACGTCACCGCCGGGGATGTCGCCCGCCGGGTCCATGGTCAGGACGTAACCACCGCGAATCAGCAGGTTTGCGTGCGACACGGGCGCGCTCGCTGTCATGGTCGGACAGCTTAGCCGCCTGATCTGATTCGCTGAGCTTGACTTACCGCACTGTGCCTACCGCACAGTGTTGCTGAACGGGACTGGCACCCTCCCGAGGGGCGCCTGGGCCCGCCGACGTGGCGGGCGGACAGGAGCGTCCGGCGTGCGCGATCCGCAGGCCGGCCTTGGGGGGGCGGATGCACATGCGGGCTGTCGTGGCCAGCCTGGCCGCGCTTGCGGCGCTCACGGCGGGGATCGCGGTGCCCAGGACGGGCCCGGCGGCGGCCGCCGCCAAGGCACCCGCCGTGCGGGGCGGGGTCGCGCGCAGGACTGACGCGGCCGGGGCCGTCCTCGCGTCATCGCCGGGCACCCGGGGCGCGCGGGTGACCTGTACCGCGCCTGCCGCGTACCGGGCCTTCGCGGCACGGTTGTCCGCCGGCTTGGACGGGGCGCTGCGCGGCCGGGCGGGGCATCAGGCGGTGACCGTGCACGACCAGGTGACCGGGGTCTCCTGCCAGGCTGACGCCGGGCGGCGGTTCGACTCGGCGAGCATCGTGAAGGCGGTCATCCTGGCCGCCCTGCTGCGCTGGCACCAGGAGACGCGCACGCCGTTGTCCCCCGGGGAGAAGGGCGAGGCGACCCTGATGATCACCAGGTCCGACAACGATGCCGCGAGCGACCTGTGGAACTGGGTCGGCTTGCGCCGGCTGCAGCGCTTCCTCGCCCTTGCCGCGATGAAGGAGACCGGGCTCGGCCCCGGCCCCTACTGGGGGCTTACCCAGGCCACCGCGCACGACGAGATGCTGCTGCTCGGCCTGCTGGCGCGGCCGAACGCCGTGCTGTCGGGCGGGTCACGCGCCTACAGTCTCGGCCTGATGGCCCGGGTGATCCCGGGGCAGCGCTGGGGTACCCCGGCAGGCGCGCCCGCCGGGGTGACCGTGCACGTGAAGAACGGCTGGCTGCCCGACGGCACCGGCTGGCACGTCAACAGCATCGGCGTGTTCACCGGAAGGGGCGTGAACTACGCGATCGCGGTGCTGACCGATGACAACCCGTCGGAACGGTACGGCATCGACACCATCCAGGACGTCGCGCGGGTGGTGCACCGGGAGCTGCGCGCGGCCCGGGGCGCCGCCGGGGCGCGGCTGACGGCTAACCTAGCCCCGTCGGTCGCGGCGACGGCGGCACCGTCACCGGGTCCGGCGGCGCCTGCGCGGCCGGGCCCGCCGTCGCCGTGGGCGGTGGTGGCTGCGCTGCCGTCGCCCTGGGCGGTGGTGCCTGCGCTGCCTGCCCGGCCGGCACCCTAGCGGCCCCGGCCTTAGCGTTACCGGCCGCGGCGGCACCGGCGTCGCGGAACACCACCCAGCGCATCATGCAGTACAGGTAGACGGCCTCGCAGCACGCCGCGATGACCCGGGAGAGCACGTAGTACACCCCGATGACGGACAGCAGGTCGGTCAGCCCGAGCACGAAGATCAGGTAGTTGCTCGCGCTCACCGCGGCGAACACCGGGAACTGCCTGCCGACGTTCGCGCGGCTGCGGAAGTTCAGCACCCGGTTGAGCACGTAGCTGGCCGCCGACGCGGTTCCGTAGGAGAGGGTCACCGCGACCGGGATCGGCCACCGGAAGGTGCCGTGGAACAGGCTGAGCAGTCCCAGGTCGATGAAAAACGTGCAGAGGTTGATCAGCAGGTAGCCGACCAGGCTGGGCGCGACCACCCTGGACAGCCCGAACGGCAGCCGCCTGGTGATCGCCGTCATCGCTGCGGCGAATCGCGCTCTGTATGCCATGTCTTTATTGTGCCTGCTTGCCGTGACTGGCCGATCACGGGCATGGCGTGATTTGGGCCTCTCAGAGGCTTTTCTCAGGATTTCCTCACCGGGCATGTAGCACTATCCGGTGTATCGTGCAATTGCTTGTGAAGCTGGTCACATATCGGTGACGACATGATCGAGCGCGCCGCCCGCGGGCAAGGGGCTGTGGTTGGCTGCTTGCTGGACACGCGGATTACCCGGGTGCCCACGGGGAAGGTTCCGCAAGATCACGAAGTATGATTCGCTGTGATCAGCGGTGTTTAGCGCGTACGGGGCAGGAGGTCCGCTTACGCCCGCTTAGCGAGCGTCCGTCTCTGCCGGGAGGAAGTTGATGGCCCTGTTGGTGGACCCGCCGCCGCGTGACAACGCTGCCGGCCGGCCTGCCGATGAGCCGCCCGCCGCCAGGGACGCGACCACCGCCACGCTTCCGCTGCCGGTGCTCGCCGAGCCGGAGCCGGAGCCGCCGGACACTGGCGTCGGCGCCGCTGCTGACGTCACCGCCGGCACCACCGAGCCCCGGCTCGCCGAGCCGCCGATCACCGGGGGCAAGGTCGAGGCCCTCATGGGCCGGCTGATCCACGTCCTGTCGCACAGCCGCCTCGCCCGTCCGTTCCCCGCCGTGATGCTGAGCGCCGTCGGTCTTGTCGGCGTCGCCTTCAACGGCCTGTGCGCCACCACTGACCCCAAGGCGAGTTCCTCCTCGCCGCCGGTGATCCTGCCGCTGACCTCGGTCGCGCGAAGCCTCGGGGCGCCGACGCTGCCCATAGTCCTCGCCAACGTGACCATGTACATCTCGATCGTGCTGTGCGCCCTTGGCCTCGCCATGATGCTGTGGGCCAACAGCCACGGCTGGTCCCCCAGCCCGCGGAAGGTGTTCTGGACGGCGGCGGGCGCGGTCGCCGTGCTGGTCAACATCACGCCGGTCGGATCGGGAGACGTCGCGTCCTACGCCGCCTACGGCCGGATCGCGGCGCTCGGGTATAACCCGTACACGTACGTTCCGTCGCAGCTGCCCGGGCCGCACAACCCGTACACGATGCTGGTCAGCCCCATGTGGCGGAGTACCCCGTCGGTCTACGGCCCGCTGGCGACGTGGGAGCACCTGCTCGCCGCCAGCGTCGGCGGCGCGCGGCCCTGGCTGACGATCTGGATGCTGATGATCATGGCCGGCGCCGCGTTCCTGGCCACCGGGTACGTGCTGCTGCGGACCGCCGAGAACCCGGTGCGCGCCGTCCTGCTGTGGACCGCCAACCCGCTCCTGATCCTGGAACTGGTCATGGGCGGCCACCTGGACGCGCTGCTCGCGCTGGCCGCGATCGCGGCGATCGTGGTCTCCCGGCGGTGCGCCCGGCCGCGGGACGACCTGTTCGTCGGGCTGCTCGTCGGCATCGCCGGCGGCATCAAGCTCAACGCGATCTTCGTCGCGTTCGCCATCGCCATGCCCCTCGTCCACGACCGGGCGTGGGGACGGCTGGCCCGCACCGGCGTGGTCGCCACGGCGACCACCTTCTGCCTCTATTCCTTCAGTTACGGCCTGTCCGCGATCAAGCCGCTCGGCCAGGCGGGAAAGCAAGTCATCTCGCCGACCATCTGGCGGCTGATCCAGGTGACCGTGCAGCACTACTACGGCAACCACGCGGAGGCGACGGTAACCAGCGCGTTCATCGTCTGGTACCTGCTCGTGCTGCTGCTCGCCTGGTACCTCTACCTCCGGCTGTCGCCCGATGTGCCGACCGTGCTGGCCGCCACGTGCGCGCTCACGTTCGCCTGGATGGTCGTGGCACCCTGGCAACTGCCCTGGTACTCCTCGATCGCCTGGGTCACCCTCGCGCTGCTGCCGCGCAACTCGCTGACCCGCTGGCTGACGCTGGCGACGGGGGCGATAGCGCTCGCGCACTTCAACGGGTGGTCGTCCATTACCTCCACCCCTGGCCCGACGCCGTAGGTTCTCCCGCGGTCCGCCGCGGCCAGGAGATCGTGGCAGGCGGGCCGCCGGCGCCGCCGGTGCCCTTCGCGTGACGGGTTTACCCGCTCGCGTTCTGGATGCTGATTTTGTCGTCGGATTTCGACGTCGGGCCGACGGTCTAGACTTTGCGGTCATGAGCACCGTGCCGCAGTCCGCGCCCTCGTCCGTGCCGAACCCCCCGATCGCGAAGCAGGTGCCAGCCGAGCGCACCCATCACGGCGACACGGTCACGGACCCGTACGCCTGGCTCGCCAATCCCAAGGACCCCGAGGTCATCGCGTACCTGGAGGCCGAGAACAGGTACACGGAGGCGCTGACCGGGGGGCTCGGCGAGCTGCGTTCCGCGGTGTTCGACGAGATCAAGGCGCGCACCCAGGAGACCGACCTGTCGGTGCCGGTGCGCAAGGGAAACTGGTGGCGGTACGCGCGCACCGTGGAGGGGCAGCAGTACGCGATTCACTGCCGCCGCCTGGTGCGCGACGGCGAGGTCACCCCGCCGGTGCCGGAGGACGGCAAGCCGCTTGACGGCGAGGAGGTGCTGCTCGACGGGAACCAGCTCGCCGAGGGCAAGGCGTTCTTCTCGCTCGGCGCGCTGTCGGTGTCCCCCGATGAGAAGCGGCTCGCCTACTCCACCGACTTCGCCGGCGACGAGCGGTACACGCTGCGGATCAAGGACCTGGTCAGCGGCGAGGTGCTGCCCGACGAGGTGCCCGACACGCACTACGGCTGCGCCTGGTCGCTTGACGGGTCGGCGCTGTTCTACACCACGGTCGACGAGGCGTGGCGGCCGTACCGGGTCTGGCGGCACATCGTCGGCACGCCGACGTCGGACGACGTGGTGGTGTTCGAGGAGAGCGACGAGAAGTTCTGGCTCGGCGTCGGCACGTCACGCGACGATAAGTGGCTGGTGATCGGCACCTCCTCGAAGCTGACGAGCGAGGTGCACCTGCTCGACGCGGCCACGCCGACCGGAGAGTTCTCCGTCGTCGCGCCGCGCCGGTTCGGCGTGGAGTACAACGTCGAGATCGCCAGCGACCGGCTGCTCATCCTGCACAACGACGGGGCGGAGAACTTCGAGCTCGCCTCGGCGCCGCTGCCGGGTTCCGGTGACCCGTCCGTGTGGACGCCGGTCATCGCGCACCGCGCCGACACCCGGCTGCTTTCCGTGGACGCGTTCGAGTCCTGCCTGATGCTGCACTACCGGCGGGACGGGATGACCGGGCTTTCCGTGCTGCCGCCGTCCGGGGTCGGCGAGGAGCGGCCGATCACGTTCCCCGAGCCGCTGTACACGGTCGGCCTCGGCTCGAACCCCGAGTACACGCAGACCCGGTTCCGCATCGGCTACAACTCGATGGTCACCCCGTCCACGGTGTACGACTACGAGCTGGCATCCGGGACGCTGACCGTGCTCAAGCAGCAGCCGGTGCTGCCGTCTCCGGCCGGCGTGACGTTCTCATCCGCTGATTACGAGCAGCACCGCGAGTGGGCGGTGGCGCCGGACGGCACGCAGGTCCCGGTGTCGATCGTGTGCCGGGCCGGGACGCCGCGTGACGGGTCGGCGCCGTGCCTGATCTACGGGTACGGCAGCTACGAGCACTCGATCGACCCCGGCTTCTCGATCACCCGGCTGTCGCTGCT
>Ga0070714_100001897_pt1 | contig 15258 bp, 11 predicted proteins | sample LARL83metaG_FD_65450 | JGI IMG/M metagenome (GOLD analysis project Ga0070714, IMG submission 65450) | Corn, switchgrass and miscanthus rhizosphere microbial communities from Kellogg Biological Station, Michigan, USA - LAR L8-3 metaG | ecosystem: Host-associated > Plants > Roots > Rhizosphere ...
CCGTGCGCGACCAGGAAGTCCGCGGCCGGCTTGACGTGGCCGGTCCACAGCGCGTTGTCGCCGCCGAGCCCGCTCAGGTACGCCATCAGGATCGGGTAGGCGGTCTCGTCCAGCTGGTCGCCGCCGGTATCCGGCGCCGCCTTGCCGTTCAGCAGCGAGTTGCGCGGTATCTCGCCGGTCGGCAGCTGCTGGTCAGCGAGCAGGAACCGGGCCTGGGCGCGGGCGGTGGCCAGGTCGCCGTCGGCCAGGAAGCCGGTGAAGGCCTCGTAGGCGTCGCGGGAGAAGACCTCACGGTAGGAGCCGTAGTAGACCGGCTTGCCGTTGACGTCGACGCCCGCGTTGACCGCCTGGCCCCAGGGCGAGGCGAGCGAGGCGACCACGGCGCCGGGGAAGGTCTTGTCCTCGCTGGCCTTCAGCACGTTGGCGTCGCGGTAATAAGTCTGGCGGATCGTCTGGGCGGACTGCCCCGGCACCGACCGGGGCGGCTGGCGGAGTGTCAGGTCGTAGCCGCCCCAGGTGGCTGCGTAGACCGCCGCGACGACGGGGAAGGGCAAGCGCAGCGAGGCGGTGGCGGTGCTGACTGCCTGCTGCTGCGAGCGCCCGAACCCGAGCGCGAGCGTGAACGCGCCTGATCCCCGCTTCGGGGTGACGTTCTCGGTCGCCACGATGTGCCCGTCGGCGGCCGAGGTAGTCGGCGTCAGCGCGTGCGCGCCGTCGAGCTGGGTCAGCCCGTCGCTGGCGGTGCCCGCGTAGCCGACCGAGGCCTGGCCCGCGGAGGTGGCGGTCATCGCCATGTAGGTCGGCACCGCGTAGCTACGGTTGGCCGCTTGCGTGACGGTGTTGGTGCTGTAGACGACCGGGATGCCGGTGGGCGCGTCGATGACGCCGGTGTTGCCGCCGGCGTTCTGCGTCCCGCCGCCGCCGTCGCCGTTCGCGTGCGCGTCGAGCCGTGCGTAAACCTGCAGCTTGCCGGTGTCCGTGCCGCTGCCCTTGACCGGCTGGAGCCGGGTGCTCATCAGCACGGTGTCCCGTAGCGGGTCGGTGATGTAGCTGGTGACCAGCTGGAAGCCGTGCTTGGCGTCGGTCGAGGTGATCGTGCACTGCATGCCGGTCGGGTCGGCCGCCACGGTGTAGGTCATGTCGCGGGCCTGCAGGTCGGCGAAGGTGGCGCCGTCGGTGACGACGTACTGCAGCGTCTCGACGTTGGTGTTGTCGACGGTGGGCTCGTAGACGTCGGAGAGCACGCCGTCCGCGACCGTGTACCAGACCTTGGAGCTGGTGTTCGCGGCGGTGCCGAGGCAGTCCTTGCGCGCGAGGTCGAAGTGGGAGGCGGCGCCCGGTCCGCCGGTGGCGGCGGTGCCCGGAGCGGACGGCGCGGCCGAAGCCGGCTGCGCCAGCTGGAGCGCGCCAGCCGCCAGGATGAATGCGGCGGTCGCGGTCAACGTGGCCGGGCGGGCCAAGGATCGCTTCATTGTGAACCTCACCGTCCATCCGGGCGCGAGCGCGCCGCCATGTCTGTTGCTGTTCGGAGCGGTCCAGTTACCGGGCCAAGGTGGACGATCCATGAGAAAGTCGGCGCCGTCAATACCTGCTCGAACCCAGCCGGGCGTAGCGCGCACCGGGACATTCAAACCGCTGCGGACCTCAGCTTGCCTCGGTGCCCCGCGGGCGCAGGCGCCTCGTCAGCTGGGCCGGGGTAATAGTGACCGGGAACGGGCGCTCAACGGTCAGCGAAGCCGTTGTGACGGCCACGGTGCCGTAACGGCCGTCACGCAGCTCAAAGATGCTGAGCTCAGGCTGTGCGCCTCTCCGAATGTCACAGCACTCATGGTGCCCCCCTTCTGCTGATGGCCTCCACTCTGCCAGCGCTTTCTGACATTCAGTGACCTGGTTCGGCCTCGATCTGGCTGGCGCCCTCCTCGCCGCCACCCGGCCCAGGGTGCTGGTAGAGGCCAGCCCGCAGGACCGGATCTGGGGCATCGGGATGAGCGCCGGGCACCAGGACGCGTGCGTGCGTGAATGCCTCGTCCGGGAAATTCGCGGCCCTGGGCGCCGTGGCGGTCTCCGCATAACCGGTTAAGCTGACCACGGGGGCGAAATCTGGGAGGAGATCTTGGATACCGCCGAAGTGGAGGTCTTCCTAGTCCTGGCCGAGGAACTGCACTTCGGCCACACCGCGGAACGGCTGCGCCTCCCGCAGCCGCGGGTGAGCAGGCTGATCGCCCGGCTGGAGCGGCGAGCAGGCGGGATGCTGTTCGACCGGACCAACCGCCGGGTCCGCCTCACCCCGCTCGGTGAGCAGCTCCGCGGTCAGCTTGAGCCGGCCTACGCCCAGCTCACCGCGGCTCTTGACCGTACCAGGGCCGCCTCAAGGGGACTGACCGGGCAGCTACGGGTCGGGTTCACCGCCACCACTCCCAGTGAGCCGCTAACCAGGCTGGTGCAGGCATTCGAGTCACGTCATCCCGATTGCCAGGTAACACTGCACGAGCATCCGATCACCGGTGACGACTGGGACGTGTGGCGCCCGCTGCGGGAAGGCAAGTCCGACGCGCTGGTCTACTGGAACGGCACGAACGAACCCGACCTCACCGCCGGGCCAGTGATCATCTGGCTGGACCGGGTCCTGCTGGTGGCTCCCGGGCACCGGCTGGCCGGCCGGGAGTCGGTATCGGTGGAGGACCTGGCCTGCGAACGGGTGATCCAGCGGCCGCCTTCCGGGCCTCGGGAAGTCATGGACGCGTTCATCCCGCCGGCTACGCCCTCGGGCCGTCCGATCCCGCGCACTGAGCCAATCCGGTCGTTTCACGAGGTGATATCGCTGGTCGCCCGCGGCCGGATCGTCCACCCGACGGGTGCTGGCATCCTCGGCGCCCGCCGCAGCGATATCGTGCAGGTCCCGATCCGCGACCTGCCGCCGCTGCCGATCGGGCTGACCTGGTGCACGGCACACGAGAACGCCCGCATTCGCGCGCTCGCCTGCATCGCCACCTCGGTCGCCGCGTCAATCCCGGCGGCTGACTGTCCCCGGATCCCTCATCCGGTTCGCTAGGCCCCGCCATCCTCCGGCGCTGAACCGGTCATTCGAACCAGTAGTCCAGGTGCACCTGGGCGCCCTCGCCAAGGACCGCCCGGAAGCCGCCCTCGCCGCGCAGCCCGCCAAGTTCCCCGGTGCCAGAACCGGGGATTACGAACCAGTCCCCGCTGACCACGTTGCCGTCCACGGTGCCGGCGTCCTGGAGCAGGAACGAGCCGGAGCGCCCGGCCACGGTGCCGGTGACCCGCTCGATGCCCACGAAGCTCGCCGACCCGTCCGCCCTGGCGGCCTGCAGGAACTCCACCACCCCGGTGCCGGTGATGTCGCCGGAAAAGCTCTCCACTACGTGAATCCGGCTGAGCGCCGGGCCCTCAGCCTGCTCGTCATAGGCGGCCGGCTCGTACACCTGCACAGTGATCACCGCGTTCGCGCGGGTATGTGCCGTGGTCTCGGTCATGTTCCTGCCTCCCGCTAGATAGCCTTACCACCCACCTTGGACCCCTGCCCTTGGCCCATCAACAACGAAAAGCGCAACAGTCTATGCCGCCACTGAATCATTGAGTTGTCGGGATGGTTGCCGCCAGTTCTGTACGGTCAGTGCCATGCCATCACCCGCCGGCCGGCCGTCCGCTGTCGCCTATCACCACGTGGACGTGTTCTCCGCCGCTGCCTACGCCGGCAACAGCGTGGCGGTCATCGTGGATCCGCCGCCGCTGGCCAGTGAGCAGATGGCCCTGATAACGCAAGAGCTGCGCCACTTCGAGACCGTGTTCGTCCAGACCGGCCCGGCTGCGGCCCACGCCAAGGCGCGCGTATTCGACCTGGACGGGGAACTGGATTTCGCCGGGCACCCGGTGCTCGGCGCCGCGGCCGTCTTGCATCACGCGACGGACGCGGCGCCCGGCGAGTACCGGGACTGGACGATCAGTCTCAAGGCCCGCAGCGTCCGCGTGCGCACCATCCGTCAGGCCGAAGGGCACGTGTCCGCGGTGATGGACACCGGCCGGCCGCAGTTCCTGCGCACGCTGCCGCGGGCCGCGGCGCCGGCCGTCGCCGCGGCGCTGGACCTGACCGCTGCCGACCTCGATGACAACCTGCCGCTTGAGGTCGTCTCAACCGGCCTGCGCTACCTCATCGTGCCGGTCCGCCAGGGCGTGCTCGCGCGCACGCGGATCCGTCATGACGACTTCACCGGGTTCCTTGACGCCCACGGCGCCCAGTTCGCCTATGTCCTCGACGCCGCGGCGCTTGAGGGCAGGCACTGGAACAACGACGGCATCGTGGAAGACGTCGCCACCGGCAGCGCCGCGAGTTGCGTGGCCGGCTTCCTCCTGCGCCACGGCCTGGCCGGCGACGGCGAGGAACGTTCCCTGGCCCAGGGCAGGTTCCTCGGCCGTCCCAGCCGGCTCGCGATCGCCGCCTTCGGCTCACCGGGCGCGGTGGAACGGGTAACCGTCGGCGGTGACGTGGCGACCGTCGCCGCCGGTACCCTCCTTCAGCTGCCAGCTACTGGCGCGTTACCGCGGCCGCCCCTTCCAGGCCGGCCTGCCACTCACATGCCGAACCGCGTCCGCCGCACGGCTTCGACCGCGGCGTCCGGACCGCTCACCTCGACCTGGGCCGCTCGCTGCCGGCCGAACAGGTAAAGGAGCAGCTCGCCCGGTGTTCCGGCGATGCGGGCAGCCGGCTCTCCCCGGCGGGCCCGGACGGTCCTGTCGGTCCCCGCCCACTGAAGCTCAAGACCTGCGCCGCGCAGCCGCCGCGCGAGTAGCCATCCTCCGCGCCTGACGTTGAGCCACAGCGCCTCGTCCATCGCGAGTTCGTTCGTCCGCGGGCCAAGGCCATTGGCTCTGCGTACGTCCTCGTGGTGGATGAAGAACTCATTGAGGCTAGCCAGCCGGCGCACCCAGCCGATGCGGAAGAAGCCCGGCGGCGGGCCCGACCGCAGGGTGGCGACGAGCGAGGCGAAGTCCAGCTCCGCAAGCGCGGCCTGCCGCCGCCCCGCAAAGCGGCTCCACGCGCCCGGGAGCACAAGCCCCGGGCCGGCGAGCGGGTCGCGCTCACGCAGGACCAGGTGCGCGGCGATATCGCGAGTTGTCCACGGCGGGAGGAGCGTCGGAGCGTCAGGCCCGAGTTCCTCAAACCGGTCGGCCAGTTCCGCCCGCTCGACCGTGTCGAAGAACCGAGCGCCCATGCCGCCAGGCTAACTCGATCGGGCAGACTTGGGTGCCGTGACTGCGGACGCGGACATTATCGTTGCCGGGGCTGGGCACAACAGCCTGATCGCCGCCTGCTACCTCGCCAAGGCCGGCTACCGCTGCCTGGTGCTCGACGCCAGGGACGTCCCGGGCGGCGGGGCCACGACCGAGGAGCTCCTGCTTCCCGGCTACAAGGTCGACAGCTGCGCCACCGGGCACACCCTCATTCGCGTCAACCCGCTGCTGACCAGGGACGAACTCGGCCTCATCAGGGATTACGGCCTCCGTTACGTCGATCCCGACCCGGTTGCCCACGTCGCCTTCCCCGACGGCGAGCAGCTCACCATGTGGCTGGACAAGGACCGCACCGCGGCGGAGATCGCCCGCTTCAACCGCGCCGACGCGGACGCGTACCGCCGGCTCCTCGCCGATTACGACGAGGTGAAGTCGGCGTTCAGCGGGGCGCAGTTCACCCCGGTGGGCTTCGGCCCGTCCCTCGACCAGCGGCTGAGCGAGCACCCGCGCGGCCGGGTCTGGCAGCGGATCGCCCAGCTGTCGCCGTGGGAGGTGGTCAGGCACGAGTTCACCAGCCGGCACGTGCAGGCGTTCATGCTGTGGATGGCCTTCCAGACCAACCAGGCCGTCGACATGCCCGGCTCGGGCGTCCTCGCCTACTCGCTGGTGTTCGGGCGGCAGCAGCGCAGCTGGTCGATCCTGCCCGGAGGCTCGCAGACCCTGGTCGACGCCCTCGTCCGCTACCTGGAAGATCACGGTTCCACGGTCGTCACGGGCAAGACCGTCACCCGGCTGATCCTCGACGGCGACCGCTGCGCCGGCGTCGAGGCGGTGGACAACGGCACGGGCGGCCGGCACGAGTACCGGGCCGCGCGGGCGGTGCTGTCCACCATCCACGTCACCCACCTGCGCGACATGGCCCCCGCGAGCAGCTGGCCCGAGGAGTTCCACTACAGCGTCGACACCTACGACGTCGGCATCCCCGGCTTCGGCGTCTACCTGGCCACCAGCGCCCCGCCGGTGTTCAAGACAAAGGACGATACCGAACGGACGGCTGTTTCAACCGGCACCGTCGGCTGGCCGGAGGACGTGATCAGGCTCGGCGCGGACCTGCGGGCGGGCCGGTTCATCGACGGCGTCCCGTGGCTGCTCGTCGCCACGCCCACCCTGGCCGACCCGACCCGCGCGCCGGCGGGCAAGCACACGGTCAAGCTGCTCAGCCAGAACGTCTACGACGCGCCGGACTGGGACGCGGCCAAGGAAGCGCACGCGAAACGCCAGCTCGAGCGACTGCGGGCGGCGGCGCCGAACTTCACCAGCGACGTGATCGAGGCCATGCTCGTGAAGTCGCCGAAGGACTACGAGAAGCTGAACCCGCACATGGTGCACGGCGCGTTCCACGGCGGCGACCGCGGCATCGCCCAGTCCGGCGGCCTGCGCCCGGCTCCCGGCTGGGGCTCGCACCGGATGCCGGTTCCCGGCCTGTACCAGACCGGGGCGACCACCCACCCGGGCGGCAGCATCACCGGCGCGCCCGGCCGCAACGCCGCGTGGGTCCTGCTCCACGACCTCGGCCACGATCCCGCCGACGTGCTCAGCCCGGCTGGTCCCAGGGCCGGCTAGGTCACGCGATGGCCTTGCCGGTCCACCGCCCCGGCTGGGCCGGCTGTCTCGGTGTTCCGGGTGAGGACCTGCCGCATGTCCGGCATTGCGGAACGCCCGCGCCAGGATGCGACCATAACACGCCAATCTTGACGGGCGTCAGGTCATGGCCACCGGTCTGCGATGTACGTTCATCGGGCCTGCGGGGGCGGCGGGCATTGATTCCCACAGCCAAGTCAAAGAAGAGGTTCACTTCCTCGTGGTCGTTTGCACCCGTCCTAAATCAGGCCCCGGCCATCCCCGGCTCTGGCGGCATGGCATGGTGACCGCCGGCTTGACCGCGGCGGCCCTCACCGCCCTGCTCACCGCCGGCCCGCTTCCCGCGCGGGCCTCGACCGTCCCCCAGTGGGCGCTTGACTACATGAAGGCAGCGCAGGCCTGGCAGACTACCAAGGGCGCCGGGGTCACCGTGGCCGTCATCGACAGCGGCGTTACGCCGGTGGCCGACCTGCGGCCCAACCTGCTGACCGGGCACGACTTCGTGCTCGGCAGCACGAGCCCGGATACCGGTCAAGTCAACACCGACACGGAGGAGCACGGCACCGAGATCGCGTCGCTCATCGCGGGCACCGGCGTTCACCTGGAGGGCCTCGCCCCGGAGGCGAAGGTCCTGCCCGTCCGCGACCTGCTTGAGAACAAGCTCGGCGACGCAGGCGAGAGCGAGGCGAAGTCGATCAGGTATGCCATCGCCCAGCACGTACAGGTGATCAACATTTCCCAGGGCTCGCACACCTACGACCAAGACGAGGCGGCCGCGGTGGCGGCGGCCGAGAAGGCCGGCATCGTGGTGGTGGCCGCCGCCGGCAACGACCTGGGCGCCCCCGTTGACTATCCCGCGGCGTACCCGGGCGTGCTGGCCGTCACCGCCGTGGACCAGAAGGCGAAGCTGGCTTTCTTCTCCAACAAGGGCCCGCAGGTTTCCCTCGCCGCCCCCGGCACGCACATCTACGCGGATAACAACCTGGACCGCCAGGTCGTCACCCAGGGGACCTCGATGGCGTGCGCCTACGTCTCGGCGGCCGCTGCCCTGATCCGCGCGGCGCACCCGGCCTGGACGGCGGGTCAGGTGATCAGGGACCTCATCAACACGGCCAGCCCCGGCGCCGGGCAGGCGCCGGGCCAGCGCGATGACCGCTACGGCTACGGGGTCGTGGACCTGATGAAGGCGCTGACGGCGTCGGCGCCGTCCGCGACGACGAGCCCGCTGCCCGGAGCCGCCCGCTTCCAGGCCACGGCCAGGCCATCGCCCGTATCCGGCTACACCCCGCTTCCCACGCCCACCGCCGGGCGGGTCTCCGCGGTGCGGCGGGTCGCACTCGGCACGGTTTTCCTCGGGGTCCCGCTGGCCATCTTCGCGGCGACGGTGCTGCTCATCGTCGCCGCCCGCCGAAGGCAGCGGGCACGACGGCGGGGCGGTCACCGGTGACCAAGCGCAGGCACGGCAGCTGGCGCGGCTGGCTGAAGCCGGCGGGCGGGGTGGCGGGCGCGGTCACCCTGGCGGTGCTCACCGCGCTGCCCGCCGCGGCGTCCGGCGACCCGCAATTCGACCGGGAATGGGCGCTGAAGGCGTTCGACGTCCAGGCCATCAGGGACAACTTCCATGCCTACGGCGCCGGGGTGACCGTCGCGGTCATAGACAGCGGCGTTGATCCAACCGCACCGGATCTCCAGGGCCAGCTAGTGCCAGGGATTGACCTGGAGAACCCGTCCGATCCGCAGGCCAACACCGATGACACGTCGCCCGAGTACCACGGCACGCACGTATCGGCGATCATCGTGGCCCACGGGCACGGCAGTCCGGCGGACCTGCAGGGCGTGGTCGGCCTGGCCTCGCGCGCGAAGGTCATGCCAGTCAAAGACGGCGGCGGCCGCTCGACGACCGTAGCGGACAGCGCTGCGGTCAGGTACGCCGTCGACCACGGCATCCGGATCATCAACATGTCCATTGGCGGTGACGGTCACTGCGATAAGTTCTCCGCCGAGGCGCTCGACTACGCGCTGTCCAGAAACGTGATCATCGTGGCCGCGGCGGGCAACGACGCCAAAACTAACAACGTGCCCAGTTGCCCGGCGGACCAGCCTGGCGTCATCAGCGTCGCGGCGATCGGGCAGACCGGCAAGATGGATGTCAACTCCCATTACGGACGCGACGTCACTGTCGCCGCGCCGGGCGTCGACATCGAGGTGCCGGCACCGCACGGTCAGTACAAGGAGGCAAGCGGCACCAGCGACGCGACGCCGTGGGTCTCCGCCGAGGCGGCGCTGATTATCGGCCTGCACCCGGACTGGACCGCCGGGCAGGTCATCCGGGTCATCATCGACAACACGGTGACCGGGACGGGCAAGCGCATCGACGACCACATCGGCTACGGCGTCATCGACCCGCTCAAGGCGCTTGGCGCACCAGCGCCGGCGGATAAAAGCAACCCGCTCGGCGGCCCCGCGCTGAGCGGCCCGGGTGCGGCCGCTTCCGGCGCGGCCAGTTCCGGCGCGGCCGGCGCGGCCGCAAGCTCGCCCGCCACCGCGACACCGGGGGGCAAGTCATCGAACACGGGGCTGTACGCCGGGCTCGGAGCCGGGGTGCTCGTCGTCCTCGGCGTGATCGCCTTCGTCGTCGGGCCAGGCCGCGGTGGAGGCGGCCGGGGCGGCCCGGGCAGGCATGGCGGCCTGCCCGCCCAGCCGCCGCCAGGGCAGTACCCCGAGCCATCCCGGCAGCCTCATCTGTGGCAACCTCAACCGCCGCCCTATCCGCCGCCGCCGTACCCGCAGCCGCCATCGCCGTGGCCGCCTCCGCCTGAGCCGTTCCCGCCTCACCAGCTCCCAGGTCAGCGCCGTCCCGGGCAGTAAGGAACTCCGTTATGCGTCGCACCGTTTCCACAGCGATCGCGCTCAGCTAGCCGGCCGCTTAGGCCAGGCGGCTCAGCTGGCCGGCCCTAAGCGCCGTGCCCTGTCCCGTCGCCGGCGCGGCCGCCCAGGTGACGAGGCCGGCCCAGATCGTCGGCTGAAGCCTGTGTCCCGGTCAGGGGTTACACCGGCTGGTACGCCCCAGCCACCGCGGCCCGGCATAACGCGCCACAGCAGGGTAATGAACACCCATGGCGCAGCCCGAGTCTCCCGACCCAGCCCGTCCTAAGCCCGTCGGCGGCGTCCTCGCCCGGGGATACGCCGCCGTCATCGTGGCCTTGCGCTGGCTCATCATCGGCGGCTGGATCGCCGCCCTGGCGCTCGCGGTTCACTTCCTTCCCCCGCTTAACGCCACCGCCTCGGGGGGACTGGACGCGCTCATTCCGAAGAACACCCCGGCAGCCAGCGCCGAGGCGGAGGCGGTCCGGCTGTTCGGCGCTCCCCTCGACGCGCCGGTGGCCGTCGTGCAGCGCGACCCCCGCGGCATGCCGAAGGCGGCGCTCGACCGCTCCGTCCGGCAGGCGATCGCCGTCGACCAGGCGCTGTCCGGCCACTCAAGCAGCCAGGCCCAGGACGCGCAGGCGGCGACGGCTCTGGCGGAGGCCGGCTACCCGGACGCCGCGCAGGTCGCTGCCGGGCCGGTCAGCCCCGGGCCGCCGGGCGGTATACCCGGCCTGGCGGGGGCGGTGCCGCTGCCCAATGCCTCGGGCCTGATCCGCGGCACGCGGGAGCATTCCACCACGGTGATCACGTTCCTGTACTTCCGGCCGGGCACTTCGCTCACCGCGCAGACCGCGGGGGCGGACGCCTACGTGCACTGGTACCTCAGTTACCCGTCCAGCGACGTCGTCGGGGTGACCGGCGCCGTCCCGGCGGAGGTCGCCCAGGACGACATCATCCAGCACTACCTCCCCTGGGTGGAGCTCTTCACCGTGCTCGGCATCGCCGTAATCGTCGGGATCAGGTTCAGGTCGGTGGGCGCGCCGCTTGTCACCCTGGCGTGCGCGGGCACCGCGTACCTGCTCTCCGTCCGCGTTGTCGCGTGGGCGGCCGGGCGCATGGGCGCCGCCCTGCCCGCCGACGTGGGACCCATCCTGGTCGTGCTGCTGCTCGGGGTGACCACCGACTACGTGGTGTTCTTCCTGTCCGGCATGCGGGCCAGGCTGGCCGAAGGCGTACCCCGGCTGCCGGCGGCGCGCCAGGCCACCGCGGAGTTCACGCCGATCATCCTGGCCGCCGGCCTTATCGTCGCGGCCAGCACGGCGTCGCTCCTGGTGGCCGGGAACCAGTCACTGCGCGACTTCGGGCCGGCGCTGGCGCTCACCGTGCTGACGGCGATGGCCGTGTCGATGACACTGGGGCCGGCCCTGATGTCGGTGTTCGGCGGCCTGCTGTTCCGCTCGGTGCCCTACCGCCGGCCCAAACCGGCCCGCCCGGCCGGGGCCGCGCCGGAGGCCGCTCCCCGGTTCGCCGTCACCTGGCCCGTTGCCCTGCTCGCGGCGGTGGCATGCATCGCCGGCCTGCTCGCGATCGCCTCGTTCGCGCGCCACCCGCAACTTGACTCCCCGATCGTCAACGAGCTTCCCCCCTCATCGGCCACGGCCGCCCAGAACGCGGCCGCTAAGGGCTTCGCGCCCGGCATCGTGGGCCCGACCGACATCCTCGTGATCGGGCCGGGCCTGGCCGGCCAGCAGCCGGCCCTGGCCAGGTTCCAGCGCGAGCTGGCGGCCCAGCCGGGCGTCGCGGAAACAGCCGGCCCGGCGACCATTAACCAGCTCCCTGGCGTGCCCAGCGCCACGCCGAACCCGCTGCTTACCAAGTCCGGCAACGCCGCCCGGTTCGTCGTGGTGCAGGACAGCGACCCGCTTGGCGCCACCGCCATCAGCCAGCTGCGCACGCTGACGGACAAGCTCCCGTCGCTCGCCCGGTCCGCCGGGCTGGCCCACGTTCAAGTTGCGGTCGGCGGAGAGACCGCGCTGACCGATGACGCGATCAGCTCAGTGCTGGCCGACCTGAGCCGCGTCGTCGTAGCCATCTTGGTGGTGTCGCTGATCTTGCTCGCGGTGTTCCTCCGGTCATTGCTCGCGCCGGCGTACCTGCTGTTCGCCAGCGTCCTGGCCGTGTTCGCCAGCCTGGGGCTGACCCTGCTGCTCTCGGTCCGCTTCCTTGGCGTCGCCAGCCTCGTGTACTTCGTGCCCATCGCGGGCGGCGTGCTGCTCGTGTCGCTCGGCTCGGACTACAACGTCTTCGTGGTCGGACGGATCTGGGAAGAGGCCCGGCGCCGTCCGCTCCGCGAAGCGGTGCGGGTCGCCGTGCCCCGGGCCTCGCGCGCGATCACCACGGCGGGCGTGGCGCTGGCCGCGAGCTTCGCCATGCTCGCGGTGATACCGCTCGAGCAGTTCCGGCAGACCGCGCTGCTGATGGGCATCGGCGTGATCCTCGACGCCGTGGTGGTGCGGTCCGTTCTCGTGCCTGCCCTCGTGGTGCTGTTCGGCCGGGTCGGCACCTGGCCGGCCCCGCGCTGGCGTCAGCGGCTGCCGGAGGCCGGCCGGGCGGACATCGTGATGAAGTCGCGGTTGTAGCGCGGGTCAAAGAACGTCTTCGGGCCGCGGGAGGTGTTGGTCAGCTGGACGCCGTTGGACGGGGCGGCCAGGCCGTCCGCGGTGGCCGGCTTGAAGCTGGCGAACACCGGCCAGGACGGGTTGATGTCCAGCTCCATCCCGCGCACCGCCCCGGCCCGCACGAGGAGATCGGCGACCTCGGGCGGGGTGAGCCCCGGGCCGACCACGTAGACCAGGGCGCCCTCGGCGGTGACGCCCAGGCCGGACCGCCACTGGTGCTCCAAGCCGTGCAGCCCGGGACCGCACGGGCAGGTGCTGCCCCACACCCGCCAGGTGCGCGTGTTGGCGCGCGCGGCGGGCTCGCCGTTGACGACGAGCGGGTACAGGTTCTGCCTGACGGCCACGACCGTCGGCGTCATGGTGACGTCAGTGCCCCACGCCCCGACCGTGACCGCCCCGTCGGCGTAGATCACCAGCGAAGCGGCGCCCTGCACCAGCGGCTTGACCAGGCGGCCTTCCGTGTAGTAGCCGCCATGGGCGTCCTTCATCTGGAAGCCGCCGTTGAACGCCGCCACCAGCGAGGCGGCCTCGGCGGTCGCTACCGGCGCGGTGTACTTGAACGGGCCGCCGCCCGGTGACAGCGACCCGGAGTACAGGCGCGCGGACAGCAGGCTGGTGTCCATCCAGGCGATCCCGGCGCGCTTGGTATCGCCGGGCGGGACGAGCAGGGTCTCGTAGATGGCCGCCTGCCCGCCCACCAGCCGCCCGGACGGCTGCCATATTCCGAGATCAGGGAAGGCCGTCGTGCCCGGGAACGGCAGCAGCGCCGCCGGGGTGGGCAGCGGCGCCGTTCCTGGCGTGACGACGCGGACGACGGTCGCCCCGCCGCCAGAAACCGGGCGGCCGCTGACGGTGACGGCGGCCGACGCGGTCGCGGCCGTCGGATGCGGCGGCTGACTCAGCACGCTGACCCCGCTGCACGCCGCGAGCGCGGTCACGCCGCACAGCAGCACAGCGAGCGGCAGGACCCTGCCAGGGGGATTGCATTTGCGGGCCACGGCCCCACGGTATGGCCCCAACGGTTAAGAAGGGCAATGTTGACCAGCTGTGAACCATCTGAAAATACCTGTACCGCCGCCCGGAAGGAGACCAGCGGGATTCAGGCAGATGCCACCTTCCGTTTGGAGTGAAGTGAGAATTCCGAACGGGCGCGTGGTGCTTCCATACCGCCCGCCGGGAGGCGAACCAGGAAGGTCGCCCCGGGAGCGGGCTGCGTGCTGGTCACCCAGGCGGTGCCGCCGTGCGCGGCGGCCAGCTCCCTGACCATGGCCAGCCCCAGGCCGCTGCCGCCGCTGGCCCGTGACCGGTCGTCGTCGAGCCGGGCGAACCGTGCCCAGATCCGCTCGCGGTCCGGCGCCGGTATCCCCGGCCCGTCATCGGACACGGAAACCACCGCGTGGCTGCCGTCCTGCCGCACGGACAGTTCCACCACGCTGCTCGCGTACCGCAGCGCGTTGTCCACCAGGTTGCTGATCACCCGGCTGAGCTGCGTCTCGTCACCGACGACGAACACCCGGTCCAGGTGGCCGAGACGGAGGCTGACGCCACCGGGTACGGGCCGGCGAGAGCAGTCGGTCACCACGCCGGCCAGGTCGACGGGCTCGGCCCGGTGCGTCGCGCGGCCGTCGACCGCCGCGAGCAGCAACAGGTCGTTGACCAGCCGCCCGAGCCTGCGATGGGCGGCCAGCAGGTCATCGGCCAGTGTCTCGCTCGGGTCCGGCTGACTGCGCGCGACCTCCAGGGCAGTGGTCAGGCCGGCGAGCGGGGTGCGCAGTTCGTGCGCGGCGTCGGCCACGAAACGGCGCTGGCGGTCCACCGACTCTTCCAGCGACTCAAGCATGGCGTTCAGCGTGCCGCCCAGCCGGGCCAGCTCATCTCCGCTGCCCTTTCCGGCCAGCCGGCCGGACAGGTCGCCGCTGGCCGCGATCGCCGCGGCCTGGGCGCGCAGCCGCTCGACCGGCCGCAGCGACCAGCCGGCCGTCAGCCAGGACACCGCCGCCACCACGGCGAGCGCGACCGCGGCCAGTCCCGCCGTGAGCGCGGCCACCTGCCTGGCCTGCGCCCCCGCCGGGTCGAGGGAGAGCGCGACCACGACGGTTTCCGGCCCGTGCGGCGTGACGGCGCGCACCGCGTAGACCGCCGCGCGGCCCGCGGTCATGAACGCCGGGTGCGTCACCACGGCCCGCTCGCTGCCCCGGCCGGGCGGCAGCAGGTACATCGCGGGCCTGGCGGCCGAGGCGGGGTCACCGGTGACGACGCGGTTCGCGCGGTCGAGCACCTGGACCCGCGGCACGCCCGGGGCCACCGGCATCGGGATGGGGTCCGGGAGGTGCTGCGCCGACTTGAGCTTGGCGGCCACCTGGCCGGCCGTCTCCGTCACCGTGTTCCAGGCGGAGTTCGTCAGCGACGCGTGGTAGCGGCCGATCGCGACCGGGGCGGCGATGCCGAAGATCACCGCGGCGAGCAGCGTTCCCGTCACGGTCAGCCGCAGCCGGAGGCTGGACCGCCACCGCCGGGCGGGGCTTGCGCTCACGGGTCTTCCCGCATCCGGTAGCCGATGCCCCAGACGGTGTCGATCAGCGAGGGCGCACCGCCGGCGTCGATCTTGCGCCGCAGCGAGCTGACGTAGACCTGGACCACGTCATCTTCCACGACCAGGACGCGCATGCCGCTTCCTCTCCGGCCCGGAGGCAGGGCGATCAGAGTCGCCGCCATGGTCCCAGCCAAGGCTGGAAGAACGCCGAGCGGACGCCGGGCGCACGCTCTGAACGGTCTTCAACGGTTCTTCAACCGCGAATCGCGAACCTGCGAGTATGACCCG
>Ga0070714_100001898_pt1 | contig 15257 bp, 9 predicted proteins | sample LARL83metaG_FD_65450 | JGI IMG/M metagenome (GOLD analysis project Ga0070714, IMG submission 65450) | Corn, switchgrass and miscanthus rhizosphere microbial communities from Kellogg Biological Station, Michigan, USA - LAR L8-3 metaG | ecosystem: Host-associated > Plants > Roots > Rhizosphere ...
GTAGTTCTCGCCGCGGACCTCAATAATCCGACCGGCTCGCATGGACTGGTGTTGATCGACAAACGTGGCGCGCATGTCCGGTTCGTCGATCCGTCTTCATATAAGGAGTTGTCGAACCTGGAAATCGGCGATGCTCCACACGATCTGGCCATCTCGCCCGACCACAAGACCGTCTACATCCCGATCTACGGCGACGGCGTCTATGGCAAGAATCCGCATCCGGGGCACACCATCGCAGTGATCGATCTGACGACGAGGCAGGTGACTGCGACGATCGACGTATCGCCTTACATTGCGCCGCATGGTATCCAGGTGGACTCGCGCGGAAAGCTGTACGTGAGCTGCGATCTGAGCCGCAAGCTGCTGGTGATCGATCCCAAGACGCGCGCGATCGAGGCGGCCATCGACACCGAGGGGACGGGTCATTGGGTCGCGGTGCTGCCGGATGGGAGTAAAGCTTATGTGCCGAATAAGAACGATAAGCTGTTCATCAGCGTAATCGATCTGAAGGCGCGCAAGATGACCGGACGGATTCCGGCGCCGAACGGGATTCAGGGTATCGCCGAATCGCCTGATGGCAAGCGTGTAGTGGCCTCGGATTTAGCGGAGCCGACGCTGCTGGTGATCGACACTTCCAGCGATAGCGTGATCGATCGGGTTGTGGTTCAGGGGATGACGCGGGGATCGTTTAAGCCGCGCTATACGCCGGACGGATCGAAAATCCTGGTGTGCAGCATTGGCCAGGGGCAGGGGCAAGTGAACATCATCAATACGGCGGACCTGCATGGGAAGCAGCAGGTGCTGGAGGTGGGGAAGAACCCGATGGGATTCGCATTTGCTCCAGATGGGCGCACGGCGCTGGTGGCGAACGATGGAGACGGCACAGTGACGGTAATCGACCTCGATCAGATGAAGGTAGTGTCGAGTTTTAAGGCGGGGACGGGGATCGAGACTGCGTCGTATTATTAGAGCCGGGCCGGGGGCCCGGCGCGGACGAGGGCGTCCTACTACGGGCGAGCTTTGTTCCAGCCAAAGCGAAGTTCATTCTGGATCGGCGGCGGCCTGCCGCGGGATTAGAAAACGTAGCCGATCGATGCCTGATAGGTGCGGGGCGCAACAAAATGCGTGCCGCTGAAGGTCGACAAGAAATTGTAAAGCGACGTAGCATTGGTAAGATTTTCGGCCGTGAGGCGAAGGGTGATCCGGGGACCCGATTCCTTGTGAAACAGGTTGTCGGTGCCGACACCCATGCTGAACAGGTTGCGGGGCTTCACGCGATCGGGATTGTGGTCGTCGTTCTCCGCGCCGGTCTGCGGCAAGGTCAAGAGAGTGGATTTGCCGATTCCGTTGCAGGCCGTGATGGGACTCTGTAGAGTAGCGGGCACGCCGTCGCAGGAGAAGCCGATGTCCACCTGCTGGCTGGCCGTCAGGAGAATAGCTGCGAGCACGTCGGGCACTCCGCTAACGACCAGACCGCTGTCGTAACGCCATGTGAAATCGATCCACTCGGCATTATGCGGGCGCTGATATCGGAACACGGCCGTCTGCTGGAAGGCCTGATCGTGGTCGATGCGGAACACGCCATTCGCGAAACCTCCCAGCGGAATCAAGCCGCCATTCTCGGGCGGGAAGTAACGCGCGCGGGTATGGCCGAGGTTGAAGTAGGCCTGGAATCCGTGCAGGTCGATGGTGCTGATGCGAGCGGTCACGCCGTCCAGTTTGGAGTTGTGCCATGCGATGGGAAATGTGATGGGAGTATTGAACAGTACGCTGAAATCGTACGCGTTGTGAGTGTATTTCCAGAAGTAATCGGCATCGACGACCAGCCAGCGGCCGATGCCTTGCTGGAATCCAGTGTTGAACTGATTGCGCGCGCCAGGCTTGATGGGCGTGGAGTTCGATCCGAAAACATTTTCGGCCAAGCCGCCACCGCCGGTGCCGCTGGAGAGGATCAGGTTTTCATTGAACGGCGTTTCAAAGGTGCGTGAATAGGCCACGCGAAGGACGGTGTGCGTGGGCGAGACGAGGTATGAGATTCCCAGCCGAGGCTGGATGCCGTTGGCCGAGGTCAATCCATTGTACTGATCGTCGCGCAATCCGGCATTGATGGTGAAGTTGCCGAATTTCATCGTGTCGGTGAGATAGAACGCGTATTGATTGATGTTGTGTTTGCCGCGGAAGAGGAAGGGCGAACCTCCGCGGGTCAGGTCGTAGGGCACGATGCCGGGCTGCAGATTCGGATTCGGAATGTAGCCAGGGTTCTGGATGGAGCATTGCTCGGGGTTCGTCACACCAGGCAACAGCAGACCGCCTCCATCGGCACCGAGGCAGACGGGATTGTACTGGGGATCGGTGACGCCGAATTGAAACTTCTCGAGCAGACGAGTCTGCTGGATCTGCGTCCCGAACTTCAGGTCGTGCTTGCCGTAGACGGCCCCGATATCGGCCTTGACGCCATAATTGGTGAGAAAGCGATTTTGGGAAGTTGTAACGGGAGTATCGGCGAAGGGATCGCGACTGGCATAATAATTCAACTCGTCGCGGCGCGCGAAAGCATTCACGGTGAGCAGCGCGCGGGCGCTGAAGGTATGTTGATAGCTGGGTGCGATGTTCCACGTGAGCACGCGCTGGCGCTGGTCCTGCGAGATTTGGTCGTAACTGTTGGGAACCTGAAACCAGTTGCGTGCTCCGAACAGATCGATGTGGAAGGCGTCGCGCGGACTGGGCTGCCAATCGAAGCGATCGAAGACCGAGCCGTTGTTTCCGATGTCGTGGATCGGCAATCGCTCTGGGGTGTCGAGGAAATGGCCGGAGCGAACGCCATTGACGAGAGCAAAGTTCCCATACTTAGGGCTGCCGAATCCCAGAGAGGCGCTGCCGCCCCAGGTTCCGAAGGAGCCCCAGTCTGAAGTGAGCGAGCCGGTGGGCTTGGTGGCGCCGAGTCCGGAGCGCGTGGTGGCGTTTACGATCAAGCTGGACTTGTCGCCGTACTGCGCGTCGGGCGAGCCGGTGATTAGCTCCATGGATTGCAGCGCGGAGGCCGGGATCTGGGTGGAGAATAGCTTACTCTGCTGATCGCTGATAGGCTGGCCGTCGATCACGAAGCTGGTTTGAGAATGGTCGCCTAGAGGGTGAAAGAATCCGTTCGCGTCAGCCGCCACTGCGCCGGTGCTATAGGTGATGGCCTGGCTGAGGCTGCCGGCGGGGTCGAACATCGGAAGCTTGAGAAAACCGGCGCGGTCGACATCCTGATGGGCGGAGGGATCGGTCTCCACCTGCGCGCCGGCCGCTTCGACGATGACCGTAGTGGATTCCGCGGCGACGTTTAGCGTGACGTTGGCGGTGATCGGAACGGAGCTTCGAACGTCCAGACTTTGCGTGGCGGCCGCGAAGCCCGAGGTTTGGACGGTCAAGCGGTAATTATTCTGCGGTACGTTGTTGAAGCGGAATGTTCCGGTGTTGTCGGTAGCAACCGACTGCGAATATCCGGTGACTGAATTCTGCAGCCGAACCATGGCGCCCGCTACAACAGCGCCCGAAGGATCGGTCACCGTGCCGAGAACTGTTCCGCTGTTGATCGATTGAGAGAGTACCGGGAGGATGCATAGGCTAAGTGTTAACCACAGCCTTCCAAAACTGAATTTCATAATATGTCTCCATGAATAAATGCACTGCTGCCAAGGGAAATCCAATCACGGGCGGGCGGCCAGGTAGGCCGCTTATCGACCGATCAGGACAGAACTTAGGACTAGGAATGGAGACAGGGGGGGCGCGCGCGAAAGATGCAGCGAGGACACGAATTCGCCGGGCGCGGGAGGTGCATCCTGCGCCTCATGCCAACGTTGTACGTCGGGCGATACGAGCTTCACGCTCGCAACAGCCTGCGTAACGGACAAGTGGCCGGCGTGACAGACGCCGCAACAATCGGTATGGGATGGCCCATCGTGATGATGGACCTGTTCCGTGATGGCGGAAGCTGTCTGGAGGCCGGCAAAGAAGGTCAGCAGGAGCAGTACGAAGAGTGCTCGTGTGAGTTGCCGTCGGGCGATAGAGGCGCCAACCATCGTTCGTTTGGAATTTTAGCATTCTGTGGCGGGCCGGCGCTCTCCTTGGCTCTAAGTGAGCTATTGCTGCGATTATTCAGCTCTAATTTATCGGATATAATGCTCGACGAGTCAGGAGGTTCAGAAACTATGAGCAAACGCATTGCACTTTGTGCGGATGGTACCTGGGATAACGCGGACAAACGCACCAACGTATATAAGCTGTACAAGGCGCTCCCGGTGGGCGCCGATCAAATGCCGTTCTATGACGACGGGGTGGGCGCGGATGGAGATCCGGTGTGGAAACTGTTGGGCGGCGCTTTTGGAACCGGCCTTTGGCAGAAAATCAAGGACGGTTACACGAAAATAGCCCATGTCTATGAGGCTGGTGATTCCTTGTTTCTGTTTGGATTCAGCCGTGGCGCCTATACGGCACGCAGCCTGGCGGGGATGATCGCAGCTTGCGGGCTTCCGACTAAGAACTTCACCGATGACCTTGTGGATACGGCATTCAACGCGTATCGGGACAAGAACAATCGGGCCGCATTGTTGCAGAAGCTGGCGGGCTGTGACATGTATCCAGCCAAGATCACGATGGTCGGAGTATGGGATACGGTGGGGTCGCTGGGGATTCCGTCGGCCATCGGCGCGATCGATCCCATTGCCTATGGATTCCTCGATACCGGTCTCAATTCCGCGGTGCTCAACGCTTATCATGCGCTGGCGATCGACGAGAAGCGGGCCGAATTTCCTCCGACTTTGTGGAAGGGGCCGGCGGCTCCTGGCCAGACCGTGGAACAAGTTTGGTTCTGCGGCGTGCATAGCGACGTGGGAGGCGGCGAGCCGGATGATCTTCCGGGCACGACGGCGCTTTCCGATATCACTCTGAGCTGGATGATGAGCAAGGCCAGCGCGCTGGGGCTCCAGATTGATCCAGCGATGCAGAAGCAATATGCGCCTCCGCTGGATCCTAAGTACTCACTCGATACGCTGCATACTTCCTGGAAGTTGCTATTCGGGTTCCCACGGATACGGACGATCGAACCGGGCTCGGTGATCGCCAATAGTGTGCTGCTGCGGCTCCAGCACGACAGTACGTATCGGCCGTCGAACCTAAAGTTTCTGAACGGGGCGCTGGATGCGGGATACGGAACGACGGCGATTGTGGGCCAGCCGGAGATCGCGCAGGCGGCGGGGCATTAGGGCGGATGCCCGCAGACACAACCGCCATTGGGCATGCCTAGTGCCCGCGCCTAGGAATTCCGTCGGGTTGCGGCGCGGCTAGGATTTGAATTTCGACGGAAGGTGGGGAGTCACGAACGGTGGATTCATCCCGATGGCCGATCCGTCACCATCCCGATTCAAGGAGATTGGCCCTCCACTGTTTCATCGAATCCTGGATCAAACTCGGAATAAGCGCGGAGGAGTTTCGAAGTTGAAATAGTGGGGCGAGGGCCTTACTGCAGAACGAGAGGCTGCTCTAGCGCGGTCCGGACGCTGGCGGGTAACTTGTCGGAATTCGCCAGAAGCAGGCTGACCTGCCACATCTGGTCGGTGGTCAGAGAGCCGGTGAATCCAGGCATTCCGGTGAGCCGGATGCCGTTGGCGACTTTCCAATAGGTGACCCCGGGCGGATCGTCGCTGACGCCTTTACCTTTGAAAAGCTGCGGCGGCTTGGGGAACTCGCCTTTTGCGACGGCAGTCTCATCCTGGGCCGTCAAACCGTGGCAGATCGCGCAGCTGGTGCGGTAGACGCGGGCGCCCGCTGCGTAAACTTCATCCGATGGCTGAACGGGCGATGATTTCGGCGCTTCCTTGTTGACGCGCGCGTCCAGAGCGATACCGGTGATGAGTTCTTCAAAGGGCAGTGGTGCGGATGACGTGGCAACGGGCGCCAGGCCCAATTCGATGAAAGCAAAGCCACCCACTGCGAGCAGCACGAATGCAGCAATGAACCCGAGTATAAAAGACTTCACACTTTAGCGTAGCTCTTCCATCGCCTCGTCGAGCGCTTCCTTAGGCGGCCGGATTTTCGACTCCGGCAGCGTGGCCAACGGAGCGTCGTCGATGCTCAGCATGTCCATGAAGTTAGGCTTGTGGGTGTCGACGTAATACACGCCGGTCAGGACCTCGCCGTTCTTATTCGACTCGTCGATGGCTTTGAGCGCATCGAATTTGTTGGTGGGATCGTAATCGCGCCCCAGCTTTTTGATGCGGAGCTTGGAGCCGTCGTGCATCTCCACTTCCTTGACCTCACCCTCGGCGATCTCGGCGGAGATGTCTTCATAGTAGGGGACGAAGTCGAGCTCGTTCAGCTGCTCTTCGTGGTCCTTCACGTAACTGTAGCTTTTGGTGGAACCTTCGTGATCGTTGAAAGTGGTGCAGGGAGATATAACGTCGATCACAGAGAGGCCATTGTGCGTAATGGCGGCTTTCAGAATCGCCTGGAGCTGTTTCTTGTCGCCGGAGAAGGAGCGGGCCACAAAGGTAGCGCCCCATTCGAGCGCCAGGGCGCAGCAATCGAAGGGAGCGAGTTCGTTGAGGACACCGGTCTTGAGCTTGGAACCGAGATCGGCGGTGGCCGAAAACTGTCCCTTGGTCAGACCGTAGACGCCGTTATTCTCGATGACGTAAACGAACGGGAGATTGCGGCGGAGCAAATGCATGAACTGGCCGAGGCCGATGGATGCAGTATCGCCGTCGCCGGTGACACCGATGCCGAGCAAAGTGCGATTGCCGAGCAGCGCGCCGGTAGCGATGGAAGGCATCCGGCCATGGACGCCGTTGAAGCCGTGCGAAAGACCCAGAAAATACGCTGGCGTTTTAGAAGAACAGCCGATGCCGGAGAGCTTGGCCACGTTCCAGGGCTGAATGCCCAGCTCGTAGAAGCATTCGACGATTCGCTCGGAAACGGCGTTGTGCCCACATCCGGCGCACAAGGTGGTCTTAGAGCCCTTGTACCCGACGACCTCCAGGCCAATGCGATTGACCTTCTTGGGTGGCGGCGTAGCGGTGGTACTCATTTGCCCTCCTTGCGGGCCTTCTCTTGACTCAGGACGTTGTCGGTGACGGTGCGCGCATCGATCGGCAGGCCGCCGTAATAGCGTACGCTTCTTAATTTGGCGATCTCGGCGGCTTCGAACTCCATCTTCATCAGGCTGAGTAACTGTGCGTCGCGATTCTGTTCGACCACGTAAACGCGCTCGTGGCGCGCGATAAAATCACGCAGCTCCTGGGTGAACGGATACGCTTTTAAGCGAATGTAGTCGGTCTCGAAACCGTACTCGGCTCGCAGCTGATCGCGGCTTTCTTCCACGGCGTAGTGCGATGTTCCGAAGGCTACGAAGCCCGCCTGCGCCTTGGTCCGCGTGTCGACGACCGGCTTGGGCACGTGCGCGCGAATGGTCTCGAATTTCCGAGAGAGGCGATCCATGTTGTTCACATAGTCGTCTTCGCGCTCGGTGTACTGCGCCTTTTCGTTGTGGCCGCTGCCGCGCGTGAAGAACGACGCGTTGGGATGATTGGTGCCGGGCAGCGTGCGATAGCCGACACCGTCGCCGTCAACATCTTTATACCGTGCGAATCCGCCCAGACGCTCCAGATCTTCGGCGGTCAGGACTTTGCCGCGCCGGATCGGCTCGGTTGGATAGGTGAATGGATCGGCCATCCAGTTGTTCATTCCGAGATCGAGGTCGGTCATCACGAACACGGGAGTTTGAAATCGCTCCGCCAGATCGAAGGCATCGCCCGCCATGTGGAAGCATTCTTCCGGTGAGGAAGGGAACAGCAACGGATGTTTCGTGTCTCCGTGCGACAGTAGCGCGGTGGAGAGAATGTCGCCCTGCGCGGTGCGAGTGGGCAGTCCGGTGGATGGTCCGACGCGCTCCACGTCGAAGATCACTGCGGGAATTTCGGCGTAGTAGCCGAGCCCCACGAATTCCGACATCAGGCTGATGCCCGGTCCGGCGGTGGACGTCATCGCGCGCGCGCCCGCCCAGGCCGCGCCCATCACCATGCCGATGGCCGATAGCTCGTCTTCCGCCTGCACCACCGCATAGGTCGCCTTGCCGGTTTCCTTGTCAATGCGAAATCGCTTGAGGTAACCGATCATGAATTCGACCAGCGATGACGACGGCGTGATCGGATACCAGGTGACCACCGTTGCGCCGGCGAAGACGCAGCCCAGCGCCGCCGCGGCATTGCCTTCGACGATGATCTTACCGGCGGTTTCGTTCATCCGCTCGACGCGGTATGGATCGGTTTTCGTGAAGGTCTTTGAAGCGTACTCGTAGCCGGCTTGGCACGCGCCCCAGTTCAGCTCGGCGGCCTTAGCTTTGCGCTTGCCAAACTGCTTAAACAGCGCCTTGTGGATCTCTTCCATTTCGATGGAGAGCAGCCAAGCGACGATGCCGTCGTAGATCATGTTGCGGACCAACTTGCGCAGCTTCGCTTCCGGGCAAACCGGACCCACCAGCTTGTCGTAGGGCACCGGATAAAAATGCAGATCGGAGCGGAGTGCGTTCAGTTTCAGCGGCTCGTCATAAACCACGGCGGCCCCGGCGTCGAGCTTCATGACATCCTCGCGCGCCGTCTCGGGGTTCATGGCGACCAGGAAATCGATCTCTTTCTTGCGGCCGATGTAGCCGTGCTTGCTGGCCCGGATGGTGAACCAGGTGGGCAGGCCTTGAATGTTCGACGGGAACATGTTCTTCCCAGACACGGGAATGCCCATCTGGAAGATCGAGCGCATCAGAACATTGTTAGCGGTCTGGCTACCGGAGCCGTTTACCGTCGCGACTTGGATGCTGAAATCGTTGACGACCTGCTTTTGAAGCTCGCCTGACGGTGGCGAGACAGGGGAAACCTCGATGGTAGACATCTAATTGGTTACGTCCTTCTCAAAAACGCTACGCAAACTTTGTAGAGCGGTATGTCTTGAGGATACACGATAATACTCCGGCGAGGCTCTGGAGATGGCTACTGAAGCGGGTTCTATTGCGACCAAGGGGGGACGATGCCGTTCATGCGCGCGTATGCCACCAACTGGCCCATATGCTCATTGGCGTGCACGATGATCCGCAGATACATGCCATCCACGTCGGCATCCACGCCTTGAATTTTGACTTTCCGGCGAAGGTCGGCGGGCTTGGCCGTGGCATGCGCGGTTTTGACGGCGTCGAGTGAGCGCTTCAGCCAGTCGATCACCTGCACTTTATCGGTGATGGTCTTTTCCTTCTCGAGCGAGGAAAGCTCGGCTGGCATTTTGGGGCCGGTGACGCTCAACAAGTAGAAGTTGGCGATGGCGATGTGCATGTAGACTTCGCTCATCGACCGGACATCCGGTCCGGGGCGCCATGCGAATTTCTCGGGCGGCGTGGCTTCCGCGAGCGCGATCAGCTGGCGGGAGACGTGGCTCCACTCGGGGTCATAGCCTTGCCAGATGCCGTCCGTTTGGGCTTGCAAGAGAGCAGTGCTTAGCAAGATAGCCGCTAATAGGATCTTCATGCTACTCCTCGATCTTTTCCAGCAATTGCTTCAGGTCGGCGGCTGGGATAAGTGGGAGCTGCACGTTAGCGTCCGCCTCCTCAGTGGCCTCGACAGTTGCACATCGGTCTTCGAGCGCCTTCCGTAGGGCGAAGTTTTGCATCAGCACGCCTGGTTGTGTTGACACAAAAGCGCAAGCATAATACTTGCCCGGAGGAACACTGAGCCGGCTCGGCCCCTGCGGGGTCAGCGCGACATTTTGAAAGGGCTGCGGATCGCCGTTTGCAGGCCAAAGCGCCGCCGAGATTGGTTCATTTCCCGCAAGGGGAGCCGCCAGCGTCGCCACCACCTGCGGCCATTTTGTGCCGATGACGATCTTCAATTGCCCGACGGATGGACCGATTTCAAGACTCCAGGGCGATACATCCTGATCGCCTTGCTTCACCGACTTCACATAGGGCGCGCCAATCACGTTCAGCCGCCAGCGGCCGGGCAATACGGAGCTGAGGGTAAATGTTCCATCGCTTTGCACCTCAGCTCGGGGCGGCGGCCCCATCATAGGCGTGACATCTGAGGGATTCAGCATGACCTGGATACTGCTCAGCTGCATTTTCGCATCGCCTTCGACCGAAATGCTCCCGCTGACTGTGGGCGCGGCCGCTAGAGTCAGCTCGATGGGATCCATTGGCGCTACCCCAGCCTCGACGGAGGCTCTCGCGAAGAATGAACGCCCCTCGACCAGGGAGTACGCGACGAGTTCATACGAACCCGGCAGCACATTGCGAATCTGAAATTCGCCAGTGGACTGGTTCACCGGCGCCCCGCGCCGCTGCCAATCTGCGCGTGTGTGATCTTTCGACATCAGCATGACCTGGACATTACGATCGGCGGCGGAGCCAACGTGTCCGCGCACTGTGATGCCGCGTGCCGGAGCCATGCGGAAATCGATTCCGGATACCTCCGCACCCGGCGCAACGTTGACCTTCGCCGCGCCCTCTGGATCGGCTGCACCCGGGTAGAAGAGCGGCGCATAGGTTAAGGTCGGCACGTCCATTAAAGACGTACGCCGTACGAAGGCATGCGGCAGGGGCACCGATTGATTGCACTGGGCCTCAATATAATACTTGCCGCGCGGAAGACTAGAGAGGCGGTACTCGCCCTTGTCGTCGCTTTGAGAAGAAGCATTCCGTTGGGCATTGCGTCCGGTTCCTGTATCGCGAAATTGCAAGGTCGTGACGTTACAGCGCAGCGGATTCCCATCCTCGTCCACGATATGCCCACGCACTGTTCCGCCGGGGATCAGCGACAAATGAACATCCTGTTTCTGCTCCTCGGCGGTAACCGAGAGAGTAAGCTGCCGGTCGGGGTCGATGGTCCCCTGCACGGGCGGATATTTCTCGCTGCTCGCGAAGAGGTTGTATTGTCCCGCTGGCAATTGCCGGAATGCAAAATGGCCCGAAGCATCGGTGACGGCCTGGAGACCACCCCGGGGACCATTGAGCGCAACGGTGGCTTTCTTGATGGGCTCATGAGTGATGGCATCGAGCACGGACCCTTCGACAGAGGCCTTTCCGGTCTGGTCTTGGGGAGGAGCCGGGAATCGCTGGGCTGGTGAGAATTGCACCTGGGCGGTCAAGCTGAGCCAGAAACTTGGGATCAATAATATGGCTGGCCTCATGGACGCGCTCCTTGCGGCGGGGAGACCGGGATTATAGCAAGCTTCTGAGAATCATTTGGGCCTTCCCGCAAAGTGACCGGCACGCCATATTTTTCGAACGGCTTGAGAAAATCGGGATCCTGAATCGACTGTTGGTCGAACTCTTCGAAAGCGAACAGCCTTGACTCGCCCGGCCTCGCGCGTTTGAACTCAAAGTGGCCCTTGTCGTCGGTCGTGGCGAAACGATAGAAGCCAACCATGTGCCGAAACTTTGTTTCCGGCGCCAGCACGACCACGGCACGCACGGGCTGGTCGCCCTGCAGTACGTCACCTTCAAGCGTTGCCGCGCGCGTCCCGAAGACGATTTTCAACTGCTCCGTAGTAGAAGGGCGTATCAGCATCTCTTCAGTCAGAACATCCTGATCTCCCAGCCGCATGGACTTGATGTAACCGTCGGGCGGGATGGGGCCGGCGTTAATGTCCCAGACGCCCGGTGGGACTCCGGAGATCTTGAAGCTGCCGTCTTTGTTTACATTGGCTCGAAGTTGCGGGGCATTCCACGGAATATCATCGCCGGGAACCAGGCTGACGGAGGAGGCCACATACTTGGCGGCACCCTGTCCCTCGACTGACACGCTGCCGGCCAGATCGATGGTCGGTTCCAGCGGGATCGCGATGTCGCGAAGGCCTTGGGGCCCGAGCTCGATGGTCTGGACGCCGCGATGTCGCTTGCCATCGATGGTCGCCTGAGCCACCAGCACATACGAACCGGAGGGAAGTGGAGGGCTGCCGAAATTATAGTCCGGTGGAGATGCGCCGACTCCCATCATCATCCTGTTGCCGAGATCCCGATTCGTAATGCTCAAGGACACGTCCTTTACGGAGCCCGCATTCGCCGGGACAATAATCTTCCCGGCAGTGAAGGCGGCCGGGCGGGCCGGCAGTCGAAAGTCGATGGACGAGATCTCCTGTCCGGGTTGAACCGTAATCAGTGTGGCCGCTTCGACATGATCGGCGGTCGGATAGTATTGAACGCCGTAAGAGTATTGCGGCTGAGGCTCGCCGGCTCTGGCTTCCGGGTGGATTTTCAGAACGAGCCCGTTCCGGGATGTCGCAGCCACAGCGTATTGCCCGCCAACGAGCCCACTGAGACGGTAGCGGCCATTGCTATCTGTCATCGCCATCGGTCCGGGCATGAGTCTGCGTTTCCCCCTCCGGAATTCAGGCCTCATGACCACCACCTGCACGCTGGCGAGCGAATCACCATCTTCGTCTAAGACAACACCGCTGATCGAGCTGACCAGCTGCAGGCGGAACACGAGATCGCTGCGAGATTGACCGCTGGCGAGTTGGATAACAGCAGGTGGCTGGCGGTAGTTTCCAGCAGGGTTAGCTGTCGGTTGATAACCGTCTTTCGTGATCCGCAATTGATAGCGGCCCGCCGGAAGATAGCCGAAGGAAAATCGGCCATTGGCGTCCGTCCAGGCAACCGCGTCCTGTGGCTGCGTCTCGACCGTGGAAAGGGTGACAACGGCTCGCCGGATCGGGGAATTACCAGCGGCATCCAGGACGATTCCAGCGATGACGCCATTTGTCGCAGGCGCGGGCGACGTCTGCGCGAGCGCACCGATTGTCCATGAGCATAACAGCCCGACGGATACAGAGAAAACGGAAAATCTCATACGGTCAAACCCGCGAGATACATTGATTGTAAGCTATTGACGAGGGAATCACGTATGAATATCCGGAAATCCGCTTTTTTCGGCCTGTTGGTTGCCGGCCTGCTCTTGCCCACTCTCACTTGGTCCGAGGAAACCGTTGATCCGGACGTCGCAAAAAAGCTCGACGGCTTTGATGCGTACATGTCGAAGGTCCTGAAAGATTGGAATACGGCCGGCATTGGCGTTGGCGTGGTGGTGAACGACAAGCTGGTCTTCGCGAAAGGCTACGGCTATCGGGATTACGAAAAGAAGCTGCCCTTCACTCCCGCCACCGTCTGCCCCATTGCGTCCAACACCAAGCTGTTCACTGCGGTCGCCGCCGGGATGTTGGTGGAAGAAGGAAAACTCAACTGGGATAAGCCGGTGCGCGAATCCGTCCCGACTATTCGCTTCAATAACGAACAGCTCAATAATACGGTCACGCTGCGCGACATGCTTTCGCATCGGACGGGCGTCACGCGGCACGATAGCATCTGGTACAAATCCGACTTCACGCGCAAAGAACTATTCGACAAGCTGAAATATCTGGAGCCCGAGGAGCCGATGCGGCAGGCCTTCCTCTATAACAACCTGATGTTCGCGGCGGTGGGTTATATGATCGAGCTGCAGTCGGGCAAACGCTGGGAGGATTTCGTGCGCGAGCGAATCCTGAATCCGCTCGACATGAAGGCCACCGGTTATTCGATCTCAGATATGACGCACCAGCCCGACTTCGGCGTCCCGTTCACCGAAAAACGCGATTCTTTCGAGCTGTACAAAATCCCTTACTACGAAGATATCGATGGCGTGGCGCCTTGCGGGGCGATCGCCTCCAACATCGAAGATATTTCGCACTGGCTGATCGCATTGATGAACGATGGGAAATACAAGGGACGCCAACTGCTGCCGGCCGAGGTGCTAAAGGCGACTTTGGAGCCGGCCATTGCTTTGCCCAATACGATGACCGAGTCGCTGGGCTACTGGGAAATCTTGAACGCGGCATACGGAATGGGCCGGCAGACGGCTTCCTATCGCGGGCATCTGATGACGTTTCATGGCGGCGATCTGCCCGGGTTCCACTCGCAGGTTTCTTTCATGCCGCGCGAGCATACCGGCGTCATCGTACTGGTAATTGGCGATCACGCAGCGCCGCTTTACAACGTGGTCAGCTACAACGTTTACGAGCGCCTGCTCGGAATGGATCAGACACCGTGGAGTGAACGCCGGTTGGCAATGCGTCTGAAATCGAAGGAAGCGGCCAAACAGGCCCGCGCGAAAGCTGGTGAGGATCGGGTGCCAAATACTAAGCCTTCCCACGGGCTGGCTGACTATGTGGCTGACTATGAGAACCCGGCCTACGGAGTCATGAAAATCGGGCTGAAAGACAATCAGCTGCAGTTCGACTTTCACAAGATGCGAATGCCGATGACCCAGTTCCACTATGATCGCTTCGACACTCTCGATGACGAGCGCGATGGAAAATTCTCGGTGAACTTCCGCACCAATCCTCAGGGCGACGTCGATCAAGCCGTCATGTCGTTGGACGAGGCGGAAGCGGTTTTCACGCGCAAGTCTGAGGCGCTCGATGCGGCACTGCTGACGCAACTCGCCGGGACGTACGAGATGCCGGGCGGTTGGAAGGCGCAGATAACTTTCGTCCAAAATACCGGGCTTTCGCTCGTGTTCCCTGGATCGTCGCCTTATTCGCTGACCCACACGAAGGGAATGAGATTTCGCATCCCGCAGTTCTCAGACTTGGTCTTTGAATTCGTGATGGAGAACGGGCAGGTGAAGGCCTTGAAGCAGAAGGATCCCTCGGGCGAATTTTCTTACCCCAGGAAGTAGGTCGCGCGAAGTTTCCCGATTCATTTCTGTAGGGTAAAATCGTTCCACAACCTATGAACGCACTTCGCGCCACCCTGATCCTGCCGTGCCTGATCGCGGTCTCCAACGCCCAGGATCCCTTGCCGGAAGCACCGGCGAAGAAGACTGTCGAGGCCGTTTGCGGCAGCTGCCATGACGTCGACACGGCTATCGGAGAAAAGCATGACAAGGCTGGATGGCAGACCGTCATCGCCACCATGGTCAATCGGGGCGCGCGCGCCAGCGATCAGGAGTTCGATGCCATTATCGAGTATCTGGCGAAATATTTCGGCGCCGTCGAAGCTCCCGCAACACCGGTAGCGAAGACATCGAACGGTCCGGCAGATCGCGCTGCGCCGGCAGCTGTCACGCCCGCAGGCCTGCCGGTGACCGGGCCCGGGGAGTGGCCGGTTTATGGGCATGATGCCAGCGGCCAGCGTTATTCGGCGCTCAAACAGATCGACACCAAGAATGTTTCGAAGCTCAAGCTGGCCTGGCAGTACGGCGTCG